>Ga0247837_1000922_pt1 | contig 63592 bp, 49 predicted proteins | sample LaCtaG_2_FD_187115 | JGI IMG/M metagenome (GOLD analysis project Ga0247837, IMG submission 187115) | Freshwater microbial communities from meromictic Lake La Cruz, Castile-La Mancha, Spain - LaCruzMarch2015_14.5m | ecosystem: Environmental > Aquatic > Freshwater > Lake | place: Spain: Castile-La... | reverse complement strand
TGATTAACTGTCACAGGGGTAGACAGAAGTATGTGTGTTTTCTGTAAGTCTGGGATAGAGAAGCGAGTTATGGAGTCTGGACGAACTAAGGGCAGTTCTGACACTTTAAGGTCGAAATCCCCTACTCGGAAGGTTGTTTTGCTTGAGTCTTGGTCAGTACAGGGCATAACTCCGTACAAGTCACAAAAGTCCCACCACAGCTCATTACTGTTCGCAGCCTTTAGCCAAACGGCACATGTTTCCGAGGCAGCTGTCAGCACTTCCTTGGGTTCTGCAAACTTCAGGACCTCTACGATGCTCCGGTAGGAGTTGGCCATTTTCGACTATATTGCAAGAAGAGGATTCGAAGCTCAATATCTATTGAAAACGTTGTAATTTCGGAAGGCCAACCTGATATTTAGCCTATTTCACCTTAAATCATATCCACTCAGCAGCTTCCAATTTCCAGGATTTTAGCCTTGTATTCCTTTCTAATGCGTCTATCTGTTGCTGCATGAGTAGCCTAGGCAATTTAAGGATATATCAAAGTCCCTGCACTGCCGTTTCAACGCACATTCTGCCTTTCTCTCAGTTCAATTCTCTAAAATTCCTTTATTCACTGCTTATTGCAGCATAGAAGCCCTGAATTTCACCCTAGATTAAGATATCCGCTGCAGTTTTTGCATACAGAGGGCCTAAAATCCCTGCGAAATCTTCGCTACCCACTGCCTCCCCACTATCCGTTATAGCAATTACCCAAATATGCGGAAATTGGCTGTTTTGCTGCTTCTCCTGCTCCTGCAAGTCCACAGCACTGGCCGCAGTCCTGCGTCCCCCCACACCTTTCTCCAAGTCTCCCAGAGCGATTCCCCCGCATTAGACCAAGACGACGTGTCCAATAGTGCCTACCCAGTCCTGCAATTCCCCACCACTCTCTCTACAGACTCAGACGACTTCGATGACTCAGGTGAGAGCTACGTCCTTGTGCCTCGGAGCCGCGTTTCCACCTAATTCCCTATCCTTACTCAGACTTTCAGAGTTTACGTAGTTTGCACAGGGATACAAAATCAAAGTCGGGAATTTAGGCTTTTTGTGTCTTTTTTGCAGCTTTGCGCCTTTTCAGTTCTCATTTTACGTCTGTTTTCTTGTTTGTGCGAGTTGGACGAAGACAGGCAATTCCTTCATATCCAATTTCATCGACTTATCCTACCCTGAAATCGCATATTCCCAGTGATATGATGCTAATTCATACTAAGCAGGACTCCTCTCCCAGTCCCAGTTCCCTAATATAGAAATGGACCCAGAAGAGGTTGTGGACGGCTTTCTCTACCAATTAGCAGAAGAAAGGGCAGTGGCTGTAATCAATGTGAACGGCCAGCTCCTGTCCTGTCCTTTTTCTCTCTTCTTCCTGAACAATGAGCCCGCCCCAGCCAAGGACCTGCCCCCAAAATGTCATCTAAGAATCTGCAGGACTGGAAGCACTGTGAAGGCTGTCCATATAGTCGGCAGACGTTCTATGGACTCAGTTACAGTTATGCGGAAACCGCCTAGTGTCGCTACTGTGGAGGATAGCAGGTCTGTCCCTCGACAACTTCCTTCTTTTCAGGTGGCCAGGATGCCCACCTTTATCGACACCCCGGAGAATATGAAAGTGGCTTATGAAGAAGCCAAGAGCGAGGAAGTGTTCTCCACTCGCATCTTTCCGATTTGGATAATGTCGGAAGATATTGGGCGAAACTCGGAAATTGTGAGGAATATGGATACGATAGAGGAACATTTCGCAGGGTTTCGCCGGATAAGCAAGGGTGAACACACCTTTTACATGGCTGTCGGAGTGGGCCTTGTGCAGGGATTGCTATTCCCATCTACTCCTCAAGAGCACCGCACTGCCTGTCTGAACCGACTTCCAATTCTCAGCAATTTCGTCCGTTCCCCAGTGCCCTCCCCTTTGCGCGCCCTCACAAATCTCCAATGCGACAAAAACACCTGGTCCGCCCTCACCCACAGCCTCCACTCCACCGTGACAGCCTACCTCCGAGACAACCCCGTCCTCGCCAACTACGTCACAGAGGAAGACTTCAACTCCAAAGAAGCCAGTCAAGTCCTCATCATCGCCACTGCGGAGGCTTTGGGGATCAGGCTGGAAGTCTACTCGCCTAGGAACACAAGCATTAAGGTCGCATGTGATGGAGACCGGCAGGGGATTCAAGTGGCGCTCATCAAGGACGGCGACTGCTACTACCCATTGCTGACGCTCAAAGAGCTGATGGAGGGGAGTTACGATGTGTTCACTTGCAGCTTTCTAGACGACCTACCCATTTTTCACCCGTCCTACTCCACGTAATTATAGACTTATGGAAGTAGGGAACTCTGCAGAGGCAATAGCGAAGTTCAAAGCCCCAGTTCTGTACTACGGAAGAGGGATATGGCCACTTGATATGCTCAAGCAAATCTACCCTGAGTACTCCCACCCAGCCATTGACTTGATCAAGCTCAGGTGTGTGGGGGTCCGGAAATGCGACGCAGGCGGCGAAAACGGGTTTTTAGTGGCTTTTTCATTCGCGTTTCTCGAGCATTTAGCGAGAGTTACGACCGATAACGCAGAAGTGGAAGAATTCCTGCAAGAAGCCCGCAACCAGCCCACCCTGCATCAGTACCCTGCAAGCCTGCTGTCCACTCTGAACAGTCTGGAGCAGTGCAGACAGAAACAGCGCACTTCTGTTAGCTGGATGGAGGACAATGCTAGCAATAGGGAGTTCTGGGACAGTTTCCCGCACTTCCTACGCCAGGTGGTGTTTGATCGCTTGGATAGGCTGGAGGAGCCGCTGGAGTTCCTAGGGGGGATATCGAAGGCGAGAGTTAGGGCTGCTTTGGCGAATCAGGAGGAGGATGTGATACCTGACATTCAGATGAAAGTGATGGCCAAGGTCTTTAAACTCAAAATTCTGCTCTTTTGCCCTGACTACTTCCCCAACATCAAGTCCCGCTACGACCCCGACGAGCCCGGCCTCCTCCTCAGCAAACTCCACCTCTTCCAAAGCCACAACGTCTTCCACTGTCTCTACCCCTCCGCAGCCCTGCACTCCGAAGGCTACAGTCTCTCCCTCCTGCGTTGCACCCAAGCCATCGACACTGAGACCTACATCAAGCAGCAGCTTGTCAGTCGTACGAAGGACAGGGAAACGCTGCCGTCCATGGTGAAGGAAGACCTGGGTCGGCTGAAGGGGAAAGTGACCGCTTTGATGGGGTTCGCGGTGAGTGCGCAGGACATAATGCGGGAGTTCTTTGTGGCAAATAAGAGAAGTCAAGGGAAGGACTTCTTCGTAGGGGACCAAATTGCATCCCATACGATGCTGGCGCTGACGGAGTATGATCGGGGCGTGAGGCTGTTCAAGCGCTATAAGGAGAGTGGAAGCACTGAGTTTGCCAATACGATGGCGGACAGGGTAGTTGTGCAGGCCACTTTTGACTTTGTTTTTAGTGAAAATGACATGACTCGGCTAATGAAGCGATGCATGCACTGTCAATCCCAAAGCGACTTCATCCTGGACTGCACTCACATCTTCTGCAGGAAATGCCTCCTAACTGCTCTAAAAGACCTGATTTCCCGCAATTCGCTGTACTTAAAGCCCAACGGAGACACCATCGAAAGCTTCGTATGCTCCATGAGTGGCTGTTTTGTGCGTATAAACGGCCATAAATTGCGGGAAATCCTGGGTGAAGCCTACGTTTCCGCCTATATTCACTACGTTGAGAACCTGTTAGAGCGGAAAATATGTCCACATTGTGGAAAAATTCGGCAATACGATAATTTCCGCATTTTATGCGAATGCGACGCTGCAATTTGTCTATACTGCTTTGCAGACCTGTGCAGACGGAACCGGAAAGTCTGCTTATGTGGGCGATTGGTGAGTGAAAGAGTGGTGGAGTACCTGAAAGCCAGGGTGTTGCGTTGTTCTGGTTGCTTTAATGAAAAGTCTTTGCTCACTGACTACTGCAATATTGAGTGTGAGGACCATCTTCTTTGCCAGGACTGCCTGCTGTGGGCGGAAAAGAAGAACTATAGGAGGTGCACATACTGTTATCGGAAGTTCAGTCGGGAGGAGCTGGGGCATATTTTGGCTTTGGAAGAAAAGTCATGTGTGTTTTGCAATAAAGACTGCCGCTTCGCCAGTCTCTGCACCTCCTGCGGCTGCATCATTTGCCTGCCCTGCGCTAGCAGCAAAGCCATGGCAGAGCAGAACTGTACCCATTGCTATAGTTGCAGAAAGCTCTTACCGGAAAAAGGCTATATGCAGCTGATATTCCTGATAATGAAGTCGCCGGACTATTCTGTGATTTCGCATGCGAGTCCAACTTGTGGCCTGTGCTCGGGGACTCTGCAAGAGCCGCAAAATGCGCTGCTGGAGTGCCAGCATGCTTTCCATCCAAGCTGCTTGCAAGAGTATCTGGGCCACCAGTCGAGAAGTGAGGTGAGAACTATGGGACTACATTGTCCGCAGAGAGAGTGCACCTATGTGGTTCTGGGAGCGGAGTTGTTTCGACTATTTGGCAGTGAGTTCGCTTCAAGCGCTGAGGGAATTAGAGAGGAGGAGTCGAGGAGAACGGTGAAGTGTCCTCAGTGTGGCAACGAACAAATCTCAACGGAAGGAGAAAACGGCGCTTCGAGAACGAGCGTCTATTGCCCTAAGTGCCATTTCCTATTCTGCCCAATCTGCTTAGAGAGCTTCCAACAAAATCACGACAAAAGCCAATGCGAATTCATCGCCCTTAAAGCCCTAGTAAAAGCTGCAGAGAAGAAAGCAGGTCCAGCCGACCTTGTCTCCCAATGTCCTATGTGCAAACATCCAAATATTTACCCTAGAAACAGCGTTAATGTCACATGTCAGAAAGCAGGCTGCAACACGCGTTTCTGCATGCATTGTTCAGTGCCTATTCATTTGTATACGATGCATGGCGGTCGCTACCATCGGTCTACGTGCAAGTTCTTTGATGGTTCGGGGAAGAGAGAAAGAGTGACGGTGTGTAGATATTGTCAAGACAAGAACCGTGCATGCAGTCCCCCGAAAGAACTCAACCCCCCTTGCAGATTTAAAGCGAAAGATGGCTAAATAGAAAGGCTTAGACTGCTGTGTCGCTGGCCGTTTCCAAGTCTTTGTCTGCCACTCGATATCTCCACAGTCGGTTGGAGACGAATATGAGGAGGGAGTCTTTGGCAGGGAGAATAGGGTGCTGCAGCCAGGCATCTGCCCTCCAATTCACTCCTCTTTCTCTCGTGCATATACTCTTCAACGGCTGTAGTTGACTAATGTTGTCTCCATGGAAAGCCAAAATGCACTCCGCTGTTGTAACTAACCCACAGCGCCCAGTGGCCGGCAAGCGAATCCCAAGCGGCATAAAAATGTCCTGAGAAGGGAGGTACATTTCTATGCTATCGACCTCATGCCCGCCCGCTACGTAGATTTTGCCCTCGAACTCGCATATGCCGGGGTAGGAGCGGCCTTGCTTCAAATTGGAAATTCGCTGCCAGTTTTGGTCGGAGAAGGAAAAGCGCTCGCAGAGGTAACTGACAGGCCAGCCGCCCATCACATAGGCGTTTCCGCCTTGGTAGATGGAAGCGTGGCCCATTCTTTGGTTGTTCATCACTGGCAGTAGAGTACTTCCCAGGGCTTCTGTGATGACTGTCGCAGTCTCTAGAGCGCCTACTAGGGAGCCTTGGCTTTTGATACCGCCTCCTGTGACTAGGAACTCCCCTCTCGGTAGTAGGCAGATGGAGGGCTGGTAGGTGGGCTGGAACCCGGAAATGGTGTCTCTCCGGACTGTGCGAAGTCCTAAGCAGTCCACAGTTAGCATTAGGCCGGCCTCGCAATCCAGCACCTTGAGCAGGTCGTTTTCCTTGGAAACTGTCATCCAATCGATATCGAACGCGAAGGAATCTCGAACGATTTTCTCTATATTCATTTCGCGATATTCCGCATTTAATCGAAAAAGCGGCTTCTCCACAGTCTCCAAAGCCGGGTAAGTCTTCAAAATTTCCAAAGCCTCCGTCCCCGCAGACTGATTCAGCCCCAGTTTAATCTCATCCAACTGCGTTCTCAAGCGCAGACACAGTTCTCTGACCTGCGCCCCAAGCGCCTTTCTAGTCTGCAAGAGAGTGGAAACCAGGGCCGCAACCTTGCTTTCGACTAGGTCTAGTGTGTGGTTTTCGAAGGCGGATATAGCTTCTGTCTCTTTGGCCAGTCGGTCGAGTGCGAAGGTTTTCCTGCGGAGAACTTCTTGCTGCTCTTGAATGATCTGCGCTCTGGCCTGATTGATCTGTGAAGCGCCCGCTTTCATGACCTCCATCATGTCCTTCGAAGACAACACCACAGTTTGATGCGGCAAGTCCCCGCCTTCCGCCAAATGTCCGCCAATGCACGTCTGACAAAAGGGCAGTTCCTTGCAAAAGCACACCAGCACTGCGGTCTTCAAACACTTGGAGCACTTCACTCTCCCGGCCATGAAATTAGGTCTATTTCCATACTTTCACAGACGGATTTCCCTGAAATCGAGATGGGAAATGGCCAGTTTGTGCATCGAAAAGCCTGCAAGTTGCCGTTCCTACAAACAAGAACTAGTCTCTACGCACTTAACGTCCATAGCATAACCGCCAGCACCTGCGCAGCACTGTAGTCGTCAATGTCTGTAAAGTTGCTACGGTAGTGGTTGAAGTCGTACTTGAGTGTCCAGTAGTCCTGCTGGTAGATCTGCTGTCCACAAGGGTCCAGGAACTGCACCAGGGAGAAGTCTTCGAACCAGACTAAATGGTAGGCCAGCCAAAGGTAGTCCTCAGTCTCCATGTGGGCTTCGAGGCAGTTTAGACTGGTGCGACGGACAGTGTTGCAGGCGGTCGCGTTGCCGCTTTGGAACCAGTCGTAAAGGTACTTGCGGACAGTGATGCCGATTTCGTCGCCTGGGAAAAGCTTGCAGAAGGACATTCCCCACGGGTTGTAGGAACAGGTGCATTCAGAGGTAAGCACTGTGCCGGTTTTCGAGTCCGGGATAGAGAAGCAGTCCCCGTCATTGGTGCACTTCAGAGGAGGCTGGGCGTAGGACGGCAGTTCCGGGATGCACACATATTGATGGAGTGTGTCATTGAAGCCGCAGGTGCCGGAACCACATAGGAGACTGGTGTTATTCAGGCAGGGACCGACTGTTTCGTAGTGGCCGATGGTCAGATACTCTGTGCAGCTGCCTACTCCAGTCTCAGAATCGGGAATATTGCACCCAGCGCTATTCACACACTGATAGTCCTCAGTGCAGACTCCGCCCACATTCACTTGCGACACACATACGTTCTTGTCTCCACAGTACAGTCCAGCGTTACATTGGTCGTTTAGGGCACAGGAAGCGCCCTGTGCCTGGGCTGAACAGTACCCTTGCGCACAGCTTCCATACACACAGTCCACATCCTTACGACAAGCTTCTCCAGGCCACGAGAAGGCTATAGGCTCCGCTGGAGCCACCTGACAGGTGGAGTTGTTATTGGGCTCGTCAATAGGAATGCAGTAGGGAGTGCTCTTATCCTGGCACACTTGCAGGTAAAAGACACCGTTCAAGTACATGACACAGGTCGAATTCAGCATCGCATATTGCCCATTGTTGCATTGGTACTTGTAGCAACTCAGCACTTCGGGGTTCTGCTCCACCGCTAGCTCCTCCGCCCCACAGGCTGACAGCACTAGCAGCAAGGCCAGGAGACCGCTCCACATATTATAATGTCAACAGTGGTCCTGCAGGTTTACGACTTGTCCCAGGGCATGGCCAGAAGCATGAGTCGGATGATTCTGGGCAAGCAGATTGATGGCATTTGGCATACGTCTGTGGTCGTGTACGGGACGGAGTACTTCTACGGAGGGGGGATAGCGGCGATGTCGCCCAAAACCACTCCATACGGCTACCCAGTCCAGGAACTCGCAATGGGCCAAACCACCAAGTCTCAAGCGGAGTTCGTAGAGTTCCTCCGCCGGCTAAGCCCCAGGTATAGCATCGAAGGCTACCACATTCTCTACCACAACTGCAACAACTTCACCGACGATTGCCTCGAGTTCCTCGTCAGCACCTCCCTCCCGGCCCACATCAAAGACCTGCCTTTGGAGTTCCTCAACACCCCTCTTGGCAAGAACCTCGAGCCCACGATCACCCGGATGATGCAAATGACTGCTGGGATGGGGGAAAACTTCGGACCGAAACTCAACACTGACGACTTGATTTCGCATGAAATGGTGTTTGCAGAGATAAATTTGCTGAACGTTACTTCGCATGAGCAACTGCACTCTGCGATGAAAGCTGAAAAGTCGGTGTTAATCCACTGGGAAGCGGAAGGAGTCTTAGAGGTTTCAGAAGCTATCAACAGCTTGCCGTTAGAGTTCCCAGGAGTGGTCTTTGCCTGTGTGGATTCAGCGCGGTTTCCCTACTTGTCTCCAGTGAAATACCCTCAAATTGACATCTACTCCAACGATACCAAATCCGTAAGCATCCAAGGGTACAACTTCAGAGCTCTCCGCAAGGCTTTGGGAGGGAAGGCGCGAGTCCAGGTGAAATGTGAGGTGCTTAATTGGGACAAAGTCAGGCCGTTGGCTGCGGATTGGAACGCTGCGAGGGCGCGACTGATAGGACAGATAAACTGTGGGGAGTTTGACTCGATAGATGCGGGGCAGATGGAGGTACTTGCGAAATGGACGAGGAGAGGAGTGGTCCTCAATATTAGTGAGTTTGTAGCGACGCTAGTGGACATAGTGCGGAAAGTGGACCAATTCGAAGCCGCTCTGGAGCTCTTGGCAGCCCTGGCCCGAGAGCCAGCGAGCAACCGCGAAATAAGCCAACAAGTGAACACCGGCCTCCTCGAACTCCTCTCCAAAGCCCCTTCCACCCCTCAATCCCCCCTGCTTCAACTCACCTTCGCCTCCAATCTCGTATCCCACCCAGCCGGCGAAGCCCTTATCCAAAGCCAATCCCCCGCAATTCTCCCTCTCCTCCTCGCCTACCTGAATTCCGACCTCCAGTCGGTACAGTGCGCCTCCGCTTCTACCTTCATCACCCTGCGCAGAGTAGTAGGAGGCGGGCTTTCCCTGGACGACTCGCAGGAGTTCGCTGCAATGCTGCTAGACCGACTCACCAGTGCTACAGAGGACACTAATGTGGAGGCAATTGCCTCTGCACTGGCTATGCTGGTGCAGGGGAATGAGGAAATGCCGGGCTTTATGAGGGACTTGGGAGTGGAGACTGTTGAGGTGAAGCTGGAGTCGGTGGAGAAGTTGCAGGCAATTGGGAGAGATTTGAAGGCGGTGTGGGCGGCTGGACAGGAAGAATAGGGAAATAGGTATAGGATAGGTCCACTAGTTGCACTTAGTCTGGGTGCATCCCTCAGTTCCTGTACACCCTCCTATATATTACCTCTACTTACTAGCTTTGTGGGAGGGAGAGGTGGGAGTGCGTTCAGACCTCAGGGCTATATCCACATCCTCAGGGGCGTCGCTATAGCCTAACAGCCACTGCAGGTTTTCCCTGCCGAAGTGGCTCAGTTGGTCCAGTCCCTCCACTATTCCGAAGGAAACGTGCACTTCGGGGTCTGCTTCTACGAGCATGTGCACTGTTTTGGCTGCCAAACGACAACTTGTGAGTACTGGACTAGTAGCGAATTCCTGCATATGCGCAAGTTCAATAGCCACCGCCTTTATAGCCTCGAAAATCGCATGTGAATAAGTGCTCAGAAAGCCTGCCAAACTAGGCGTGTCCTGGGCTAAAAACTGCAGAAACAGCGTCACGCACTGCGAAATCGCCAGTCTAAAGGAATGCTGATGCTTACTTTGTGCGAAGTTCTCAGGCTCCTTCGCCAAATCGACCTCCATAACGTCCAAAAGCCGAGAAAGGACGGTAATAAGCGACTTTACGACTTCAGTTTGAACAGATTCGAGGAGTTTACAGCAAAATATGCGAGTTTTATAGTTGTGGTGGTGCTCAATGCAGGTTAATAGTACCGGAAGTACAGCGGAATGGATGGGGAAAAGACGGCAATCGGGGGATTTGACGAAGGCTGAAAGGGACTCACAGGCGTCCCAGCCCACTTTGGCGTTTTTATGCTCCAAGGCCTTCAGAATGGCTTGGATGAGGGGCTCGAGGTGGGAGTTTAGAGGCTGGATTTCTTGGGAATTGATCAATTTCCCTAGTGCGATTATGGCTCCTGAGACGATTTTCTCGTTTTTGTTTTTGCTTTTCTCGATTAAGCAGTCAGAAAGGTGCAGAAGCCGGGTGGTGGCCTGCACATGCCCGGCCAGTGCACTCAAAGCCTCTGCAACTGCTAAAGCCACTGCCAAGCTAGTATCCGCCCTGTACACAAACACAATCTCATACAGCACCTCGAAAAAGGCTCCACCAGAGTCAGGAATCAGCTTAGAAACAAGCTTCAAAAGTGCAACTTTCATCGGAACTTGCGATACAGGTCTGTTGGTGAACTGAGAAATGACCCTTTGTAAGACCTGACGTTGCCCTTCATTCATCAGCGCTAGACTGGGGAAAGCTGCTAGGGCGGTGAAGCACTGTCCTAGGACCTCCACAGACTCGGAACTGAGCTGTTCCAGCCACTGGCCCAGGACCCATTCAGAGAGAGGGGAGTCAGGGTTGGCTTTCATGTGCTCTGCTATGACGTTAAAGCCCATAGCGGAGACTTTTGGATCGGGAGAGGTGGTGAATAGGGGCAAAGTGGACTTCACCCAGGACATGTGGGTGAATAGACAGTGAGGGAGGGAGGTGCCGATGTGGCTGAGCAGGGCTAGGCGCTCAGGGAGCAGGTCCTCTGTGAGACTAGTGGGGAAGAGGGTGGAAGTCAGGACTTCTGAGGCCAGTAAGGACTCCAATTCCACAGGCCGGACTGAAAAGCCTTGGCAGAATAGTGACAAAACTGCCTGTTTCAGCACCAAATCAGTCACTGCAAGCCACTGCATCCCCGCTTCACACACTAGACAGACCAAGCCCGGCCTCATACTCTGGTAAGGCGTATTAGCCAACAGCACTTCTCCCAGCCTTAGCAGCACTGCCACTAGCTGCTGGTTCTCCTCTCTATGCAGCAACTCCGCCACTGCCTCGTGCAGGTTGATAATGATCTGTCCCAATTCACTAGAAAAGGGGGTAAATGTAGGGCCCGGCCTAGGCGCGTCTTGCTTGCCCTTCCAGGCAGATAGCGGGGAGTGCTCCAATATGCCCGCTATAGCAGCAGCAGCCGTCACTCTCACTTTGACACTTTTCTCCCCAAACAAGGTATACACCAAGGATGGTGTCTTTACCAGTCTCTCCACTGTCCCTCGCTGCTGGTCTGGAAACAAGTACGGCCAATTCTTAAACAGCTCCATCGCATTTGACTGGAAAAGCGACTTCACACATATCAGTGCATAGCACTTTATCTTCTCCACGTGCTTGTTTCGACCCAGAAACGCCTCACAATCAGACGTTTCAGACGAACTGCTGTCCGAATCCGGCATTACTCGCAGGTGCTCAGGGGCGAAGGGAGTTCCGAGGTAGAGCAGACGGCGTAAGGAGAAGAATAAAGCGCTGGCTTGGGAGTCAGAAGGCCGGTCTTGAGGGAGAATGTAGTGCAGCACTCGAATTGCGGCTGCGTAAATCTGCACTAATTCCTACTTTTAGCTGCTTATCGGTGGATTGGAAGTCGGTGAGGGACTGGAAGAAGGGGTAAATTGTGTCTTTGGCGGAGATAAGGGCGGTGTTGGAGCGGCGGAGCATGTTTCCTATGCATTCCAAGGCTAATTGGCACAGTTTGAGGCTTTCCGTAGGCACTAGGAAGTGTTTGCACACTGTCAACAGCTCTTCGTCCAGGCCAATCAAGTGCGCCTGGGGCCAAAACATCACACTGCCCAGCATTCGCAGCACTGCTTCGCTCCGTTCCCGCCCCGCCGCCTGCATTAACACTGTCACAAGTCTCCTCACTGTGTCAGCCCCAGCCTTGGACAGCTGTCTAGGAGCTACCATGTCCTTCGTGACTTGCAGAGAGTTCACAGCCGTGCAAAGCTCGGTGAGGGGCAGAGCTCGGTCTGCTGCGAATTGACAGGAGCAGAGGAAATCGTCCAGTTGCAGTTCGATGTCGGAAGTGGTCAGATGGGCACAGACTGTGGAGACGAAGGACGTCCTTATCACTGACAAATCCAGGGAATTCAGCTGGTCTTCCCAAGCCACTCCCGCTGGTCCTCTCTTCATTATCTAATGGGTAGGGAACTAGTGCACCAGCTCACACCCGGGGATGTGTTTATGGAAAATACGCCAGGCGCCAGGGTCGTTTTCACTGTTTTGAAGCTAATTGACGGCCACATTCGCCTCTCGATGGAAGGCGACTCGATGGAGAAGTCCTATATTGAAGGGGAAATCTACCCTGATTTGAGGTCAATGGCGCAGTCGAAGCGAGAATCGATCCTCTTTCAAGCCTTTATGAAGGACCTTTTCCCACCAGAGGAGCACATCAATTGCATCTTTCTGCGACTCAGGTCGCCTAGAGGCGGTATCTACGTATTCCGCTACGACGGCCTGCACCGAGAACTGCGCGGTTCCTTTCTGCAGGAGCGAATCCGCACAGAAACAGAACTAGTGCTGAAAATGAGTCCTCAGAACCCACAAGGCTACTGCTCCCGCACCCTCTCCACCATATAGACCTAAGCCTGGTTAACACTGGTAGTGGGCCTGTCGCCCTGTACGTCGAAGGTAGTGTCGTGGGCTTCAGATAGCAGCGCCTTTTCGTTGTACAGCTTCACCCTCGGCTTCCCCAGTTCCGCATAGGTGTAAAGTCCATGCTCCTTCACCATATTCCCCTCCCCAGTGAAGAGCACAGAGGTAGGCGCAGGGCCTGAGCTGCTTTCCCTCGCCATGCCAATGTACAGCAAGGCTTCATCAAGGTACACAGCGAAGTCTTTCACGCCTCTCACAGGCGTTTTGAAGTAGTTCCACAGGACGATGCAGCCGACGCTCACTACTTTGTCGAAAACTAGCGTGATTTCGTTGATTTGGGGAAGAGTGCCGGTTTGGCCGAGGGAGAGGACGTTGCTTTGGAAGGGGGCGAGCCAGGTGTGCGTCTCATCAGCAGTTTCGTTGAAGCCGTCGATTAGTTTGTCGGCAGTTCGAGGGTCGTTTTGCATGCCTTCGAGGATAGACACTGAGGCCGGCTCTGCCCTCACTCTAGGCCGATAGGCGGGAATCAAGGCCTGATTCAGCTCCCCAAAGACCTCAACTCCTGTCAGTCCAATGTAGTGCAAGTCTCCCCAAGTCGATAACAGCAGTATTTTCAGCGTGAAACCAGTGGGCAACAAGGGAGCTACATAGCCCTGGTAGACTGTCTCATGCGCCCACTTCCTTCCTCCCTCCTTCTCCTCAAACACTCTTTCCTTCTGAGGCACTGGAATGACCTGGCCGAAGTCTTGAGTGGCAGTGCCAGGAGCTCTGCGTACTGGGACACCCGCAGGGTGCACTACCACCCTGTCGTCAACTAGGACTCGAATGGTCTTTACACCTCTAGCTGTGTCTTCGCGACTTTTGTTGTAGTTCCAGAGGCGGATGCCGGTGATTTTGACTGGGGCGGGGAAGGTGATGACGAGGATGGTTTCCTTGGAAGGAGGGGAGCGGAAGACGGTCAGCCACATGTTGCGGTCCTGAGTAGTCACATTGTTCCCATTAATCAGCTTATCCACAGTCCTATAGTCCCCGGAGTAGCCTTGAATGGAGTTCAAGTCTTTCGGTGAAGCGAACAGGTACTCCGCCTTCAGGACATAGGGAAACCCCTGTTCATCCAGCACTTCCACCCCTGTCAACCCCACGTAATAGGCGTCTCCCCAGGTCTGCAGCAACTCTAACTTCACCTTTTTCCCCACTATTCCCGGCCTTTCCACACGGAAGTCCTCCTTCACCAGGGCCCGAGTCACAGGCCTGCCATCCTCATTCAGCACTGGGTCCTTCGCAGCAGTGCCAGGCCTATTACTAGGGACAACAGGCTCACTGGCTAGGTCTTCATGGTGGATTAAAGCGAATCCAGGTACCCAATCGCTCTGTTCAATAGTCTGCATTAGGCTGGAGTCACTGGTGAAAAGCAGGTATTCGCAGTACTGCTCTGCGCGACGCATAGAGCCGGGAGCCTTGGATACATCTCCTGAGAAAATAGTCTGACTATCTATGCGGATTGAGACCTTTTTCGCTCCTCTGTAGGAGTGAATCCGCGATTTATTGTAATTCCATATCCGAATCATGGAAATAGTGGTCTTTTTATCGAACTTAATGGTGATTTCATTGGGAGTTCCGGCTGTAAAGGGCGCCAGCCAGACATGGAAATCATCACAAGTCCAATTCACCCCATCAAGCAGCTTATCAACAGTCCTAGGGTCGTTTCCCGCACTTTGCAGTATATTAATATCTGGCGGATTCGCGGAAATGCTGCGTTTATAGTCCTCGAACTCCACTAAAAAGCCTCGATTGTCCCACATTTCCACCCCGCATAAGCCCACATAGTTCAGATCTCCCCAAGTGGTATGTATCAAAATAGTGAGAGTAGAGCCTTGAATTAGCTCAGGAATGAGCGGCTGCTCTAGGCCTATTTCCCCCTTCCAAACGCCTTCTTTTCCAGGTATTATCACAGGAGAATCGAGGAAAAGCCGTTTTTGGCGGGAATCGGACTGTTTTCTGGTGAAAGGAGGGGGGTTTTGGCTGGGGGCGACTGGCTTGTAGGTCAAGTGGTCGGCTAGAGAGATGGACTTGCCAATTGGACGCTTGGGCGGCTCTTCGAGGAGGTGGAACTGAGCGGCTGACTCGGGCTGGGGACTTGGAGGCTTGTGGAAGACTGGGATGAGAGTGCTGTAGTCGTCGACTCTATTCCCACACCCTTTCTTCAGTATTCCCTGCCAAATCGGACTCCCATCCAGCAGAATCGCACAGTCCTTGACCCCCCTGCCCAGGTCCAGCAGTCCCCCATTATAGTTCCAAATGCGGATTTCCCTCAACTGCTCCTCTTGTGGGAACAAAACCACTACTTCGATGGTCGCATCAGACTTCGGTAAAGACGCAATCCACATGTTCTTCTCATCAACCGTGTGATAGACCCCGTTAAGCATCCGAGAAGGGTTAGTGAGGCCTCCGCCGCCTGCATTCCGCACCTGAATCATATTGAGACTTAGCTGGATTTTGAGGTTCTTAAGTGTGAACAGCTCGAGTTCGGTGATGCCCACTAGGTCCTGCGCTCCCCAGGCGCTGAGGATCCTGAGGACTAGTTCGTGGCTTTGGGCAGGGAAGAGGCGGGGGTGGGCGGAGGGCTTGGGCTTCGTCACTGAGTGGGGACGTTTCTGAGTACTGCTCACATGTCTGTGCAGCACTGCCTTCTGCTTGGGGCTTTGGAAGGACTGGGACCCGCTTTCGCCCTTCTTCCCCAGCATTTCCCCCAAAGCCTCATACACTCTCACCTGCTGCTGTCTACTCAACCCCTCCACCGCCTTGATAGCCTGCACTACCTGGGGGTCCTGCAGTCCTGTCCAGCTCTCTCCCCCCTCTGCCATCAGTCGAGACCTGCTGCGGACCATCTCCTCCAGTAGGTCTTCCGCCCGCAGTTCCACGTCTCTCTGCGGCTCTAAGTCCACTCCCCGGTCGGTTTGGCCTGGGTAGTCGCTTCCTAGGTCCAGGAAATCGGAGGAGGATTTGGGCAAAGCTTGGGGGAAATGAGCCTTAGCACCTGCTTTCTTCATATTAGAGGGAGGGACAGGCGCATAGGCTAGATCTGAAGAAGCCAGAAAAGGATTTAAAGGGAAATAAGCCTGTTTTTGGTTTAGCTGCTTAACTTAATGAGACCATTTGTATGATTATGCGCTGAAAACTCATCAAAATAAACATTCTTTCGGTTATTTCAGCCAAAAGAAGCTTTTTACCCGTTTAAAACCTGTGTTAATATTGACATTTCTTACAATTTGACTGCGTTTTAATATAACATCCACAATTGATGCAAAGCAAAGGCAAAATTCCCCCTTGTATCTCCAAATTCAAACAAAATGACAACTTATATCCAAGTCACTGTCTTTTTCCTGATTTCTGTCTCTTCTATTCTGCATAAAAGTCCATTTCTCAGCCCAAAGCAAAGAAATCCCATCCAAAAGCCTATAAATTTCCATAACTTCCCAAGTCCTGGTCAAAAGCTGCATTGAATATGTGGACTAGACCGCTGCGCCAGCTCTCCACCCACTTCCCCCAGGAGTGGAAGCCCAAAGCCCATCAAATCCGCCCTCAAGTGATCGTTCCTCTGCTCATATCCCGGCCCGCTTCCCTGCTGTCCATAACTGCACTCACTGCCCAGTTCGTGTACAGGGAAAATGCACTGTTTCTAGGCAACACAGGGAATGTTAGGGTAGAGTTCATGCCTAAGGCGGAGAAGGCGGAGGGCGGCAGACGGCCACTGGAGGTGAAGCAGAGGAAGTTCATTACGCTGCTTTCCACGGAACTGGAGCACTTTTGGCAGGCGAAAGGACCGAAAATCGTCCAAAGAGACACAAAAGAAGCTATAAAAACACTCACAATTACGCCGATTTCCGACTCTATTCATCTCCACCTCCTCACTACTCCCAAAGACACCACCGAAGCCACCACTCGTGAAGAAACCCTCCAAAAGCCCGAAATCTGGCTAATCCAGCAGTACATCACAGTAAGTCCCAGGCAGTTTGCTCTGCCCTTCATGTCTGGGTGGTTTGCGCTGGGAGATTTGCGTTTGGTGGAGCAGAATATGGAGGCGGATGCAGAAATGGCCAGGGAGAAGGAACATAAGTGTGATGAGCACTGCGACCACAAGCACGATTAAGGGTGTTAGGGGAGTAGGACCATAAGAAATGGGGATAAAAGGCTCGAAGCAGGCAATTGTGAGGGCTGCGGAGGACGGCCCTGCAAGAACTGTGTATGAAAGCGGGAATCAGGCCGATCGCGCAAAACTCACTCAGAGTAGCAAGTGCAGCCATGCAGAAACTGAGTTGTTCTACACTGCGCTTCAAGTCTTCGGCCTATGCGAATTTCCTGAAAAACCGTACTCGCCAGCAGGTAAAGAGCAAACACCTATTAAAATGGTCCGTCAAAGCAGACTCTCTGCGATTTGGAAAGGAGCCAAACCTCACAAATAGAGCAAAGCCTGGAAATCGCATCCCTCATAGTCCTAATTCGCATAATTAGTGCTCTAAAGGCGAGGCACAGGGTTATCCGCTAGCTAAAGGTCACTTCTGGCGTAAAAAAGGACATAAGCGCTGCTTCCGCCCCTCGGCCCACCCATCGTCTGAGTCCTCGAGTCGTCGAAGTTGCACCAAGCCTCATCTTTCATACAATCTCTGCATACACCTTACGCCACATAGTGTCCAAACCCCATATCTCCCATATGATGCGACACTCCAAAAAGCCGGTAAACCGCATTTCTAGTAGAAGGGTCAGTCGAGTGGGGCGCATACTGAGATAAGCTAAATCCCTTCACAGGGAATGTCACATCCGTGTCGATTTTCGACCTGCGCCACGAACTGCTCGAAAAGCGCTTTAGTTGAATCACGAGAATCGGTGGAAATTTCCATATTGTCATTTCCATGCGACTTGGAACTACTTTGCGGCATTTCTCGCATTTGTACTCATCAACTTGAGTTTCCGATATGAACTCGTTGAAGCAGTCTTGCAGCTTGACTGAGGAAGTGCGGGGCACAGGGACTGACAGGTCCAGGAAAGTGTCGCAGGCAATGGACTTGGAGGTGCACCTGGAGCAGGTTATTATCGTTAGTAACTGTCCACGGAAGTAGTCGGTCACTATGGAGTCGTCCCGGTTCTTATGGTACTGAAACCACTCGGAGGCTACTCGGGAGTAGTCACTGCCGCCGCCTTCCAACTCCCTATACGGCTGTTTGCTTTGCACCCGGTTCAAGTCTTCATGTAGTCCGTCCAGCAGGAATCTGAGAAACTCGTGAGCGTCTTGCTGCATATAGCCACTGAACTGCGGTGCAAAGCGACCTACCATGTGCTTAACTTGTTCAGGGGAAACCGCAGTTCTGCTGGTCCGCATTTCTTTCATTAGTTCAGCAAATTGCTCGGCTAGTTGGCCTTGGAGTTTCGACCTGCGGTTGATATCAGTCCTTGGAACTGTGAGCAAAGTATCGATGAAGCCGGGAGTATGGGCGACACATTGGAGTATAGAGTTCATAAAGCAGGTGTTGCCGAGGTTTCGGAGACCCACTTTTTCCCTGGCTCTAGGGAGAGAGGTAGTCTGGGTGGTGGATGTCAGTGCAGTGGAGCCGGCAGTTACTAGAGTTGATTTGTCGGACTGGCGGCTGCCATTGTCTCTGGGAGGGAGGGTGGCCTGGCTTTTGGCAACTGGGTCGCGAGGGAGAGAAGCTGTTCCTGTGGTCTTTGGCTCTGAGGGAAGGTCGGGAGTAACACGAGAAGGCGGCTCTCGCCTAAGTGACGATGTTGTATTTCCCATATGGTCTCCTGGTCTTCCCTCAGTCTGAGTGCTTTCCAGCCCCCAAGACTTAGTGCCCAGTCCACTTCCAGCTTTTGAGGCTTGATTTAGCATTGTGCTGTCTTGGGTAGGGAAATGACGCTTGCCTTCACTAGCCTGCTGCCCCACAAGACTAGCCTGAGGTTTGGTAGTTGATCCAGAGGAACGGTTTTGGGTAGGAAGTGGAACAGCTGGCTTCATGGCAGCAGCTCCAGTTTGGAACATAGTGGATGTTTTGTGGATGCCTTGCTGTGGCGTAATCAGGTTAAGGTAATCTGGCTTGGATTTAGGGGTCGCTGCGATCCCCCCTTTTCCACCATTGTGCATTTTCCTTGCTGAAGGATGTTAGGGACACTAGAACAGCCCTTCGATTCGCACTGCTTCCCAATCAATCCTTCACACAAACGCCTGCAATCCCAGTCCTTCAGCCAATTTCTCCCTTCACAATCTCTCACCGACGAACTTATCCCACTCTCCCTCCCCCTCAACCCTCTATCTCTACCCTGTTAATAGCCCGCGCAAGCAGCCTTCACCACTTTCCCCTCCACCTCCCGCGCCAATTTTAAAATGGACTTCATCCTCCCAGACGACTTCGACCGCCTCACGGAAATGCCCTCAGACGGGCGTTTCTGGGTCCAAAGCGCCTTTCGTCCAGCCGACCTGTCCGAAGACAAGCAACTCCACCACCTCAAAACCATCCGCAATGCTCTCTTCTCCAAGGAAACCGGGGTCCTAAGCCTGCCTCAGTTCTTTGAAGACCTGTATTGGTTCGTTGCGCAGGCAGGGACTTTGCCAGCCACGGTACAGGCGGATATCGGCGACGTGGTGATGGCGGGAGTGGTGCAGTTCACCAGGCTGCGGGAGGGACCGGACCTGCAGCTTTTAGCCACATGCATCAAAATGCTGGTTTTGCTGCTTTCAGAGTGGCTCAGGCGAGTGCCCGACTTCGCCCACAAGAAAGTCCGCGAGACGATGATCAAGCTAGTGGCCTACGACCTGGCGATGCTGTGGAAAGGCAGAAGTCCGGAAAGTCGCTTCGTGTGTCTCGTGATGCTGACGATGTTCCCTCTGATCTCCAAGGGTGTGAACCCGACAGAGCAGACAGCCTGGCTGCTGAGCCACGCCAGTGAGGACATGTGGGCGGGGTGGAAGGCCAAAATCACGCAAATGCTCTTCGCGAACGACACCAAAGACCAAGGAGTGCTGATTTCCACGATCATCGAAGTGGTCAAGGACAAGCCGGACCTGGCAGCGGGACTTCTGAAGGAAGTGGCGGACAACCTGCAACTCATGGACACGCAGCAGGCGGATAGCGACAGCATGCGGAAAGTCAGTTCTTTTATTGAGGAGTTGGGGAATAAACTGCCTCAGCTATTTATTTCTGGCTTGCCGCTGCTTATTCACCTCTTGGACTGTGAGTCGTATGTCCTGCGCAATGGCATTGTGTCTGCGATCAAGTACTTCCTCAAGTTCCTGCTGCGCAATGAGGGGGAGGGAGTCAATGAGGTGCAGACTGCGCTGGAAAAGCGGAATAAGTTATTTGATATACTGGAGCAAAGGACGAGGGACAAGTCCGCCTACTCCAGAGCTAAGGCTCTCGACGCTCTTAGAGAACTGATCCAGGACGACTGCATGCCTATCGACCGCTTCATGAACACTGTGAAAATCGCCAAGGAAAGACTAATGGACGTCGCCGCAATCGTCAGGAAAAACGCAGGGAAACTCCTGCTAATGATCCTATTTAAGGACAAGTTCGAAGCCAACGGGGACTACAAGTCTGTGGAGGAATTGACGAACCAAATAGAGGAAACGAAGGCGGAACTGGAACGGCTAAAGGCGGAGGAGAGGGGAGAAGGGCCGAAGTCCCCTCCCAGTCCCGAAGAAATGGCGGTCCTTCGAGGCAGACTAGCCTTCAACGAGCTCTACTTATCCCAATACATCGAACTTCTAACCACCCTCGCAGACTGCACAGCGACCCTGCACAACCTCCTCCAAAGCAAGCAAATCACCGACATCCAAACCGCCATCGAAGCGCTTTACCTGCTTCAGTCCAAAGGCGTCAAACAAGCCGTCAACGCAACCAAGAGGATAGTGCCGTTGATATGGAGTAAAGACGATAGTGTGAAGCATGCAGTTACCTTCGGCTTCCACGGAGTCTATACTAACTTGGAGTATATCGACTTGGAAAGTGCTATAGGGAAGTTAATGCTGCTTTACCAGGATTTGACCCCTGGAGAGCGCTATTCGCTGGAGGATTTGTTCGCGGAGTTGCATAGGGCGAAGTTGGTGAGTGGGGAGTTCCCCAAGCAGTTTAAGAAGAAGTTCGTGGAAACGCCTTCGGCGGCTTTGGCCTTCTTTGTGAGGTGCACGCTGGCGCAGGACAAGGACAGCTTCCTTGCGTTTTACGATAAATTCTACAAAGCTGCCATCAAAGCCGCCCCCCACTGGAACATCCTCCAAGAAGTCCTGGAAGCCGCCCAGAAATGCGGCCCCTGCGGCGACAAAGCGGAAAATCTAGTCGTGCAGTCCGCTGCCACCCTCTGGGACCCCACTTTCCCCTTCAACCCCTCCTGGTTCGGCTGTGCTGAGCAGTGCATACGAGCCATAGCGACTTTAAGCTCAGAGCCTATGGAGATACTACGGAAACTGATGATAGAGCTGACGAAGCCGCTGCTATTGGACCGGTGGAGTGAGGAGGACTTGGCGAAGTGCTTATTTGCAGCTGGGGAAGTCTGTTTGAAGGTTTTAGTCGCCGCTGACAAGCTGAAAACTGTATTTCAGCAGAAGAAAAATGCGGAAATGAGCGAGCGGAAGGACAATGAGTTGGAGGAAATCAGCGGAATTCGCTCTGCGGATCTGCAGACGGGGCTGGAAGCACTGTCCACTATACAGGAACACAGTATTATTCACCGCAATATGCTCAGTCTCTACACTCCCCTCATCCAGCACTTAATGTCCAATATCCACAGCGTCAAGTCGCCCTTGACGCAGCAAGCCGCCCTGCTCGCCTTCTCCAAGTTCCTGTGCACGAGTCAGGCCTTCTGCCAGGCCAACCTGCCGCTCCTATTTGCTGTGATAGAGAACCAGTCTTTGCACCCTTCTCTCCGCTGCAACGGAATAGTGGCCCTAGGCGACCTCGTCCAGCGCTTTCCCCTCACCATCGAGCCCCACTCCGACCGCTTTTTCTCCAAGCTCCGAGACCCGGACACAGGCGTCAAGCGGAAAGCTATGCTGGTCTTAACTCACTTGGTGCTAAATGACATGCTAAAGCTCAAAGGACAGGCCTCAGACGTGCTTTTCTGCCTACTCGACCCAGAAGTCCGCAATTTAACCAGTCTTTTCCTCGAGGAACTCTACAAAAAGGACGCAACTGCCCTATTTAACGTCCTTCCGGATGCCTTGTCGAAGCTAATTCCCAGCCAAGAACTGACCTACGACCAATTTAAACTAATTATTGACAAGGTGTTCGCCTATGTGGAGAGGGAAAGGTGGATGGAAAACCTCATAGACAAGCTGTGTCAGAGGATGCTGAGTGTGAAGGAGGGCGCAATTCAGCTCCGCATCAGTTACTGTCTGAATAAGCTGGTTTCTACGGAGAAGACGCTCAAGAAGTTGCTGGAGAATATTGCGATTTGGCAGGCGGTTGTGCTGCAGAGTGCGGAAGTGAAGGGACTGTTCGAGGACATGAGAACTAAGACGGCGAAGGGGTGGAAGAGCGACAGCAGAGCGCTGTTGGAGGAGTTCGATGGCAGGCTGCAGGGAGTAGTGGAGGAGCGGAAGCATAAAGCGCCTAGACGTCGCTAGGGACTAAGCGGGCTAGACATATATGGAAGGGCAGGAGGAACAGAGTTGGGAGGGGGAGGAAGACTTGGCCAAGGAACTGCACCAATTCAAAGACAAAGTCAGGGCCGAACTCGCAGACCTCTCCCAAGACCTGAAGTTCCTCAGAGACACCCGCAGAGAAGCGGAACTGACCATCACTTCCCTCGACCAGTCCATCCGCGACTTCCGCAAAGAACTCGACAGAGGCCTGCGCCAAATCGACGACAACAACGAACGCTTCACCTCCTTCGCCACCGAAATGACCAAAATCTCCAATACTTTCGATGAAATCTACTCAGATTTGCGACTCAAAGCCACTCAAAAGGAACTTACAGTGCTAGAAGGCCGCTTCAGCTTCATGTGTCCTATGACCACTGCACAGAAACTCGAGTACGACTTGCAGGAAAAGGCCAGCGAATTGTCCGTTTTGGAGCTGAAGCAGGACTTTAATGAGTTCAAAACTCGCGCTTTCGAGGAATTTTCGCTGAAAAGGGAATTGCAAGATGCAGTTTACAGGGTAAATTACCAAGCTGTGGAGGCGCTGAAGCCCTATGCGAAGGAAGTGGACTGCTCCCATCGGTTTAAAGACGCAGAAGCCAATTTGAAGGCGCAAACGAAGGCAATAATGCAGGAAATCGCTGTTTTAACTGAAAAGATCTCGACCACAAACTGGACTATTTCAGAAATGCAGGAAACAATGGAGACAAAGGCGACTATTTCCGAGGTGAATACCGTAAATCAGCGCTTTGACGGCTTTTCCTCAGTCCAAGACCTGGGCAAACTGCGCAAAGAAGTGACAATTCTGCTCAGAAAGTGCGAAAACCGCCTAGAAGAGTTCAGTTCCGCTATAGCCGGGCAGGAGCAGGTTTTAGCGAGGTATGATGAAGTTTTACTGGAAAAAGCGTCGAAATTGGACCTGAAAGATGTGAATATTAAGATAAGGGCCATATCCAAACATATCGATTTCGAGCAAAAGGTCGAGGAAATGGACGCGGCTATTAAGGAAACTGCGCAACTGTGTGAAAACCACGCTCACAGGCTAAACTCAGTGGACAAGGGACTGACAGAAGCCTTGGGAGTCACGAGAAACGTGAAATCCGAGAAGAAGGATATATCAGTTTTGAAGGAAAAGGTGGGAAATCATGCAGAAATGCTGGATTTGAAGGCAGACAAGGTCGACTTCGCCTATATGTCCGAACGGAAAGCCAACATCGAGGAGTTCCATAGTTCCCTACAGGCCATAGACGTCCTGCACCGCATGGTAAAGGCCACCAGTGTGCTCCTCAGCCACTCCCTCAAAAGTCTCTACAAGTCCCAAGACAGCAAAGGGCTGGACACTGCCCGCAGAGACTGGCTGCTAAAGCACGCGGAAATCGTTGTGAATTGGGCGAATGACTTTTCCCCCTTGCAGCCGGACCAACTAACTGCTGAGGAGGTTAAACTGCCGGATCCGCCCTCTCCTATGAACATATCCCCTATGAGTGTGTATGTGCCTATACAAGTGGAGTCCCCGAAGTTCGGAGGCACTCATAGAAGACTGCAGACCAAAGCTATAAAGCTGCCCAGCATCGATACTTCCTTCTAGCATGTACTCAGTAGCTCTGGTAGTGATGGATCTGAAGTGGGGAAGTCGCACAAAGCGCACCCGGGTTTCAACTGAAGGCCGGAAAGGAGACTCGCTTGGGACTGATGGGAGAGTGGAGACACTGCCGAAGGGCGCTACTTTGGACACGACTTCGCCTATAGAGGAGTTCGCCAGTTTCCAGTCTCAGGGAAGGAATAAGTGCTTGGGGTCGAAAGCGGTGGTGGGGGCGCTACGCGCTTTGCAGTTGAAAAGCAGGGAGTTGCAGGGGGAGAATGAGGCTTTGAAGGGGGAAATCAAGGCACTGAGGAGGAAGTTGGAGGAGGCCAGAGACAGGGAAATGGAGGAGGATGTGAACAGGTCAGTAGCCCGGGAAAGGGAACTCAGGGAGCAACTCGATACTTTGGAGGGCAAATACAGGCGCAAAAGTGGCCGAAAAGAGGCTGAAAGTGAGAATTTGACAGCAATTCTCACTGCCCTCAAGTTGCAATTAGCCACTCTTTCTGTTGAGCACCAGGCAACGCTAGAGGACAATTTTGTGCTTCGAGAGAAGTGCAGTCGCTATGAAGGGGAAATCAGGCTCATGAGTAGCAGGGGAAAGGTCGCCCTGGTCTCTGTGCAGTCCTCGAATCAACTTTTCAGTAAATTGCGGAAAATGAGGGTAACTTCGGCCATAGAAAGGCCAGAAATAGGGGCTGGAGGCAAGGAAACAGTGCAGAGGAAAAGTATGGAAAAAAGACCTCAAGGTCTCTATGAATCAGTGGACGCTAGTCACCTGCTCGCAGTTTCCTCCACTCCCCTGCTCTTCCGCCCCACCGCCCCCAGTCGCTTGCACCCCAGAGTCCTAATCCCATCCCTCGCCGCCTCCCCCAGCCACCACTCGACCAGTACCACCCTCTAGTCTATTATCTCATTATCACCACCCGGTCGGCTTGAACGGCAGCAGTAGGATAGAGACCGGGGTCACCAGTCTCCGCTCCAGGGAGCTTCTTGGACTGCCGAGTGACCTGCAGACAGGGACTTTCCCACGCTTTCCAGATATAGAAGTCTGTTGGATAGCGGAGGGCCGCTTGGCTGTAAGCGCTGCTGCTATCCTGGCTTCCAGGTCTTCACGTTTTTTGCGTAAATCCGGCTTATATTGCCTGGCTCTGAATTCGAGTTTGTCCAAAGACCGACACCCGGCCCTGCTGTGAGTCTTCCGTAGTGCACCCTTCATCCCCACCCAGTCTTTGTCAGACCTGCGGAAAGTAGGTCTCAGGAAGGGCTTAAAGGAGACCAGCGCAGGGACTATATCCAGCAGCAAACGCCGTTTCTGCAAGGTTTGCTTCGCACCCTTAGGTCTGCAGACTGCGCTTTCAGGCGTAGGCGTCTTGAGCACTCTGGGTCTGTGGCTCGGCTGGGCGGTCTTGCAGTCCCAAGTCTGCAGCAACTTGTCCCCCAGGTCGCTGGCTCGCACCAGTGCCTCTACGCAGCTGTTTTCTAGACTGGCAGCTGAGAAGCTGGCCTGCCCATGTGCCATAATGACCCAAGTCATCGAGGCTCCGCTGTTGGAAGAGGACGAAATGCAGCTGATTTACAACTGGGTGGATGAAATTCCGCTGTCCAGACCGAAGAAGAACATCACGAGGGACTTCGCGGATGGAGGTATGGCTATGCAGTCCTCATGGCTGAGATCGTCAAGCACTTCGTACCCGGCCTCGTAGACATCCACAACTACAGCGCCGCCCACTCCATGCAGCAAAAGCTCTACAACTGGAACACCCTCAACCAAAGGGTATTCCGCAGGATGGGCTTCCTGCTCTCCAAAAGCGACATCGAAAAGGTCACTTCGTGTGTGCCAGAGGCTATTGAGCGTGCACTGAGAGTGGTGCAGCTGAAGCTCAGTGAGTACTCTGCTGAACATCAGGACTTCTCGCCGGGGCAAAGCAAGGACTCGCCAGACCAAACTGCTGTACGCCCCGCCAAAATCCCAGTCGCAATGGCGCAGCCCAGAACAATGGCCAGACCCGTAGACCCAGACCTGCTGGGTGAGAAGGACAACACTATCCGGGAAATGAAGGAAACCATAGAGGTGAAAAGTATGCAGATCATGGAGCTGAAGATAAAGAAATTGGAGCAGTTAGTCAAGTTGAAGGACTCCAAGATACAGACGCTCTCCAATAAACTCACTGCTGCAGGGATTCAATAGCCTAAGTTACGCATCCCAGCAGTCTGTCCTAGTCGTAGAAACAGCCCTTATTACAGCTCTGCACTCCCGTGAAAAGTGCAATTCCGCAGTCCTTTCTGTCTCTTCTGCGTCTCCAAAGCAGCCAAAATCTCCATCGTGTCAGTTTTGGCAATCACATATCGGGACTTGTTGAGGCCTGCGAGCATTTGCTCCCTGCGGCTGGCCACATACAGGTTCGCAGCACTGCTGCTCCACCTCGGAGGAGAGCGGACTCTGCAGGGAACTGGATGCACGAGTAATTTCTCCCCTCCAAAAGGCCTGCGGAAGAGCTTAAGTGTGCTTTGAGTGCTGTGAGCCAATAGAAGCGACCGAGACAGCAGCGGATTTTCCGCTTTTTGGCTTTTTCCGAGTAATTTCCGGTAGTTTTCCAAGCGAATTTGGCTGATTTCCTCCTTCAGTTGGTCCCTACGGGCCTGCAACACAGAGCGACCTCTCTGGTACTGCGCATTTTCAGTGAATTTGTGGGGTTGGAAGGCCTTGGCTCGGAGGAGGGCGGCGTACCGCCTTTTATGCACTTTGGTGGCCTTTACGACCTGGCGCCAGTGCTTGGGCCGCAGGGGCGGAATTCCACTCACTAATTTATCAAAATCAGCATCACTTTCGCTCATATTTTTGCTAATTGGACTGTTTGGCGCTTTCGGGGAATGGAAAACGCAGCTTTGGAGACGTACGGACTGAAAATTTGTTTGCGGAATCAGTCCAGCTAAGAAATTGACTGAAATTGCGCGAATAGCTAAATTGTATATGGGCGCCTGCGTCTGCAAAGCCAAAGTCCACCAAAATCTGCACGAATACATCAGCAACTCCCTCCTCCTAGCCATCGAAAGCGGCAAACTCGAAGAAGTGCAGTCCCTTTACGCCCGCTTCATGCGTAAAGAAGGCCCTTCCACAGCCTTTGACGTGGACGAAGTGATAATAACACTGCAAGAAGTGCCTTTGAATGCCCTGGCCTACTCTTTTAGAGCGGGTCAGACGGAGGTTGCACGCTTTTTACTGTCGAGAGGCTCAGCAAGTGTGCACCTTTTGTATGCAACCTATGCATTGATCGGCAGAACTCCCTTGGACATAGCCTGCGAATACGGGTTTTTGAGCCTAGTGCAGTACTTCCTGCCAATACATCTGCAGGAAGGCGGGAAACACCGATTGACGGCTTCTCCACGGGAAAGTCTCGAAGAAATGTCGATTTTCGTACAGTCCAAAGCCAAAGTGACACAAATAAGCGCTGATGTGACCCTGAAAGTCTCAGCTCCGTACCAGCCCGCCATACATCGAGCCTGCGAGCAGGGACATGTTGACGTAGTCAGGTACTTGTTCGAGCAGTTTCGAGGGAAATTGGCGCCTGCAGACTGCGACATTGCCGCTGTGGACGAAAAAGCAGGCGAAAACTGCGCTTTAATCGCATGCAGAAGCGGAAATTTGCCAATGATTCGCTTTTTGCACGAAGAATGCAAGGCAGATTTCCACCTTCTCAACAAACGCCGAGAAAACGCAATTCAAATCTCAGTATCTGGGGCTAAGCGCAGGCCCGGAGTCAGCTACTTGGCCTGTGTCAAGTACTTGGTGGAGACCGTCGCTGTGGACGTTGCCTACGCCTATGAGGAAACTTTGCTGATATGTGAGGACAAAGCCTTGGCTTTTTACCTGGAAAATCGACTCTATTTGCAGGGAATTTTCATCACGAAGACGAAAATCGACCTGGAAGATTCGGTATCTCGCAAACGGACTCCACGAAAAATGACCAAAAAGAGCCAGGAAATCGACCAAAAAGTGAGAGACCAGGGCTCGAATTTCCGAATTGGAGACCTAATTGAAGCGTCTGAGTCGGGAAATATCAGCTCAATTTTGCGGCAAAGCGACTTAAGCGGATTTTAACTCTTTTTAGTGCATTGTGTCTTTACAGGTCCATTTTCTGGGGGGAGATTTGGAGATCCGCAGGACGTAGGCACTTTCGCCTGTCTCCCATTCGTATTTGAACACACTTTCCGACCTGAGCATGTAGACACATCTTCCACTGCGCACAGGCGCACAGCTGCTCCAGGAGTTCCCATAGCACATATCCCTCAAAGTCTGAATCGCCCCTGTGTCCGGATAAAACCGACTCACCTTCCCTTGGTAATCCCCATGGAAAATGAGCAGTGAGTCAGGGAGCGCTATGAGACAGCAGTTGTCCTGCAGCGGGGTATTGGGCAGGGCCAATAGAGTAAAGGACTCAGGGGACGGGTTGAAGATTTCACACGTAGTCGACCCGCCGGCTAAATAAACCCTGCCGCCGTACTCACAGGCGCCTAAGTACGCCCTCCTTTCCTGCATCTTCGGCAGACTTTCCCACTTTTCCCCTGCGTACTTCTCGCACAGGCAGGACTTGTCATCCTCCACCAGGCCTCCGAACACACAGCAAAGCGCCTTGATGAAGATAGAGGCATGGGACCTGCGGGCGGTTATCATCGGCTGGAGGTGGACGACTTTCCCAGTGGCAGGGTTGAAGGTCAAAGCCTCGTCTCTGCTTCTCCCTGTAAGACTGCCGCCTGATAGGTAGACCAGGCCTGTGGGCGCCAGACAGGCAGAGGCGTTGTGGAAGAACTTGGCGTCGGCGGAAATGGTGTTGGAGTAGGACTCCGTGCGGGCTTCGAACACGCCCACTTGTCGCATTCCTCCGAAGAACTTGTAGATGACTGGGGTCGGCTCGCGCTCACTGGACACTTTGGCACGGATCCGCACTCCCGAACGAGCGGCCACCGCAAGGTCGAAAGAAGGCAGAGCGAAAGTCAACTCCACCAATTCATCCTCTTCGCCGCAGCCTTCCCCCCAGAACTGCTCCAGGGCAGTGTCACTGGCCCCTACCTCTGTGAGTGTCTTTTCCAGTCTGTCCCTAGCGCCGAAGGTCTGTTCCTCCAGCTCTTCCTGCAATTCCTTCACCAAGTTCTCCACCTGCATACTCCACTTCTCCTTTTCTCTCATAAGTGCTGCTTGTGACGCTTCTTGGAAGGCTTCTATTCGCGTGATTTCCTTTCTGATGAGGCTGGAAACGACTCTGCGTCTTTCCGTGCTCATTCCCGGTACATCAGTAGTGCCTCCAGACTGCTGGGTTTCCAGAACTTCATTGCGGACAGTCTGCAGCAATTCAGCTTGGTCTAGGGCCACAGGCCGGTGGGGAGTCGAGATATCTCGGAGGTGGCGGGGCAGACAGAGGTTGCACAGGTGCACTTCTTGGCACTGGCAGAGGAACGTGGCTGCTGCAGTTTGGCATAAGTCGCATTGAGCCCCACTCATATATGTTTTACCAATCTACTCATCTACCGTCCTTTCTCCGCCCCTTCCTTCCCTTCGCTGACCCTGTCCCTCAGCGAGTAGCAAAATGGACGAAGACACTCTCCACGCTTTATACGAACTCTTTCCTAACAGTGAGCCAGAGTACCTGCTGCAAGTGCTGCACGCTCATGACTGCAACTTGTCTGCTGCAGTGGAAACGCTCCTCGGACACTCTGAGCCGGTGGAAGTGATCAGGCCGCCTAGTCCGTGGAGGGAGCCGACAAGAATCAATGCGGAAGTGGCTGTATTTAAGCGAGATTTAGGTCGAATGCTGCAAGGAGACTCCATCGAGCCTGCTTCCCAGCCACTCTCAGCACGTCTGAAGTGCAAGCTGAAGCAATGGTTTAGCCGCAGAAAGAAGCCGAAGGAAGAGGAAAAAGACGCCGCCAGTACAGTTTCCCCCTCAGAACCCGACGAAGAAGTGATTTCCTTCTACGCTCCCGCAGGCCTACGCAAGGGCGAGCACCCTCCCCCCGACACATAGGCTGTTAATGCTAGGAACTGCTATTAACCGGCTGCGGCCGTCTGCGCAGTATTGCGTTGAATAGGGCTTGGTGCTCTTGGTACTTCTTATCGTCTAAGGCCTTGCGGATGTGCCATTGCTGCAGGGAAAGTAAGGCGAATAGGCAAAAGCTGCGACTCAGTGCAACTACTACTATGGCGAGGCCAGGAGTGACGAGGCTGGCTGCCACTTGCAGCAGACTAAACAGCATGAGTGAGACTTGGAAGAGTGCACTGCTTGTCCACACTTGTAGGTAAACAGTTTCCAGAAGGACAGCGCAGCTCCAGGCGATTTCCCAGCTTTGCAGGAACAGAGAGTTAATAGTGGGCAGGTACACAAGCATCCCTTCGAGACGTGCAAGTTCAAAGTGCAACTGCTCCGCCAAGCTAATGTACCACCAGAAGAAGTACAGTGTCGCAGCCGACAGCACAGCCAAAACTGCATACAAAGACCCATCCAACAGCTTCTTAAGTCTGAGTTCGCCAAATCGCCCCAGCACCATCGTCACTATGTCCGTAGTGACTACATACACTCCAGGCAGGAAATACACCTTCAGCACTTCTCTCGCATAGGTCAGGTTGTACAGCATATACCCCCTTTCTAACGCGAAGCCGAATACCACCACTAATGCATCGAAAAAGACCACCAGTGCTAGCCACAAAAGCACTATGTAGGACTTCTGGTAGCGCAGTCCGCCTATAATCCAGCTTATGTAGATCGCGCCTTGCAGGGCAATAAAGAAAAAAGTGGTGTTGGCTAGGAACCGCTCGACGGACATATTGTGGCCACGGCCATACTTCCAGAACTTCTATGACAGCGCTGACTGAAGACGGAGGACTGTTGAAGGAAGTGCTGAGGGCGGGAGAGGGCGTGCAGCCTGTGGAGGGAGACGAGGTGGAGGTCCACTATGTGGGCACATTGGAAAACGGGGAAAAGTTCGATAGTTCCCGAGACCGTGGCGAGCCCTTCAAGTTCCAAATCGGGCAAAAGCAGGTGATCAAAGGCTGGGACGAGGGCGTCGCCACCATGAAAGTAGGCGAACTGGCAGTGCTCACCTGCAGAGCCGACTACGCCTATGGAGAAGCTGGGTCTCCGCCAAAAATCCCACCCAACGCCACCCTTAGATTCGAAGTGGAACTGCTGCATACACATGCAAAGGAGAAGGAAAAGTGGGAGTTGACTCATGATGAGCGCATGTCGAAGGCCACAGCTCTCAAAGAACTCGGAACCACATTATTCCGCTCTGGTCGATTCAAAGAAGCAAAGACGCAGGGGTATCTGGAGGCGCTATCCTACCTCGACGATGAGCCGGGAGAGGACGAACATGTGGAAGAAAGTGAACACGATATAAAAACGATGAAAACAGCGCTGCATTCCAATGTGGCTCTATGCGCTATGAAGACTGGGGAATGGGCAGAAGTCATCGAAAGCGCTGAGAAGGCACTCAAGCTGGACCCTGGAAACGCTAAATTGCTGTACAGACGAGGAGCTGGCTTTTACCACAGTGGGATGCTCATAGAGGCCAAGAGAGATGCTCAGGCCGCTTTGACTGCGTCTCCAGGCAGTGCCGAAGTGGTTCAACTCCTCAAAGACATCAAAAAGCAGGAAAAGGTCGAAAACGAACGCGACAAAAAGCGGTACGGAAATCTATTCGAACGGCTAAATATGTATGAGGAAAAAGCAGTCGTGGTTGAGACTGCGGGGGATGTGGAGTTACCTGCGGAGCCAAACCCTGAGAACCCCAGGGTCTTTATTGACTTGAAGATTGGGGAGGAGGAGGTGAAGAGAGTGGAGTTTGAACTGTTTAAAGACGTGGTACCGAAGACTGCAGAGAACTTCCGAGCTTTGTGCACCGGCGAAAAAGGCGCATCTCCCAGCGGCAAGCCCCTGGCCTACCAAGGCTCAGCCTTCCACCGCGTCATCAAAGGCTTCATGATGCAGGGCGGAGACTTCACCGCCGGCAACGGCACAGGCGGAGAAAGCATATACGGCGCTAAGTTCGAAGACGAGAATTTCAGCATTAAACACACGACTGGAGGACTGCTATCAATGGCGAATGCTGGGCCGGGCACCAACGGCTCTCAGTTCTTCATCACCTTCGCTCCAACTCCTCATTTAGACGGCAAACACGTAGTGTTCGGGCGAGTGATTTCCGGCATGGAGGTATGCCGGGCTGTCGAAAACCTACCAGTCGGAGCTAACGACCGGCCCACCACTCCAGTGCTTATCACTGCCTGCGGGCAACTTTAGGATCTAGACGTAATAGCCGTAGGGCCGGAGCTCGAAGAACTTGGGCACTCGAGAGCAGTGACCCGCCACTTTGGACATGAACAGCCGCACCCACTCACTGAGGCTGGCCTGCTGGGGCGTGCTGGCCAAGTCTCTGCTGCGAATCACCACATTCGCCTTTGCAGGTTCACTTGTTACTTCTGTCCACTGCGCCGGAGGGTCGCTTCTAGCAGGGTCGCACACTAACATACAGGTAAAGCTGAGGCCTTGGCCTGCGCTGACCACCCGACTTCCCTCACTTGTCTGTTCGACAATGTCGTCGTCTTCCTGGATGCGGTGGTATTGCACCCCGGCTTCTGCTAAGTAGACGTCGTGCACGAACTCCTCAGCTTTTTCCTTGCCTTCGTCCAGTGAATCTTCTCGTAAGCTGAAGCGGACGAAGCGGTGGCAACAGCGAAGGTCCGTGTAGGCGATTTGCAGGGCGTAGTCCTTGGTCTCTGTGAGGCGTACAGAGGGTATGTCCAGGTCAGCAGTGGCTCTGAGAGAGGGAGAAGGGGAGCGGGAGAGAGTGGGAGTGCCGGATTCAGATGGGAGAGGGGAGGGAGGCTCATAGTCCCTCCTGATAGGCTGGGCAGGGTCGAGGAGTGCCCAGGAGTGGTTCCCACCTGCGTAAATCCGCTCTACCTTCTTCGCTCCCAAAGCTGCTACATGCGTAAACGAAGTCTTGCTCTCCTCATCCCCCAGTCCCAACTGTCCAAAGTAGCCATATCCACAGGTAAACACATCTCCCGCCTGTGTGAGGACCAGAGAGTGGTTCCACCCCGCTGCAATCTGCCGCACAGGCTTCCGTCGCAGGTCCTTCACTACCACAGGCTCGCCTTGGTTCGCTGTGTTGCGCAGCCCGAGTTGCCCGTGGGAGCCGAAGCCGAAGGACAGGACGAAGCCTTGGTTGGTCAGGAGGAGGGAGTGGTGGCCGCCTCCTGACACTGAGCAGATTTGTCCGTATCGGTCCTCAGAGGCTTTCTTTATCCAGGGTGTAAGCGCCAGTTTAGGTGTAGCAGTATTGAGGAACTCGCCAAACCCGCACTCCCCATACAGTCCACTGCCCCAAGCATACACTTCGTGTCTCTCTGTCAGGGCCAGGGTGTGATACCCTCCACACGACACTTGCTTCACTGCAGTGTTCTTGAAGAAATCCAAAGGCTCCGGAGTCTCCAAGTCGTTAGTGTGGCCGTGCCCGCATTGACCCCTGTTGAAAAAACTCCCGCCCCCGCCCCAGGAGTAGAGACGGCCGTCTGCTGTTAAGGCCACAGAGTGGAAGTCGCCACAGTCCACATAAACCACGTTTTTCCCTACAAAGGTACTAACAAGGCCGAGTCGACTAATGTCCTGCGACCCTCTCTGTCCCAGTTTCTTATGCAGCGTCCCTCCCCACGTATACACATTCCCATCCTCCAACAAGCACAACGTATGGTAATCCCCACAAGCGACCTGCTTGACCACCCTGTCTCTAAGACTAGTGACGGGAGTAAAGACCAACACCGACACAGTGGACAAGTCTTCAATGCCGAGTTTGCCGTGCAAATAGGACCCGCAGGTAGAGAGTCGGCCAGTGCTGTCTATGGCGGCAGTGTGTTGGCCGCCACTGCTAACATGGATGATGTTCCTGTGGTTCAGGCTTTTGCAGGGCCGGGGCAAGGAGATGTCCTTGGTGGAGTTGATGCCCAGTTCTCCGTCCTTATTCTTGCCCCAGGTATAGGTAGTGGGAGTCGCTGCTTCTTCCCCTTCTTCCCTCCTTCCCTTCCCTTCCATTTTAAATATCGGCTCTGTGTGTCTATGGAGTCTATCGACTGTGTGTTACTCTAGTCTAGCACGAAGCCTGACACACTCCGCAGTACGTCCAGTCCGTGCAGTTCTCTGATCATTGCTAGATTTGTAGGACTCTTCGCCAGGCGACCCAGGGCCAAAGCGCAGTTTTTCCTTACGATATCAGCCTTTTCCCCGACTGCTGAGATGAGGGTCGGGACCAGACTTCCGTATTTCTCTGCGATTCCTTCGTCCGCGTCGATGAGTCGACATATGAGAAGGGTGGAGTTGGCTGCGAGTTCCACAGACGTAGAGGCTCCTAGATAGCCAGACAGCAGTTCCTGCAGGCGGACTGCTATCAAGGAGTGGGGCAGACTTGAAGCGAAGCCAGGGTGAGCACAGCACTGGATCAGCACCTTGACGCCCTGCTGAAACAGAACCGAATCACTCAAATTCGCCACAATTTTCCCCTTTATCGTCTCATTCCCTGCTATAGCGGGGATCAGGTTGTCCCTAGCCGCTGCCAGCCTTGCCACCAGTGTCAAAGCCCGCTGCTCTATTATCTCCGTAGACTTGGCAAAACTCAGGCAGCGCACTCCTATGTCCAGCATTTGCTCTGCAGTGGCTTGCTCCAGACCTGCTTTGGACCCGGAAACCGCGTTAATGAGCAGGCCTAAGCCCGCTTCCAACACATCTGTCTTCGTAGCAGCTGCTAATTCGCTTATAACAGCTGCCATGAGTCCGGGCTCTGCCGCCATTTTGGCCCTCAGTTCCGCGTGAACTGCCAAGTTGCAGTAGAAAGCGAATAGGGCGGAGGTGGCTGCAGGCACGGTCCGCACTTGCAGCAGCTTTTCCCTCACTTCTTCCCACCTCTCCACTAGTGTTTCTTTCATGTCGCCTGGATTCGGCCTCCTGGCCACTGCGGTGGTCTTCACAGTCAGGCAGAGGTTGGACACTATGGTCACTGCGAGTCTCACATTGTCCTCTTTTTCTCCCTTCATGCAGAGAAATACGTCTAAAGCCAGGCGAGTGACGGCCCATTTCCGCGAATTGGCGCTTTGCTCCATCAGTTCTTCGCGAACTTCCGAGTTTTCACTGGCTGTGGATACAATTTGGAGGACTTTGGTGAGAGATTCAGTGGGGAAATCAGGCTTAAGGGCAGTTCTGAGCAGTCTGACCACCCCGTTAATATCGCCCTTTACCCGCTTTGTGAGAGGATACAGGCGAATGTAGTCCTTGGGGTCTGCACAAAGCGTCAGCAACACCTGCAAAGCAGCTTCATTGCGGCGCAAATAAACCTGGTGCGCCAAGACTTGATACCCACCCTTGGAAATAAAGCGAAACAGCTCCGAATCAGAGGAAATCGCCTCCAACAGAGACTGCGCACTGGCAACTTCCTCAATTTCCCCCTCAGTTTCCGCAATCAACGGTTGCAGTCTCGCTTCTTCCCTGCATCTCCCCAGCAAACTAATCGCCTCACTCTCACTCTGCAGTGCAATTGCCTGAGTCAAGTCATCCACCGCCGCAGCAGGGTTATTCAAGGCTCTATAGGCCATTGCTCGCCGTGTAAGTGCCTTAAAGCATACTTCCGCACTGCGCTTATACCCGTCTTCGAAGACTTCGCAGTACTCCAGCACTCGTCCGCAGTCTTCCAAGGCTTTGGAGTAGTCCTTTAGCTTGAGACGGGCGAGGGCGGAGTTGGTGTAGAGCACCATCCAGTCCCGCTTTACCTTCTGCGCTTCTTCGTACTTCTCCAGGGCCTGCGCGAAGTTGCCGTCGCGGAAGAGACGGTTGCCCTGGTCCTTTAGCTCCTCTGCACGCTTCAGGTCAGCTCTGCGCTGCACTTTGCGCCTTTCCATGTCCTGCTCCATCTCTCGAAAGGCAGGGTCTTCCGGCGGCACGAAGGGCAGCTCCTCCTCTTCCTCTGCCTCGAAATAGTCCCACTTCCTGTAATTGGTGGCTGTCTTCCGGTACAGCAAGGCCTCCGTTTTCTTCCAGTTTTCCCACTTCGCACGCTTAATTGCAGCCTGTGTGCGGTCTTCTTTGAGCGCGGAGACCTTGGCAGTGAGGTCAGCTCTGCGCTCCTCCACAGTGAGAGTGGCCTGGCTGCAGTGGGGACAAGTAGGCGTATACATCGCGAATTCTCGCAGACACCGCGGACAATAGAACTGATAAGTATCGAATTTCTCCCCATGGCCCGGCTTCCCCTGTCTCAAACTCTCTTCCTCCCTGCACCTTTTGTCCTCTGCCTGCCGCTTTCTCTTCTCTTCCAGTGCAGTCCGCTTTGTTTGGGGCTCGGAGTCGCTGGGACTCTTCATCAAGGTCTCGACTTCCTTGCTCACGTAGTCCACTTCGTCCAAAAAGTCCTGCAACTCTTCGTCCATTATAAAGGCGGTTATTTAGGAAAGGGCGACTAGCAGGGGGAAGTGGTCACTACCCTGGTGGGTGTCAAGGACCATGCAGGACTCTAAGGCTGGGAAGATCGTAGATGAGAAAAAGGCGTAGTCGAGTCTCCAGCCGTTTCCCTTCTCTCTGGCCTTCTTATCCCTGGCGGAGTAGTAAGTGAAGCCTGGGTCCTCTGGATGTAGAGCCCTGAACCCATCCCTCCACCCCAGCTGTGTCACAGTCTCTCGAAAGGAGTCGATTTCTGTGCGATCGAAGTGGGCGGTGAGCCGGGGCAAGTGTTTCTTTGGACAGTCCAAGTGGCTGGTGATTGTGTTGAAGTCGCCCAGGCAAATGACGGGTTTGCCACTTTGTAAGGACTGGCTGAGCGCCTGGAAGTCCTTTTCCCAGGCGATTTTCTCACTGAGACGCTCGAAATGGTTGCCGGGCTGGGGGAAGTAGACAGTGACGAGGTACCAATTGGGGTACTCCGCCACTAGGACCCGTCCGTCGCCCCCTGTACTGCTCTGGGACAGGCCGTAGGAGACATGGAGAGGAGGCTGGAGGGACAGCAAGGCCACCCCAGCCTGTCCCTTGCACTCCTCACAGCAGTTCCAGTAGACGGAGTAGCCTGAATCCAGGCTGCTTTGCACAGTGGCAATGTGTTTGGGCTGTAGCTTTATCTCCTGCAGGCAGACTATATCGGGTTTCCAAGTTGACAGGAGTTGCTGCAGGCTGCCTTTACTGAGCTGTGCTCGAAGTCCGTTTACGTTCCAGGAAATAAAGCGCAAAGGAGTTATTTTAGCCCTTTTCTCGCCTTTGGTCTGCTGCTTTTCTCGCTTTCTCTTCATTATTATACACTCTTTACTACACTCGCTTGGGCTTGCGACCTTCGAAGAAGCCGAAGTCGCTGCCCTGTCTTCTCACATGTGCAGTGGCTCCAAATGGACTGAAATCCAGCACTTTGGGGGCTAAAAAAGAGCCAGATTGGGTAGTATCGAGTGCCTGTGGAGCCCTGGGCAGCGCTTCCCTTCTCTTTTCCCGGCCGCGGAGTCCCGAGACTTCCAGCTGCTTGCGGTCCTTCAGGCCAGGAAAGGGGAGCACCCGCAATTTGATCGGAGGGTCGATTGGCCTGTAAATTCGGTCTGGAGCGATGTAAGTGATCCCAGAAGGCACTTCTTCTGCAAGATACAACTGAGGAAGGGACAGAGTGGACTTATGCAGACGGACGGCCTTGGTCTTGGAGAGACGCTGGAACACTGCTGCGGAGGGCTTGTCGGGCGCAGGAGGACTGTTGGTCAGACTCAGAGACCGCTGACGACGGAAAGACCGGTCTGCAGGGGGCTTGGACGGCCGCTTGAGATGGCGTCTAGGTGGCTTTTTCTCTTCTTTGCGAAGTTCTTCCGCCTTCTTCGGCCTATGCACTTTGCCCCCAGTCCACTCCTCCCACAGCTTCGCAGCCGTACTGAGGCAGTCCCCAGCTTCCTCCACCTGCAGTCGCACATACCCCCCACAGTGTCTGCGTTCCCAGCTGTCCCGGGCCCGCTGCAAGTGGCGCACTGCTTCGAGTCTCTCTTCTTTGGGGACTTTGGTGCTGCGCTGCAGGGCCTTCAGTTCCAAGTCGCACTTCTTGCGCAGCCAATAGCGCGCTTTGTCTTTACTGTGAAGGTGCATCAAACGCAGTGCATCCTCGATTACTCGTCTTTTAATTTGCTTGTCCAGGGGAGTGTCCACACTAAAGGACGGCGAGTGGTTAACTTCCAGTAGCCACGGCTTCAACCCCTGGTCCACCAGTATATCAAACCCCAAAATCTCGAAGCAACACGCGTTTTCCAGGTCCTCAGGCTGACAAGTGCGGTAAATGTGTGCTAAAACGGGTTGCACAGAGGCCACAGTCTTAACAACAAGGCTGGAAATAGCCATTTTAAGTGAGGAAACATCAAGTCCAAGAGTCTGAAGCTGGACATATGTGGACTTGAGCGATCGCTTGTGACCTACACAGTCCACATTGGAGTCAGAGTTGAATACGAAGGCAGGGTGCAGCTTATTGACTGCGTAGTTGGTCAAATGCATGCAAGTACTGGCCAAGTTGGAGCTGCTGGGAGTACTGTAGGGCTCAGTTGCGAGTCTGACCAAGCCTTCTTCGTGTATGTACAGTCTCAGAGGACTGCACCCAGCTACCAGTACATATACTCTCAAGTCAAATTTGAGTCCGTCCAACAGCAACGGTCGCTCGATGTAGCGCTGGACGACGTAGTGGTCTGTGGGTGAAAGTTCCTCGGGAGTGCGGGTGAGGAAGATGCCGCGGCCTTGGCAGGACGCCTCAGGCTTGAGTATAAAGGTGCAGCGGGGGTTTTTCTGCGCGAATGCCTTCCACTCCGCCAACTCAGCAGGCAAGACCCAGGTGTTCGGGAAGAAGTCGAACTCTTCAGGCCTGACTTTCCTCATTTTCCCCAAGTTACGGGCCAGGTAGTTCTTCCTAGCCAGGGTGTACATCCCTGGGAAATGGTTGATCTTCTGATAAGGCTTCATTCTCGCGAGTTTTTCCGGGGCTACTGCGGAATCGGTCCAGAACAGGTCGCTTTCAGTGTCTTCCCGGTCCTCACACACCTTCCAAGCGAAGGTTTTCCTGGCCACCAGGCGGATAAGTGAGTACTGCGAGTCGGAAACGTTGATAGTGAGGTTGGAAGTGCGGGGAGAGCAGGGCGAGGACAGGGAGGAACTAGCAGTCTGCAGCAGTCGTCCTGGAGACTCCCCTGCAGGGAGGAAAGGGTCCGCCATATAACGGACTGGGAGTTCTATTAGTGCAGTGATAGGGGGAATAGCTGGGTGGGAGGGAAAGACATGGACATGGCCGTAGATATAATGGTGAAATCTGCTGATTTGGACTCTGTGCCTGAGGACCAGAGCGAGGGTAGTGTGGATGCAGGCCTTGAAGAGAGTGGGGAAGGACTGGCCTCCAGGTCCTCTGGACTGAAGAGGAAAAAAGGGCCTCGCAAACTCCCCGCCAAACCCATTCGCCCGCTTTCCAAGCCCGCTACACCCAAACCTCCAGCCCTTCTTCAGTTCCCCAACTCTCGCCCTCCCCATGCCTTCATTCCTTCCGGCTCCCCTTCCATCGACTCCGATTCCCAAGAGCCGTTAGACCGCTACAGCGCCCCTGAGCCAGTGCCTGTGCTGTACTTAGAGGGCGAGGAGGAAGACAAGTCTCTGTGGGAGTGGCTGAGAAGTGCAGCGGCGGGCCTGGCAGACTTCTTCAGTGTGCGGCCGTTGTAGTGTTGTTAGCTCATATAGGACTTAGCTAGCATCTATGCTACAGGACATTGTCCCACAGTCTCCACACACCTTCGATTAGGTCCAGTTCCACGATTTCCAGCTCGTCGGGACTCAGGCCCCAGATGGACCCGTTGCGGATGGCCACTGGGTTTGAGGGAAATACGCATGAAATCGGCATTTTCAGCCATTGTCGAATTTCCCCAGTCACTATATCCACCTCCCACACCTCTTTCCTGGCCTTCTGCCTATACCCTCCAAACAGCAGTAGTGACTGAGAAGTGATGAAGATGAAAGCAGGGGAAAGGCGGACTTCTGGTAGGGCCACAGACAGCACAGTCCAATGCCCCGCCCACATGGTCTCGATTAACAGGCTGCTTTCCTCGGGGTTGCCCCCTGCTGTGTAGAGCCGGTGGTTGCAGGAGGTCATGGAGTGACTGTCTCGAGGGTGGTTCAGAGGGGGACCGAAGTCCCATTTGCCGCCTTTGAAGCACTCTGTTGAAACTAGAGACTCACCTTTGGACCCCCGACCTCCGGATATGTAAACTGTGTTATCGAGGAGAGCAGCAGCGTGCAGAGAGCGGCTTTCCCCCAGCTCTGCCATGCGCAAGTACTCTCCAGTACTCAGTGACACTTCGTAGCTATGTGAGGGATGCTCCGTCCCCCCAGTGACTATAGCCAAGTCAGCCTTCGTCAGCACCACTCTCGCACTGCTGTGAATGAAATCCTTCTCAAACAGGCCCGCAGCTCTCTGAGAGATGACAGCCACATGGGCTCTGCCAGGGGCAGGACAAAGGGTGCAGAGTTGCTGCAAAGGAGACTCGAGATACGCAAGAGTCGAGGGCTGGGTAAGGCGGAGCAGGGACTTGGTCTGACGATGGAACGCAAGTACACGAGGGTCGGTTTCTTGGGAGTGGTGCTGGGCAAGGAGTGAGGACAGGGAGGACTGCAGTACTGGGTCGGGAGTGAGGGCGGACAGAGTGGTGAGTGCATGGAAAGCTGCACATCGGATCATCCACCCGTCCTCTCTTTCCTTCTCCTCCAGCATCTGTATCAGTCCTCTGGCCTCCCCTTCCCCCTCCACTACCTTCTTTCGGACTCGCTCCTCCACCCTGTCCACTAGCCCTACCAGCTTCAGCATAGCCAGGTACACTAGAGGCCAAGGAGGTGCATTGTCTCTCTGCAAGTAGGAAAGCAGGTAGTCCAGGCCATTGGGACTGGAAGCTGGGAAGGCAGGAGCGAGTTCAAGACTGAGAGCCCGCTGGAACAGGCTGGGGTGGTGTGCGAGAGCAGAGGGCGGAAAGACTTCAGCTATAGGGACGTCCTTGCCCTTAATTAGCTGCAAAGTCCTCATTATCTGTTTCCTCACTCCCAGATCCTCCAGAAACTGTGTCCTTGCAATGGTCTCCAAGCCACTTTCAATCACCACTCCATACACCCGCAGATACAGTCCCAGTCTCTCGTTGTCTGGGTCTTCCTTGGTCATCATGGCTACTAGCTGCTTCAAGTACTGCTTCGTCCCTGCGGAAATGGCCTTGCCTTCCAACACAAGAGTGAGGTAGACCTGCTCGAGCAGCGACTTGATACGGAGGATAAGCCAGATAGTGCAGGTTTGGCTGGACCAGTCGAGGGACGTATAGGCTTCTAGCAGGGTGCGGAGCACTGCAAAGGGATGGTGTAACTCCGAGGTAAGCAACTCACTGAGACGCTGGTCTGTCTGGTAGGCAGAGATGTAGTCCTCGTTTCCTTGCCTTTCGTGCATTTCCTTGACTAACTCGGCTGCATCTCTCTGCTCTGCTGAGGACACTGGCACTTCAGGCTCCAGCTCTCCACTGGCTCTGCCCAAGTTGCACCCTCCGCCTCTCAGTTTCCTCCCGAGTGTAAACGTACCCTTCGCTACTTGCAAGGTTAATCCAGCGGCTTTGACGAGAGCGTCAGGCAGCGAATGTGGGCCTGAGAAAGTAAGCAGACGGGAGAACCGGGGAGAGGCGAGCCACAGGTGCAACATAGCTCTGGAGTCCCTGAAGAGCACAGCGAAGGTACGAGTGTGGAGTTGCGTGACACTGAGTAGAGACATTGGAATGGGTTAATGGGGTGTTACTGCATAGACCAGACTCCACTTACCTAAGTAAACCCTCCTATCTGTTTATCGCTTAGTCCTCTTCCTCTACCTTCTTTTCCTTCTTCATGTCCTCACTCTTCTCTATCAGTTTCTGCAGGAAGTCCACGAGTTGCTGTCCGGACTGGACCTCAGGCGGGTCATCAGCGAAGTAGCCCAATACGTGCATAGACCCTGCAGCTGCTTCCGCCTGGTCCAGTTCGTCCATTTGCAGTTCGTCGAAAGTGGAAGTGAGCGGGTGTTTGCCCATAGGGATGGGCCCACGACTGAGAATTGCAGCAGAAACAACTGCCTCTATGTCCTTTTTCTCTACTGTGAAAGCTCTCCACAGCTTCAGACCCACTCTTCTTATCATTCCATCTTGCCAAATCCTTCCTTCAATGTGAACTATCGAAGTCTAGCATAGACCCAGTACAGAAATGGCCGCAGAGTTCCAAGCAGACCTAAGGACTTTCCAGTGTATGGACCAAGCCAATTTGACAGCCTTCGGCTACTACGTAGCAGGGGCCTGCAGGGCGAAGACAGGCCGCAGTCCTGAGGAGATTTTCAGCCTGCTGAACGACATGGAAGAGCTGTGCACCCTGCAAGCACTCAGTAGCACGGACAGACTGATACTGTATGAGTGTCTGTACACAGGAAACACGACTGTAGCGACTCCCTTGCTACAGCCTTTTTTGGGCAGTCGGGAGAGTTTCCACGGATTTGTAGACTGGGCTGTATTGTACCCGGAGCCTTTGCCAGTGCCGCTGCCTGCTGTCAACTGCGAAATCTGTTTGATGGAACTGCCTGTGGAGGAAGCTGTGCCGCTGGACTTCTGTGGACATCTGTTCCACAACGAGTGCATTGCCAGGCACATTTCAGTGCAAATTGCAGATGGGAACCTGCAGTTAGACTGCCCGACTTGCCGCCTGCCGCTTAGTTCAGAGGATGTACACATCCGCTGTACTGAAAAAGACCTATCTCTCTATGAAAGGCTCTCCCTCAGTCAGTTTTTGTCTACGCACCAGGACGCTTTTAAGCACTGTATGACTCCGGACTGCGGATATGCCTTTGCTTATGAAGGCGAAAGTGACTTCCAGTGTCCGGCCTGCAGTAAGCATTACTGCTTAAAATGTATGACGGAGTTTCACCCGCAGTTCACTTGTGAGGAGTACAGGAACGCGCACAACCCTTCCATGGTGGATGAGATGTTCCAACGCTTTGTCCAAGGCGCACATTTCAAGCAGTGTCCCAACTGCAAGTTCTTTGTGGAGAGAACCAGCGGCTGCAACCACATGACCTGCCGCTGTCGCTACGAGTTCTGCTATGTATGCGGAAGAAAGTACGGCGGCTGTGGCCACTAATGCGAAAATCCTTAGCATCTTCTACTTAGCTTCCCACCGGTATGCAGAGTGGAAATTGTGTTTTAGTTGCACAGAAAAGTGATTAAAAGGCTGAATCTCTTATGTGTCGCAGCTACCAAAGTGCACATACATCTATTTCCAGCATGGCGGATTCCAAGTGCTTCATGTGCGAACAGACAGGCTTATTTGTGATATGCAAGCCACTGTGTCCTTATTTCTGCCTGGCCTGCGAGCAGCACACTCCATTAATCACAGTTCTAGCGAATCAAAAGGATTGTACCTTCCCCGCAGCAGTGGCACTGACTACGAACGCTGCTCTGGCCACACAGCTGCACTCGATTTGTGAGGAAATGCCAAGACATGTACTGGATGAACTCGGACGTCGATCTAAGGAAGCGTGAACAGCTCGTCTGGTGCTGAATCCAAGTGAATTAGTGGGTTACAAAGACAGAAGCCGGCTATTCCGCTTCTTCATTCGCGCGGGTCTCACCTACCCCAACGAGTTCATAGGAGAGGCTGAGTCCGAGGAACTGCTGATCTCAATGGTGAGGCATAGAACTTCATTGGATGTGGTGGAAACGGCCTTTGTCCACTGGCCAGTGGGCAAAGAGCCCTTCAGAGTGCTGCAAAGCATCCTCAGAAGTCCTTACGGAAGCGTTGAAAAGAGACACCTGTTCGAGTTGCTTCTGCCCAAGTATGTAACTTTGGCTCTCAACCGGAGTCAGAAGAAAAGTCTGCAAATAGCGGAGATGATCAAGGACAAGTCCATCAAGCGATTGATCCAGTCCTACATCCAGTACTTGGAGCTGCTGTATGTGTTGAAAGCCACTGAACTCGCCAGCATCACCAGACGCCTGCCCAGCACGCTTCGTCGCTACATGGTGGAGACCTACTTTAGTCTAGACTAGCAAGCAATACTTCCTTTTCCTTACAATGAGTTTTGCACGGATGTATATGAAGACTGTGACTTTCATCCGTCACTTTCTCAAGCAGCTCCGCCCCTCCCCGTCCTCTGACCCCTTCTCCCTCATCGGCCGTCCCATGTCCGGCCAAGTTGGCAAGGTGCCACTGGGCAATTTCGAAAGCTGCCCACAAGTGCCGATCTACCAATCTTCTGACTCCTTCGGCAGGAGCAGAGTGCAGCATAGTAGTCCTGTACTGCTGTGGAGTCTAGGCGTCCTGTACGTTGCCTCGCAGTTCTCGATCAAGATGATGTACGCTGTGTCGATACTGGGGACTGTGGGAGAGGTCTTCAGCAAGCGCTTGTCTCAACGCTTCTTCTTCATACACCGCATGTCGATGGCGCAAACTGGGACCATCGTGCTACTGGACATCGGGCGAATCACGGGCCTGCGGTTCAATACTGCGGCCAATATCGACCAAGTGGTTTTCCACTCCCCGCCGCAGATAGCCAATGAATCGGGCCGCTTTTACTTGAGCGCCCCGGTGACAGTCACTGTGAAAAACATGTGGTCGGGCTTTTATTGGTGCTCTGACGTGAAGTTGAGTTTGCTGGAGGGAGGGGAAGTGATGGTCCCCGAGCTGCTGAGAGATGTGGCTGAGCAGAGGGAAGTGGACATGGAGACAGGCGAGAGGTTTGAGACGAGAGATACAGGCAGGGAACTAAAGAACTAGCAGTACTGCTTACTCTCCTTCCTGCGTCTTGCACCGAGGGTCGGGCTGCGGAGTGAGCAGCTCAGCCACCAGCAAGTTATAGTCTCTACCCTGTCCTCGACTCGGGAAGTTACTGGGACGGGAGAGGGCGGCCAGCATGCAGTTCAGGTCCACTAGCGACACATCCAGTGCCATAGTGGTCCTGCTCCTCCACTCCTGGTACACCTGACTGAAGCCCTTCACCTGCGCTCCGCAGACACTTTCGAACACTCTGACGTCCACTGAGAAGTACTGCTTGGCTGCGAAGGCAGACAGCCACAGCCACACGCTTTCTGCGTAAGTCAGGTCGTTGCTGGTGGCTTGCTCCATGTAGATGTTCCATAGTGCCACTTCGAGTTCCTCCATGAGGAGGTCGTTGGCGATTTCATTGAGTGTATTGAAGAGGTGTTCATAGCTGGCAGCCAGTTTAGAGCGTGCAGCAATGTTTCGCAGGAAAAGCTGCCTATGGTAGGTCACTCCCTTTTCTATGAACTGCTTTTTTAGGTCCTTGTGACTCACCATAGCGTTGCGTCTCGCCTTGAGGTCTGAGGAAATGATGTTAGGGAGGTGGATGTAGGCAGGAGCGGCGTAGGCGAATGCAGACATGGGCGGACTGCCGAGCATGTTGGAGGGGGAAAGAGGAGTGCCTTCGCTCTTTTCGGCCATTATTAATGGTTGCTATCATTTTCAAGACTTACTCTCTCATTGGTCACTGCACTCATAGCAGAATGGCTGAGTATAAGCTTACTTGGAACTGGAGCGGAGGGAGGGATGCACCTTACTTGCAATGCTAGGTGAACTAGGGAACTACCAAGCATATAGGAACACCTCGACTATGTATCTCCTCAGACTTCGAGGAAGTCGCAAAGTCACTCTGCTGATCTCTGTGGCCTTGAGGATATACAGACTTTGCAGATAGCGCACATAGGACATTGCTAGGCGTTTCAGCTTTTTGTCTTTCAGGGATTCAATCACTGCGATAGATCTCTGCACGTCCTTGTTCAAGGCCAACTCCACGTAGTAAGGCAGCATAGCCTCAATTAGCAGTTTCTTCTCGAAAGGCGCATAGGGACTTTTGACCAGGCAAGCCAGCACTCGGAACTTGTCAGCGCCCACAGGCCACTTGGCAAAGGCGCTCTTAATCACAGAGACGGAGGTCCTGGCCTGCAGCATTTGCTCCAGTAGGCGCTCTGCTCTAGCTTCAGTGATGAAGTCGCTAGGGAACTGCACGCCTGCTTTCAGCAGAAAGCGCAGTAGTCGGTCTCTGTCCTTGAGCCGAACCAGGTCTTCGGGCCGGGCGAGGGCTCTGAATCTGCAGCAATTTTCCGTTTCCCTCCACGTGCTAGCGAGTTCCTTCACTACGTTCTCAGGCAGTGCAGCGAACTGCGACCAGAACTGCTGCGATAGACCCGGGTCCTGCAAGAGCTGAACAGCCAAGGCGAAGTACTGCCGATTGCTCAGATGGTAGGAGGACCCCAGGAAGCAAGAAGCGTGCAAATGGCACAGAAACTGCAGAGAAGGCGGCTGAAGGGCCACACAAGTAGCGGGAGTGAGTGAGTCTCCGCAGGACGCACAGAACTGTCCTTCCATTAATATGCATCATTAGGACTGGTACTTGGAAAGGATGCTTTGGGCTGCGTCTTGCATCTGGGCGATTTCACTTTCCCGGGCGGCCAGGGCGGTTTCGGCTTGCTGGCGACTGGCTTGTGCGAGGCGCTCTGCTTCTTCCTTGGCTAGTCGGTCTCGCTCTAGACGAGCAGAGCGCTGGGCAGAGAGGTCGGGGGAAGGCTCCTCCTCTTCCTCATCCAGCACTCTTGGTGCCTCAGGAGAGAGCAAGTCGCTTTCATCCAGTTCCTTCACCCTTTCCTGCTGCTCTTCCACTCTGGTGAACATGGAAGGCTGACTGTCCACAGCAAGCACTTGGGCTTCGATGCTTTGTGGCTTAGTGAAGGCTTGGGCTTCAATGTGGCCGAGGTCGGAGGACAGGTCTTCCAAGTCAAGGCCTGGGGAAGCGTCTTTCGAAGCTGCGGATTCAGCAGCAGCGAAGGGCAGAGGGAGGAGTGACGCAGCCTTCACGACCTCGTCTTCCCTGACCTCCACATGCGGAGGAACCGCCTCCGGTAGAGAGAACCTGTGGTTGTGAGGCTTCGCATCAGGCACAGAGCTGTCCAGGTGGGAAGGGTGGTGCGAGGACTGTGAGGAAAGCAGTGCGTCTGATACTTCCGAAGGCTCTGCAATTTGGGGTCTACGTCGCCTATCAGACTTCCGAGTGATTATCTTGAGGACTTCCCCAAAGCCCTGCAGGACCTCTGTGGGCAGTTTGAACTTGAACCTCTTCACCCTGAACGGCTTGCTTTCCTCCTCCACCTCCTTCTTCTTAGCAGGCTCGGAGATAGCTGTGACTTTGAGACTGGCTCCGCACCCCATCTTAACACTACTGCAGCTGGAAGCACATTATTCACATGGGCCTAACTCGTCTTCCTCGGGGAAGGCTTCTGCGAACTCGTCGAGTTCAGCAACAGGCTGAGAAGTCGGAACCTCACGCCTGCTTTTGACCCTCAGAGCAGGACGACGGGTACGAAGGAAGCTAGGGGCGTACATAGAGCCCTTGGCAGCCTTGGCACTGCTCCAAGAGGACTTCTGCAGTCCTGAAGTCCCCAGCCTGGTCGAGAGGCCGGTGATTTCACTGAGTAAGTTGCATTTGTGCTGCTCGAAGAGGGCGAGGGTCTGTGAAAGCACTGGAACCACTGTGGTGCGGAGGTAGTCCCGCTCTTTGCTGGCTGTCTGCAACTCCTCCTGGGTCTGTTTGAGCTTCTCTGCACTCTCTCCAGGCCAGCGCTCTCTCAGTTCCTCCAACTTCTCCGTGTACAGCCGCTGCAGTTCCTTCGCCTGCGCTATTTCTCCCTGTAGATGAAGTCCCTTGCCTAGACTCTTTGCGCGTTCTCGCAGTCTTTCCCCTTCCTTTTCCAGCTTCTCTGTGCGTTTCCTGAGGCCTTGCACCTTCTTGCCCCCAGCTTCTCCTGGTCTGCGCAGTTTCGCCAGCTCCGCAGTGCGCACTTGCAGTCGAGTTTGAGTGAGTGAGTACTGGAAGGCGAGTTCAGAGCAGGTGGACTTGAGCAGGAGATTCTGCTGCTGCAGGAAAGAGACTTCCGCATGTAGCAGCTGCCCGAGCACTGCATTGCCAAGTAGCATGCTTTCTGAGACTTTGCTTTTCATTGCTCTGTAGTAAGTCCGGCTTTTTCAATATTACCTTCTTTACGATCAATCAAGCCAAAACGATGCAAAATCGACCTGCTGCAGATGCACTGGAGGAAAGAAACCGCATAAAGAGAGACGCACAGAGGAGGCACAGCACTAATGTGGCAGGGCTGTGAAGGGAAACAAACGTTGGAAGTCACTAACTAAGGCAACCACACAGGAGTGACTGTCTCCTCCACTCAAGAAAGCTCTGCATCCAATATCGACAGACTGAAGCAGAGACAAGGGAGGCTTTGCTGCTAAAGCAAGTAGCCAAAGGCAAGGCTGTTACTAGCCCCACACCACCTCCATGTCGCACACTCCGGCAATCCCAAGCGTCTCGAAGGTAGTGCTAGAGAGCTGCTCTTCCGAAAGCACCCTCCCTTGGTAGCGCAGCTTGAAGTTGCGAGCTGTCTTGCGCTGCTGCAAGTAGCGGTAGACCACAGTGAGCATGCCCCACATCGCCTCCGTCCTTTCAAATCGATGTGAGAACGAGTCGCCCTCGGGCGGGCGGAAGTTGATCACGACGAACTCGGAACTGGACTTGGCCACTGTCTGCTTCACGAAGTTCACAGCAGCCTGCAAGTCCCAGTTCTGACACTCCAGGTAAAAACGAGCATCTCGGGAAGTGACACCTGCCTGCGCCATCAGCGCCTGGATCTTCTGGTCTTCCTCTGACTGGCGTTGGTAGCTCTGTTGACTGGCGAGTTTGTGAGCTTCGAGCAGGCCTTTTTCTTCGTTGCGGACTACTTCTAGTGCCATCTTCTTGCTGTGTCGGATGCTCTCCGAAGCGGCGGAGTTCATCTCGGCTTTCAACTTGCTGGAGGTCTGCAGCGCCTCCAACCGAGCCCTGTACTTGGCCAGCAACTCTGTCTCCAAGCGGAACAGTTCCGGAGGACGGTAGGGCTGGTAGGCAGCGATGGAGGGGTCGAGCTGGGGAGCCACAATGGCCACTGCACGGACCTCCACTAAGCAGGCAGGACCCTGGTCTGCGGTCTGGGGCACGCCCCTCACCACCTCTGTCAAGGCAGCCCGCGCGACTTCCCTCTCTCCCATAGCACCTCGTATGGTCAACATCTCTTTACAATGGACGGCAGTATGGGCTAGACTAGGTGCCAGTATTAACTCAGCTTACAGCCTTTCATACTTAAAAGATGAGTACTAAAACTGTGCCGCCGCTGCATCTGGCTTCTTGCAGAGTCACTCTCTCTGAAACGCCCTGGTCCGGGGCACAGAGTGCAAGAAGCAGTCTCACAGCTCGGCCTAAGTACACTTTACTTTCGCCTGTGCCGAGGGCTGCATTCAAGCCTCGAACGAAGCGAAGATTGACGAGACAACTGAGACCGTCGATCAAATCTCCAAGGCCGAGGGCTCCCTTGGAATATGGAGACTTGAGCAAGGGCTTTCGACTCTATAGAAAGCTGTTTGCGCTGGGGCCGGATCCACGTCCACCTACTCCGCCCGCTCCTGAGCCACAACATATCCCGATAGCCCCCGCTGAGAAGCCCAAGCCCATGTACAAGCTGAAACTACCAGAGCCACATGCCTTATCCTCGCCCACTTCACTTGACCTGGATAGCGACTTCCATATCCCGAATACCCCGAAAAGAAGGCTGTCATCCATGCCTGAACAATTGCTTGCGAATGTGCAGGACAAGGAACCACTGGAGACTCAGTTTAGACCTACGAAGCTGGTGCTGACCCCAGTGCTGCGGCTGCAAATTATTGACGCCTCAGAACTGTCCTCCAGTAGTTCCGAGGAAAGCGGCCCTATCCACACCTCTCGCTGCAACTCAGAAATGCACTCCATTGTCCGCAGGGACAGCACGTTCAGTTCCGTCCTGGCTAACAACACTCCTCGCAGACTCACCATCACTGAGCCTCAGCAGAGCTTAATGACTGAGTACACGCAAAGAACTGCGGAAATGCTTGCTGATACTCAGTTTCGCATTAGAAGCTTCAAAGCGCAGCGAGTCATGCCTCAGCGCTACTTCAAGAACATTTAAGGTGTGCATAGGCTCGGCTTAGTAATATCTATAGTGTATTGGCATAATAGCATGTAAGTGAGTCAGTAACGGAGTCGAGACCAGTAGCAGATAGATCGGATGCTGTGCCCGGCTCTATCTTTCAAAGTTAATACATAAATAAGGTCTTTTTCTCTCATCCTGTGGACTTGATTGCAACGAACATACAAGTCGGCAGCACTTCGGAAGACACTTTAGACTACTGCCTTACAAGACGTGGGGCTCAGGAGGGTCCGCAAGCTCTGCACGGAGCAGCGCTATTTCAGTTTTGGTCTGTGCGAGCAAACACACAAGCTGCTCCAAGGTCGCCTGCAGAGCCCACACTCGGTCCTTCTGGTCCTCGGCTTCTAGAGGTGGGACTGAGGCCTCGCAGTTACTGAGCAGAGCGCACACGTCCTCCAATGCTTCGGCACTTCCTTCAGGGTCGGGACTTGTCGGGCTCTCTGGCGTGTTGGGAATATGGCCGTTTCGTCGCTGCTGCGGAGAAGCCTTTTTGCGCGAGTTGCGATGGAGCACACTATAATACCGGTTCTTGATGGAATCAGGAGCCCTGCCCGGGAGACTCTGAGCAATGGTCTTCCAATACCCTCCGCCCAACTCCGTCCTCAATCGAAGAATGGTTTGATCCTCCTCCTTAGTCCAAGGCCCCCGCCTCATGCTGGGGTTGTGCTTGAAATCCCAGCGTCTCCGTAGACAAGCAGCGGATTTGCCAGGGAAGAACTGCGTGAGACCGTTCCAATCCTGCGCGTGTTCAGCTGCCAGCTCTTGCAAGCGGACATCTTCCTCTGGAGTCCAAGGCTTGTAGTGCCTCTGTTTGACTGCAGGAGGCGCACACACTTCCGCGGACTCTTCTTCCTGGCCAATGCTAGGCGAAAAGCAGTCCAGATCCTCCACCATTACTCTGGGTTATCTCTACGCAGTTCCATGGACTGCCAGGTCGGATTTTCCCTGCAGAACTCGCGTAGTGCCTGACTTCTCAGGGCTGCAGGGAGCAAGGCGCGCTGCACACCCGCCCAGCGCTCTACTGCCTGCTGAGCCTCCCTCGTCTCCAGCACTAGTTGCAGCAGTGCCTGCTTCGCTTGGGTATTCAGCTCCTGCACTGCCAGACCTTCCAACTCGTTGTCTGGCACTCGGAATTCGCTTAGAACTCCGTCCACCCGGGCGTTGATATCTGGCTCCATTTTAGTCACTGCAATCTGATAGCAGGCCCGTGGAAACGACCTGCTGCCAGACCTGTTGGGCACCCTCCATTTCAATTAACCCAGCTTTTGCTTGTAGGCGGAGTTAAAGATGAGTGAGCTAGCGGCCTGCTGCTCTGCTTTCCTAAGTAGAAATCGGCCAGATGACGTGTCTGAGTGAATTTCCTCGAATCAGATGCCTGCAAGAGTTCGCACTTCATTAGTGAGTACGAGGAGTAGTGGGACGTGCAGTATTGAGAGGACTGCTTTGTAGTTATGAGGGAGGTACTCGTGGTTTTCATAACTCTCCAAGTGCTCCTGAGCGCCTTCATGCTGGGCGTCTTCTCCAAGTCTTTCCGGTATTGGGTTCTCTACGACATTGGACTCAAGACGAAGTATGCCTCCCAGCCCAACGTCACCACTGGAGCCTACACATCAGTGATCCAGTCGCCCCAATCCCACTACACACCCAGCAACGAGTCTAGCCTCGAACAAACACTCGCCTTTGAACACGCAGAAAGCATTTGGCAGTACCCCCTCGCCTGCAAGCCTGAGACTTTCGGCTACTCGATGAGGGAAAGCCAGGACAAGTTCCCTTCAGGTGGATACCCCCGCTGCTCCGAACGCTACCAGCCCTCGTACTCCAAGTTTGAAGTACGTCCGCAGGAAAACGTGTTTGAACTGCACTGCAAAGGCAACCTCACAGGAGAGTACTTGCTGGGCTCGAGTGGACCCTTTTCCTTCCCCGAGATCAACGAAGCGCGACCTTTCCTGCATCCCTTGGAGTACCCAGGCCGGCCTGTGAAGTTCAATAGCTCGGTGGACTATGTACTGGCGAGGTGCGGAGCTGAGCAAGGCTTCCCCATTGCAGCCCACTTCCCGCGACTCAACCGCAGACGCCAGCAAGAGGCCCTGAGTCAGAGAAGAGGCGCCAAGCCGCTGATTGTGATGCTGATGGTACTGGACAGCTTTTCTCGCAGACACTTCTATCAAAAGCTGCCTCTTACTGTGAAGCTGTTTGAGGAGCTGAATGCGGGCAAGGACTTCGCTGTAGTGGACTTTAAGTTGCACAATGTGATTGGAGACGGGTCAGCGGACAACACTATCCCCATTTTCAAAGGTAACTGCTATTTAGATGGCGAATTGGACTCCTCGGGTGCCCATCGCTTCACTAACAAAATCGGGAAAGACGCAATTTGGGAGGACTTCAAACAGCGCGGCTTTATGACTCTCCTGGCCTTTGAGGGCTGCGACCTGAAGTTCCCTGATGTGATCGGCCGCCTCACCAACCCTGACCACCTAGTCAGACATTTCTACTGCGCATTGACTTCCCTCGGCACTATGACCACTGACAAGAAAGGAGGATCTGAACAACGCTGCATTGGCCCTCACATGGCTCATGTATACGGCTTCAACTACATGCGCAATTTCACGTCTATGTATGCCGGCGCCAATCAGTGGATATACGCCCACTATGAAGCAGGACACGAAGCCAGCGGCAGACACGCAGAGACCATTGACTTGGACTTGCGAGACTTCCTGCAAGACTACTTGCGGGACTTTGGGCGGGAAAACGAAATCGTGATCATGACACTGGCAGACCATGGCATGAGGTTTGGGGACTGGTTTAAGGACATCAGAGGCTACCAGGAGCACAAGCTGCCTGCGTTCTTTTTCCTCGCAAGTAGGTCTTATTTGGACTCGCTGCCGGGCGCCTACGCAACGCTGCTACACAATTCGCACGAGTTAATGTCGAAGAAGGACATTCGCAGAACCTTGCTCTACCTCTCCCAGTACCCAGACCCGCAAGCCCAGGTGCCTCCTGACTCCTACGCTGTGGCCTATAACTTACTGACAGAGTTGATTCCTGACAACCGCACCTGCAGTGAAGCAGGCATCCCTGTGTGGTACTGCTCCTGCCTCAGCTTCCAAGAAATCGACCTGGCCTGCAGTCCTGAACTCACACAGATGCTGCACAGGCTAATTGACATTTCCATTCACACTATCAATAGTCAGGTCTATGTGTCGCATGGGCTCAGTAAAGGCTTTGGCTGTGAGAAGGTAGAGGGTGGGGAGCTGAGGAGCGCCTACGGAGTGCAAGCGAGTTCCCACCAAGAAATCGTGAAAGTGGTGTTTGGAGTGAAGAACAGGGCGAGTGCGATCTTCGCTGCTACTTTCACTCTCGGTCCCTACCCCTTCGGAGTGGGGAAGAAGTGGGAGATGTCCATGTGGAAGTACCAATTGCCCATCCCTGTGCTGTACCGTTCAGTCAAGTCCTACCTCAACCTGATATTGCTGAGTCGAATTGACAAGTTCGAAGGGCCGTGCGAAGTGGCGAGTGTGAAGTTGGGTCTGAAGGCGGACTTCTGCTTCTGCAAATAGCTAATGGAGGATGAGGAAAGCTTCGATGAGCAGCTCACCCAGCTCTTCGAGGACTTGGAACTGCGCAACACCCCTGGGCTCTGCGAAACCGCCTACGAGGTGTTGGAGCGGCTCCTTTCCAACATCGTTCAGAACCCAGAAGACGACCGATTCCGCGTACTAAAGAAGAGAAACCAAGTAGTGCAAAGCAAACTGCTGCCCTGTGTCGGCATGCTGGCTCTGCTGTCCTTTCTAGGCTTCACTGCACTTGACCAGGACAACATGATCTTCAAGGGAGACCTCTCCAACCTGGAAATCGCTATGGTCGTGGCCAACTGCCGGCTCCCCGAACTGCGAAACTCACTGCGGAAGCAAGGCTCACGAGTTCAAAGACGCAGACCACTGTAGCTACTAGTTTACTAGAGGCACTCTCGTCTGCACCTGGCTGCCACACTCCAGACAGGTCTCGTGACTGCACTCTTCGCATGTGAGGTGCCCACAGGGCAGCAGTACAGCGACTCTGGGTCTGAGTTCGCAGGCACACATAGCTGTCAAAGCGCTTTTAGCTTGCTGGACAGCGAAAACACTGGCGCCTAACTTTAGGACGTCGCCCTGCACAATGGCTTGAAAGTCGCTGTGTTCACCCTCAGGACTGAGACGCAGCCAAACTCCGTTAGTGCTTTGTTCATCCGCTAGCCAGAAACGGTAGTCCTCCTGGAAAATCCGCAGGTGAAATGCAGACATCTGTGGGTCGTCTTCCACACAGAAGCCGTTGCTTTGGTCTCGGCCTATGGTCAGTCCTTGCGACGGTACAGATACGACCAGCTGGTGTGAAGGGCCTTCATAGAGGAGCAGTTCCAGTGCCAATACAGCTCCCCAGGGACTGTACAGGACGTTGTACACCAGGAACTCCGAGGAACCAGCTTGGAAGAGCTGACCCAGTCGCAAAGGGATAGGCTTGCGCAGTAGTAAGAAAGTCCCAGTGGTACTGCCCAAGTCTTGCAGTAGGAATTGGTTAGATTTCGCCGCATATTGAATTTGACAGTGTTTGCGACTCACAGAGCTTTCCGGAATGACAATGTCACTTGCAGTGCTTTGACGGCCGAATATGGCTCCTCCTGGCCCTACGACTGTGCACTGCGCAAGCAGCGCTCCATCCAGAGCCTTTAGCATCAGGAGGTCGCAGTGAGACTCGGATACCTGAGGCACCTGTCGCAGTCCCACAGCGCGGAAGTGCGCAGGAGAGTCAGAGTCATTCGTGCTAAGGTCGGGCTCGGTGCTTTGCGAGGGCGGATTTTCCCCTTGCCTCAGACGTCGGATACCTTCTAGCAACTTGACTCGATGCAAACGGATCGACACTCCCAAGTCCCGCGCCAAGTCGTCATCAGTGATTTCGAAGAGCAGAGCTCCATCAATGCCCAACGCTTCAAAGCGAGGTGCGTACTGAGAGAGTTCCAGTGTGCGCAGCCAAGCTGAGACTTCCCGCGCTGGCCAGGCAGAAGGCAGGCCATTTGCCATTAGCTAGTTTGTATCTTTGACAGCAAATGAGAAATCTGGCGCTCTACCAGCGTCCTGCTCAGTCCCAGATCTGAGGCTAACACTGCAGCCCACTGATCTGTTAGCTGACCTGGTCGCTTGCCCACCAGCACCATTGCCAGGCTGTTGCACACTCGCTGCAATTCGCTTTCCCCCACTGGCGTGACGCCCTCCGCATTGTCCCAACGACTCGCCATAAACAGCAATTCGCACAGGGACACCCTGGGCCCAGGATATCGGTCAAGATACAGCCAAGAATGCTGCAGCAACTCTTCAATTGGCTGGCGACTCTCTGGGTGTAGACACTTTCGCAGGAAGTCCAGCAGTTGAGCGGAGGTGCGGACTAGCAGCTCTTCCAAGCCGTCTAGCAGACAGCAGGCATCTGTTCGAGCCACTTCAAACCAGTCTTCTCCTCCCAACCTTGCTGCAAGCAGGATTCGTCCGAGAGCCGCAATGTCATCCTGGAATGTGTATTCTCTGCCCTCAGCTGCCAGGCGCCCACTTAATCCTGGTCCCAGCTTGAGAATTCCGTCCGAGTCGAGTAGTAATTGAGAAGCAGAGAGTTGCCCGTGCACCAGTCCTTTCTTGTGCAAGTATCCTACTGCCCTCAGTGCTTGGCAAGCCAAGTTGGCCAGTACTGCTTCGGGTAGTCCGCCTACCTTGTCCATCAGTGTCTGCACTGAGCCAGAATTCATGTAGTCGAGAAGCACAGATACACAGCCTTCAGGTGTGTTCCAGTGGGCGGAACTCACTGCCAGAAGCTGCATGTTCTTGCGCTGGAGTATTTGCCACTTGGCTAGCCACTCAACAAGCCGTTCACGACTCTGTCGAGTGTTCACAGGCACCTCGCGAACTGCGAGTAACTTGAGAGTGAGGGCGTGCAACACTTTCCGAGTGACTCCAGAGCGCGGCGAGTTGGCGAGCACGCGCAGTGTCACTACGTCTTCAAGGCGCGCCTGACTAACTGCCAGAAAGTCAGGCGAATTCTGCTGCATCTTAGCCACTGTGTCGAGCGGCTGGTCCGCTCTGACAACGATAGGCAGCATTTTGAGCTTCCTGAGAGCACGCTTGATGCTGCCGTGATGTTCTTCTTTGGAGGGCTGAGTGAAAGCCTTGGGCAGTCGACTACTAACCACGGGTTTGGACTGCATTGCAATGGAGCGAGGGGCAGTAGGCATGTACTTTATTGTGCGCTGTACTGCCCGCGACTGCAAGCTGCGGGGTCGAGATGCTGCAGTTTATGTGGGTCTTGGGGAGTTTGACTTTGTGCGGGAACAGCGTTTGTGTGTGTGCGGTTCGTGTAGTCGGGCTCTGAGTGAAGTGCTCAATGTAGTGTTTGTGGGCTGCTGCTGGAGTTCGCGAGGCTTGCTGGACGCAGGCACTCGAATGGAGTCGCAGGAAAAGACTGCTGAGCCAGTAGCGCTCTTCCCAGCAGAGTGGAAACTTAGACGATGGCGCTGGCTCAAGTTCGCAGTGACAGCCAGTCCCGCGACTGCTGTGAGAGCAACGGAGACACAGACAGAAACAGGCACTCCCGACTTAGTGACAGGCGCACTAGAGCTGCTCGTGCAGGGCTACCTGCACCTGCAACAAGATAAAGTGTAGCATGGGCTCCGCCTGCTGCCAAACCTGGCGTGCACCCAAGCCCTCGGCCACCAAAGCCACTGCTCTCAGCGCACTCACAGGCGTACAGTCCTCTGTCTTCACCATGACTCTCCGTCCTTCCAAGACACAGTGCGGACAAGCACAAACACTGCCCAAGTCTCCGGAAGAAACGGCCTTACTGTTGCAGGTGCTACGTTCCCACCCTGCTCTGGCAGCGCTTCCTGCAGAGACACACAACAGCCTAGTGCTGAGCATGAAAGCCTATATCATTGGGAGTTACGAGGTGGTGGTGCGAGAGAGAGACTCAGCCACTGCCTTCTTCGTGGTGTCGAAAGGCTGTCTGGAAGTGAGTGTCGCAGGAGAGCGGCAGACTGAACTGTTCGCAGGAGACTACTTCGGGGATGTGGAGTTGCTCTATGAACAGCCTTTTTCTGCTTCAGTCACGGCTCTGGAGTTGGTTCGTTTGTGGAGTTTGGACGCTACTGAGTTTCTTAATGCTGTAGCTCAGTACCACACAGAAACACTCGCTACCAATTTACAGTTCCTGCGCACCATACCAGCGCTAAAGAGTGTAAGTGAGAGAGAGGTGGAGAGTTTGGCGCAGGGACTGGGGACGCAGGTGTTCCGCAGTGGCAGTGTGGTTGTATCGGAGGGCGCTCCAGGCTTTGTGTTGTACGTGGTGCGAGACGGAGAGTTAGCCTGTTTTGTGCGCGGTGAGGAAGTGGCAAGACTGGGTCCGGGGGATTACTTCGGTGAACAGGCTTTAATTTCAGGCTCCCCGCGCACAGCTCTCATTTCTGCAATTACTGACACTCATCTGCTCTTCCTTAGTCGCCAGAGCCTACAGCAAGTACTGGGCGAGAGACTGCCCTTGATACTCTACCGTAACAGTGTATTGATGGCTTTCGCTCAGCATAAAGTGCTGAGCAAGCTGCGACAACGGCAAGAGCTTGTGGACAGAGTGGTGCTTCGTAGTGTGGACGCAGTTGAATTCGAGGTGGATTTCGCAGTCGTGCTGAGAGGGGAATTGCAAGACAAGTCCGGTCAAGTCTACCAGCGTCTAGAAGTGGTGGAAGGCCGAGTGTGTGCGACTTCCCCTTGTGACTTGGCAGTGCTGTCGCTGGAAGCTGCAGAGAGCTGTTTGGGGCAGTCTGTACCGCGGGCTGTGAGGGAAAGCGAGGGAGTGGCCTTCCTTCGACAAGTGCCTTTGTGTTGTGACTTCTCTGTTCGGCAGCTCTTGGCCTTGTGGGCTGTCTTAACGGAGCAGCACTTCGCCAAGGCCAGTGTCATTTTCCACCAAGGCGAGGTAGCTGATGCAATGTACATAGTCAAGAAAGGCTCCGTACAGATAATGAAGGAAAACGTTGTCCTGCGAATTGTGAAAAGCCTTGGGTTTTTCGGCGAACGTGGTCTACTGGAGCAGTCTACTCGCTCAGCTAGCGTGATAGCAGCTGAAGATGTGACTTGCTGGGTCTTGTCAGCCCGGGACTTCCATGCTCTGGCAGATGAAGGAGTGCTGGAGCGGCTGAGAGTCCGCGTTCATCTGCAAAACGACTCTGTATCGCTGGAGCACTTGGAGGCACTGCAGCTGCTCGGCACTGGCACTTTCGGAGTGGTCTGTCTGGTGCGAGACCAACGCACACAAGCACTCTACGCACTCAAAAGTGTGAGTCGCAGAATGGCCCGCAAACACAACTTGACTGGAGACCTCCAGCGGGAGAGAGAGCTGCTGCTAGGACTCGAACACCCTTTCATTCTCAAACTCGTGCGCACGTTCAAGGACGCTCAGCACCTCTACTTCCTCACAGAGTATGTGGAGGGACCGGATCTCTTTAGCGTGCTTTCGGAGCGAGTTCAGCTATCGGAGGGTGAGGTGCGCTTTTACGTTGGCTGTTTGTTGCTAGCGCTGGAGCATCTGCACGAACACCGAGTTCTGTACCGGGATCTGAAGCCAGACAACATAATTCTGGACCAAAGAGGCTACCCCAAACTGATTGACTTCGGACTGGCCAAGCGAGACTCAGAGCACAACTGCACCAAAGCAGGCACGCCTCACTACATGGCTCCAGAAATGCTCGCAGGCCAGGGCTACAGCTATGCCGCGGACTACTGGAGCCTGGGGGTGCTCTGCTACGAAATGGCCACTGGCGTGCTACCCTTCGCCAGTGATGAAGAAGACCCTATGGCCGTCTACACAGCTGTGGTTCAGGGAGGCGTGGTCCACTTCCCCGCTTCATTGAGCCGTGACAGCCCACTTCGGCGTCTACTAAATGTCCTGCTCACACGCAGTGCAAGTCGGCGCCTTGCAGAAAGTCGCAGGTTCAGATCTCATCCTTTATTTCGCGGGCTAGACTGGGTAAAAGCCAGATAGGACCAGCTGCTCACGAGAAACTTCCCCACTCCCATGGTTCCTACACAGCGTTCTGTTGAGCAGAAGCCCCAGTCACTCAAAACTCTCATCAGCGTAGCCGCCAAACAACTGGAGAACTCTGAGGAAGACGAGGTCTGCGAGATTCCAGGCTGGGATAGCGAATTCTGATATTACTTTGGCGTAAAGAAGACGGGTGCAGGACTGCCGTCTTTGAGCAGCTCCTCTTCTTCCTTGGGTTTCCGCTTCAGCAGTCCCAGCAAGCCAGTCCGCGGGTTGTCTTCAGCCTTGGTTTCTCCATCCAAGTTGGTGATACTCAGCGGCACCACCTTGGCTGAGCCTGCCGGTGGAGCCGACTGCTTAAAGAGCAAGGAGCTCAGCACATTTGCTCCAGCAGGTAATTTGAAGCCGCCCATCTTGACACTCTGACCCTTGCCCTGGAACTGGAATTTGCTCACTGCTGTTTTGAGGTTGGCTTCACTGGAACGGACGAACTTGCCGAACTCCTCATTAAAGTGTAGCACTACGCAGTCTTCAGCAGCCTGTCCCTGGGCCTTGTCCTGACCTGGAGAGTAGCTTGGGGCGTGAGTACCGTTGGTCAGTCCTCCCTTCAGGAACATTGTGCCTGTATGCAGTGGAACCACGGCTCCTGCAGGGTACTTGACGATGCTGCTGTTAGTAAAGATGATGTTCTGTTTGTCTGTGTCCAGCTGTCCCAGTTCTCCAAAGAGCTCTGCACACATTACTACCAACTTCTTCGCTCCCATCAGCCATAATTTACGTTCGAACTCTGGGTCCGTGTTGAGCAGAGCGTCAATATCGAACTTGGGCACAAAGACCACTTTGGATAGCGTAGTTATACTGACTTGACTTGACGGCGGCTTCACTCCTGGCAGAAGGAACTGCACTCCTACAGCATCCCCTGAGTTGTACTCCAAAGTGAAGCCTTTGCCCTCTTCACCCAGGCGGCCTTTTAGAACCACATAGATGCCCTTGAAGTCTTCGTCTGAAAAGGTGTCGCCCTTGGGCAAAAGTTCTTCCTTGAGGTTGCTGGCCAGTTGGTGCATGCGCTCACTACTCAGGTCTTTAAAGAGGTAGCAGCTGCGTAGCAGTTCCTCTACTGAGGGAGGCTTGGGTGTGGTGTCGCGGTCCAGCTCCACCAACTTATGCGAAACAGACTTGATCAGTGTCAAGTACTCGATTTCCGTGATGACACCACACTCATAGGCCTTTTCAATTGCTTCTTGTTCTGACACGAGCAAGATTGTGCTCACTTGTTTGGTCTGCACAAAAATATACACTTCAGGATACACGTCAATTATGTAGTCGCTGAGGAACTGCTTTGCCAGTCCAATCTGTATCTGCGGCTCTTTCATCACTTCCTCGAAGACCTCCTTCTTGATGTCAATTTCCATGTCGTCCAGCATTTCCTCGGCCTCGGAGTGGCCGCGGATAAAGTTGCGTGCAATGTCATAGGCCTCTGTGATGTAGCTGTACTCTAGTCGACGAAAGAGTCTGCCTATCAGTGGGAGCCGAGATCCCCATTGAAGGAAACTTATCAAGCGACGAGGGAAGATTTTACGTTCCAGGCCTTCCCAGTCTGCCATCACTTCGTTTTCACTGTCCAAGCCAAGGTTAGCTGCTTCGATCAGTACCAGCGCGGAGCCCCCGAAACACTCACCATGCTCGAAGAAATGCCAGTAGATGCCTTTTAAGGTTGTGTAGAATCGTCTGCGAGTTTCCAGCACTATGTCGTAATCTGCGAAGGAAACTCCCTTGCCAAACTCCTCCAGCACGGAAGCTGTGGTTGGAAAGTCGTCTAGCTGTTTGCTCAGTTTGCGTCCTGCTTTGGTGACGTGCAGCATGTCGTGAAGCAGTGACTGCGGCCCTGCGTACTGCAGCACTTCCTCCCAGTTGGCAAGTGAGTACTCAGAGTCAGCTTGTAACTTCTGCATGTGCTTGTCTGCTGTGGCGAGGATGGAAGTGGTGACTGAGACCAGCATGTTTTCCTGCACATCTGAGAGGCTCTCCAGTCCAAGCGCATGCACCACGATATGCAGCAGCAGCGAGTCGAAGAAGGCGGAGAGGGCGCTAACGCCCACACTCCAGAAGAGGACCAGATCTTGCACTCGTGCTTCGAAGCCGCTTTGATGAAATACCATCAGCGCCAGCGCGATAGAAATAGTGCCCTTGAGTGCGCCACAGATGAGAACCAGCATTTCCTTGTAGGTGCAGCCGTACCCCAGTACCCGTAAAAGCGGCCAGTGGAGTAGCACTGTTATGGCACGAACGACATGTAGTAAGGCAAAGAGGCCAAACAGTGCACCAATGTCGGAGTACTCGAGATGCTCGAAGTTCATGAAGAAGTGGCCCATAAGCATGCCTCCGAGAATCATAGTGAGTGCTTCGAAGCAAGTGCCTAGCAGTTTCCAGAACTCGTGTACGGTCTTTTCCACCAATGGACTGATTAGTGTCTTGCCATAGGCGGACATATACAAGCCGAACGTCACTGTAGCCAAGGCACCTGAGAAGTGAATAGAAGTGGCGTCTGCTGTGAAGAAAAGCAGGTACGTTGTGACCACGGTGAGCAGCGTTTCTAACACAGCGTGGTTGACGAGGCGCCGCAGCCATAGTGACAACATAAGGCCGAAGCCCAGTCCGAGGGCCATGCCTCCCAGTGACAAGCGGAAGAAGTCTTCCGTTATTTCCGCGGGGGAGGCTGCTGTGCCGATTGCACCATTCAGCATGGCGGTGAAGATCACAATTACTGTACCGTCATTCACTAGCGTCTCGCCCTGCATCAGTGTTTCCAGTCGGTCATCAGCGTTGACTTCCTTGAGCTGAGCCACCACCGCAACGTGGTCAGTGGCTGAGAGAATAGCCCCCAACATAAGAGCTGAGTACCAGCCGAACTCCTCATCGAACCCCAGGATGTAGCGAACCACAACTGCGGTCATAATTGTGGAAACCACTACGGCCGAAGTGGCTAGCAAGATGATTTGCGCGAATTCATGCTTGAAAGTGTACCAGTCTGTCTGGAAAGCGCATTCTGAAATGAGAGCCGGCAGGAAGAGTAGCATGATCGTTTCCGCTTCGATGTTGTCTAGAATTTTTACCGTGTCGCCGATCATGCCAATGTAGTAGCCAGCTGTCCGTAGCAAGATGCCGGCCAATAACAGCAAGCCTGAGATAGGCAGCCGCACAGAACTGCGGAGATGAATGGCGGCGCAGGCCAGCGCTAGGGACAGAAACACCCACAGGTCAATGTACACCACTATGGAGTGGCCTTCAGACTCTGCACTGCTCTCTGAGCTTGTGGCGCCTTCGCTTGCACTGGTGCCTTCGCTGACAGTTTCACTCAGATGTCTGAACATATTAGAAGCACTGGCAGTTATGATGTTTTTTCTTTCACAGACTAAACGTTAGGTCCGAGGCACGGTTGAAGAAGAGCAGACCCACTTCTAGCAAAAGCGAAAGACCGTACGGTAGTTTGCTTCAACCCGAAGACCAAATGACGGACATGAGCAACCTGCTGCACTGAGGTGATTGAAAGCGTATAAGATCAACGCTGAAATGCACTCGATGATCAGCTTGTGTGTACTTTTACGATACGAATAAAATTAGTATTAAATCTAAAAAACCGATATGAATCAATGCTAGAAGAAAGCAGCAGGACTAATTGTACTTTAATTACCCGAAACTGACTTGGTGTCTCTTGGATGTATTTCTATTTCATGGATAATTAAGTGTGTTATGCATATAATTCCAGGCTTGCCGTGCATCAGAAATTCAGGCAATTCTCTCATGACGAAATCTCTATTATAAGGCAACTCCAACCAATGGATTAGACTAGAGAAGACTCAGACGCTCTGAGGTCTGCACTTGAGCAAGCACTGACATACTATTCCCCAGCTAAATCCAGCGGAGTTTTCGATACCTTCTGACCGCTTATCTTTGGAAGGCTTTCTTGAATTCTGCCGCGTCGACAAGCAGTTGGCAGCACTTCTAGACAGCTGATAGGGCCCGAGTACAGGCTGCTACGGATCGAGAGTCACTTGGTAGATGACTCCTTGCAGTTCTAACTAGTGACACACACTGCAGGTGTTTCTAAATGTTGATTCTCTCAGTAGTCTCAATTTAGAGAGGGAGGATGACATTCTTCCCTAAATTGCCAATGCTTCGAAGTATTTGGTTACTGATATTGGCAGATGAGAGGAACTCACCTAGGGAGATTTGCTCTAGTGTACTTACTGTTCACTGGGATGAGTATCTAATATCTGTAGCTGCCTGCCCTCGCCTTTTCCTAGAAGATGGATTTGTTAGATCTTGCTTTCAAAGTTCTGCAGTAGAGCTCATGTAAGAGTGATCTACCCTTAAGGCCACTGCAGAACTGCACCAATTCACATTTGGAGAGGAGTTCCGGCTACAAGGATGATTGTACTAAAGGGAGACTGAATCAACAGCTAAGAAGCGCTATCCTTAGCATTAGGCTTGAAACAGCTTCAATCTGTGCTAAAGTCTATAGTCTAAGAAGCAG
>Ga0247837_1000921_pt1 | contig 63592 bp, 55 predicted proteins | sample LaCtaG_2_FD_187115 | JGI IMG/M metagenome (GOLD analysis project Ga0247837, IMG submission 187115) | Freshwater microbial communities from meromictic Lake La Cruz, Castile-La Mancha, Spain - LaCruzMarch2015_14.5m | ecosystem: Environmental > Aquatic > Freshwater > Lake | place: Spain: Castile-La... | reverse complement strand
CTTTTATGCTGGATCCTGATGAATACTCAAAAGGAGCAACACCTGCATAGCAGGCAAACTGCCGGTGGTTTTGAAATAACGTAAATGCTTGTGTGTAAGCAATCAGTAATACAGAGGTTTGCTTTCCTACACCTGGAATGCTCTGCAGCAAATCATCCTGCTGCTTGAATACCGGGTTTGACTGTACCAGGTTTTCAATGGATTGTTCTATCTGCTTTAGCTGTTTTTTTAGGAAAGTCATCATTCGCTTATTATGCTGTAAGGTTGTTTTCAAAACGCTATTCGGAAGAAAATTCTTGCTTTCATTGGTCATATTGAAAAGATTGATGGCTTTGATAACTTTTTCCCTCTCTGTCAATAGCAGTCTGAGTTCTACAAAATCTTTTTCAGGCAGACTGGATAGCTTCAATTGATGCAGATGAGACATTGCATACAGAGCGATATCCCTAGAGTCAGCCTTGTCCGTTTTACCCCTTACAATACCCTTGGACCGTTTGATTTCCAGGGCTGAAACTACCCAATAGTCAAACTGACTTGCCTGAAGCCAATAACACAAAGGCATGCTATAAACACCCGTGTTCTCAAGACAAAAGAGGATTCCTTCCCTTTTGCCTTTTAATTTTTTAACTAATGAACTAAGAAAAGCTGCAATGCCTTTGGCTGTATTAGCCAATTGCCCAAAATCTTGATGTAAGGTGGACTGATTGATAATACAGTAATCCAGCTTGTCCTTAGAAACATCCAAACCGACAACAAACTCATAGTTTTTTTTCATAAATTTGGTTTAACAATTAACAAATGTTGATGCGTACTAAAGCCTTTAATAGGTCCATTAACCTAACATTCTATTTGGTACAGCTCAACGAAAGATCAAGGGAAAGGGCAGAGGACTAATGCGGAGAATAGTTATTGTTATAACTAGCATAGTCTTTAGTTCACCTCTGCTTTTCCTTTGAAAATTTACAAAAGTTTTTAAGAATATTCAAAGTAAAGGCATAGTCTTCCGATCCGCCTAGGCGGAGAGGAGACTATGCGCTTCGGAGTTTAAATCTCACTCGCATATGAAATATTGGTTGCATCATATACCCAAGTCAATATCCTGTAATTCCATATAAGTAACAACCGGGTAGATACCCTGTATACTTGTATAATAATATGCCGCGGAACTATGTAGATAATTCTCTGGTATTGATACAAAACCCGCTTTACATGGGTTCATGTGAATATAGTTTGCCTTTTGCTTCATAAAAGCAATCGTCCTGCATTCTTTTCTGTCGAACGATGGCTCAAATACTTCGTGCTTTTTATTTGCCATCCGCTGCGTGGCATTTACCCATGCTGATAATTGATTTACTATATCCATTCTATTCAATGCATGTAAAAGTTTAACCAATTCATACGCCATAAACCTTTTACCGTTACCAACAAGTAGGTTAATGGATTGATGACTTTTTCTAAACGCAATAATAACATGCAGATGATTGGGCATAATTACATAAGCAATAATATGATGACCCTTTTGTTGCAGAGAATCAAACCATTTATATACAGCATGATAGCCATTGGTAATATCAAATAAGGGGAGCCAACGAGCGCAGGTGATTGTGATGAAAAAAACACCCCCCTCATTACTACCTTGTATACGAACACCCATATAGTATGCTATTTATACAAACATACCATGCACTATCATATGTATAAATTCGGTTTATACCTGATTTATTATATAATAAGAATTGCACCTCCGAAACGCATAGTCGCCTCCTACGTCGGAAGACTATGCGAGAAAGGGGAGCCAACGAGCGCAGGTGATTGTGATGAAAAAAACACCCCCCTCATTACTACCTTGTATACGAACACCCATATAGTATGCTATTTATACAAACATACCATGCACTATCATATGTATAAATTCGGTTTATACCTGATTTATTAAACAAAATGTATTGCACCTCCGAAACGCATAGTCGCCTCCTACGTCGGAAGACTATTCGAGAAAGGGGAGCCAACGAGCGCAGGTGATTGTGATGAACCCCCCCCCACATTACTACCTTGTATACGAACACCCATATAGTATGCTAATTATACAAACATACCATACAGAACCTGATGTATATATATGGTTTATACCTGATTTATTATATAATAAGAATTGCACCTCCGAAACGCATAGTCGCCTACGCCAGTAAGGCGTAAGACTATGCGAGAAAGGAAGTGTCTCACTCAATCGAATGGATTTTATTTTTTCATTAGATCACAAAATATCCTGTTGCTTTCCCTCGACCCTCTTTTGTAATATTTCCATTTTCAACTAATGTTGTCAAAGATTTTTTAACGGTAGGCAACGCCAGGTTTAGTTTCTTTGATACTTCACCCGAGCTGCATCCCGGGTGATTTTGTATGAAAAACAAAATGCGTTGTTCTCGTTGAGAAATAGACTTGGTTATTTTTCCGTCGGCTAATTTAGCCAGTAATTGCTCTTGTATATTTATCAAACAACTAACAAAAAAAACTAGCCACTCCGTAATATTTTCACCTGGTCTGTTTCGCTGTGTTTGCATGAGCACTTTGTAATACTCCGATTTTCTATTTTCAATCTCATGCTCAAAACTTACATATTGAATCCAGGAATACCCATTTTGTAAAAGCAGTAAACTACCCAGCAACCTGCTTAATCTTCCATTACCGTCTTGAAATGGATGGATACTTAAAAACTCGTAAACAAACACAGCAGTCTTTACCAATGGGATTGTTTCTTTATCGGAATAATACCATTCAACCAACTGCATCATGGCATCTTGTGTTGCTATTCCGGGCTCCGCTGTTCTAAATACCAATTGCTTAGTTCTATCCAAAAAATTTGCTTCAACTGCATTACTCACTTGTTTATAGTTCCCTCTATGCCAGGCATCTTTATCGCCATGTGCCATCAATATTTTGTGCAAGTTTTTAATTTGGCTTTCAGAAATATTGATGGATACATAGTTTTCAGCAATTGTATCTAATGCTTCAAAATACCCAATAACTTCCTGCTCATCTCTTTCTTCAAATTTGGAAACAGACAATTTTTCAATTAATACTGCTACTTCATCGTCTGACATTTGCGAACCCTCTATACGTGTTGAGGCACCAACACTTCGCACGGTAGCAATTGACTTTAATTGCTTCAAGGATGCACCAGCCCGCTTTTCAATAGTTTCCCATGAAGCATCAAATCTGTCTATTTTACTTAATTGAGTAATCAGTTGCATACCCAAATCAAGTTGTAGTGTATGTATGTGTACACTCATAAAATATCCGTATTTATCCATAAATATACGAATATTTATCCGATTCAATCAGAGAAAATATCCGTATTTATCCGTAAATATCCGAATAGAGTTGTAAAAAAACACCCATTACATTTTCGAAAACTAGAGTCATCCGAAGAAAATAACTAAAAATATGGGGTTGGGTGTGAAATTCACAAGAGTGGCCTCCATCCACTTCGGATAATACTTTTTACTAATATAGTAATGCCAAATCCCCAAAAATGTATAATAATTGGGGATCATAATCCCCATAAACATAGTATAATTGGTGATTACGGAAAGAAGTACATTCCCCTACTCGCATTGTCTTCCGATGCAGGTGAGAGACTCTGCGCCTCGGAGTTTAAATCACTATTTTTTTTGTAAAAGAACATACCCTACTGAAATAGCAAATGCACTATGATGATAAATACCACTATTGCTCGAATTACTTGTAAATAAATTACGAAATCCATATCTATATGTTGTTGAAAAAAGGAATTGCTTTTTTCTTACACGAGCAATTAAAACACTTCCTAAATCAAACGGCCAAAAAACCCCAGGCAATGCCTGGTTAAGCTCATTATTCCTTGAAATAATTATTGCACTATTAATAATGGCTTCTGATGGAAGACTTACGATTCCAACCTGCTTCCCGGCTAATAAAGAAGAAAAATAAGAGCCCAATCCAACTTCCAAGTCTGATTGGCTGCCTAAATTTTTAAGTTTATAAATCAAACTAAACGAGCAATCAAGATAATGTAAACTATATTTACTTTCATTCTGATACGATTGATAAATTTTCTCTGTCATCGTAGCTCCTTTTCCTTCGTATCCTATGCCTGCTTCCCAATAAAACTTCTTACTAAAGTGATGCAAATATTTTACAGATGCAATATAGTTGTTCACTGATGTGGTTTTTATTAAAGGGATATCACTTAGTGCAGTATATTTCATTTTGGAAAAAGAAATCCCAGACTCCAAAATGACTTCTTGACTACAAAGCTTCAAAGTAGTTAGACAGAAAAGTAGCACAAAAACTTTTACACGCATAAAAATTAATTTTGCTATTACCGTATTGCCGCAAATGGTATTACTGACGTAGTTAAGGCTTGCACTAAGATATTTGAAGAAGTTGATGCATCTGAGTAAATCTCAAAATTCCCTCTTGCAATAAATAGTGTAACTCGGTTGTTAATGGAAAGTTGACTTAATAAACTGCTTGGTATAGAAAATGAACCATTATCCGGAATTTCTTTGAAAAAAATCAATTCTTTAAGCTTTTCAGAAATAATTGGGTCGATAGTATTCTCATCAATAATACCCAGAAATATAGATTGAGAAGGGTTGTTGGGATCAGGATTCCAATTAATAGTAATATTTTCTCCTCTTGGAAGAGTAAAATCATTATTAGGCCCTGGATCCATATCAATTTGCGATGGTATGTAAAACCCATCGTCAATGCTGTTTGACTTCTGATTCCCAAGAGATCTAACAACACTACTAGTTGAAGATTTAGGAATATCAATTTTCACTTTCCGCCCTAATAATCCAATTAATTTTTGAGTAGTAAAATCAGATGTTAATAAACTTTGTAAATTATATCCTGGTGCCGTAGGGCTAGTTCTGAAAGGGATATCAATATCGTCTATTAGTAAATTTCCAAGATTACTTGAACTTTTATTTATTTTATCACTAAAAAGTTTTGCATCAACCATTATGCTTGGAATATTTAACGGATCAGCTTTGCTACCCATTTTGTCTGAAGTAATCGTGATATTTCCATCAAACTCAATATTTTCTGTTTCTAAATATTGCTTTATAAGTTCACCAATTTCTATTTGGTTTATCCTCGAGAATTCCTGACTTGCTTTTTTACAACTTAAAAACAGAAAAAGAAACGACAAGATTAAAAAGTGTTTTTTCATATATTTTTTTTTAAATTTTGGCTACTTTACTCTTATTGTACAACCACAACTACCTGAACCATCACTGTTTCTTGGGCGGGGAACTGGTCGTATTGTGATTACATTTCCCGATGGTACTGTATTTTCAACTTGCTCAGCAAGCCAATATGGCTTTCCAGTATTATTTATAAATTCAGTGATGGGGCCATATAATGTTTCTGGAGGCCCATATGTTTTAAAGGTATTACAACCAACTTCTGTTTTAATTGAACATTCAATTCCTTTAACAAATACATCTATTCTGTAAGTAATCCCCTCTGGAACTTCAATTTCTGTTTCAAAAATCGACTTATCCGGTCCAGTGGGACTTTTAAGATTGTAATAACCTCTCTGCTCTGTTACCTGATTACCAATCTTTTCCATTACCTTAACCGTTACCTCGTAGTTAACATGACTAGTTGAAATTCCCTTGATATCACCATAATAGTAATCTTTTATAAAATCGGTAAGCCTTAATTTACATTTGACAAACTTAGCTTGAGATATTTTTGGGCGTTTACAAGAAAACATAGCTAGAGTCAAAAACAAAGAAAGAAAAAGAAACGATTTTAAAAGGATTTTTTCAAATTTAATTTTACTCATAGTCGTTTTTTTAATGTTTATGTAGGTAATCCTATTTTTAAAATACGTAGTCTAAATTCATTGAATCGAATTCTGTGAAATACATTATGAAATTCATAATTCGATATAAAGTTAAATGTAATTTTTACTCATTCCATCATTTTCAAGCATTTCAAAAAAATAAATACGGAAACCCGTAATTTACTTTTATAAATCATTGATTTACAAGGATCGAATTTTCAATTTTTGTAATTTTCTGCATTATTCGAACACGGAGATCCGGTAAAAAATTAAAAAAGGGGATGAATTTGATGGGCTATATTAGCGTTAAGCAACCAAAAACCTTCTTTCGGAAATAACGTCTGGCAGCTATTATTTTATCAGGAATATTTAAGCAGGGTTTGTTAATATACCTGCTTTGACCAACTGTGGAAGATTGCATGAAACACCCTATTCACAGCTTATTCACATACACAAATGTTCACAAATACTTAGGCATAAATTGACTTATTTTCACTTATGAGTAAAATTTATATCCCCCAGTTGTATTGGCCCCCACTAAGCATCGAAAGGATAAGTTATCACTATTAACTTATTAACCCATGCACCTTTACGAAACCTTTCTTTCAAAAGAGCCCTTTCAACCAAAGCCAACTGCAAAGAATTTACGCTTTGCTAACATACCTTGTTTTTCAGACGAAGCCACCTATGTGTATTCACTGAAGACTAAAAAAATCTTGTTTGCAGAAGGGTGGATGGAGTTATTAGGATATGAGAACGAAGAAATCAGTATGGATTTGCTGGTTGAAATTACTACGCCCGACCACAAAGAATTTATTAAGGAAATGAATAACCAGGCACTGGCATTTATTGTAAGTAAATCGTCGAACCTTTTGGAGTACTCCTGCACCACTGAATGCAAAAAATTCAGTAAGCAGGGAGAGGAAGTTGCTCTACTGGAGAGTGTGAAAGTACATCACTCGTTGAAGGGTAAGGTGGTTGAGGTAATTGGCACTTACAAGCGCAACCCCCGAACGCCCCATTCGGGAAATAAATATTTTCAGGCGAGCGGGCCCGATATTGAAACCTTGGTTGAAAAAATGCAGCAGTTCGAAGCCCATAAAGAAGTATTTAACAAGAGAGAATGCAAAATTATTAGGATGTTAGTAAACGGAAAAACTATAAATGAAGTAGCTAAAGAAATGTTTGTTTCTACGTCCACCATAGAAAAAAACCTTAGTGAATTATGCAGAAAATTCAAAGTACGCAATCGCGCCGAATTGATTGCTTACTCACACAGTAATGATATGATATAATTAAGTTACTTGATTGATTTAATTTATCGAATATTGGGCGCCTACTGAAACATTTTTCAAACGCATTTCAGTATCCCATCAATCTAACCCTACAAATCCTGCAAAGCAAACTCCTTCGCCCTACGAATGCAATAGTTGATATCCTTATCTGTAACCTTGCCCGTTAAGCGATCTTCTAAGAGGCTTCGAATAGATAGGGCCAAGCCTTTTTCATCATCCCGAAATTGCTGGTACAGTTCCATCACTTCCTCCGCTTGTATAGATTTATGAATATGAGCTAGCTTTTCTACTACAAAAATGGATTGAAGCCAATAGTCAATCCGTTGAAAAATCGATTTCATTTTTTAAAAGCTGGTTTTGGTTATAATGATCCTCCCTCCCGAAATACAGTGGACTGTTCCGAAAAGGATGTGTTACTATGAAGATGTAATATGATGAATATAGTTTTACGACATGTCGCATATTTTTAGGGTCAAAAAATATCTAATCGATTGATTATCAATAAAGGAATTTGGACTTTGCAGCATTTTGCCGTTTTATGCTGGATTTGTTTGGGCCTCCAATCCGTATATTTATTATGTTTATGGTTGATGCCGGAATTATAAATGGCTATCTTATTAGTAGCTGAGAATACGGTAAATGACGATTACGAATACTAATTAGATTGTATGCCATCCACCCAAACAGTTATCACCGGAATAGGGAGTTATATTCCCACCCGGCAAGTACCCAATGCGCAATTTTTGCAGCATTCGTTTTTTGATGAACATCAACAACGGATAGCTACCCCATCAGAAAAAATTATTCAACAGTTTCAACAGATCACCGGCATACAAGAACGGCGCTATGCCAGCGACAATCTCACCGCCTCTCAACTCGGTGCCCTGGCTGCCCAACGCGCAATCGACAACGCTGGCATCGACCCCGAAACCATCGACCAGCTGATTTTTGCCCATAACTTTGGTGATGTGCCTACCGGATCTAGTCAGTCGGACCTTGTACCAGCCCTAGCAGCCCGCGCAAAAAAAATACTGGGTATTAAAAACCCCGCCTGCGTGGCCTATGATATTATTTTTGGTTGCCCCGGTTGGATACAAGGCGTTTTGCAAGCCGATGCCTATATCCGCGCAGGCATAGCCAACAAATGTTTGGTAATAGGTGCCGAAACCCTTAGCCGCGTTATCGACCCCTTCGACAGAGACAGTATGATTTTTAGTGATGGAGCCGGAGCTGCTATCATCGAGGGAAAACCTTACCAGGAAGGAGGCAGCGGCATCTTATCCTCCAGCGCACAAAGCGATTGCGCCGATGAAACCTTTTATATATCCTACGGATGCTCCTATAACCCCGATCGCTCGGCAGATACCCACTACATTAAAATGAGGGGAAAAAAAGTGTACGAATATGCCATCAAGCACGTGCCCCTGGCTATGCAGGATTGCATCCAAAAAGCCGGCATCGCCTTAACCGATGTAAAGAAATTTTTTCTGCACCAGGCAAATGAAAAAATGGATGAGGGCTTTATTAAAGCTCTCTATAAATTATACGGAGAAAACACCATCCCCCCGCATATCATGCCCATGAGCATTCACCAACTCGGCAACAGCTCCGTAGCCACCATCCCCTCCCTATACGACCAGGTACTAAACGGAGCCATGCCCGAACACCAACTACATCCCAGCGATATCGTGGTTTTCGCCTCTGTGGGTGCGGGGATGAATATTAATGCGTTTTGTTATAGAGTGTGAAAACCAGTGTGAGTGTGGGTTTGAGTGTGATTTTTTCTCGCGTAGTGGGCCTGGGCGTACTAGACGGGGAAGAGATCAATTAATTACATAATATATAAAATATTTCCAAAAAACAGAAATACTTTATATTTTTGCAATTATTCTATATGGTAATAATTGCTAAAAAAATACTGCGGGAATTTGTACTTAGGCATCCGGATTGTGAGGGAGCCATTGAAAAATGGTACGACCTTACAAAAGCAGCTGAATGGAAAAGTTTTACTGAAATGAAAAGTATATTTAATAGTGTAGATGCTGTAGGAAATGACCGCTATGTTTTTAATATTAAGGGTAATCAGTATCGTTTAATTGCGCTAATAATATTCAAAGTACGCACCGTATTTATTTTATTCATTGATACCCATAGCGAATATGATAAATTGAATGCTTGTAATGTCCCTTACAAAAAATAAAATCATGACACACAAAATCCGTTCTAAAAAAGAGTACCACGAAACAATGGTACTTATTTATACCCTGATGAATAAGGGAGAAAAAGCATTATCCAAAAGCGAGGCTAAGCAGCTATCAGCATTGGTTATAAAAGCAGAAAAATATGAAGATGAGGAATTGGACCTGCAACCACAAAAACCACCCAAATCTATTCCCGAATTGATTACCTATAAAATGTTTGAAAGAAAAATGAACCAGTCTTCCCTCGCTAATACACTTGGAATGAGCCAATCGAAAGTTTCAGACATTTTACATGGTAAACGAAAAGCTGATATCGCATTTTTAAAAGGGGTACATAAACTCTTCCAACTAGATGCTGAATTTCTTTTGAAATATGCATGATTGTATTCAACTGAAGAATACTTTGATCTTTGGTGAAAACAATTTATACAAATCGCAGACTATTTTTAAAACTTAACACTCCAATATAGATTAGCAGTAATTTTTTCTGAACCCCATGCGGATAAAGTATAAAAAAATTAAAATGTTGCACACCTGCCGCGTAAAACCAGTGTGAGTGTGGGTTTAAGTGTGGGGATATTTTACTGGGTGAAATATTATGCTGCAAATTTTTCTAACGTAGTGCGCTCTGGCGTACTGCGCGTTTTGGAATGATTTTTCCAATTTAAAATGTTGCACACCTACCGCGCAGTCCCTCTCTATCGTTCGGAGACTACACGGGGAACATCTATAGAATTTGATATACTGCTAACCTGCCGCGTAAAACCAGTGTGAGTGTGGGTTTGAGTGTGGGGATATTTTACTGGGTGAAATATTATGCTGCAAATTTTTCTAGCGTAGTGCGCCTAGGCGAACTACACGGGGAACAAAAACCAGTGTGAGTGTGGGTTTGAGTGTGGGGATATTTTACTATGTTCCTCGCTTTGTGCGCCCTAGGCGTACTACGCGAGAACCACCTATAAATCACACTCAATCCCACTCCCACTCTGTTCTCAGTATCCGCGTACATTCTTCCCCTCCATATAATTGAGGAAGGCTTTATTCACCACGCGATTGCCGCCGGGGGTAGGATAGTTGCCGGTAAAGTACCAGTCGCCGGTATTGGTGGGGCAACTCTCGTGTAAATCTTCAATAGTTTGATAAATTACTTGTATGGGTATCGTAGTTCCGGCAGGCGTTATCAGTTCGGCAATTTTATTAGAAATCTCTTCCGTTGTAAAGGGTTTATACAATTGCCGCACAACATTCTCCGTATGCAATTGATTGTTACGCTGTAGTTCGTGGATGCGATCGGTGATTTGCTTGAGTAGATGTTCTTGATTGGTATCCTTGAGCAAGGCAACCGCCGCCCGAAAAGCAATAAAGTCGCCAAGCTTACTCATATCTATTCCATAACAATCGGGGTAGCGGATTTGGGGGGCAGAAGAAACTACGATAATTTTTTTAGGATCTAACCGCAACAACATGCGTACAATACTTTCACGCAAAGTGGTTCCTCGCACAATACTGTCATCTATCACCACCAGGGTATCTTCATATCTGCGAACCGTACCATAGGTTATATCATACACATGCTGCACCATCTCATTCCGGTTACTATCTTCCGTAATAAATGTGCGCAGCTTTACATCTTTGATGGCAATTTTTTCCTGCCGAATTTTTCGGTTCACCATTTGTTCCAGCCGATCGGGCGTAATATCATTGCCCCAGCTGAGGATACGCTCTACCTTTATTTTATTCAGGTATTCTTCCATCCCCTTTACCAGTCCATAAAATGCTACTTCGGCAGTATTGGGTATATAACTAAAAATGGTATTCTTTAAATCGTAGTCAATGCTCTCCAATACTGTTTTACTCAGGTGATGACCTAACGCAATCCGCTCCCGATAAATTTTTTCATCACTGCCCCTTGAAAAATAGATGCGCTCAAAACTGCAGGCCCTTCTTTCTTTGGGTTCGAGTATTTGCTCACAACTATAATTGCCGGCATCATCTACCAACAAAGCCATTCCGGGCATTAACTCCAGCACTTCATTTTCACCCACATTAAATGTAGTGCGAATAGCTGCCCGCTCACTGGCGGCCACAATCACTTCATCATTGATATAATAATAGGCCGGTCTTATTCCATGTGCATCGCGCATAACAAAGGAATGTCCATTGCCCAATAACCCGCCAATAGTAAAGCCCCCATCAAATAAGGGCGTTGCCTTACGGAGTACCTTGGCCACATCTGCCGCATTGGGATGCAGTTCTTCATCCTGCACCAAAAAATGATGCAACACTTCCAGCATCGCCGCCAAATCACTTTGCTTTTGAAAATCTCCGGGATTGATATTAATCAGATCAAATAATTCATCGGTATTCACCAGATTAAAATTGCCAGCCAGCGCCAGATTTTTTCCGGGTACCAGGTCTCTTTTTAAAAAGGGGTGACAATACTCTACATTATTCTTACCCTGGGTACCATACCTCAGATGCCCCAGCAATAACTCACCCATAAATGGCAGGTGCCCCTTCATTAATCCGGGATGCTGCTTGATGTCGGGTTGGTATTTTTCTAGTTCGGCAACTTCTTGTCCGATCTTAAAAAACAAATCCGCAATTGGCTGTTGGGCATTGCTGCGCATGCGGTGTAAAAAGGGATTGCCGGGTTGGGTGTCGAGCTTAACTACTGCCAGTCCTGCACCATCTTGCCCTCGGTTATGCTGCTTCTCCATTAACAGGTACAGCTTACTTAACCCGTAGGTTGCAGAACCATGCTTTTGCAGGTAATACGAAAAGGGCTTTCTCAGTCGAATGTAGGCTAGGCCACATTCGTGTTTGATATCATCGCTCATGAGGGTGATTCCAAAATAGGAAGGGACAAAGTTACCAACTTATTGCCGTTATTTTCTATTAAATATCCTTACCCCTGTAAACGCTCGGCCAGCCATAACCACTCGCGGGTAAAAGTCTCCACTGCCTTTGCATAGCCAAGGTCGATTAACTCTCCGTCGGGGGCAAATTTCTTTTCCACCCCGGGAACAATTAGCATGTTGGGACAAGCCACGCCAAATATTCCGGATACCAGCAGCAGCAGTTGCTGACTCGCCCGCATGCCGCCCATGGCACCAGGGGAAGCTGTTACTACGCCAAATGCTTTATGACTCTGCTTGGGAAAATAGTCGAACAAATTTTTTAGGGCAGCGGTATAAGTGCCGTTGTATTCGGGGGTAACCAAGATAAATGCTTGCGCACCAAACATTCGCTTAGCAATGGGCTGTAGGTGTTCTGGTGCAGCTTCTGGACTGGAAATTACCTCCTGCAAGAGGGGGAAATGCCAGTCACGAACATCCATGATGTTTACGGAGTGGCTAGATATACTGCTTAGTTGTTGCTGAAGGTGAAGTGCTACCCGAAAGGATAGGCTTTCTTTTCGGGGGCTACCCGATACGATTTCAATTTGCATATTATATTCCTATGTAAATCTAACAACTATTGGCTGCTGATGTTCAAAGTATGCGAAAATACACGATTAATTTCTCAAGAGCTGAATATTCATATGCAAATTCACGTCATCGCCAATTAACCCATTGCCGGCGGCAGTAAGCTGGTTCCAGAAAAGTCCAAATTCTTTCCTGCTGATTTGTCCATCCAGCTCAAATCCATATTTCACATCCCCGTTATCATCCAAGCCCTTTCCGCGAAAATGTGTTTTCAGTTGAACGGGCTCTTGAATATCCCGAATTTTTAAAAATCCATTCAATAGATAATGGGTGGCATTGATTTTTATAAATGTGGTAGACTGAAATTCAATTACCGGAAATGCTGCGGCGGCAAAAAAATCTTCACTCTTCAGGTGGGCATCGCGTTCGGGATGATTGGTATATAAACTATTGGCATCAATCACCACCCGAATAGAGGCATCCGTAAAATCTGCCTGCTTGCTATCAAGGGTTCCCTCAAACTGGGCAAAAAAACCGCGAATATGGGTAATCATCAGATGCTTTACCGAAAAAGCAATTTCACTGTGAGTTGGATCAATCAGATAGGTGGCCACTGGATTTTATTTTGCAAATGAATTTATTCAACTAATTCCCCCATCATTCCTGATTGATAATCTTTAAAGGCCTGCAGCAAATCGGCTTGGGTATTCATCACAAACGGTCCACGAGAAGCGACGGGCTCGTTCAGTGGCTGGCCGGTAACCAATAAGAAACGGGCATTTTTTAAAACAGATACGTCAATACCATCTCCATCTTCATACATCCAGGCAGCTTCAAAATCAGCAACTATTTGATCGGGGCTGTTGCCCAATTGTAGTTTTCCGCTTAATACATATAATAACGCCACCTGGTAATTGGGTATCGGGAAGAAATACGTTTCCCCCACTTCCATTTGTCCCATAAAAGCCTGCATAGGAAAAAGGGGGTCAATGGCACCCCGAACCCCGTTCAACTCGCCGGCAACTACTCGAATGTAAGACGATGTATTGTTGAACGATATCACCGGCATTTGTTCAGCAGCAACCGGAATATATAGCGGTGCATCCATTTTATGTTGGGCCGGTGTGTTTATCCATAACTGAATCAACTCCTGCACGCCTCCTCTTGCCTGAATATCCTGCGGTGGCCGCTCGCTGTGTATCAGTCCACTACCGGCATTCATCCACTGAACACCGCCTGCATACACACAACTATCATTTCCGGCACTATCCCGATGATGAACGCCTCCCTCAAACAAAAAAGTAACCGGCGAAAATCCACGATGGGGATGGGGACCTACCCCCTGCTCGGTTACAGGTATATCTGCTGAAACCTCCAGTCGGGCATGGTGCAGTAATAAAAAGGGGTCTATCTGATCAACCCCCAGCGTAGGCAAGGGCTGGCGAATAGGAAATCCACCCATGTTGAATGGCTGACCTAATAAAATTTTTTTAATTGAACGATGCTGCATCATAATAAAAATTTAAACAGGCACTTCAAGCATTAATATTTTCGCATCGGTTTGGGTGATAATGGAAAATAAGTCGGTATCAATCCATCCCCCTCCATCGCGCTCGGTCAGAGTTTCGTCGTTAATCACTACCGTGCCGCAAATCACAAATACATATAGTCCCATTCCTGGGCGATGGGTATGGTAAGTGAATTGCCTTTGTGGGTCGGCTGTAAGCAGGGTAATCCAGCAATGCTGATTAATGCGCAGTGCCCGTGGATTATCGGGAGCTACAATAGTAACCAGGTGGTTGCGTACGGCTGTATCTAGGGTTTTTTGTTCGTAGGTGGGGGTAGTGTTTTTTGTTTCCGGGAGTATCCAAATTTGCAAAAAGGCCACTGGAATATCCGCATTGGCATTCATCTCGCTATGCGTAATGCCGCTGCCCGCACTCATAATTTGTACGTCGTGTTGCCGGATGATGGCATCCCTGCCAGTACTGTCGCGGTGATGTAAATCGCCCGACAAGGGAATAGTAACTATTTCCATATTGGCATGTGGATGCGCACCAAACCCGGCCCCCTTATTAACCAAATCGTCATTTAAAACTCGTAAGGCACCAAACTGAATACGTGCAGGATCGAAATACTCACCAAAACTAAAACTATGATAACTCTTCAGCCATTCCCATTGGGTTAATCCACGTGAGCCGGCAGGATGATAAACAAAAGAGGCTTGTGTTGATTTCATGTACCTACACTTATTATAATAAAAAAAATTATTCTACTGGGATAATCTTGTCCAGCAACTGATTCAATATAGCCGCCTCCTTCTCGGTTAATGCCAGCGACTGAATCGTATTCGGTTGCACACTTCGTGTACTGGCTTCGAGTATTTTAATTCCAGAAGCTGTTAAGCTTATCAATGTTTCTCGATTGTCGTCGGGCGAAGCTAATCGCTGTACCATTTTTTTACCTTCCAGCTTATCAATGATGCGTGGCACATTCGAACTCTTTTCAATTAAACGGCTGCCAATATCCTTAACCCGCATTGCATTGGGGTAACTTCCTTTTAAAATACGCAGCACATTGTACTGCTCATGCGACATTCCAAAAGGCTTGAGTTCATTACTGATTTTGGTTTTAACTATCCAGGCACGATACAAGATATTCAGCACAGCCTTATGCTTATCGCTGCTAAACTTACCGGTTTGTATGGCCTGCTCTAATTTCACCACGCTAATATATGTATATACAATTATATAATCATAAAATAATTAGTACGGAGAATCGCCAACTCGGTATACAGGTTATTAATTTCGGGCTTTGGTAGCATTGGCTGCTGCTGCACGCCAGTCATCCAAGCCAGCACATCCGTTATATTCCCGGTCTATCAGCACGTAATAAGTGGGAATATGTTCTTTGAACCATTTTTCCAGTGCCGCATTTTTCTTTTCCTCCAAAGCGCGCTGGGAAACGCGGTTATAATCGTCTTTTAAATTTTCGCGATGAGGCTGGGTTCTGTTTTTCAGGTATATCAACCGAACTACTTTTCTGCCGCGCTCATCAATGTGCACCTGGGGCTGGGAATACTCTCCCGGCTTCATCAAACTAATGGGCTGAATCAGGTCTTTATCCAGCTGGTCGATGTTTACAAAGGTAGAGCCATCCCGGTTAGACGCTGCCGAACCGGCATTGAACTTACTATTCTCATCATCACTGTACTTGCTTACTGCTTCTCCAAATCCAATTTGCTTGGTTATTAGTTTCTGGCGAATGGTATCGAGCTTGGTCTTGGCCTCATTGATCTCATCGTCGGTTACCGGCGGAATGCGCAGAATATGCCGAACCACTGCCTCATCACCAGAGCGGCTGATGAGCTGTATAATGTGTAATCCAAATTTTGACTTAATTACCGGCGACACTTGTCCCTCCTTTAATCGAAACGAAGCCGACATAAATGCAGGGTCCCAGTTTTTATCGTTGCGATTGAGCACATACTGACCGCCATTCTCTTTTACAGCAGGGTCTTCACTGAACAGCTTAGCCAGTTGCTCAATTTTTTTGCTGCCCAACTCAATTTGGCGTTTGTAGTCGTACATCTGACGGGAAACATATTCTTCCACATCTTTATTGGCCTTGGGAAATACTACAATCTGGCTCACTTCAATTTCACTTTCGTAGAAAGGTAAACTATCGGCAGGTGTTTTTGAATAGTAGACTTTTACTTCTGTGGGTGTGATTTTTACCCCATCCACAATTTTACTCTGCATTTGATCGGCCAGCTTTTTTTCGCGGAAAGCTTCTTTAAAATCTTCTTTTATCTGATACACCGTTTTGCCGGCTATTTCTTCCAACACTTCTTTTGACCCGTAGGACTGGATGAACATTCTCACCTGATTTTCCAAGGCAGCTTCAATTTCTTCTTCGCTTACATTCAATGAATCTTTCTGTGCCTGCAATACCAGCGCTTTGCGGATGAGCTGACTTTCTAATACCTGACACTCGGTAGGGATTTGAATATCCTGCCCCTGAGATTGTCTTTTTAGGTCGGCAATTGAATTGGTGATATCAGATTTCAGAATGATTTTATCACCTACCTGACTCACAATTTTATCGGCAACCACTTTTAGGGTTTGGCCTTCGGCAGTAAAGCATACAGCCGACAACAAGATAAACAAAGTGAATAATAATTTCATACGAAGGTTCATGACTTCAAAAATAATCAATTCAATTGCTTTCCCCCAACCAGCTAGCGGCTTTTAACAAAATATAAACCGCTTTTAGAACCGGGAACTAGAGGGTTCTCTTAACTTCTTCTTCCTCAAAGGCTTCTACTATGTCGCCTACTTTAATGTCGTTATAGTTTTTAATGGTTAAACCACACTCCATATTGGTAGATACTTCTTTTGCATCGTCTTTAAAGCGTTTCAAGCTGCCCAACTCGGCACTTTGGCCTTCCCCTTTGGGATATTCCACAATACCGTCGCGTATAATGCGGATGCGGCTGTTACGGGCAATTTTTCCTTCCAGCACAAAGCATCCGGCCACAGTGGCTTTATCGAACTTATATACCTCGCGTACTTCCACGTTAGCGGTAATTTTTTCCTGGAATTTAGGCTCCAGCATTCCCTCCATGGCGCTCTTGATTTCGTCGATGGCAGTGTAGATGATAGAGTACAATTTAATTTCCACCCCTTCAGTCTGCGACAGTTTATTTGCCTGCATAGAAGGACGCACATTAAATCCTATGATAATCGCATCGGAGGCGGTGGCAAGCAATACATCGCTCTCGGAAATTTGTCCTACCCCTTTATGTACAACCCGAACAGCAATCTCTTCGGTAGATAATTTCTGCAATGAATCACTAAGGGCTTCCACCGAACCATCCACATCTCCTTTAATGATGATGTTAAGTTCTTTAAAGTTACCCAATGCCAATCGACGGCCAATTTCATCGAGGGTAATATGTTTTCTAGCGCGCAATCCCTGCTCTCGCAGCAACTGAGCCCGCTTGGTGGCCATTTCTTTGGCTTCGGCTTCATCCTCAAATACCCGGAATTTTTCACCAGCCTGAGGTGCTCCGTTCAATCCCAATATCACTACCGGGGTAGAAGGCGGTGCCACCTGAATACGTTGATTCCGTTCGTTGAACATGGCTTTAACACGGCCATAATACTGACCAGATACAATCAGGTCGCCTTGGTTAAGGGTGCCGTTCTGCACGAGAATAGTTGCCACATATCCTCGCCCTTTATCCAGCGATGCTTCAATAATAGTGCCCATTCCATCGCGGTCGGGGTTGGCTTTTAATTCCAACACTTCTGCTTCTAGCAATACTTTCTCCAACAGCTTGTCTACGTTTAAACCACTCTTAGCAGAAAGCTCTTGGTTTTGGTATTTACCACCCCAAGCTTCTACCAGAATATTCATCTGTGAAAGCTGCTCGTATATTTTTTGCGGATTGGCTCCGTCTTTATCAATTTTATTGATAGCAAAAATCATGGGCACATTAGCGGCCTGGGCGTGGCTAATGGCTTCCTTCGTTTGCGGCATCACGGCATCATCGGCAGCTACCACAATAATGGCCACATCGGTTACCTTGGCACCACGTGCACGCATGGCAGTAAAGGCTTCGTGACCGGGTGTATCTAAGAACGTGATGGCTTTATCGTTGGGTAGGGAAACTTCATAGGCACCGATATGCTGTGTGATACCTCCAGCTTCACCGGCTACCACATTGGCACTTCGGATATAATCCAACAAAGAAGTTTTACCATGGTCTACGTGACCCATGATTGTAACGATTGGCGGACGGGCAACCTGGGCTGCTTCGTTGTCGTCTTCATCGTCTTCTTCCAGATCATCCACCTCTTCGAGTCCGATAAATTCTACTTCAAATCCAAACTCACTTACCACCAGTTCTATAACCTCTGCGTCTAGGCGTTGGTTGATAGATACCATTACACCCAGGTTCATACATTTGGCGATTACGTCGGCAAAACTCACGTCCATTAAGTTGGCCAGTTCGCTAACGGTAACAAATTCGGTAACCTGCAGTTTATTGTTGTCGGTTGATTCCCCGTCTAAGGCCTCGGCAGCCTCATCTCTTTTAGCGCGACGGTATTTTGCTTTCAGGCTCTTTCCACGACCTCCTGTGCCAGTTAACTTGGCCTGGGTTTCGCGTATTTTCTCCTGAATGGCTTTTTGATCTATTTCTTTGTCATCACGGGTATTTGCACCACGAGGAGCCGACTTACCACCCCCCTGACTACGTTGTTGTGTACCGCCGCCGCCTCCGCGATTGTATTGACCGCCTCCGCCTCCCTGACCACCGCGGTTATTTGCCGGGGTGATGGGTCGGTTAGGGCCGCTATTCGCATTAGCAGTTGTATTAGGAACGTTGGGTTTTTTATCAACCGGAATGCGTTTGCGCATACGCTTTTCATCGTGCATTCCGGGTTTGGGACGGGTATCACTATCAACAGGAAGCTCGATTTTACCTAAAATTTTGGGGCCTTCCAGCTTTTCTGCTTTTATATTAGATAGTGTAGGGGCTTCTTCTTCTGGAGGGGCTACCACTGCAATAGGAGGCGCTTCGAGAATAGGTTCTACAGCCGGCGCAGGAGTGGGTTCTTTTTCTACATCCTCTTTTTTCTTAGCAGATTTTTTAGGTTTACTGGATGATTCGATTGCATCCAAATCAATCTTGGCCACCACTTTCATGCCTTCCAGTTCGGGAGCTGCAATTTTAATGTGCTCTTGTACCGGCTTGGCGGGTTCGGGTTGAGGGGCTTCGGGAATAGCAGGAACAATAGCGGGTGCTTCGGGGGGGGCTGTGGGTTCCTCTTTGGCAGGAGCCGCTTTTTTCTCGTCCTTTTTAAAGGATATTTCCTCTTCGTCTTTTTTCTTCTTAGGTTCAGATTGGGCTACTTTGGGAATTTCAACCTGATCGGCCTTATTCTTGGCAACTTTATCACTCTGAAACTCGGCCTGCAGGGCATAGTAGTGGTCTTCCGTAAGTTTAGCGGTAGGTTTGAGGTCGTCGCGGTTGAACCCTTTTTTCACCAGAAATTCAATCAGGGTATCCTGACCGATGTTGAATTCCTTGGCGGCTGCCAGTAATCTTGGTAATTTCAGTTCTGCCATTCACTTGTATTTAGTACTTCCCGCTTTATTTTTTACGCTGATTGCATTTGATTTTTAGCAGCCATTGCTTTCGGGTTTCCGGTTCTGTTCGCAGTAGCAAATATAGTCTCTTTGCGGCTGCTTATTCTTCTCTGTCAAATTCTTCCTGTAATATTCTTCTCACTTCCAAAATGGTTTCTTTTTCCAAATCGGTTCTTCTCTCCAATTCTTCGGCGGTGAGTTTCAGGATGCTTCTGCCCGTATCGCAACCAATGCGTTTGAAGGCATCAATCACCCATGGCTCAATTTCATCGCTAAATTCATCTAGGTCGATATCAAATTCGTCCACAATTTCTTCGTCTTCGCGGTACACATCCAGTTCGTAGCCGGTAAGTTCGCAGGCGAGTTTAATGTTCACCCCCCGGCGACCGATGGCCAGAGAAACCTGGTCGGCTTTCAGGTAAACATTGGCATGTTTAGTTTCGTTATCCAGCTCCATGTAACTGATTTTAGCCGGTGTTAGCGAACGCTGAATCAGCAATTGAATATTATTGGTGAAATTAATTACGTCGATGTTTTCGTTTTTCAGTTCCCGCACAATGCCATGGATACGGCTTCCCTTCATCCCTACGCAGGCTCCAACGGGATCAATCCGATCGTCGTAAGATTCTACGGCCACTTTAGCTCTTTCTCCCGGATCGCGAACAATCTTTTTGATAGAGATCAGTCCATCGAAAATTTCGGGCACTTCAATTTCCAGCAACTTAGCCAGAAATAGCGGACTGGTTCTGGATAGAATGATTACGGGATTGTTATTTTTCAAATCAACCCGGGCTACAACAGCACGGATATTTTCTCCTTTTTTAAAGAAGTCTTGCGGTATTTGTTCCGATTTAGGCAGAATCAGTTCGTTGCCTTCTTCATCCAGCAGCAATACTTCTTTCTTCCAAACCTGGTATACTTCGGCACTGATGATATCGCCTACGCGATCGCCATATTTTTTAATCAGCACATTTTTCTTCAGGTCGTTGATGCGGCTGGCGAGGGTTTGTTTGGCAGCAAGGATGGCGCGGCGACCGAAGTCGACCATATCTAATTCTTCGTACAGTTCTTCCCCCACTTCAAAATCCGGTTCTATTTTAACTGCATCCGAGTAGCCCACTTCTGCCAGGGGATCCAGCACTTCACCATCTTCCACAATCATCCGGCGGCGGATGATTTCAAGGTCACCTTTTTCGGCGTTTACAATTACGTCGAAGTTTTCGTCGCTGCCATATTTTTTACGCAGCAGGGTTTTAAAAACGTCTTCCACCACTTTCATCATCGTGGGGCGGTCAATGTTTTCGGCATCCTTAAATTCCTGGAATGCTTCAATCAGATTAATACTGGCCATAGATAAACGGTTTAATTACGTACAGTTTTGGGACTGTTCCGGGTTAAAATATAATTTGTACGGTTACGGAATGTAGTTCAGTAAAGGGTATGCTTGTTTGATGAATAACGGCTTTTTTGCCTTTGCCTTCAGTGTATTCCAGGGTGATGGCCTCGTCGGTAACCTCTTTTAATACACCGGTGAGGGTAGTTTGATCGGTACGCAGCGCCTGCACGGTACGGCCTATATTTTTCACATACTGGCGATGCAGTTTCAACGGTTCATCTACCCCTGGGGAGGAAACTTCCAGCGAATATTCCCCGGGAGGAAAAATACCGGCTTCGTCAATCATCGGCACCAGTCTGCGATTAAAGCGAACACATTGTTCAATGGTAATGCCGGTATCGCCGTCTATCAATAGCTTAATATTATTGGTAGGCTTGATAAGCAGCGAAACGAGAAAGTGTTCGGGGGCATCTTTCAGCACCTCGGCCACCATTTTATCCAATTGAGTGATTGTTTCGTTTGACATATAAAAAAGAAGAAGGGAACGGTTATCGTTCCCTTCAGTTGTTCAATTACGGTGCGAATGTAGTAAAATCTGCCTGAATTGCCAAAAAATTCCATTGGGGCCTGCTTTTTAGCCGCTGGTCAATACCGTATTAAAGCTGTTGGGTGAATCAATATCTTTGTGGGGTTATGGCTAAATTTATTTTATACGGATTCTTATTTTACCTCCTGTATAAGTTCATTACCCAACTGGTAATGCCCGTAGGGAAAGCTTCGCAACAGATGAAGCAAAAGATGCAGGAAATGCAAGACCGCCAGGAAGCTTTTCAACGGCAGCAGGAGGCCGAGCGAGTTTCCCGCAATACGCCGCCGCCCAGTGAAACTAAGGCAGGCGACTATATCGAGTTTGAAGAGGTAAAGCCTTGATTCCGGCTCCAGTTTTGGGTATCCAGTTCCAGCACCTCTTGTGGAGGGGGCAAAAACAAGGTATGCAATCCCAGTTCCTGTGCGCCCTGGATATTACCAGGTGTATCATCTATAAATAAGGTATGCTGTGGCTCAATGGCTAATTTTTTCAGGAGTAATCGAAACGATGCTACATCCGGCTTTCGGTATCCTAACTGATGCGAGTAGCCGGCAAAGCGAAACAATCCATTAAAATCTATTTCCCCCAGGTCGCGGCGGCAGATTAGCATCAACTGCTGGTAGTGGATGGCATTGGTATTAGAGAACAGGTAAATAGGATATTGCCTGGCCACTTGTTGCAACCATACAATTCTTTCCATTGGCATATCCAATAACATAGCATTCCAGGCTTCGGCAATTTGGGTATCGGTAAGCGGAAGTGAGGTAATAGCGCGCATCTGCTTATAAAATTCCTCCTCAGAAATTGCTCCGGTTTCGAGTCCAGAAAAGAGGGGATTGGCATGGTGTTGCGTAAAGAGTTCATCAAAGTTGGCTACTCCCACCTGCCGAAAAGCGGTAGCCGTGTTGGCATAGTTGAGGTTTAAAAAAATGCCTCCCAAATCAAAAATAATATGTTGAATAGTGGCCATGGCGGCGAAGCTATTGATTAAAAGGTAACGGAGATACCTTGTGAGAATGAATACACAAAATCGGGCACAAACTGGGTAAGCTGGCCCTTATCTACCTGCATATAGTAGCGGGTTAGTAGCGACATATAGCGGGATATTTTATGAGTAAGGGATATATCTGCTGTAACCCGAGGGAATTTTTTCTTGGGATAGGGGTAAAAAGGAATATCAGGTAATCCCTCGAAAGGGGTTTTAAAAGGCTGTTGGAGCCCCAAAAACAGGTTTACCGAAAAGGGCTTACTATCATAAAACCAGTTGTTATAGAAGTTCATGCGCCAGTTTTCACGAAAAAGGTGACCCCGGCTATTGATGCCTAATACTTGTTGAATTAATTGCTTAAAAGCGGGAGGCAGTGTATCAAATGCCTGTTGCTTTTCTCTTGAAAAAACTCGCCAGTCTTCCTTTTCAAATACCAATCCTGCCCCAATATTACATTTTAGGCGACTCGATTGGGAGCGAAAAGCATACACGGCATTCAAACCAAACTGCCAGCGTTGGGCGATGCCCCTGTTTTCGTCCCACTGAAAAAACATAAAGGGTTCGGCGAACAGGCGCTTTTTTTTCAATACTTGCTGATTGGCGCTATCGTGCACATTACGGAAAAGTCCGGCCCTAATCATGGAATAAAAGCGGTTAGTTGAAGAAATCTGGTCGGTACTATTATAGTTGAGGCTCGATAGCCATTCGATGGTATGCTTGCGGGTGGCATATAAGAAGGAAGCATCTGCGAGGGCAAACAGTTCGGCCTTGCTATCCTGATTGAGCAGGAAGGAAAGTCCGCCTACCCCGTGTAATCTGTTTTGCTCGAGTGAGTCGAGCACCGATTTTTTAAACTGACTAACCTGCCCAGCGAGGCGGAGTTGGGAGGTACACCAGCAGAGTATCAACAGTAGTAAAGTGGATGGCTTTCGCATACGGGGATAAAAATAAAGAAAATAAGAAAAGACTAACAAGAGATAAATTGGTGGCTTTTGATTATTTTTGTCCTCCTCTTGCGGGAAACCGCCGGAGATCGGGCCTATAGCTCAGTTGGTTAGAGCACCTGACTCATAATCAGGGGGTCCCAGGATCATGCCCTGGTGGGCCCACAGCCGAAAGGCAAAAATTTAAAGGGTTTATGCTGTTAAAAGCGTAGACCCTTTTTAATTGGAGGCGAAGGGGTGGAATTGCTTATCGACCTAAAAGACCAGCTTCTTTTTATACTTTTTTTTGAAAAAATATCAGAGATAAAACTGAAGAGTAACAAAGGGATATATGTATATATTGACAAGACTGGCAAAATTAAAAATGGCAGTGCTAACAAATTTCCTTGAGTTGAATAAATCAGTCCTATTACTGTTAATGTTAAAAAAATAGATACAATAATTAACCAATTCTTTCTAGTCTCTTTGTGCAAAACAGTAACCGAATTAATATCATTAATTGCAATTTTTTTGATTGGACCTAACTTACTTTTACTGATTAAGCTGATGCTATCATTTGAAACATGATAAAGTTGTCCTGATATTTTTTCATTGCTTTTCCCAAATTGAATAGATAAATAACATCCAAGTCTATAAGTAAAATGCTTGTCTATTCTTGTAGCTATCAAAGAGGTATCTTTATTGCGGATTTTAATTGAGTAAGCAGAAAAAGAATCATTTGTGCAAAACAACAATAAAATAATAATAAGTACCCTTGATAAATGAAGCATATATTATTTTTGAAAGATATAAATTACTGCTTCTTAATATTCTTAATCTCTTTCAAATCAGCAATATCCTGGCTTCTGCCTGACGCAGTTTTGTTCTCTATAAAATCTTTTAACCCTATATATTTAACTTCAATCCCATTTACATCTACAAATAATTTATTTGGAAAAGCATCTTCAAATTTCACTCCATCAATGGTATTCAGAATATCAATTCTAAGTGGCGGATATCCTATTTGTGTAACATAACCGGCTTGCATAAAATCAGATTTTGTTAATCCTAAACTTGCCAATCCGAATTCTTTTATAGCAATTACTAATTTTTCAGCATTCGTTTCCGAACTATTAATCCAAATATCTAAATCGCCTGTGTGTCTAGGTTTACCATGAAATGCTAGTGCGTATCCACCAACCACCATATAATCAACTTGGTGTTTATTAAGGAGTTTAACAAAGTCTTCAAAATCTTGAGCTAAAGTCATGCTTTCAATTTTCTTCTAACTACATGCGTTTTATCCATTCTAGTAGTTGTAAGATCTACTGTTTGTGATATTAAAAATGTCACCGCTTCAAGCCTTTTTATCAAAGGTTGTGCTAACCAATAATTCAAATCATTCATTTTTTCATCCAATGACTTAAGTGGTGCTTTATGTAAAAATGGTGCAATATTCATATTCAGAATTGACTATAAAATTACTTAAAATAAGGCGTTTTAAGCTCTAAATCTTAGGCCAGGTTCCGGGCCAGGCTTTGATCAAAAACGGGTTAAAAGAGGTGAAACATGAGAAATCCTATATACTCAGTATCTTCTATCCTATTGATTATCAATAAAAGAAAAGGTATGGGATACCACCAGAAACCCTCATAATCAGGGGGTCGTAGGATTATTCCGCCAAAGGCGCACCACGGAGGGCAGTGTGAGTGTGGAGATAGAGTGTGAAGGAAGAAGATGTGCTCACGCCCGTGTGCGCTGAAAGCGTACCACAAAAGACAGTGTGAGTGTGGAGATTGAGTGTGAGGATTAACTTCACGCTCGGCTTCAAACTCACACTTTTTTATTCTACTTGAATAAAAACGGTCACAGGATCATTGCGCCAGAGGATCACCACTTCGAAATCAACCACTTATGATTTTTTCATAGGTGGTTTTTATTTTTCGGCCAAGTTAGGGCTAGTTTTTGTGTTTTTAGAGGGAAAACCGGGGTGAATGGAGATCAAGGGGTAGAAAACTAATAACAATAGTTTGTACGGCATTTTTCCGTACATTTGTAAAAATAATCACAATGAGTAATTCAGCAACATTAACACAAACTCGATTTGACGTGAGATTGCCAAGAGAGCAAAAGGAAGTTATTGAATTAGCCGCTACACTTAGTGGTTTTAAATCAAAATCTGAATTCATAGTTCATACCTTATTCAAAGAGGCAACTTCGATAGTTGAAAAGCATACTCAAATTATAGCCTCGGAAAAAGATCAAAAACTATTTTTTGATGCTATTATCAACCCTCCTAAGCCGAATAAAAATTTGCTTAAGGCTGCAAAGAATTATAACAAATTAGTTGCTAGTAAATGAACTATATAACAACACTTTTGTCAACAAAACATAGTAGAGAAAATTTTACTTGTGGCAAAGACATGTTGGATAATTACCTTCATTTGCAAGCAAAACAAGATGTTAAGCGAAAATTAACTGCTTGTTTTATTCTTTCTGATAATGAGGTAACCGTGAAAGGCTATTATACTTTATCTAACACATCCGTGAATAGAGATTTTCTTCCTGAAAGTATTATAAAAAAACTACCACCTTCCTATAAGTTATTGCCGGCAACCTTATTAGGTCGTTTGGCTGTTGATATTAATTATAAAGGACAAGGCGTTGGGACAAATTTATTAATGGATGCATTAAAAAGAAGTTGCCTAAATTCATTACAAATTGCATCAATGGCAGTAATTGTTGACCCACTTGATAACGAAGCAATAGCATTTTACAATCATTTTGGTTTTATTGAATTACCAGATAGTGGTAAGATGTTTTTACCTATGTCTCAATTAGAACAAATTTTTATTGGTTAAAACTGTTGTATCAAATTCAGTTTGTTTTGAATATCCACGCTCGTAATCGGGGGAAATATGTATAAACGTTTCCGTTAGTGGGCTTTCGGTGTCGCTTCCTAATTGTATCGGGATAAGTTTCGCTGCTAACTTGTAAAATTCGGTCGGATTAGTTGGATAAGCTTTAAAATTAGCTCTAAAAAACTTTGCAAACCCATCCATTACAATTTCAAATCTTCTAATATCAGCAAAAATCATATTTATCCTATAAATTCTCTGAGCCGATTAACAATCATATAAGTAGCAGGTGGATAACCAAAACCTGCATGCCCATCTACTCATTCTTCAAAAGCAGGATACGCTGAAATTCTTATAAATTCTGCCCGCAGGTATGCTTTGAGTTCAGGATCACACTCGCCCATTTCCTGCCAAATTGATTTTCTGTGTTCAAACAGAAACATAATGTCTTCGAAGTCCTGACTCATCCTTCCATCGTTATTATCTTTTCGGGTAAGGCTTTTGAAAGCTTCCAGCTTGGTTGCTATAAAGTAGGAGGGCAAAAAAATTCGTATGGTATGTTGATCATCTAGAGTTAGTTGCATGGAGTGTTTAAATCCCTCTGGATACCATCTGTTCCCGAATCCCAATATATCTTTCCCCGTTGCCATTACATCTACTATTATTCCCTGAACTTTATACTGGCATATAACCCCAGATTCCACATCGTTCTGGAAACCGATGGAACGTAATTGCTCATCAATTTGAGCATAATCATGATAAGATCAAAGCTCGATGAGTATATCTACATCATCGGTAGGGCGCACCAAATCTTCGGGTATACCATTTTCGTATTCAGCATATAATGACACGGTAGCTCCGCCTACAAATACCACTTTATCTTTCAGGGGACCAAGTGCATTATAGACTGCTTTAATTCTGGTGATGTTCTGGTGATGATTCATGGAGAATACTTTTAGCGAGTATGTCTTTTGCAAATTTTATTTCTCGTCTGTTACCCACGCGCAACACATCAACCATTGCAAGCAGTTTGTATAGTTCGCTATTCTCCTTCACCGCTTTTGCTTGTTTGTTATACAATGGCTCCACAGCAAACCCCCTAACAGATCCACCTGGTTCGGGCCAAACGTAGAATTGTTCACTGATTATTTTGTTCTTAAATGCAGGATGAGAATGCGCAGTAGGCATGCCGCTTGCAACCGGGCCTGGTTGCACCGGAAAAACATAGGCCAAACCGAATTCGAGGAATTCATATAGGGCATTACGATTTACCCGATGTTTATTATAGTCAATTAGGCCGGCTACCTGGCTTCGGTGCAATGATTCAGAAACTTCCGACTGACTAATGTACAGCGAAATTGCCAGGTCTTTCATAAGCCAGTCCTTTTTTCCATATGATATGATGGCAAGCAGGATTACAATATCCTGCGGGCGCATTCCATTATGCTTTCTCATGAAACAAAGTTAAGGAAAATATCGTAAATCGCGATTTGCGATATTTGATATAGTATTGATAGTTAATTTGTCGGTCTTTATTAGGAAAGACTACGCCCCTGATGATCAAAATCCAATTATACCTAATCAGTAAATTAGTTGATAATCAGTGGGTTACTGGTCAATCGAAACCGGATATGCCCAGTAAACGAAATCGAACATTGCATGCGATTGCTTAACAACAAAAGAAAAGTAAGAGAATAGCACCATAACCCTGATAATCAGGGGGCCGTAGGATTATTCAGCCAGAGGCGCACCACGGGGGGCAGTGTGAGGGTGAGCGGGAGTCTGAAGGAAGAAAATGTAATTACACCCCTGTGCACTGATGGCATTGTAAACTCACTTCCACACTTTACTAATTACTCGCCTCTTCTATTTTCAAGATGACTTTTTATCGGCTGGCTTCTCTGGTTACTATTTTCACTAAAGGGTATATTTTTTACTGAAGCGATTCCTTTATAACTCATGATGGTCAGCCTTCCGTGGTTATGTAGTGTATAAATTATTATACGAAAAATGCAAACATGTATTAATAAGTAAATCAATCCGATGTGAAGTTGATTTTTGGTAACAATTTCTTAACTTATCGTTACTACTTTCTAGAGACATTGGCAAAAATTGATAAAAATGAGAAATATTCTGTTGGCATGCATTTTTCTATTTGCGCTTAGTTGTAAAAAGGACAATTTACCTGACGAGCCGTTAGAGAATTTAGTAAATGAAGACTTGACTTCTTACCAAGAGATTGGTTCATTAGGATTAGGTGGAGTTGGGGCTGCAGAAATTACTACCTACGACCCCATTAGTAAGCGGCTTTTTGCAGTTAATAATGGAGCTACTAATAAAATAGATGTTATTGATTTATCGAATCCCGATAGAGCAACTGTTATTAACTCTATTCCACTTGCTTCGTATGGAGGCTTTGTGAACAGTGTAGATGTATATGATGGCAAATTAGCGGCAGCAATTGAATCTACCAATAAACAGGCTAATGGAAAAGTAGTCGTTTTTAATACCGCTACCCTAGCAGAAATAAAAGTGATAGAAGTGGGTGCGTTGCCTGATATGATTACTTTCACTAAGGATGGACAATATATACTCACTGCTAATGAAGGAGAACCAAATGACGCTTATACGGTAGATCCTGAGGGTACTGTTTCAATCATCAAAGTAGCTGACTATACGGTTAGAACTATTAATTTCAGTGCATTGGAAAGTCAATTAGCTACGCTTGCAGCAAAGGGGTTCCGTATATATGGACCCGGAAAGAATTTTATTAAAGATATTGAGCCAGAATATATATCTATATCAGACGATTCTAAAACAGCCTGGATAACCCTTCAAGAGAATAATGCGATTGCTGAATTAGACATAGTTGCAGGGAGCTTTAGAAAGATTATGCCCCTAGGTTTTAAAAATTATGGGCAAAGTGGCAATGAAATTGATCCGAGTGATCAAGATACTAAAATTGAATTCAACACGCTTTACAACAATGTATTTGGCATGTATCAACCTGATGGAATTGCCCAATATACTTTCAACGGGATACCCTATCTAATAACCGCAAATGAAGGGGATGCACGCGAATATGCCGGATTTACAGAAATGCGCAGAACGGGTTCTAGTGCAGTTATACTAGATCCTGCCAAATTTCCTACTGCTACAACCTTAAAAACAAATGCACAGCTTGGTAGACTGAATATAACTACCACGCTTGGTGATACGGACAATGACGGAGATTTTGATGCTCTTTATTCATTAGGGGCCAGGTCGTTTAGCGTATGGAATGGCCTTACCGGAGATCAGGTATATGACAGCAAAAATGAGTTAGATAAAAAAGCTTTTGAAATTCAGGTATATGATGATGGCAGAAGTGACGATAAAGGAACAGAGCCTGAAGGAATTGCATTAGGAAGAGTAGGGTCTAAGCAAATTGCAATTATTGGCTTGGAGCGTGCAGATGCTTTCGCCATTTATGATATTACCAATCCTACCGCCCCGGTATTCATTAAGATGTTCAAAACCGGTGATGCACCTGAAGGTGTTTTATTTATCCCCGCTTCTAAAAGCCCAATTCAGCAAAGTCTTATTGTAGTATCCAGTGAAAATGATGGCTTTATAAAAATCTATAAGGCAAATAAATTGTAGTTGCGTTTTTCAACAGTAAGTGTCAGGTGCGTTGCTTCTTTTTAAAAGTTGTTTACTCACCTGACATTTTTTTGTTTCCATCGTAAACCATTCTATTGTCTTCTAAAGCCGCTTGCAAGCCACCTGAATGGTATCATTCAAACTCTTTTTTGCATTGGGCAAGAAAAGAACATTGTGAGGGTGGTGATTGAGTGGGTACGGAGATAATATTCTAACACCCGTGTGTGCTTGGGGCCTAAAGGACGCACTTTGGTAGTTTGCTAAAATTGTATACAGTTTTATAGGGGTAAATACATTATTTGTTTTTAATGTTGAACAGCGTACCTAATGCAGGGAATAAAAATGGCAGCCGCTTGGGGTTGGAATCAGGGTTACGAAAAAGATAGAGCGCTCTTCGGGCTTTATATGAATGTAGTAAAAGGTAGATGGTGTACAAAGGCCATATTATACAAAATACAAGAACATTAATCTCATTGTAAGTAAGTTCTGTTATATCTCCAAGAAATACCAGAATGTCTACGCAAATGTTAAATACATTATCCCACATGGTTTTAGGTATTGTTTGAATCGAAATTAAAATGACGAACCATTGTATTTTGTTATCAAAATTTAAAACCACAATACATTAACATAACAATCAGTTAACGCAGATAGAAAATCTCTTAAAAAAGAATTTAGAATGACTGACTGCAACTATACATATTTTATTTATAATTAGCAATCAGCAAATACTGTGAAAGTAATAAAAGTGGACACTAAGGTTAAAAGAAATTAGAATTGATATCTTTCCCAGTTCACTGAAACTGATGACCCTTCAGCGAGTAGAACCGAATCAGGCATAGAATCGTTCAGATAAGCAAAAGGCTTTCCATACATATTTTCAAAATCGCATTTCACTTCAGCGCTTATAATTTTATTGGTCATCCAATTAGGATGATTGATTCGATATTCTTGAGTTAGCTTGTGATTTAGTTTAGTAAATCCGAAATATCTTTCAAAAATAAATTCCTCAATTGTTGAGGGCTGAATTTTATATTTTTCCTTTTCGGAAGATACCAAAATAGTATTCCATTTACCGTTTAGTTTCCAATTATATTGAATCATTTTATTTTCTTGAATATTGATTGAACTACTAGTAGGGATAGAGATATAATGCTCCTTAAATAGCTTATTAGCAAGAAAAGCTACTATTTTGAAGGGTACTGTCTCATTAATAAAAACAACCCCTTTCTTAATTTTTCGGTCTTGGACTTTTCTAACATAAAACCGTAAGTTGATTTCTTCAAAAGAGCCAAAAAAGGGGATGGGTATGTCAAATAAACTTGTGTTTTTGAACATAAAACCAACAAGACTAACATAGGTTTTATTTTGATAGAAATCAAGCTCAACACCATTTGGCAAATAGGGCAACAACAATAGAGGATCTATTGCATAATTTGCCATTATCAAGTTTTCCCAATTAGCTTTTAAAAAAATTCTTCTCATAATCAAACTATATACAAATCAAACAAGTGTAGTTATCAATTGTTCATGAGTAACCAGAAAGGCATTAGTATTAATTGAAAATTATATGTACAAATGATATTCTAAGAATGTATTCTGTTGATATTCTGTATGGTAAGTTCGTCCATGAGTTCAAAAGGTTACTAGAAAGGATTGCCATGGGTAGCCTTAATCAATTTTTTTGAGAGCATTGGAAAATATTGCATGCTTTGTAAAAACAAATTAGTAACACGATCGTTGCCAAAAAGCCGTTGTATCGTTCTGCCCACAAAAATTCTATTTGCAAATTGCTTTTGCCATTTCTTTTCAAAGCCAGATTCTAATACTGCTCGATTTTGTTTATTCTTAAAATAATAATCAATATTTTGAAAGGCAATTTTGCTTCCATGCAAGGCAATGCTCATTCCATTTCCACAGAGTGGCGTAATCATCCCAGCAGCATCACCTATACACAACATATGATTTTCTATTTGTGATTTTTTTTGAAAACTTATTTGTGATATTGTAAGAGGTTTTTGGCAAATAAAATCAGCATTATTAAAAATATCTTGCAGAAAAGGATTTTTTGATAAAATTTGCTCTTCCATTGCACGGATATTATTACCCGATTTTTTAAGATTTTCTGCAGTGGTTAAATAACATAAACAACTTTCCCCATTTTCAATTTCTGAAATACCACAATATCCATTTTCGAAGTTGTGTAATGCAATTTGATTGGTTGGATGTGGATATCGAATATGGTACTTAACTCCGATAAAATTATTTAAAGCATTGGGCTTTGCTTTTGCAAAAGGACGTGACAAATGAATATCAAGATTACTTCTTTTGCCAAAACTTCCAGCAGCAATATTACTTTGGTAGCTGCCTTTATCAGTTATAATTTCAAACCTATTTAATGTAAAATTTATATCCTGCACCTTGGTATTTGTAAGCACAGTAACTCGATTAGCTAAAGCTAATTGATACAGGCATTCGTCGAGTTTAAAGCGACTAACGCCAAATCCGCCAAGTGGCAGTGAAAATTGATAGGAGCTTCCATTGGGGGCAGAAATATTTAAGTTGGTAATACTCGGTAGCTCCCAAATGGTAAGTGGCACTCCTAGTTTTTCTAAAAATGGATATGATTCATTACTGATGTATTCACCACAAACTTTGTGAAAGGGATACATTTCCTTTTCAAATAATAGGGTTCTATATCCTGCGTTAGCACATTGAATAGAAAGACTTAATCCTGCTAAGCCACCTCCAATTATTGCAATGTCAAATTCATTATTCATTATGCAACCGGTTCATAAACGATTAAATATCTAAAAGCCCATTTCCAGCTAATAGGGCAGCTTAAAAGTCCGGCTTTAGAAAAAAGTAATTGCCATTCCCATTTTCTGAAACCTCTAGCTACACTTAAAGGGGCATCATTTTTTACAAGATACGACTTGGAAAATATCTGTGTAAGTATTTGTATCAAATAGTAAGCTAACCAATGACGTTGTAAATCATTGATAAAAAATCCTAATCGAGCATGAGCCTCCATCCACTTGAGTTGAATTACCAATTCCTCATCTGTAAAATGATGGCAAAATAAACTGGAAAAAATAATATCTGTATTGCTTTCAACAATAACTTTTGCATAGTCGCTACAAATGAATTCGGAATTATCTTTCAGATACACATTTTGCTTGGCAAACGCAATACAATCAGCATTAGAATCTATTCCTATACAATTAATCTTGATTTTGTTCTCATTACAGTACTTTACAATGGCCACCAAATTATCTCCGCCCCCACAACCAATTTCGCAAACAGTAATTTCTTTTTTGTCTTTTACTAATTGCTTAAACCCTATTACTGTAATAGTATGTCCCCCAAGTAGCGTATTAATGGTATTGAGTTCACGCAAATTTTGTGCGATTGCCGGAAAAGGAATAGAGTCACCGTCGAGTAATTCCTTTTGGTAAGACCTTGTATTTAAATGCATTCCTATACAGTTATTTTTTCCTACACAAAAATGTTTCCATAGTAAGCCCAGGGCCAAAAGCAATCCCAAAAATTTTCTCTCCTGCTTTAATGGATGAATCCATGATTTCCTTTAATACAAAAAGGATAGTCGGGGACGACATATTTCCATTTTCGGCTAAAATTTTTCTGGCAAAATGGGTTTGTGAAGGGGTTAAAGACAGCTTTTGTTCAATTACATCCACAATTTTTTTACCACCCGGATGGATACACCAAAAAGGAATTTCTTGATGGGTTAACCCTTGTTTCTGAAGTGCTCCAGAGATAAGCACCTCGATATCTTGTTGGATGAGTTGTGGAATATAACTGCTCAAAGTCATTAAAAACCCCTTACTACTTATCTCCCAGGCCATATCTTTTTTGCCTTCAAATGCTACTTGCGAATGAAAGCTTTCGATTTGTACAGCTTTTGGGCTAGTAATAACATTACTAATCAAAACTGCTGCTGCGCCATCGGCAAATAAAAGACTACTGGATGCATTTTCGAGTGTATATTCTTTCTGAAAATGTAAAGTACATAATTCAGTTGCAACCATTACCACTTTTGCATCTGGTTCAGTATCACAAATAAATTTAGCTAATTTCATTCCATGTATGGCTGCATAACAACCCATAAAGTTGATAGAAGTTCTAAAAATCGTTGGAGACAACCCCATTTGTTCCATGATTTCTAAATCTAATCCGGGGGCACTCATGCCGGTACAACTGATACTAATTAGATGTGTAATTTGTGCTGCAGCAATATGCGTGTTGATACATTTCTTTATTGCCTCTATAGAGATAGCGCATGCCTTACTTTTATACAATTTCATTCTTTGATCAATAGACGGGAAAGGATCATAATCGTTTCCCGGCAAAAACTTAGATTCTGATACATTGTTGCCATAATCAGGAATTACAGAGTGCCTAGTTTCTATTCCACTATGATGATACAAGAATGCTAATTTCCTTTTTTCTTCTGCGTTTAACTGATAAGCTTTTTGCATGTATTGCAAAATATCTTCCTGCTTATGAGCATAAGCTGGACTTGAGGTTGCTATAGATATTATATCAGCCAAAATGGTTCATTATTAATAAAGTGATAAATGCCAAATTGGTAAAAGTACTAGCAATCCAAACCATCCGCATAGTGTTTTTAAAATCAGCTTTTGCTGGATTTTTCCATACTGCTAACATCCAATGCAAAAAATTTAAAACCACTGGAATGAAAAACAGTTGAATAACCCAAAAATTAGGCAGCATCCCCTTCGATTGAAAATAAAAGAATAGACATATAAATGCTAGCAAATAAAGGATGCCACAAAAAATAAAGGTTCCTCTTTTACCAAGTAGTATCGAAATAGTGGTAACGTCGTCTTTTCTGTCTTGAACATGTTGGTATATTTGGGTGATGGGGTAAAATCCTCCAATTAATAAGGCTGCGGCAAGTAATAATAACAATGGCACTTCCATGGTAAGGTCACTACTAACTCCATGCGCTATAGCAAAAAAAACCATAGCGCCTTGATTAATGATAACTAATAAATATCCGAGAATAGGACATTGCTTGAGCCGTAATCCTCGCCAGCTATATAACCTTGAGCTGATAATAAAAAATAGAAAGCACCCCGCAAATACATTGCTGATTAAAAAAGAAAACAAAAATCCAATTAGATCCAAAGCCAGCGTAACATCATATAATTGCTTGGTAGGCTGCATTGGATTAGCAACACCGCCAATACTTTCTGTATCTCTGTCGTTATAGCTGTTATACCCATTACAAGCAGGATAAAGCATCCCATGCAAAAGTATAAAAATCAATATAGCCCTTGTATAATTGATCTCTGTGGTTATACTAAGAGCAAACCAATATACGGGCATTAGAAAAAACCCAAAGGGAATTCGTAATAGCTGAATGGTAGATTTTTGAATCAATTTGTTGGAATTGAAATTCAATTTAATCTTTATTCCGCAAAAGTTATAGCAATTTCTTTTGAACAATAATATAATTCAGAGAACTACCTAAATTGAATAATGGAATTAGCAACCCGAATTATTCCATAAAATGAATTTATACACTGCTCAAAAAATAATTCATTCCATCTTTCAAGTGCTGAGCAAATAAATTAGTATTGCCTCCAGCTATGTTTTCTCAAGATTTCTTTACATTCATGTGGAGCATCAGACTAGATCTGAAGCCAAACAAATATCGAGATGGTCTCAGCTCAAAGTAATAAAATCAACAATAAAATGATAATAATAATTGCGCCCACTGAAAGATAAACGCCTCCATTGTTTGATGCCAGTTCACTCTTTATTGTCTGGACTTCTTTACGTAATGCCTTTTTGTCTGCATGGCTAAGCGTTGACTTGTCAATCGCATTTATTTCATTCAATCGAACCAAATAAGCTGCCTCTTTGTATTTCTCCATTGGCTTCAAAGGAGTTACAGAGGTTGGAGTAGTTCTCTTATCAACAGTAGCATGTGAAATGTTGGAGAAGAAAGTGGTACCAATTAGCATAAGACTGATTGTAAAATTTTTGATGATGGGCTGGTTTGAAGTTGAGTGTTTCATGTTATGTTTTTAGTTTAGTAATACTATATGAGAGGATTGAAGTTGGTATGTCAAATTTTTTTAGCTTACCCTAGTTACTTCAAGTAAATCTTTACAAAACTATACGAACACTTTTGTTGTACTATTATACAATTAAGCAAAAAATTACATGGTTTACATAAAAGGCGCTATCTGTTTTCAATAATAAGAATGCGCGGATTTTTAAGAGAAAGAAATGTGCCGACTTGGTAATTAGGAATAGACTATTCTGCTAAAACAGAAACATCGACTGAGTATAGCCGGAATAAGTAAATAATTACTTTCAGAAAAGAATGGACGTGTGAAGACTATTACTATGATAAATTAGGTGCCTCCTAAAAAATATTACTGTTTAACAGGGCGGCTATAATCTATGCTGCCTAGATAACATAATCAAAATCTGATTTACAATCTAACTGCCATTGCTACTGAAGCTGTATTGCTAATGCGACTGGGTAGCTCATATTTAAAAATTGCATCTTTGGATTGATAGGTTTTCAATTCTGCCCTCAAGAGAACTTTTGGTGTAACTTGATAATCGTAGTTAACAGATGCTCCCCATGTTTGGTAACCGTTGGCTGTTCCTGTTTGAATGATGACCTGTTTAGGATCGCTATAAAATTCAAGTCTCCCTGCCAACCTATGTTTCTGATGTAAACTAATCCTGGAAATAAAAACAGGCGTAAACCAAACAGCTAGATTGGTTCCAACAATTTTTTCTGTGCCTACATCCAACCCAACAATGAATGACATTTTTGGAGAAGCATCATATATTGCATATAGGTTATGAAATAGTCTGAAAGCCTGAAGACTATCCGGCTTTGCAGATCCTATAAAATTACTATAGTTCAAGGTAATCGCACTATTTGGCTTATAATTTACTTGTATGCCAAAACTTGGCTTGGTATCAAATTTTGAAAGAGCTATTTTCTGCCACCCATTTAATACATAAAAAGCCACCAATACATTTTCTTTCCTATTAGTATAATTTACTCTAACTCCTGTTTCGAAATAAGGTGAATTTTCGGCTAAAATACTCCTGGTCAAGGTCCAGCAATCCCCCCCAACAGCACTTTCAAAACCTAAATGAGATGGCATTATTCCCGCATCTACCCATAGATTATGTTGCTTAAAAATTTTATAGCCGATATTGGCTTCAAAAATTGGCCTAGCCCAATTGGGTTCGTTACTCAAATTATAAGTTACGTAATTTCCCGCCATTATTGCAAGATTCGACCTAAATCGATTAGTTTGATAACTTGCTTTTACATAAGCCAGGTTTACATTCAACTGGTTATGTTTTTTATAGTTATAATTATAATCAGGCTTTTCAAAATTAATGGGTTTTGAAAAATCGTAACTATAATAAAGTTCGCCATATCCGGAAAAGGTGAATTTTTTTGAGGAATCTTTTTGTCCAATACTATCTACTGAAACAAAAAGAAAACAAATCAGAATTATATGGGCTGCTCTGGGTGTCAAATAAAAAATTAATCACAAAACTAATACAATTCAGGAGAATATAACTAAGGTGAAAAACCATCACTGCATTCAAGAATATCAATTCATCCGAGTTGGTTAGATAACCAAACATCCGGGGTTTACCAATCTTAGCTAATTTTTCAAAATCACATGGCATGATTACAGGAAGAATCCAGAAAAAATGTATGGTGTGCAGTTCTTTGTGCATTTTGCACAAAAGTTAGAATTAGTTTTTTGTCAATGAAATTTCGAATAAAATTTATTGATTAATAACTTCACCAGAAGTTTTTTTGTGCTCAGATCTCTGCTGATCCTCATCATCCATCTTTGGTCCCTGCTTCACCTTACGCCAATCAATATATCTATTAAACCGCTTCATGGCTTTATCCCAATCGAAAACTTCCTGACTTGGGAATTCGAAATAATAGGGACTGAAATCAGGTTCGTTGGTAAAGAAATCCGACAATAAAGAAGCCGTTATATCATATTGATTTACGTAAGGCACTCCTAAAATATTATACATCACTTTTAAAATAGATCCAAAATTTGCATGGGTATGCGACACATAGTTTTTCTTTACATAAGGGCCTGCCATCATTAAAATACTTCTGTGTGCGTCAATATGATCTACTCCACCTTGCGGATCGTCTTCAGTAACCACAACCAACATATCCTTCCAGTAGGGAGTTCTACTTAAAAAATGTAACAACCTTCCAAGTGCTAAATCATTGTCAGCTACATAGGAATGGGTAAATGGATATCCATCTTCTGGGCGCGGACCTGCTGTATGGTCATTGGGTAACATTACCGCTATCAATTGAGGAAGACTATCTTTTCCATTTAACCATTTTTTACTAAATTCTTCCTCAAATTGTTTCATTCGAAACTGATCGGGTATATTCGTATTATATCCTGCGAAATTGTGCGAGGTTTTTTCCCATACCCCTTTCTGCATAGGAACCATTACTATATGTGATGCGCCTGTGGCAGTGTCTATCCAATCTTCTCTAACATGAGCCGTTTCATTGGCTTGTCCGAAATTATAATAACTAATTTTTTTTCGATCTAAAGCTTCCCATAATCCCCCAATCTCTGCATAATCTTCAGGATCCATGCTACCCGTTGACCCTGGGAAACGCCGCCCTGGTGCTTCCGAAAAATAGTCGGCAGTTTTTTCAGTACTGGAATTTGCTTCCACCCATTCATTTGGAATTACTCCCATCATCCAGTGATGCCCATGAATAGAAGCATCACTATCGCAATAAAAATTATCGCTCAACGAAAATTGACGAGCTATTTTAAGATGATTGGGTGAAACATTCACATTCAATGCACGTGTATTTTTACCAATTACATTTACCCCTACCCCAAATCTGGCTAATGTATTATCTCCCTGAACGCCACTCATTTGTCCGAATACTTCATCAAAAGTTCTGTTTTCTTTGGTTACATAAACAATGTGTTTGATAGGACTTACTTTACTTCCTGGCAATACCGGTAAAGGAGTATTATCAGGCGCTTTATTAACAACAAAGGTTTGCTCGATAACCTGACTAGTATATTTAACTAGTTCAGTTGAATCTGGATTGTTTACAATCTGAAAGGTACCCAATTGGATATCTCCCACATAGGTGCCCTGAATGGGTGCTATAAAGCCCTTTCCACCATTGGGTCCGGCTCCATATCCCCTGCAGGATGTTATATATAACTTTTGATTGTCGCCAGAAACCCGAACCCGCGTGGTACCCCATCCTGTAGGAATTAAACCCACCGTTTGATCAGTTGCTAGATCAATTTTTGCAACTGCGTTTAATCCTAATAAGGCTACATAAACAAAACGATTGTCTTTAGAAAGTTCAATGCCAAATGGCAAGGTTCCCCGAAAATTATCAATCAACTTATGAACCCGAATAGGAATGTGTTTGATTATTTTACCCTTTCTATAATCAATAACTGCTATATTATCATTGGTAGCATTGGTAACATAAGCATATTGTGCATTGATGGCAACCGAATTAGGACTAGCGCCACCAATTACTTCTGCATCTTCTACCAACTCACCCAATAACATCCCTGTCTTTATTTTAGCACTGATATTATTTTTTTTCAGGTCTATCACAAAAACGCTCATGGCTTCTGTACTATTCGGATCGCCTAATCCTGGAATTTTTTTGCCTTCCACTTCAGTTCCTTCTCTGGAGGCTTTTGTATTATTTCCATAGGGATGCCAAGGAATATATTGGCTTTGAATATTCTCAGGGGTTGTTCCGGCTACCAGTGGATAGCTATACATGCCCACATTTGCTACAACGGCCGTTTTACCATCTGGAGAAACCGCCAGACCAAAAGGTTGCCGCCCAGTTGGAATAGAAGCAACTATCTTTTTAGACTTCAAATCAAATCTTACCAATCTAAAGTTTCCCCGATCTAATACCAATAATTCATCAGCGTCTGGAATCAAAGCCAAATCGCTGGTAAAACTTCCTGTGAATTTTTGTTTATTAAAAATGCCATTTAATAATAAGGTATCGATTCTTTTATTCTCTACGTAATCATAAATAATAACCGAACCAGCATCCCCCCCACTCAAATAAACCCAGGGCTGCTTGGGGTGAAAAGCCACCCCCAAAAAGGAACCTTTCTGTAATGGGCCCTTATCCTTTGATCTATAATCTGGAACTCTTTTAACTGACTGAGAACTAAGGTCGATTATTGAAAAAACATTTTCATGCAAGGTAATGGCTACCCGCTGATCTGGAGAAATGGCCATTCCAAAAGGATCATGGGTTATTCGTAAGGTAGTTCCTGCAGGTCGAATATACCGGCCGCTGGGTAAAACAGTATGTTTTTGTAAATCAATTTTACTGTATTCCTTATAGCCGGGTACGGTTAAATATTCTACCAACTTTTCAGTTTGGGAAAAAAGGGTAGTGGAACTAAATAAAAAGGCAACTGATATATAAATATTTTTCATACGATTAAGTGTGAGTAAACTTAAGTTATTAAAATAAACTGGTCGCAAAAATGAGTATTAAGTTAAAGTTAAGCGGATATAAACATCGCGGTTTAGGATGTTAACTTTTTTAGTTGCTACAGCAACAACTTGAGAATTTCACAAACAAAATCGAATAGAGGTTCTAATAATCTTTTGATTGATTAGGCAATTGATCTACATAATCAACAGATACCTTTTCTAAATTAGAAAGAAGGGGCGCCAATACAAATGGCATTCGCTGGAAAAAGAAAAGGGTGATTAATTTCCTTTTTCTATCTACCATAAACGCTGTATTAAAAGCACCGCCCCAAAAAAAACTGCCCTCAGCCGCATGATTAATGGAAATACCCTTTACGGTAGTTAGTCCAACTCCTAGTCCAAAATTATTTGCCGATGGAAAACCTGAGAAGATGAAGGTTTTATTACCCAACTGATTTGTCCAGAATTCTTGCAAAATAGCTTTTCCTATTATTTGCTTTTTACCCCATTTTCCTTCATTCAGCAAGCACTGTAAAAAGCGAGCATAATCCGATGTGGTAGAAACAAGCCCCCCAATTGCTGAAAAGTAGTGCTCATTTTTTCTTAGCGGGTAATTAATGGGAGCCATGGTTTCCGTTACCACTTGCAAACTATCCGGCCTCAATTTGGTATATACTTTAACCAATCTGTTGGCCTTTTCTTCTGGAAGATAAAAATAAGTGTCTTCCATACCTAAAGGGTTAAAAATATTTTTTTTCAAGTACTTGTCTAACGATAATCCGGAGCAAACCTCAATCAGTCTCCCCAATACATTGGTACTTAGTCCATAACTAAATCGCTCTCCCGGCTGATGAACTAAAGGCATTACTGCAATTTGATTTACCTCCTCCTCTAATGAAGCATAGTACTTGCCCAATCCAGCATTCAGGTGATATTCTTCAAAGGCCCATTTAAAAGCCGGGTATTCATCCGCCGATGATATTCCTGATTGATGGGTTAATAAATCACGAACAGTTACTGATCGAATTCTCTCCACTAAATTACCCGTATCCTTTGGGTTGGTAAACACTTTTTGATTACCAAAAGCGGGAATGTATAACTCAATAGGGTCGTCTAAAAGAATTTTTCCTTTCTCCACCAACTGTAATACAGCAATTGAAATAATGGCCTTCGTATTGGAAGCCAATCGAAAAATAGCGTTCGGCTGCATAGAAATTTGGTTGTCCCGATCTGCAAATCCATAGGCCTTATCTACTATAACCTTATTTTGATGCCATACATACGCCACTCCCCCTGAAATATTTTTTGCAGCAATTTGTTGTGTAATTAAACTGTCAACCGCAGGGATACCTTGACCATAAATAGTGCTGAAAGGAAAAAAACAATATACTGCAGAGCATACTATTGAAAAACATCGAATTATATTCTTCATGAAAAATATATATAAAAGGTAATTAAGGATTTTCACAAGCAAAATTACTTCAATTTATACCATCCTGAATAAGTGCTTGTTGCATCTAATTGAATTTTTTGCTGACCAACGATTTTGTCATCAACCAACTTTGTCATAACTATAGTTTGATCTTTTAATAATAAGTGGTTATTTACAAAAACACTGAATTGTATTTCTCTTTCTTGTGTGAGGAATAATTTTTTCGACCAGGTTTTACCTGTAAATTCTCTTATACAATAATTTCCTTCCTCATTAGTGTAAGATATTTGACAAAAGGTAGCAAAGCTTACTTCTACCTGTAATTCAACTGTTATTGCAGGCGATAAATCGATTAAATTTTTTTTTGTAATGCCATTTATAAATTGCTGCAAGGCTATCTTGAGGGGAGACATACCTATGATTTTGAAGTAATTTACAGGTACACTTTTACCACATTGTTACCAATAAATTATCATTTTACTAAAACACCATTCCACTTAATAAATAGAACTCCTGCCAACTTGATGGAAAATATATGAGGTTTATATTCAATAAGAAATCTACTTAAAAGCATCCATCGCTGCAGTAGGGCGGCCATTATCATCAAAAGCCCCTAACTGATATCCCTGCCAGCCATTATAGCATTGGGGCTCCCAATAGAAAACACCCAATCCTTTATTGCCCGGGAGTGACCGGGTTTTGGAGATCAAATCAGAAATAAATTGTTTACAGGCATTCGGCTGATTTACCGGCATCCCCACTTCGGCAATCATTATTTCTTTTCCATACCGATTGATCATATCCTGCATATTAGCTAGGCACTGCTCATTTTTTAGCTGCCAGTCATTTACTGATGGATACAACGACATGCCAATAACATCCCAGCTTACACCGTTCTGGGAAAGTCCATCCATAATCCAACGAAATAATGCATTATTATATCCATTAGAAACATGAATAATCACTTTAGCTTGCGGAAAAACTTCTTTTACGGCTGTGCATCCGCTTTTTACCAGAGTAGCAAACTGGGGCATACTCTTACTAGCCCGCCCTTCTTCCCAAAGCAATCCATCATTTATTTCATTGCCTACCTGCACCCATTCGGGTTGAACATTATTACTTTTTAATCCGGTTAAAACCTCTTTTGTATGAGCGGCGAGCGCTGTATTTAAGTCTGCAAATGAGAGCGTCTTCCAGGCTGCGGGTTTATTTTGCTTTCCGGGATCTGCCCAATAATCTGAATAATGAAAATCAATTAAAATACGCATACCCTTTTGACTAGCCCGAACAGCCTGATTGATTACATCCTGTTTTCCACACCATCCATTTACGGGATTAACCCATACCCGCAATCGAATCGCATTAATCCCCAACTGTTTCAACAAATCAATACAATCTTGTTGCTGGCCACTTGAATTGTAAAATTTTATCCCTTTCGATTCCATTTCACTCAGCCAACCAATATCTGAGCCCTTTGCAAAATTATCCGCAAGTGGAGAAGAGAGCTGCTCCTCTGGTTTTTTATCACATGCACCCATCATTACACAAAAAAGTAAAAGCGCCCATAAAACTTTCATGCTGCAGTACAATTTATTTAGATTACAATATACTTAAAAAAAGGCGGCTCCCATTGCTGAGAGCCGCCTGAGTTTGGGCTGCTATGCCACCAAAAAATCTGTATTTACTAATTACTTATGGTTACTGTTTGCTTTTGTTCATCCAATACAATAGTATAGGTACCCGCTACAGCCGGCGTTTTAAAGTTATTACCTCCTTCCCACTTGATTTTACGAGCTGTTCCTACTCCCTGACTACCGCCACTATTATCCTCATAATCAAATGCACCCCAAGCATTGCCTGCCAAAAACTTGATGTCTTTATTAGCTAATAGGTTCGTGGTAATTGTCCAACGACCATTACCGCTATAGGTCAAAGCAGGACTTGCCCCCGGATCCCAAGCACTTACTCCCTGAATGCCATCACCCACCAATCTCATTTCAGTAGCGGGAGAAATTTCGTAACGAACTTCATCTGCATTCCGACCATTCCAGATGACCCGATAGCGACCGGCGGTGGTAATATCCGGCATATTATTATCGTTGATCGCTAACAATGAGCCGCTACCGCCACTGGATCCGTAGCTTCTTGCATTGGTAACAGTAAGATCTGAATTATTCCAAGCATTGTTATCAATCAGTTTCCAACCACCGGTTGTGAATGTGGTAACTCCCACAAAAAGGTTTCTTTCAGGATTACCCATCGCAAAATTGGGGAAGGTATTTCCGGGATTCCAGTCAGCCCCGGTAGATCCGCCCACAAATCCCATCCGACCTTCACGGATATCATACTTCATAGAAGTACGATCTAATGAGATCCGGTAAACGCCGGCCGTTGCCACCGTTAGGTTATCACCTCCCGAAGCAAGATTACCACCGGTTCCGCCATAGTTTACATCCCATGAACGACCTTGGGTAAATTTAAACTGTGCACCTGCTGGCAAGTATATATAAATATAGTAGAGCTTGTTCAATGCACCCGGCCGTAAATCCCGGATCAATTCAGGCGCTGATCCCGGATCCCAATCATTTCCGTTGCCAGTCCCTCCCTGATATCCGCCGGGTAAGTAAAAACGAAGAATGGGAATATAGGTTTGAATGGTAACACTAACTATGTTAGAAATTGATACAGCACCTTGCGCCGTAACCGCTTTTATCCGATAATCCACTCTTCCGGTAGTTCCACCGGCAACACCCTCAGTTAAAGCAGTTTCATTTATTTCGCCCTGTGTAAGGGTTTTCGTAAGCAAATTAGTGCCAACCGGAATCTCTTGTGCACTGGCAAAGTTTTTACCGGCTGAGTCGTATTGCAAAGTGTAAGTAATATTTCCTGAATACCCATTGAATGGTTTCGACCAGGTAAATGCATTCGAAGGCTGGGCAGCATTGGGGAGTGAAGTTGTTACAGAGGTATTTTGCGTAGTAAGAACCCCCGGATCATTGTAAGGCGTTACTCTTACTTTCACTACATTCGACTCGTACCGTTCGTTGTTATTTCCGTAAGAAGAAGCTACTTTAATATCCAAATCATATCCGGTTCCCAATGCAAATCCATAGTTCAGCAATAACGCATTCAACTCTTTACCGAGCAAAGAAAATTCGCGCTTGCCTATCACAGTTCGGGTTACTTCTTTAGAAAAATTTCTGCCGGTAGAGTCGATAGAAATCACATATTTAAAAGAACTAGTGTCCGCAGCATACATGGGATTGGTCCATGTTATTGCTAGCACAGTCTTGGCAGAATCCGCCGCCGTTGAGGTTACTGTTGCGGTGGAGGCAGTTAAACTAATGGCTTTGCCTTTTTCATACAGAGGTAGCGACTGAATTTTGGTACAGGCTGCCACCAGCACCCCTATTATCAGTATCCCAAGTACGCGTTGATATATTTTTTTCATAACAGCAATTTTTATAGTGTGCAGGATTATAATTTGGTGAAAGTGAATTTGCCCGTTTTAAAACTCACATTAATCCGGTAATTACCCGCTACAGCAGGAGAAATAATGTCGCTTCCATCGGGTTTAAAATTATCTCCATCAGGATTATTACCAAGGCCAGCACCGGTAAATCCATATTTATTACTCCAGTTACCATACACAGGCACAAACAGGAATCCCTGACCGGCTTTCATATTTAAACTATTAATCTGGAATTCAGAACTGGAAATTTTAGTAAACTTCTGACTGGTTAATTCGGGATCACCACCGCCCATCCAGTTTCCCGGAGTGGCAGCACCCGTAATATATAGGTTGGCAGGCACGGGATACACCACATCCAGATAAGGAGTAACCGTAATCTTCAACACATTGGAAGGAAGAGGAACGGTGCCGTTTATGAGGGTAGCAATTACCCGTACTTCTAATTTATGGGCCACATTTTCTGGCAAATCCATCGATAACAAGGCAGTATTCAACTCGCCGGTTGACATGCTAATCGATAAATCTTTCGCAACGGCCTTCTCATACTTTTTAGCACCGCGAAAATTGGCGCCCTCCAGATCAATTTGCACCAGGTAGTTCACATCTTGCGAACTAACACCTGTTGTAAAACGATAATCAGGATTCGTCCAGTTTAATTTCAGCGCTAATACATCCCGGTTGGCAATCGCCAGCACACGGGGTGCAAGTGAATTAGCAGTTAATACCGGATTGGTACCTCCTTCAAAGGTAATCCGGTTTTCTTCCTTCTTACAACCTACCAGCGTACCGGCCAGTAAGATTGCTCCTGCAAGGATGGAATATATTTTTTTCATAACAGAATTTTTTATCGGTTAGATTAATAGCCGGGGTTTTGGGTTAGGTTTGGATTAGCAGTTCTATTGGAAGCTGGTATTGGAAAAATGTTATACTTACTATCTACTGAAGTGCCAGAGGCAACGCCTCCTTTCCAAGGCCAGAGATAGGTACCGGTAGTTAAGCGGCCATAACGGATCAAATCGGTTCTACGGTGTCCTTCCCAGTATAATTCACGAGCTCTTTCATCCAAAATATAATCAATATTCAGCTGAGCCGAAGTAATATCGCCTGAATTATTTCCAAAAGCACGCTGGCGGATTCTGTTTACATGCGCTAGGGCAGTTGCAGCATCTCCGCCGGTTCCACCACGTAAAACTGACTCTGCATAAATCAAATACATTTCTGATAAACGGAATACCGGAAAATCAATATCCGAAAAATCACGGTTCACATCCGATACACCTAATCCATCGGAACGGATATTTCTGTATTTATTTACGTGTAGTCCGTTACCGAAATTACTTACATCACTGATGGCAATCTGGGCGGGGCTTACACCAAAGGCACTGGTAATAAACATGGCCCGCTTATCGGTTACGCCGGTTAAATCGCTGAATCTATCAGCCAATCCCTTGGTAGCGCGATACCCATACCATCCTCCGCCCACACCAAAATCGTTGGCGTCGTCTCCAGCAGCTGCGTGCACAAAAAAGGAAGTGTTACCGTAAGATTTTGTTCGCAAACCATCACAATTCACTGCAAAAATGATTTCACTGGTACGCTTATTATTATCTGCCATAAACAGTTCCCGGTAATTGTTGTGTAGGGTGTACCCACCATTGATTACTTTCTGTGAATAGGTAATGGCATCCGTAAAACGGGCTGTTCCGGTGTATACCTGCGCATTCAAATATACCCTTGCCAACAATGCCCAGCATGCCCCCTGATCTACCCGTCCATATTCAATTGTACGCGGTGCTTTTAATTCGGTTTCAATGGCTTTTAATTCCCCCTCCACATACGTAAACATTTCGGCACGAGTTCTTTCTTTGGGTAAAGTAGTACCTACGGTATTGGTTTCGTCAATAAAAGTAGAGCGACCAAACAAATCCATCATCACCCAATAATTAAACGCCCGAATAAAACGAGCTTCTGCACGGGATGATTTAATATTAGCCGCATCAGTTGCAGAGATGCCACGAGAAGCTAACTTTTCATCCGTAGATTCCCGCAAGTATTCATTGGCCACCATTACATTATACACCAAGCGTGCATAGATACCCTTTAGAAAAGGGTCGGAACTAGACCAGCTGAGATTATGAAAATCTTTAATGGTTTGGTCGTTCCAGGCAACTACCGCTTCATCAGTAGGCAATTCTTGGCAATTAAAGAAGCCCCGGATAAAGGGAGACTGAGATCCCTCATCCAAACCCTGAATATCAGAAGCCCCGGCAGGACCCACATTACCAGTAGTAGCTAGCCCTCCGTACACCTTAGCCAATACAGACAAATATCCCTGTGTATTTGCATAAGCATTCTGAGAAGTAAAATCATTCTGTGGAAACAAATCCAGCTTCTTAGAGCAGGAATATAGCATCACCCCAGCGGCGAGAGCTAACAATGTATTTTTTATCATGGTATATTTCATAACACTAATATTTTAGCAATTAAAAATCGAGGTTGATTCCTAAAGAATATACACGAGGTCTGGGATAGATATTGTTATCCACTCCGCCATCCCCGGCATTTTCTGGATCCAATCCGCCATACTTGGTAATCACCAGCACATTCTGAATGCTGGCATTCACGCGCAAAGAAGCTTTGTTCTTAAACACCCCGCCTACATTATATCCAAAATTGATATTGTCTATCCGGAAAAAAGAAGCATTGTCTATATAGTAATCAGACAAATAGCGGTTGTTATCAAATCGGGTTGTAAGATAATCACGGGTTGCATTACCAATAAAGTTAATCGGATTTTTAATGGCGCGTAATACACCATTATTCGAGTTCACGTTGTTATACAAGTAATTGCCAAAAGAACCGTGGCCGGCAATACTGGCAGAAAACTTCTTATAAGTAACCTGCGTATTGAAACCTACCAATACATCGGCAGCTGGCTTCTGATAAATGGTACGATCATCATTATTGATGATGCCATCGCGGTTGATGTCTTCGTACAAACCTTCAATTGGGTCCCCATTTTTATTATAGATCTGCTTATACATGAAAAACGAATTGGGCGCATATCCAACTGAATGTATACCAATACTGTTTCCAGTTCCACCACCAATAAAGGTCACATCCTGCCCTTTAAAATTTGGATCGGGATTCTTTAATAAATTGGTGATAGTAGCTTTATTGTAAGTGAAGTTCATACCCAAATCCCAAGTCAAGTCATTCTTACGAATGATGGCTGTATTCAAGTTAATTTCCAACCCTTTGCTTTCAATATTTCCTACGTTGGTTACTATCTCATTTACAAAGTTAGCACCCGCTGCTACAGCTACATTGGCCAACAAGTCTTTGGTATTCCGCTGATAATAATCAATCGAACCAGTTACCCTGTTTTGGAATAAACCGAAGTCTAAACCAAGGTTAGTGGTTGTAGTAGACTCCCAGCGGATAGAAGGATCATATCCTTCAGGGCGCAGGTAGCTTACAAAAGTGTTGCCAAACTGGTAGGAGGCAGTAGGTGTACCTCTGGAGTAACGGGGGATATAAGAATAAAAGCCAATTCCATCCTGCTGACCGGTAGTTCCCCAGCCAATACGTAACTTCAGTTCATTCAACTGGCGGGTATTCTTAAATAAATCTTCCTTCACCTTCCAGGCAAAAGCCAGTGATGGGAAATAACCCGTTCTATCGTTCGGATTTAATTTAGAACTGGCATCCGAACGAATGGTTGCCGTAAGTAAATATTTATCCTGTAGCGAAAAGTTTACTCGTCCAAAATAGCTCTCCAGTCGGTATTCCGGCCGATCGGTTAAGAATACTGGCTCAGAACCCTGAATAGTATCCCGCTTGGCAGGACGGGTAGGATCGGCAATTGCCCGATAGCTGAAAGAAGCATTATTGGTAACCTTGGTGAGAAAACTTTGATAGCTATGCCCCACCAATACATCTATTTTACCTTTGATGCTTTTCAGCTCTTTTGAATAGTATAAGGATACATCCGCCAGCTGGTTTACTTTTTGCTGCTGATAATGACTCTTTATACCACCGGTTTTATAGTTGGTGGCAGATACGGAATCAATATTGTTGTTACCATGTCCGGATGATTGGTCAAGACCTAAGTTCACCAATACATGCAGGTCGGGTAAGAAATGTAATTTATAATCCATCTGCACATTTCCGATAAACCGGGAAACTGTAGACCGATCGTCTCTGAGATCCAATAGGGCAACTGGATTTCTAGAAGATAAGTCAACCGGCAATCCATTCGGCTGCAGCCACTCGTAATATCCCCCCCAGTTTTTATTACCGGAAAAAACCGGCTTGGTGGGGTCGAAGGATACGGCACTTCCAATAGCGCCTTCATTGGCAAAACGATTCTTGGTTTGAGATCCTTTTAAATTCAGATTGATCGACAAATGATCGTTCAACAATTTAGGCGACAAATTTAAAGTACCCGTTAAACGATTAAAGTTGTTGGTTTTTAAAATACCATCCTGCGTTAAATAACCCAATGACGCTCTGAAAGGCATATTGCCCAAACTCCCGGAAGCACTAACCGTATTATCAAAACTGGGTGCAGTTTGATAAATTTCCTTCTGCCAATCGGTGCTGGCTGTACCCAATAAATTTTTATACGTATTATTTCCGGTTGCAGCTGCATCGGCATTTACAATGGTTCTTACTTCGTCTCCCGTTAACACCGGCACCGTGTTTACAATGGTACCTAGTGCAAACACATTATTGTAATTGTAACGTATCTTTCCTTTTGTACCTCTTTTAGTGGTAACAATCAATACCCCATTAGATGCACGAGAACCATACAGGGCTGCTGCAGAAGCATCTTTTAAAACAGTAATAGATTCGATATCATTTGGGTTAATGGTATTTAGTAAGTTGGCAGATCCGGCAATACCATTTCCTTCTACCGGAACCCCATCTATCACAATCAGCGGATCGTTGCTGGCATTCAGCGATGCACCACCACGAATACGGATACGGCTTCCGCCTCCGGCAGCACCGCCTCCGGTGGTTACCGATAAGCCGGCAACCTTACCCACCAGCAACTGCTCGGCAGAGTTAATATTTCCTTTCTGAAATTCTTTGGGCCCCACTGAAGTTACCGCCCCTGTTAAATCTGATTTGCGGCGCGTTCCATATGCAACCACCACTACCTCTCCTAAATTGGAAGAAGAACTGACTAAAGCAACCGACACTTCGCCTGTGCTGGCAATCGATACTTCCTGAGCAGTAAATCCTGTTGATGAAACAACCAACGTTGTAACTGTGGGTGCAACCGAAATAGTAAAACGGCCAGCATCAGTGGTAACTACCCCCTGCGAAGTACCCTTAGCCACAACGCTGGCACCTACAACTGGCGCCCCAGCAGCATCCGTTACCCGGCCGGTGACAACCTTGTTTTGCGCAAACGTAATTTGCACAACTAGCATTGAGAGTACAAAAAGAATTGTTCTGCGTACATTCAACCATAACATAAGCAATCGTTTAATTTTTCAAAAATGGCTTGTAAACTCATAGGTATGTACTTACTACACTAACCTACGTTTTCACAATATACAATAATAAGCATATTTTATTACTTATCAAATTTTTTTCGCACTATTTGTACTTCTGTTTAACGATAGGAGAAATCCCATAATTATCCCTTCCCCAGCCTATTGATAGGGCCGAAAGTTGTTCACCAAACCGGCCTTGAGCTTATATAATTTACCCGGTCGATGATTTACTTCTTTTTCTAATGTATTGGTATCTATAATCCAATCTTTTATAGCAATCTTTTTTCTAAAATTGCGCCTGTCTAACTCCAAGCCAAGGATGGCTTCATACACCGATTGCAATTCCCTAAGCGAGAATAAGGGCGGCAGTAAATGAAAAATGATGGGCCGCTCCATCACCCTTTGTTGCAATTGTTGTAAACAAAGTTGCAGAATTTCAAGGTGATCAAAAGCCAGTCGCTTTACTTTACGCACCGGATACCAGTCTAATTGATGTTCAGCAATATTCAACTGCTGATGTTGCATATCAATTAACGAAAAATAAGCCGTAGTAATTACCCGTCCAGACGGGTGCCGACACACTTTTCCAAAAGTATGCACCTGCTCAAGGTAAACATTTTGCAAGCCGGTTCTTTCCCATAAAATTCGAAACGATGCCTCGGTTAAATCTTCACTGGGCCTTACTAAATCTCCTAACAAGGAATTCAATCCCTGAAACTCTTCTAAATCCGATTGCATCAGCAGCACATATATCTCATGATTATCGTACCCGAAAATCACACAATCTACCGACACGGCTATATTAAAATAGTCCTGCCGATTCTTTTTCTCAATAGCTGCATTTTTAAATGCTTTGATAATCCTTTCCGACATAATGAACCAAATTAGGGCAATATAAAATGAATTGAACGGGTTGCCGAAGAGTTTTTTACAGAAAGAATATAGTGGGCCGGCGGCAACTGATCTATGGCCGTTCCTAATGCCATGGAATGCTTGCCAGCAGTGAGTTTACCAGAAAATAACACCTTTAGTTGCCTACCATCCGCTGTTAACAGCTCGGTAGTGATTTTACCAGTCACCTTCACTTCTATCTCATAAATTGCCCGTTTATTTACCGGATTAGGAAATAACCGAACCTGAAACCCAGCATCAGCCTCAGATAAATTGTTGCGAATTGCTGTTATCGGTCCCGTACTGGTTAGCTTTCGGCTCAGGTAAACCTTGTATTCGCCGGGCTGCAGTGTAATAGATTGGGCAGCTCCCGTTGCAGTAAACGTTTCCCCATTAATAAGCTCGAACCAAGTGCCGCTATTCGGAAATGTAACATTCGCAGTTGCCGGGCCTACATCGAAATTTCCCAACACACATATATTAGAAGTATCGGTTACCAGCTGCATCCATTTAAAAGCACCCCCCAAAGAATAGGTGATTCGATTGGAGGTAAAATTATTACGGTACATGGGATGGGTGCGCAATTGATTCAGCTTACTATATACCGTAAACAATGTCTGCCGCTCGGGCTGCAAGCGATAATCCCACCGAATGGGCTTATTGCCGGTTCGGCAATTGGCATTCACAGTTCCATCCGTACAATAGTTGATAGAAAAATCATAGCCCAACTCCCCAAATTGCCAAATCATTTTAGGCCCGGGCGTTAATAAACCAAAAGCTGCTGTTAACTCCATCCGCTTGAGTGCCGTAGCAAGCGTTCGGGTATTATAACTGCCAGCAGAATTACCGAACTGATTGTTCTTATACATGAGCCGCTCTTCGTCGTGACTTTCCATATACCCAACCAAATGAGGTTGCGACCATCCGCGACTGGTAAAAATACTTCCCTCAAAATTGCTATTCTGAAGAAATCCCATGGCCGCTTCCTGATAATTATAGGTGTTATTTCCCCATAACAACATCCCATAGTTACTCAATTCCACTTCCTCAGAATTGGCAGCAAAATGTTCGAGAATTGCATAGCTGCCGGGCGACTTTGCCTGCATGGTATCATAATATCTCTTCCAAATGGCTACGCGACTGGCATCATATTGACCCCATAAAGCTACATTCGATCCAGAATTTACTTGGGTAAATCCTTTAGACAAATCGAACCGATAGCCATCCACTTTAAATTCTTTCAGCCAATATTCTATCACCCGGTTGCTAAAGTACCTAGTAGCCAGCGATTCGTGGTTAAAATCGTGGAATACATTAAAAGGATGTCGGGCAGTTTCATTTAACCAGGGATTATTGGCAGCAGGCTGATTAAGGGAAGTATTCCAATAAAGAGCTGCCAGCGGACTATTTCCGGTAGTATGATTTAATACTACATCCAACAAAACAGCAATGCCCCTTTTATGACAAGTATCTATAAATTCTTTCAGTGCATTGGCCGTACCATAATATTTGTCGGGTGCTAAAAAGAAAGCCGGATTATATCCCCAGCTCTCATTGCCATCAAACTCATTTACCGGCATCAACTCGATAGCATTAATACCCAATCGCTGCAGGTAGTTGAGGGTATCGCGAATCGTTTTCCAGTCATGGGCCAACACAAAATCACGTACCAGCAATTCGTAAATTATCAACGATCGCTTATCAGGACGGGCAAAATTGGTTACCGCCCAATTATAGGCAGGTGCTGCCGTTTGCAGTATACCAACTATCCCCGTTGTTTTTCCAGTGGGATACGATTTGAGATTGGGATAGGTAGTCGCCGAAATATTTCCATCATTCCAGGGATCCAGTATTTTTTCGGAATACGGATCCGCCACACGCAAGTTCCCATCTACCAGGTATTGAAAAGCATATTCGGTGCCGGGGGTTAATCCAGTAAGGCGCAGCCACCAATAATTTCCATCCGGCGTTTTATTCATGGCAAAGGCGGTCTGCTCTAACCAGTTGCTGCCCGGAAATTCTCCTATTACAGAAACCCGATTTTTGCCGGGTGCATATAATACCAACGTAGCAGCCGTATTGCCCGCTTCATAATTAATTCCATCTCTAACCCCCGCCGGCAATGGAGCAATATTATTGGAGCCCGACACAAAAAATTTGATGGTATCCCGAACCGTAACACTGCCCTTAACCGCCTCCGCAACCAATTCTTGATTGCCCGATTGGGTTATCGTGGGAGTAGCAGCCACAGATGTTACGCTGGAAGCGGTTTGCACAACCGATCCGTTATAGTATAAAGTGAAATTAGCCGAGGTATTTGCCTGTGCTACCACCGAAATATTGTCACCCACCTGCTTACTGATAGGCTCCGAAACCGGCACAAAAGTGGGTTGTATAAATGGCTGGGTAAAACGAATGGCCAGATTGGAAGTGTACACCGGCAAATACATATCCGACCCGTCTATATTCGCCTGTTTAAGCGTGCCATTGCCATTGCGAAATAAAATAGCAATTTTTAAAATGGTTTCCCCCGGTGGCACCCCATAAAAAGCCCGGATATTCGCTATATCATATCGCCAACGGTTATTGCCCAAAGAAATCGCCTGCAATTCGGGAAGGGTTTTTCCCCAGGGACTTTGACTACCCAGTTTAACATATTTCCAGTCGCTGACGCTGGTACTCAGATTGGTAATTACCCCTGTATGAACGTACACATCATTCAGTGACCCATAATTGTTTAACCCCCCATTCCCCTTCGAAGCATCCACTGTGATAGATAAATTATCGGTATCTGTGGGGAATACTACCGAACCCGTTAACAATTGACCCTGCACCTGAATACTATATATACAGATGCATAAAAATAAGAGTAGGGTCTTTTTCATAAATAGCTAGTAATCGTTTTACTAAAATACAAATATGTACCAAAAACACATTAGTTTTCAAAAAATAATTAATCTTGTTGAAGCAATGAGTAAAAAAGTACCTGTAAACTTGTTCCACCTCACTAAAAAACTACTATTTAATACTGCAATTCCCCTGCCATGAAAAAATACATCCTAGGTTGCTTCCTTATCAGCAGCCTGTTTCTGTTTGAAAGCTTACAAGCACAAATAAACCATGTAGAACCCTTAAACTGGTTCATTGGCATGAAAAATCCACGGGTGCAAATATTGGTAAATGGAGCAAACATCGGAACCACCACCCCGTTTATACAATATCCCGGCGTATCTATTGAAAAGGTTCACAGGGCAGACAGTAAAAATTATCTGTTTATCGACCTGTTCATTCAGCCCTCCGCCAGACCCGGAACCCTTTCCATTCGTTTTAAAAAAAATGGTAAAACCATTGCCACTTACCCTTACACATTATTGGCACGCAAGCAAGATCCCAATCAGTTCAAGGGTTTTACGGCTTCCGATGTGGTTTACCTGATTATGCCCGATCGTTTTGCCAATGGCGATACCAGCAATGATGTGGTTGCCGGATTGAAAGAAAGCCAGGTAAACCGAACACGCCCCGGCGGAAGACATGGCGGAGATATTCGGGGCATTATCAACCAACTTGATTATATTCAAAAAATGGGGTTCACAGCCATCTGGTGTACGCCCATGATGGAAAACAATATGGCCGGATATTCTTACCATGGATATTCTATCACCCACCATTATAAAGTAGATCCCCGGTATGGCACTATGGATGATTACATAGAACTATCTGTAAAGGCAAAAGAAAAAGGAATCAAACTAATTTTTGATGAAGTGCTCAATCACTGTGGCAGCGAACATTGGTGGATGAAAGACTTGCCTTTTACTAACTGGATTAACAAAGTTGATTCTTTTCAGCTAAGTACCCACCGAAGAACTACCAACCAAGACCCTTATGCAGCTGAATACGATAAAGACCTGATGACGCGTGGGTGGTTTGATAAAACGATGCCCGACCTGAATAGTGAAAATCCATTCATGGCCAACTACCTCATAGAAAGAAGTATCTGGTATACCGAAACCCTGCAGCTGGGCGGCATCCGGCAAGACACCTATGGATACAGCAATAAAAACTTTTTACAAAAATGGAGTTGCCGAATCATGGAAGAATATCCCCGCTTTAGTATGGTAGGGGAAGAGTGGAGCTACAATCCGCTGATTGAATCTTACTGGCAACAAGGAAAAGTTAATCACGATGGTTACAAAAGTTGCTTAAATACTGTTATGGACTTCCCCCTACAACAAGCCCTTACCGAAGGAATCCGCGAACAGGAACGGCCTTATTCCTCAACCGGTTTTACACGGATGTATGAGGCACTGGCGAATGATTTTGCCTATGCGAATCCGAATCAAATGCTAATTTTTGGCGATAACCACGATATGGATCGCCTGTTCACCCAGATGAAAGAGGATGTTGCCCTTACTAAAATGGCGATTACCTATTTAGTAACGATGCGTGGCATCCCCCAGTTTTTATATGGCACCGAAATTTTAGCAACCAATAGCAAACACCCCAACGACCATGGTTATATTCGAATTGATTTCCCAGGCGGCTGGAAAGCAGATTCGGCAAATGGATTTACCGGCATAGGTTTAACACCGGCACAACTAGACATGCAATCTTTCATGAAAAAAATGCTCAACTGGCGAAAAAATCATCCGGCAATCACTTCAGGTGCTACGCTTCATTTTGCTCCTTTTGAAGGGCTGTATGTTTACTTCCGCTATAACCTACAGGAAACCCTTATGGTGGTGATGAATCGGAACAACGAAACGGCGCAACTGAATACCGGAAGAATGAAAGAAATCTTGCATAACAAATCCATCGCGCAGCCTATTTTTAGTTCCGAAAAATTTGCCCTTTCGCAACCCATTTCTATCCCTGCGAAAACGGCTATGGTGTTTACCATACAATAGTTTATAACCTTTATACGCATAATCCTCTATTTGGCAGGGTTGTTTTAGGTATAAACAAATATATTTGTGTCAAAATATTGCTCAATAGCCTGCTATGAAATCATTGCACACGTCTTATACCGATGGATTTTTTGATGTAAGCGCCGCGCATGGTTTTTTGCCGGCTGTTCCACCCCTGGTAACCTTACCGCCAACTTATGAGGCACTGCAAGCAGTATTGGATAAAATGCCGGTACAACTTAGTAACGGAGAGCCCGGCTACCTTCACTTCCCAGGCAAAATTCAGGAAGTAGCTAACCAAATTCCCAACTATTTAGCGCAAGTAAAAGAAGAAAGTGATATCTGCATCATTCAGGCATTGTTCAGAGGCTATGCCTTTCTAACATCTGCCTATACACTGGAGCCGGCTTTTCAACATTTTAAACAAACGGGTTCCTATGGTAAAGCCAATAACGTGTTACCAGCCAACATTGCCCAACCCTTTGTAGCGGTTTCCGAAAAATTAAAGGTTTTTCCATGGATGGATTATCACTACGGATATTCGCTTGGCAACTATCACAAAATAAATCCGGAGGGAAATCTCGAATGGGATAACTTGAACATGTGTGTTAAGTTCTCTGGGCAGCCCGACGAAGCTGGCTTTATCTTATTGCATATCGATATCAATCAATTTTCACCCAACCTGGTTGGCTCCGTTTTAGAAACACTCGAATCAGTTGAATCGAATGCATATATGTGCGTGGAAGAGGGGTTAGACAAGAACCTAGAAACCCTCACGCAAATGAATATCCGCAGAAAAGAAATGTGGAAGGCCTCTAGATGGCAGCACTATAACGACTTCCGGGTTTTTATTATGGGCATAAAGGGGAATGAGGAAATTTTTGGGGAAGGCGTAACCTATACAGGGGTATGGGATACCCCCCAACAATTCAGGGGACAAACCGGGGCGCAAGATGATATCATACCCATGGAAGATATTTTTTCGGGTGTTGCTCGGCATTATCTGAAAAATGAACTGACCGACTATCTGCTGGATCTTAGAAAGTATCGCCCACAATGTGTGCAGTCTTTTTTTATTGACTTAGAAGAACAGGTAAAACAGGTTCACCCCAAAGGATTGGCAGGGTATTTATCCGAACACAAATTGATAACCGGATTAACCCGATTGCTTGGCATTTTAGAACAGATTTATCATTTTAGAAATGGCCACTGGCAATTTGTTCAGAAATATATTATGGCCAATACCCCTTATGCAAAAGCTACCGGTGGTACTCCCATAACTACCTGGCTGCCCAATCAGATAACCGCCGTGTTACAGCAGATGGAGGAAGTAATACATTCCATCCATCAATTAACCAGCACACCTGATGAAAAAGGAATCCAATTGTTAAGCAATAACCAGGCTACCCTGCAACACAAAAAGCAATTGCTGGCAGAGCAACTATCTATGGTAAGTAAGGAAACCTATTCGGCAGATACCTTGTTTTCGTTAAACAGCCGATATGGATTATCCGACCAATAAATAATGCAGGCTATTAGTTTTTTAAAGTAAAGCCAACTGCCTGTACATCCCGACTATTGCCTCCAACCATCACATTAAATTCGCCCGGCTCAGACACATAGTTTAAGTTGGCATTCCAGAATGCCAGCATTCGCTCAGTAATTGTAAAAACCACTTCCTTAGTTTCTCCAGCCTTCAGAGATACCTTTTGAAATGCCTTTAGCTCTTTTGCTGGTGGAGTAATGCTGCGCACTTTGTCTTGCACATAACATTGCACCACTTCACGCGCATCATACTTACCCGCATTGGTTACCCGAACTTTTACAGTAATCGAGCCCTTATTGGTTAAGGTGGCTCCACTAAGTACTGGCTTCCCGTATTCGATGGTGCTGTAGGTAAGTCCATACCCGAAAGGAAAAAGAGGCTCATTGGGAATATCCAAGTATTTACTGCTGAACTTATTATCCGGACTTTGCGGGCGACCGGTATTTTTTTGTGAGTAATAAACGGGGATTTGACCTACCGCTACCGGAAAGCTCATGGTGAGTTTGCCGGATGGATTTACTTTTCCAAATAACACGTCTGCTATTGCATAGCCAGCTTCTATTCCGGGATGCCATACTTGAAGAATGGCAGCGGCTCCATCGGTTAGTCCGGTTAGTACCAGCGGACGACCACTCATGTTAACCACCACTACCGGTTTGCCAGTTGCATACAAGGCTTTCAATAATTTTTGTTGTGATGCTGGCAGTGTAATATCAGCGCGACTGGCAGCCTCTCCGCTCATTTCTGATGCCTCTCCAACTACTACAACCACTTTATCGGAAGCCCTTGCTAATTGTAGGGCTTCCTCTAACATAACCTCGGGGGTACGGGCATCTATTTCTGCACGCATTCCAAATACATTGGCACGGGCAGCTAAAGCAGAATCGTTGGTTATATTTGCTCCTTTTGCATATTGAATGGTAACGCCAGTACCCGCTACCTGCTTCATTCCTTCTAATACAGGTATAGATAATTGCGGATCACCGCTTACTGCCCAGGTACCGAGCATATTACTTTTATCACTAGCCAGCGGACCAATCAGTGCAAGGCTTCCTTTAGCGGCCAGTGGCAAGGCTTGTTGATTGTTTTTCAATAACACGAAACTCTGGGTTGCCACTTCTCTGGCAAAAGCACGGTTCTCTGCACTTAAAATAGTGGCTTTGGCTCGGGCTGCATCCATGGTTTTATAGGGCTGATCGAATAAACCCAGTTTATATTTTGCTACAAGAATATTGCGACAGGCAGCATCAATTTGCGCTAGGGTTACTTTTTTCTCTTTCAGTGATTGTGAGAGGGTATTTAATAAACCTTCCGCAACCATATCCATATCCAGACCTGCATTCAATGCCTGTGCAGATACTTCCTGCAGATTACCCGATCCATGGTTTATCATTTCGCTGAGTGAGGTATAATCGCTCACTACAAATCCGTTAAACTTCCATTGCTTGCGTAGCAGGTCGGTTAACAACCAGCGATTACCGGTAGCAGGAACCCCATCAATATCATTGAAAGAACTCATTACGGAAGCAACCCCAGCATCTACTGCCGCTTTATATGGAGGGAGGTATTCGTTGTACATACGATTGCGGCTCATGTCTACCGAATTATAATCCCGGCCAGCTTCCGCAGCACCATATAAAGCAAAGTGCTTAACACAGGCCATTAATGTATTATTGGCCGCTAGTGAATTCCCCTGATACCCTTTTACCATGGCAGCAGCAATTTGCGAACCCAAAAAAGGATCTTCGCCCGAACCTTCGGCTACTCTTCCCCATCTTGGATCACGGGCTACATCCACCATGGGAGAGAAAGTCCAGTTTAATCCATCCGACGAAGCCTCATTGGCAGCCATCATAGCCGAACGACGAATCAGTGCCGTATCCCAGCTACAACTCATTGCCAGTGGAATGGGGAAAGTAGTTTTATATCCATGTATCACATCGGAACCAAAAAATAACGGAATTTTCAATCTGGATTCTTTCATTACTATGTCTTGCGCTTTGCGGATATTCTCATAGCCAATTACGCCAAACATGCCACCCACTTTACCCTCGCGTAATTTTTTTTCTACATCCGTACTTACTACCGATCCCGTAGGAATTCCCGAACCGGGGGTTATCAAATTCAGCTGACCTAGTTTTTCTTCCAGCGTCATTTGTTTCATCAGTCCATCAATAAAACTATTCATCCGAGTTTCGGAAGTTTGCGCAACACCCCAGAGGGTAATTAAGGTGGACAATAATAGTAAGGCGATTTTTTTCATGGGGGCAATTTGATTAGTCAACTTGTATAATGGGGGAAGGTAAGGATATTCCATTCTCATTCAGCGCCTCTATGCGGTAATAGTAAGTTTTTTTACTGTCCATCCCCTTATAATAATACTCATTGGCACCATATACCATCACACATTGATAGAGTTGATCGGGAGCTGTACCAAAATAGATATTATAAGCATAAGCCGCATCATTGGGTGCCCATTTTAACCAGGCACTCCGTTTATCCTTGTCGGTACGAAGTACTACAAAGTCTTTTACTGGCTCCGGAACGGAACCCTTTCCCTTTCCAAAAACCCGTAAGCCACTGATGGCAAATTTGCCGGAAGGCAAGTGCTTATTTTCAAGACGGATATAGCGTGCCTGAATAGGCTGAGGCAGTTCGATATAGTCGTGGGGAACGTCTTGCTGATTATTCGACTTATCAATTAAGGGTTTCCATTGCTTGCCATCGGCTGAATAGCTAACGATGTATTGATGATATTCACCAATGGTTTTGCCCAAAAACTGTGCATCCTGATCGGCATAGTTAATTTGTAAAGCACGTACTTCCGACAGGGCACCTAAATCGGATTGTATCCATTCGCCTGGGTTGCCGGTTGCGGCAGACCAGTAGGTTTTGATGCTTTCATCTACTGCATAGTTGGGCTGGTAATTGCCTGCTACAGAAGAAACGGTTACCGGTTTCTGATAATTCAGCAACATCCATCCGGTGAACCCCTTATCTGGTGGGTTTTTACCGGGCAGGTAATGAGGATAATCACCAAAAGCCGTATTACAATACATCACATCTTTTTTATCAAATCCTGCGGGCCAGATACCGAGGCGTCTTTCGAAATTATTTTTTACTGCTATAGTAATGGTTGATACATGCCACCAGTTTTTTTCATTATCCTGAAATGTGGCGCCATGTCCGGCCCCTCGGGCAAAACCACCCGCTTTCATACTGAGAGGGTCGGATTGATTCTGAAAAAAGTTCAAAGGTCCATCTCCTACGGCAACTCCATCGGCGTACCCGCTGAATTCAGTTCCTGGTGCGGCATATTGAAAATAGTATTTACCGTTGTGCTTAGTCATCCACGCCCCTTCGATAAACCCATCTAAAAAAGTATCATCCATATATTCTCCAAAGCGATGCCAGCCATAGCGCCAGCTTTCTAAAAAGAATAGCTCTTTGCGGGTGCCAATGGGTTGCAGGGTTTTTCTATTTAATTCGATGCCATACAAGGGAAATCGATTACTGCTGCCATTATACAAGTACAGCCTGCCATCCTCATCTGTAAAAAAAGCAGGGTCCCAGCCACCAATTTCAAAAGAGTCCACAAGGGGCTTCCATTGATCGTGCAATGGATCGGTACTCATCCAGATGGTAAAATTTTTGGCGTAGTTAGAACCCATCACCAGCATGGTATCGCCAATAATGCCCACTGCGGGTGCACATAATTCGTCGTATACCTGATTCCATGGGCGCAAAAAGCGGCGGGAAATAAAATGCCAGCTGCTCATATCATTGCTCCACCAATAGCCCCATTGATTGGTACTAAATAAATAGAAAGTGCCCTTATAATTTACAATTACCGGATCGGCTGTTGCTCGGTGTTTTCCCCAGGTAGAGAAATTAGGAATAGGGGTATACCCATAATCTAAGTTAATGGGATTGCAATAGGTAGTGGGCTGTGCATTGCCAGAAATTGCTACGAATAGCAACAAAATAATACCGGATATTTTTTTCATATACTTCGCTGGCGGGGTAGATACATACACCAGAATGATGAACTGACTACCCTAATAACAACCCCTTAAAAGTATTGAAAACATGTAAAACCGGCAACAGTATCCGTGAATTATCGGTTAACCGGAAATACTTCTATTTTTTTATACTGTTTCAGCCGGCTAATGGGCACTTTATAGTCTAGTGCCATTACCCCGGTTAGGATGTCGCCTTGGGAGGGAATAATCAATACCTGATCGTAGGGATAATATTTTATTCGATCCAAAGGGGTTCGTCTGAGCTGACTCATATACATATAAGGAGCATAATTATTCACATCATATTTTTTGTTCCGATTACTTAAAGTTTCAATTGGCTTAAATGAAGAAGCAGCAATCTGATCGGTGGAGCCCGTCATGCGAACAATAAATTGCTTATTCATTTGGGTTACTTCGGATTCTCCAAACAGGTTATAAAAAACATTTCGCGGATTGGTGCGCAGATAAAAGGTATTCTTATTGGTTCTGTCTGGAAACATGTTGTTACCTGTATGCCAACCGGAATAATACTTTTTTATGTCGTTTTCCGAAAACACCGATAGTTCAAATACTTCCCTACCCATTTTCTTATAAGTAGCCGCCTCACTGGGCGTCATGGTAATCCCTTTTAGGGTACGCATGATTTCCTGGTACAAAATTTTAAAATTATCGTTGGAATATACTTCAACGGTTAGCGGAAGAATAAACTCATCGGTTGCCACCCACTCCCTGTTTGCGTTGTATTTACTATACTGGTAGAGTTTGGGCTCATCGGCTATTACCTTATAATCAAAAGACCGATTAAGAATGGCGTATATTTTATCTGTTAACCCCGACAAAGCGGTTCGCTCCCCGCTTTCATTTCTTTCCTGCCGGTTAAATTCGCTTGCGATAGCAGACCCCTGTATTTCGGTGCCAATGCCATTATTCTTACAAAAACTCATCACTTCTTTTACCGAAACATGCGCCCGGATAGTTATGGAACTGCCATTAAATGGCTTAATCACTTCAACTTT
>Ga0247837_1000919_pt1 | contig 63614 bp, 50 predicted proteins | sample LaCtaG_2_FD_187115 | JGI IMG/M metagenome (GOLD analysis project Ga0247837, IMG submission 187115) | Freshwater microbial communities from meromictic Lake La Cruz, Castile-La Mancha, Spain - LaCruzMarch2015_14.5m | ecosystem: Environmental > Aquatic > Freshwater > Lake | place: Spain: Castile-La... | reverse complement strand
AGAAAGCAACATGCTGAGGTACAGGTCCAAGGAGATGCTTGTGGCAGGGCCTCATCAGCACCTTCAACAATGGGATTTGGACGAAGCTGCTTGGGCGGGGACCAATACAGACCACAATAGTGGCAAGGGCTAGTTTGCCTGCTAATCTGGAGGCCTCGCTGACCAGTCCTGAATTGACCTCTTCAGCAGATGTGCAATTCTGCGTACAGTCTCAGTGTCGTAGAACAACAACAGCATCTAGCTAAGCACTAGCTCGCTTTAAGCTCACATAAACGTACTTTGGACGAAGCTGCTAGTCTGGACAGTTATGGGACTGCTCCAACGGCTCCTGGGTCCAATATGAATGTGTTAGTTCATCTTGTCTTTGGCACATTTCCAATCAATGAGTCATTCGCCAGTGGATTTACACCCTTTCCCATCACTTGGTATGTACGCGAACTTTGACTCAAGCATCCATTTGTTCCTAAAATTATGCCTGGCGGCGGGGATGAACAGCCCGTGCTAGCGCTCACAGGGCTTTTCCATGGATGTCGAAATCAAGGAGCTCGGGCTAGCCACAGAGAAAGCACTATTTGCTGGGGGAGCCCAGACCTGCAACCTGCCATCCTCCATATCACGGTCAGTGCAATTCCTGAGAGATGTGGCTTTCTGGGATGAGGCTTAGCAGTATCGCTAGACTCACTGTGCTGAAGCAGTGCACTAGGCCGTATGAGTGCAAGTCACCTTGTTAAGCACCGATCCTACCGCCCTAGCTTTACTACGCTGGATTGCTCTGGCTACTAGGTAACGTTAGGTCTGCACCCGCTACGGACATTCCACACGAAGTGCACCAGAAGTTGTGGAGCTTGCAGTAGGTCTGTGAGGTGTCTGCACGTCTGAGCGGAGTGCAGTCCTAGTGGGCAATTCAGTCCTTAGCTAAGCACTATTTAGCTTTGCTAGGTCTCATCACAGCATTACCTGAGACGATTCGCTGTTTTGAGACCTTACCCATGTTATAGTTTCGATCATACGAGGAATTAGTGACCAATATAGGCATCGAGAGGTAGGAGCGTTTATATGGGGAACTGCGTCACTTGAGGCATTTACCCAGCAGTCTTTCCTCCGCCCGCTGCATCAGTTCTCTGCATCTATAACATGTCCATAACAGCGGAAAGCATCTTAAAAAGCATCACAGTGGGCGGCCCTGTCCAGTTCCACCGCTCCCGCCTCCAAGCCATCTGCGCGGCCATCACCCAGTCCTCCCACATCTCCCTTGTACTGGACCAAGTGGCGAAAGACCCTCGATTTCAGCGAGCGACTCGGAAGATACTGGCGTTTCGGACTGAGGAAGAGGAGGGCTTTGACGACTGTGGGGAAATCGGGGCGGGGGAGAAGTTGCTGCACATGCTAGAGAAGATGGGGGTGGAGAATATACTGCTGGTGCTGTGTGTGTGGGATGATGGCATCACTGGGGGGAGTGGGATTCATGCGGCCTTGGCTGAGAGGGCCAGAGACGTGCTCAACATCGTCCGAGAGCAAGTGATGAGCAAAGCCGCTCCGTCCTCCCAAAAGAAGCAGCCCCAATTACTCAGTCCTCAGCTCCCAGACCCCAACCAGTCGGTGCGTCAAGACCGCGCCACCTACCGTCCCTCCCACTTCCGCTCCAACGTACCTGCGGCCTCCCGCTCTGAAACCTCCCCCGACCCTATCATCACTCAAGAAGACTACTTCGACGGACTCAGCAAAATCGAGAAAGCGCTGCAGATGCTAAACGTGCAAGAACTGCAGCAACTCCGAATGCCCCCACACCACCCCTTGGTACTGCGGGTGCTGCAGGCGGTCGCCTTGCTTCGAGGAGCTCGCGTCCCCACTTGGAGCGCAGTGAAGGAGTTCCTGGAAAGCAGGACTTTGAAGATAGAGCTGACTTTCCTGGATATCGGGAAGCTGAGGAAGTCGCAGGTACGTCTGGCGAGGGAAGTCCTGACGAAGCCGCCAAGAGTCCGAATTGAGGTAGTGATGCAGACTTCTGTGCAGGCCGCCAATCTACTATCCTGGGTCGAAGGCGTATTTGCAGTTTTCTACGGCCGCAAGTACTTCAAACCCACAGGTGAGGAAATCAAGCCTGAAGCCAACCTGATTCCGGTTCCCCTGGAAGAGCCTGAGGCGTCTGACACCGTGGAAGACGCGGCGGAGCAGCTGGACAAGATGCTCACAGCCGCTCAAAACCTGGAAGCGCCGCACGCCAAGAAGAAGCTAGACCCTGAAATCGAGCAGAAGCTGAACCAAGCCCGCAAGCTGGAGAAGGACCAGGAAGAACGCATTGAGCGACTGCTGTCCCTGAGACTGGAGGATATCAACTTCTCAGAGAAAGCCACAGGCTTGGGCGAGGAATTGGTCCGGGAAATGAGCCAAACCACTATCTCCGAGCAGCCCACTGCAGTGCTGCTTTCTTTGGTCGCCAAGCTCAAGGAGAAACGGGAAGCCTACATGGCTAGCTAATATACTTAGACCAATGATGGGAAGTAAGCTCTACCTAAGTCGCAATGATGTGAATTGACCACATAATCCTTGTCATTTTAGACTCCAGGGCAGCCTCCAAAGCCTTCAAAAACACCTTCTTTGCGTCTGCTTCCGCGACTCCTGGAGGCAGGGTATTCAGCAGAAAGCCGATATCCTTCCTTGTCAGCTCCGGGATGCCGCTGCACAGCATGAGACAGAATAGAGTGATGAAGAGACGGCGGTTGACCTGAAGGACTGTGTAGGCAGCCGTAGCCAGGGACTTGAATGTGTTGTAGCCCTCGCTTTTCTTGCCTCCCATTGCGTAGGAGAAGTCGGAAGTAAACACGAAGGGAGCGGTTTCACGCTTGACTCCGTGTTTCTTCTTAAAATGTCCCAGAAAGTGCCCGAAGTCTATGTGGAAGATCTCCCCTGAGTACTTGAGCATGATATTATCACTGTGGCGGTCTCCCACACCCAACACAAACATGCCCACACTGTACCCCGCACAGCTCCTGATGAAGTTGTCGACCTGTTGTGTGTGTCCCTGCTGGTTCGCTTCAAACCACTGGGTCAGAGTTTTTTTGCTGAATACAGCCCGCTGTCCGCCTGCCCATTTGTGGATATCACATAAAGTCCGGGCGCCTCGCACTATTTCCAACATTCCCTCGCCGCTTCCCAGTGTCAAACAGCGGTATAGGGAAAGACGCAAGTCCAAGCCTTGAGCAATCCAGAAGCAGTTCATAATGCGCATAGTCTGCAGCACTAACATGTCCTGTCTCAAGTCATCCCCATACTTGAACAGAATATGTATATCCTCATCCCCCTCCTCCAAATTCTCAAACACCAGGTAAATCGGCTTCTTCTTGCTCACCATGAACTTGCACTCCTCTGACTTGATCCTGCGGACTTGCACTTTGGGGTTGAGGGCGAGAGGGTAGAACTCCGGCATTTCATCGTTCAGAACGTCCAGTGAAGCCCGCAGCTCGGCTGTGAGTTCTTCCCGAGTTTCCTTTTTACTCTTTTGAATCGTAATCGCGATGTTCTCCAAATGTCGCAACAAATGGTCCTCAAACACCAATGCATTCCTAACAGCTCCATTCCTGCGGACGAACTGTTCTAGCAGTAGGCCGCATCGCTCTTGGAAGTAGGGCTCTTCCATCTCACTTCTAAGCAGCCAGAACATGGTGTGTCCGATGGTGTTGGGAGAGCGCAGGGCCCGCTTCATGAGGAAGCGAGCCAGTGCACTGTCGTGGTATGGCTCGAACTTGAGGGCTTGCACGAGCTGGATGAGGTACTGGGTGCACTCGTAGGTGGACATGCTCTCCAAGCACTTCACAGCATAGTCTCTCACCTTCACATCCGCGAACTTCCCGTCCAACAATTCCAGGCCTACCAGCGGCTCCTGTATCCGACAGAACTGCAAAATATAGTGGATGTCTCTCACGCACTGCGGGTCGCACCAGTCCAGACTCTGCAGCAACTTCGGCAAGCCATTTGGGACAGAGGCCGTGAATGCACGATAGCGCCAGAGAAGTGCCTTTTCCATCGCAGAGAGCTCGTACAGTGGATGTTCGCTGCAGAGGCGCAGGATATCTCTGCGGTCTGAGTCCGGCACAGGGGCAGTCAGGTCGTGCAAATAGGCATCCACGTTAAATACCGAATCCGGAGTCGTCCCAAACACCACCGGCTTCAAAAAGGACTCCAACTGAATAAAGAGTTGAGAAGCTTCCGGGTCGTTATTCGGCGTAGTGGACCCTGTCATGTCCTGCGCACTATAGTAGGGAAACAGCCCTATGCACCTCACTCCAGTTTCCAAGCGATTCGCATAGTCAAACAGCCGCAAATTCACCCACCCCAGCAGCTTCTCCTTCGGACACTCATTAGCCTTCTTCGCTACATGTGCGAAGATTTGGAACTTGAGTGAGGAAGCCAGCGGCAACTGTGAGTACTTCACAGAGAAGTGCAGCCACTCTCCCCAGCGAATTGACGTGAGGAACTCTCCACTAACGTCCTTACTACTGCCTGCCATAGTAGTGCTGTGGGAGACACTCTCCAGGTGGATGGACCCCGCGAACAGCCGGACTTCCAATCGGACCTTGTCGGGGGTTAGGCGTAAAAGCGGAGTTCTGCTTTCTTTGTCGTAAGTGTACATTTTGAGCTTGTCTATTCCGAGGATTTTCACTTTGAAGGCTTTATGCACCTTGCGAACATCGATCAAATTCGGAGGGGAGGATGTAGAGGGCAGTTCTGGACTCATGAAATAGGTACGCGCAGGTGCAGAAACTGCAATGGTCCGTGAAGGCGGGGATATGTATATAGACCCTCCCTTAAACGCCGGAATCCGCATAGCCATGTAGTCAGGCAAGTCACTTTGCCCCTGTGTAGTTCTCGACCTTATTGCCCTCCAAATGGTTTCCTCATCATCTAGATCCAGGTCGTTCTCAGGGAAGCATTTCACGTCCAGGTTGTCCAAAATGTCTCGCACGAGTCCTCGAGTGAAGGGAACCACTAGATCGTACAGGGCGAAGGAAGGCAGGCAGCCTGTGCTTTGCAAGTAGGAAGGCCGGGGAGTGAGGAGCAGTCTGGGAGTTTGATGATTCCGAAAGGAGTCTCGAATGCCGTCGATATTCATTAGCGGGAGGTCCAGTGTCCAGATATATTCACACATCCCTTCAAGTCGGAGTATATAGTCCTCCCCTCGGATGTCCTTAATTTCAGCAGCAGCCTGTCTTAAGACCTCTCGAAGGGTGGTACGGGGACTGATTTTCTGACAGGACTGGAGAAGGGGAACACCTGGGAGGACGATTTGGACGGGTTGGAGTAGGTCTGGGGAAATGGCAGGGTCTGGAGTCTTGTCCACGAATTCAGGGTAGCGGGCGAAGCCTTGGCTGTCTTCAGACTGGGAAATCGAAACGAGTGGGTGTTTGAGTCGAAAAGCCACCGCTTCTCCACTATTCGTGGACCAATTCGGCGCCTTTCCTCCATGCACCAACGGGTCTTTCGAGGACTGCAGTACTTCCGGCAGCTTGAACACCACTTCCACGCATTTCGTCACATCCTTCACTCTCAAAGTCAACAGCGGCGAATGCGAGTAATGGTCTGGATTCGTCCAAAAGCCCATCATGTGCAAGCGATGGATTTCGAAGTAGCAGGGCAGCGCAGGACACTGCACGTCCAGGGTCAGACATACACTAGGGAGGAGCTCGAGTGCTTCCTCGCGGCTGTACAGCTTTTTCACCTCGCGGTAGCGCCGAAGTCTGGTGATTACTTGGGCGGCTGTGGTTCTGTTGCTGATTTTCAGGACTACGTTGTCGTAGTTGCACAGCTGCACGCAGAGGAAGAGGCTTTTGGCTGTCAGCCGCTCGAGCTCTTCCATGTCGTAGAGGGAACTGCTGAAACTCGCACGCTTGATCTCTGTGCGCTGGCTGGCAGGACTGACGTGTCTGTATCTGACCACTGGCGCCTGGGGATGTCTGCGCGTCACGTTAGTTCTGCGCTTCACTTGCAGCTTTGTTAGGTCGATATCGTCCACATCTAGCATTTCTGTTTTATAGGCTATAGTCGTGTCCGTATTCCTTAGTACGTAGAGAAGGCTCTGTGTGGATGGGCTGGGAGTGAATAAGACTAAATTTCACTTTCCACCAGTTCTCCCCTCCCCAATTCCAGCCCACATTTCACAGCGCAAATATCTCTACAGGCCTAACCCTAGCAAAATGGGCTGCAGCTCCTCCCGAGAAGAAAACCCGTTGGAAGTCAGCTTAACCGCTGTGCAGAACCGACTGGGGTTCCAGGACTGCGCAGTCGAGGAAGTCGCTTCAGCCTTTGAGACGTGGAGTTTGGGCCAAATCGTGCTGTACAAACACATGCAGGCCATCATAAGGAAGTTCGACCTTACGTTTGATTCCCCAGAAGCAGTTCACCTTCTTACTCTACTGTCCCTGCCTTCCCCTGCTTCCCTCTCCCCAGACCTTCTCTCCCTGCTCCCTACTCTCCCCAGCGATTTCCAGTCCTCCACCGACCCTGTCTACTCCAAACACCTCCTCATCATCCTCAGCTGCCTGCTTTCCAAGGGCACCAACACAGCGAAAGGCAAGGCTATCATCCAGTGCTTTGACGAGAAATGCACCGGGGAGTTCTATGAGCCTGAGTTGAAAGCGGTGGTTAGGGAGATGTACAGAGTGGCATGCGAGGTAGTGCCGGAACTGATGAAGGCGGAGGACTGGACTGAGGAGATGAAGGAGTACGTGGGGAATACGAGGAAGGGAGTGGATAAGGCAGTTGAGAAAAGCGTGGCCTTTCTACTGGACCGTCGGCGCAGTATCAACGTGGACGAGTTCTCCGACAAATTCGAAGAATACCAAGGGTCGGAGATGAGCCACTTCGCAGGCCTGCGGAAACTGGCAGCCGCAGCAGCCCTCAGTCCCCTGCCTCCCACTCCCCTAGCTAAGGACTAGATGGTGAGCGTTAGCGGAATCGTGAGATGGCGAAGCGCTTCTTCGCGCCACAGTGCCCGGCTCTCCAGCTTCACATTCACCACACTGCCGATTCTGCCTAGTTCCGGACACATTAGTCTGAAGTCTTGGAAGCCGGCTCCCTGGGCTGTTTTCACGAAGGTGCCGGTGAGTCCGTTTAGCAGGTGGACCAGTCTGCCGTCCAGAGGCCGGAAGAACCACAGGAAGCCGGTGTATGGGTCGGAGGGAATTCGGAGGAGGAAGACTTCCCCTAACTTGCAGGTAGAGGCAGGAGTCTGCACATTCACTTCCACTAGTCGCTCACAACTTCCCAGTGCCAGCAGTAGCATCCACGTCCATCTCCACATCTTTCTCTCTACTCGTCCTCTCCCTCCCATATCCCTCGCTACCGCCCCATCCGCTAACGCCCCCTCTTCTATCCATTTAACCAGTGGCCTATGTTTCGTGTTTCTCACAGAGCCTTCACTTTCACACTCAACAAATCCTTCACTGCCCGGTACGACCGCAAAAGCCCTGGATTCGGCTTCAACGGACTAGGGGAAATTGTGTACCGCAGGTCCTATGCCCGGGTGATGGAGAACGGAGAGCAGGAGACTTGGCCGAAGACAGTGGAAAGGGTGGTGAATGGGACGTTTAGGATGCTGGAAAGGACGGTGGGGCTGGATGATAGTGCTCGTCTGCACGCTGAAGTGATGTATGATCTGATCTTCAACTTCAAGTTCCTGCCCCCAGGGCGCGGACTGTGGGCCATGGGCTCTCCCCTCACAGAAACCAAAGGCATCTACACTGCTCTCAACAACTGCGCCTTCGTGTCTACTCAGGACATTTCCCCTGTCCACGCCGTCCGTCCCTTTACTTTCCTCATGGACGCCTCTATGCTAGGCGTGGGAGTGGGCTTCGACACTAAGGGGGCAGGCAAACTAACCATACACAAACCCCTACTTGACGCTAGTCGCACTTTCGTGATTCCCGACTCGAGAGAAGGCTGGGTCGAGTCCCTATCCCTCCTCCTATCCTCCTACTTCCAACCTGACCAACCCCGCATTCTCTTCGATTACTCTCAAATTCGCCCGGCAGGCAAGCCCCTGGCTACCTTCGGCGGCATCGCTTCCGGCCCTGGTCCTCTCCAAGACATGCACCGCTCAATTGTGAAGACTTTGGAGGCGGAGCAGGGACAAGCTCTAAGCTCCAGACTCATAGTGGATGTGATGAATCTGATTGGGAAGTGTGTGGTCGCGGGGAATATTCGCAGGACTGCGGAAATTGCTTTTGGAGTGCCTGAGGATAAGGAGTTCTTGCGGCTGAAGGACTATAGTGTGCATCCGGAAAGAGCAGAGTTTGGCTGGACGTCCAATAACTCCCTATTCGCAAGCATCGGCATGGACTACTCCCCAGTCGCAGACTACATCCGCAAAAACGGAGAGCCGGGCCTCGCCTGGCTCGACAACATGCGTCGCTATGGACGCATGGCCGACCCTCCCAACGACAAAGACTACCGCGCCATGGGCGGGAACCCCTGCTTAGAACAGACTTTAGAGTCATATGAACTGTGCTGCCTGGTGGAAGTCTTCATTGCAAGGCACAAAAGCTTGGACGAGTTCCTGCAAACGCTCAAATACGCCTTTATGTATGCGAAGATTGTGACGTTGGGACAGACGCACTGGAAGGAAACTAATGAGGTGATGAGCCGGAATCGGAGGATTGGGTGTTCGCTGACTGGAATTGCGCAGTTTCTGGGGAGTCGGTCGCTGGAAGACTTGAGGAAGTGGTGCGATTCGGGGTATAGGGCGCTGAAAAGGTATGATATGGAGTACTCGGCCAGCTTTTCCATCCCGGAGTCTATCAAAATAACGTCGATTAAGCCCAGTGGGACTGTGTCGCTCCTTGCTGGGGCTACCCCCGGCCTCCACTTCCCCCACTCCAGGCACTATCTCCGTCGTATGCGGTTTCCTAAGGGTGACACGGTCCTGCTGGCTCTCCTCACTCGCAGAGGGTACCAGGTAGAGGAAGACCTAGTGAGCAAGGAAAGCATGGTAGTCAGCGTGCCAGTGCGTCTCGGTCGCGGAGTGCGGACTCTGAAGGAAGTGTCGATGTGGGAACAGGTCAGTCTGGCAGCCTTCATGCAGAGACACTGGGCGGACAATCAGGTCTCCTGCACTGTCAGCTTCAAGGACAAGGAGGCGGGGGACATTGAGAGGGTGCTGGACCACTTCCAGTATGGACTGAAGGGGATCAGCTTCTTGCCAGATGTTCCAGCTCAGCCGTACAAGCAAATGCCGTATGAAGAAATCACGGAAGAGACGTACCGTCTACTGACCAAGGACCTCAAACTCACCTCCAAGGAAGACGCAGTTTCTGGAGGTAGTGCGGCGGAGGCTCCCAGACCCGACGACTTCTGCGACTCCTGCGCAAGCAGTCTTCTGTAGCTAAGAAAGCCAAAAAGTCTCTCGAGGAAGAATCGAACTTCCGACTTTTGGACTGACCCAACTGTGTTACGAGCTACACCATCGAGAGCTGCCTTTGGACCGCTTGCATTGCTTATCAGTAGAAGTTTCGTTTTTTTAAAAGCAAATATAGGGAGGATATATCGGAGGAGCGTTGTTTCTATGGCTGGAAGTGGGCTTTTGGCCCTTTTGGAGTAGGAGTTAATGTAGCCATGTCTTGTTAATTGTACTTTTAGCAGTGTATTCACATGCGATAAAATATGAACTTGTATATTCATCGATTCAATACTGTGGGTGGAAGAATAATAGGAAGTAGGGCAATGCAACAGTAGATGTCTGAGAATAATAAGGGTGGATCGATCTTGAATAGAGGGAATACAGATATTAGTGCAATATCCAATCAATAATTTATTCTAAGTACTCAGTTTACTTCTTTCTACTTTGTTTTAGTCATCAGCAAACAATACCCGCTACAAGTGGAATTTTGCAATGGGAGTGTTTGGGCGATTTATTGAAGTGGAGGCGTTTGCTACGTGACAGATGTACTTCTATTATATGCATTTGGGATCAGAAGGAGGGAATTAGCCACTGCTTTGTGAATATAGACACTGAGAAATGGAAGAAGTGTAAATGTCACTAAGCTCCAACTCACCCTACCAATAGCGTTTGCTGTAAAGCAGCGATTTCCGACATCGAAATAGCGATATCAATGTGTAGGCCCACTGCCGCCTCTGTATGCCGTTCCCTTGCCGAGGCCTAGAACTAATGTAAGGCTGCTAATATGGGTGACCGGGGCCGCAGAGGACGCTATCAACCTGCCAACCTTCAGCGCAACGTCGTCCGCGGCTCCACAGAACCCGAGTTCCAAGGCCCTGAGATGTGGACTGGCGCCAATGAACACGAAATCACGACCCAGGACCAGTACTTCTACTCCTACTCCCACTACTCCATCCATGAAGAAATGCTGAAAGACCAGACTCGCACAGAGACCTACATGAACGCCATCATACAGAACCCACAACTCTTCAGGGGCAAAGTCGTGCTCGATGTAGGCTGCGGCACTGGCATTCTCAGCATATTCGCAGCCAGGGCGGGGGCTGCACATGTCTACGGCATCGACGCAGCAGAAATAGCCATCGCTGTAAGACGCACACAGGCCAGACAGATAGTCGCTGACAACAACCTATCGGCGACCATTACGATTATCCAGGGACTCGTGGAGAGTGTGGAGCTGCCTGTGGAGAAGGTGGATATCATCATATCGGAGTGGATGGGTTACTTCTTGCTGTATGAGGCCATGCTGGATACAGTTTTGTGTGCGAGAGACAGGTGGCTGGCTCCGGATGGACTTGTATTGTTCACCTAGATCTTCCCCAACATCGCCTCTATCTACCTCGCAGGCATCGAAGACGCCGAGTACCGCGAGTCCAAGGTGGACTTCTGGGACTCAGTCTATGGAGTGAACATGAGTGTTTTGAAAGAAGCAGTGATAACCGAGCCGCTCGTAGACAACGTAGAGGCCTCTGCTATCTGCACAGACGTAGCAAAGGTCCACCGCTTAGATTTGGAGACGGTGCCACGGGGGAATACCTACTTCGCCAGTGGGTTCAGACTGAAAGCTGTTCGGAAGGATACAGTGCATGCGCTAGTGGCGTGGTTTGAGGTGGAGTTCAGCCATGGGACGAAGCCTATCCTGCTCTCCACGAGTCCCCGGCTCCGCGCGACTCACTGGAAACACACCGTATTCTACACGGACAAGCCCATTCCCCTCTTCGAACAGGACGTCCTGGAAGGCAACATTGCAGTGCGCAAGAACCCCGCCCACTCCCGAGAACTCGACATCAAGATTTCCTTCCACTGTGACAACCGCTACCCCACCCACATCGTTCGCTTCTATAGACTTAAGTAGTATCCACTCCCATACTCCCACTTATAAAGCCATGAACGCTCCAATGACAGCCGACGAAGTTGCCAAACGCAACCAAATCTTCCTGCGCTCCAAACTCAGCGACAGCTCCGACGAAGAAGCCCCCTCCTCCCCGCCCACAGACCTGCTGCCCAGCGACCTGGCCTTCCTCAACACACTCAGTCCGCCTGCTTTCAGCCTGGAAAGGACGCTCACGCAACTAGTGGCGATCCTGCACGGGAAACTGGAACTTATCGTGAAGCGAGAAGACGGGCAAATCGCACTGGAAAAGGCCTTAACAGGCTTTACAAAGGCTTATTGGTCGGCTTTGATGTCAGATGAACGTCTCGCCAACCCGATAAATGACGTACTGAAGGCGGTACTGTACTATAGAGAGCGGAAGGACATGACTTGGGTCGGAGGTTTGTGTGAGCGGTTGGACCTGCCCAGACGGATGGAAATGGTAGGGTTCAAACTCGACGCGATCTCTGAACAGCACCAGATTGAGATTGAGGTCAGAAGGACTGAGGAAAAGAGAGCCAAGCAGAGGAAAAAGGAGGAGGAAAAGCGGCTCAAACTGATGCCGGAGGCTAGAAGACCCCAGGAGCAGCCTCCGACAGAGGTCGAAATCCCCACTGTGCGTTTAGAGGACGTGTTCGGCCCGGATATAGAAATAGATAGGGAAATGTGAGCTAGTGGGTTTGCATGCTTTCGCGAATGGCTCGTTGCAGGTCAGCGTCTTCATCTTCGTCAAAGTTAGGGAGGAGGGTAGGGGAGGGGACAGCGGCCTCCCCTAGACTGCGGGCGATTGCTTGTGCTAGGAGAAGGTCTTCGCTGGGGTCTGCGGACTGGACAGGGATTGGACGGTCTTCACCATCGTCGATGCGGAAAGGACCTTTCACGTTGGGCCCTGCAAAGAAGCGAGTTTCGCCTTGAACTCGCCCAGGTGCAGGCCGCCTAGGCCACTCCACCACTTCCTCCTGCCGGTTCTGAGGGTTGGAAGGCAGGGGAGGCAGACAGTTCCCTGCGACTCGATGCGCTTCATACTCCCTCAGCTTGACCAAGCCGTGGCAAGTGGGACACGGCTGAGTCCTGCTCCCACACCTGTCCACATGCTCGACATAGTCATCAAAGCGGATCTGTGCTTCGCAGTAGGCGCAGCCCCGCAGTGGCTTCGCACAGTGGTGGGCCTGCACTAGGTACTGCTCCATGGACTGGGAGCAGTTCGGACAGGTGTGCACACTGTGCAAGGTTTGCAGGTGGACGGAGAGGTCGGCCTTTTTGACTACTTCGCCACAGGCACAGCGCTGGTAGTTCCGCTGGCAGTGCGCTTCGTGCAGGGCGAAGGCTGTTACTGATACAGACTTGCCGCAGTTGGCACACACTGCTGTAGTCTCTGACATATATTACCAGTGGCTAGTATTGTCTAGCACATTCCACTGCATGCATTTCTTTACTTGTTCACAGTTGCGGCTTAGTAGACACTTCTAATGCTAAGTTCCCTTATAAGGTTTTGACTAAGATGTTTTAAGCATTAAGCAGCGGAATTCCCTATGTCCGACTTTCCTTCAGCCCCTTCCTCCAGTTCCCTCGCCAATTAGTCCGTTAGTCGTTATAGTTCAAAATGGCGACTGCACCCCAGTCCCTCCGTCTCCACGACCTGTGTCCCGCCGACAAGCAGAAGCTAGGCGAACTCCTGCAAGTCTTCAGCACCGAGAGACGCAAGAGCAGGGAGCGAATTGGCAGGCTGGAAAGCGACCGAAAGGCCTATAAACGGGTCATTTGCGAGCTGGCGAAGGAGAACCAGGCTTTGAGCTCGGAAACGACAGAGCTGCAGGAGGAGTTGCAGGCAGTGTTGGGGAAGTTGGGGGAAGTGGAGGGCTGCAAAGGGGGGAAATCAGCTCTAGGACAGGTCAAAAGCTTCAGGTCGGAGTTGGCGGAGCTATCACTCAGTCTGAAGCAGCTGAATTCCGCCAGTGGAAGTAGGCGAAGGGTGCTGGAAGCCACGGAAGGCCGGGAAAGCAGAAGAGAGTGGGGCAGTACTCGCAGAAACCCGCTGCTGATGCTGGAAACCGGGCGGTCTGAGAAAAGTCGGGGAGGGGAGTCTGAACGAGACCCGAAAAATCAGCCTTCTATGGGCAATTGTACAGTACCGAACCCTGCATCCATCACTTACGAAGAGTCGCTGTGGGACCTTCTCGACTCCATTGAGAGTGGCCAAGTCTCTGCCCCGCCCCTTCCCCGTTCCCACTAATTCCCTATATCTTCCCTAGCTATCTCCATTGCTGCATGAAGGCCAGCGTCTCCCCTCTCTACCACTTCGACACCACCGCCAACATCGTGGCCAGCGACCTGCACCCCACTTCCCCCTGGGTGCTCACCGCCAACGAAGGCGGAGCCATAGTGCTGTGGGACTACATGCGCCAGGCAGCCCTGAGACAGTGGCACTCCACAGGCCTGGACCCAGGCTACCACGCAGGGTTGATCCAGACTGTCTTCTTCTACGACACTGAAGTACTGCGGTGGAAGTGGCTTAGTGCAGGGATCCCGGGCGACATCGAGGCTTTCGAGGGGAAGAAGGAACGCAGGAATTGGGTGGCAGTCCTGTGCGACAACAAAATCGTCCTGCTGGACTACGTCTCTATAGACATCACAGTAGTGCGCCAGGAGGCCTTTGAAGAGCGCTGGCTCACTGCCATGGAAATCGTGGACTCCAACTACTTCGCTGTAGGCTGCAGCGACGGCAGTATCCGCCTGTACGACATCGCGAACTCCAAGGTCATAAAGGTGTTCCCCCGCGGAGCACACGTCAAAGCAGTCACTATTTTGCGGACTTTCAGTCAAAACATCCGCCAAAGGCCTTTGCTTTTAGCTGCGGGTCTATGTGGCGCTGTGACTGTTTGGAACTTGGATACTTCTGATGATATGCCTGCCTATAGGCTGCAGAGTGCTGGGGCTGCGATTAGTGCGTTGACACTGTCTGGGTACCTGATGAGAGTGGCGGTGCTGTGTGGGGACAAGACGATTTTGGTGTGGAACTTGATGAATGGGCAGGAAGTGTGGAGAGGCAAGGGCATCAGAGATGCGAAGAAAAGGCAAATGGCGGGAATGACGTACTTTAGTCATTTGATGGGAAGCGCAATGACCCTCTTGGTACACACTCGCAGCACACAGCTTTTCACCCTCGATGTGCCCCAAGCCTCCAAGTCCACTCCCAGTCTGCAGCCTCTCCTGGACTTCTCTCCGCAACTAGGCGACCAAAGCCTCACTGACTTGAAAGTCCACCCACTGCAACCTTGGCTGCTATTCGCCTTTTGCAGTGCTTCTGTGACTGTGTTGGCTTATGAACAGTCTGCTGAGCCTCCTGGAGTCTATGCTGACTCCTTCTTCACGACTCTCAGCCCTTTGCAGATACAGACCTTCGCGGATAGGAGTGGAAATCCGGTTGGAGTGGAAACGAACAATTTCCTGTACTGCTTCAATGAGGCGTTTTTGTGCTCTATTACGTTTAAACAGGGCTCTGAAGGCGTTGTATCCCGTCAGTGCAAACTGAGTTCCTCAGGAAAACAAACCCTGCAGCCTCCCTTCCACCTCTCCCTCAGTCCTTCCTCGCTCTACCTCGTCCTACACAGCAAATCTACCGGCCACTACGAGTTATTCTACCTCACTGACACCCCCACTCCCCTGTCCATCCCTAACAGACTCAAGTCTGGCAGTGCGAAGGACCTGGTGTGGCATAGGACTCAGGACAGGTTCGCTGTGCTGAGTCCTGTTACAGAGGATGGCACGGTGGGGTCGTTTGCAGGGAAGTATGTCGAATTGGTCTTGATTGTGTATGAGGTGAATCGAGCAGGGCAGGTGTTCATGCTTGGTAGGGAAGAGGGATTGGGGGCGGTGGAAAGGGTCTTAGGCGGCAGTTTGCTGGGAGTCGTCAAGATGGACAGGCTGCACTTGTGGTCGTGGGAAACCATGGTATTCGCCATTTAGCGAGATACCGGCTTCCAACTCCCCGCCCCCGACTTTCTAGCTTGGTCCGACTCCCACCTGTTCCTCAGCTACCCCCACGAGTTCTACCTCTACTCCCTCCTCACCCCTACTCCCACACTGCTAGTGCGCATACGAGAAAGTGTGCTGTCTGCCCGCTGGCTCCACTCCGTGCTCTTCTACGTCACTGGAAACGCTATAAAGTGGCTGCACCCTGGACTGGAAGCGGGGCAGGACATAGTCACTCACTATTACCCGATAGAGGAAGAGCTCAGACTAACGGGAAAAGCTGCGAACTCACTGTATAGGAAGCCAATAGGCGCAATTACGCTATTAGGGATTGCGGAGGGAGCGTTGTTGGTGCTGGACCAGCAGTTACAAGTGCACAACTACCTGTTGGAAAGTCCGCTACTGAGGTTTGCGCTGATGTTGGAGGGCCGTATGGAGGAAGAAGCGATGCGACTGGCGGTTTCCTGCAGTCCCCAGCTGAAAAAGCACTGTATTCGCCTGCTTGCTGGGAAATGTATGGGGAAAACCGCTCTTTCCCTCCTTACGCCCGCTTTAGTGCCCTGCTTTCTGCCTTCCCCCAGTATTCCCATCCCTGCGAACTGCCTATACACCCCAGAGTCCGCCTTCAAGCAGGCAGTTTCCGCTGCAGAGCAGCCCGACTACCTGAAAGCCCTGCAGTACCAGCTAGTAGACCAAGGCAAGTACGAGACTGCCCTGGCAGTGGCAGCAGTGCTAAACAGCAGTACCAATACACTGAAACTGCTAATGCTGGGGAGAAGACTGGGCAGGGCTTGGGCTTTGGCCTCTGCTATGAGGAATGAAGCGTAAGAAATAGACAGACTGACTGTGCAGATTGAGAAACTGATAGAGGAGGAGTCTGGAATTAGGAGGTAATAGGTAGGGAGTGGGTGTATGTACCAGCTATGATAAGTACTGCTTCTTATTAATACTTCTGCAGTAGGCTGAGAACGTGTCAAATAGCACCTAGTGAAAGGTGAGATGATAGACAGGTGAGACTATAGGGTTGTATGAGAAGCAGGTCATTGCTCTTCCATCAGACTTCCCATAGTGTACCCTGCAGCTGTCACTTTTGCCCGAATTTCCCACTATTAGAGCCTTTCACAGGTAACAGCTATACGACTGTGTTTCAGTGTGGTTGTATGACCTTGGAAAAGTAGCGAATTCCTGCCTTCCTGCTCTAATTAGCAGAATTGTTAGCACTAGAATTCTAAGAGAAGGGAAGGAGCGCATACGGACTGCAACGAATTTGATGCGAATCGCCAAGTAAGCGCTTGCGAATGCATGGTCTCTTCCCTTTCAGTGCACTGCAATATGGAGCTCTCCAAGTCCGACTATCTCATTGGTGTGAGTGGCGCGGCTACAGGTAGTTGAGTGTTGCGGGCTGTAGTAAAGTAGTCGGTAGAGAGCTGGTCGCTCCCAACTGACAGCAAGAGCATTGCGGAAAGTCTAAATATAGCTGCGACGAAGGCTTTGCCTACACAACTAATTACCAGTCAGTCCGCTTCTTTCGTGCATTCACGGAATTAGGCCCAATTTCAATAATTCGACTCCCTCCCAAGTCTCACATCATTGACTTTGTCCCACACAGCCAAGACTTCTCCATTTCTTCTCCAGTCTCTAGGTGAAGTAAAAACCCGGCTATAATGGAACAACTCAAGACACCTGAGGTGTATCGAGAGTACTGGTACCGCTGGGTAGTCCTGGCTCTCTTCTTCGCCACGAGCGCTGCAGGCGGCATAGCCAATACTACCTGTGCACCAATCACTATCCAAGTTGCGGAAATATATGACGTGCCTCAGATTGTCGTCGAAATGAACATGATGATATTCGAACTGGTCTTCATCGTTGTGATTTTCCCGTGCAACTACTTAGTGGATACATACGGATTGTCGGTTTCGGTGAGGTATAGGTAGATCAAGGGAGGGGCAGCATTTACTCTAGTAGGCTCAGTAGTTCGCTGTGCGGCGCAGTGGGCGTTTTGGCCAGTGCTGTTAGGCAATGGATTTGTGGCTGTTGGAATGGCTTTGGCATGCGGCTCCACTGCCAAAATATCTGCCTTTTGGTTCCGCCCGGAAATGGTAAGTTCTAGTCAGCGGACTACTGCGACAATGATTGCCAGTGTGGCTAACCTCACGGGAGGAGCTATAGGTAGTTTGATTCCCGCATTTATCGTGACTCACAGCGAAAAGTATCTATTTGTAATCCTGTTGTTAATTGAAGCTGCTGTATCTGTTGTTTTATGCGGATTGACTCTGATTTTCATGAGAAGCAAGCCTCCCACTCCTCCCAGTCCAAGCGGCTCACAGATAAGAGAGCCCTTCGGGCCAGCCATCAAGTCAATTATGAAAAACCGGAACTTCGTGTTGATTTTTATAGTAGCGGGCCTGAGTCTGGGGTCTTACAATACGTTCACTACAGCGGTGCAATTGATGATTGCTCCCTATGGCTTTTCCTCTGTATCACACACGTAGGTCGTTGCAGGAACGCTAGGAACAGTTATGATTATTTCCGGCTATATCGGGTGCCTTGTGACCACCCCGCTTGTGTCCCGCTGGAGAAAGTTCAAACTCGCAAGTCTACTCATCAACCTGTTATCCGCTGCAGGGACTCTGCTCTTCGCCTTTACACTGCCTGTAGGCAATGTTTACCTGACCTGCTTCAGTGCAGCGGTAGTTGGCTTCGGAATGCTGCCCATTTCTGCCTTCATGCTAGAACTGGCCTGCGAAGTGACATACCCTGTAGGGGAGGCTATGTCCACAGGTATGCTCAACCTGGGAGGGCAGGTAGTGGGCATTGCCGGGGCTTTCGCTGTCACTTATATACTGAATATTTCTCACCTTTTAGGCAATCTGGTAATTACGGTATGTATGTTTACAGCGGCAATTGTTACGCTGATAATCCGGGAAAACTTCCTCCGCTCAGCGAAGGATAAAGAGGCGCAGGAGGGTTTGTTGCTTTCAGACCCAGCAACCCTCTTCGACCCGTTTTCTCCCACTACAGTGGAAGCTGACTTCCCAGAAGGTAACGATCAGACGGAGGAGACGTCTATCAACCGAATCAAAGAGTAGTCCTTATAATAGCAGGTAGTTTAGTTGATTGGGGAAGTGGCTGTTGTTACTGTAAAAGGACAATTCAAAACAATTTTGTCCTCTCACAGCCTCTATATACTCGTAAAACTGCATTTTTGGGGATGTTTTCGTCATATTTTGATACAAAAAGTAGCTATTTGGCTACTTTATGTGCCGCCAAAGCTTCTCTACCGATAAAATTAACCCGTCTCTAGCACTATTCTCACCGAAAATAGTGCAAATCCCTCTACATGAGTGCTTTGGTGTGCGCATTTTCTGCAAGAGAGTGCAGACTTCAGCAGTGAGTCTTAAGTCTGATTTAAGCCTGGAAACAGCCTAAATCCCTCTGCAGTGTCCACGTATAAAATGAGTGCATATGTGAAGATAGTGGTGAAGACTCCAGGCCTGCAAGTGCCTTTACTGGTGCTGAAGCTGCCTGCGGACTGGACTGTGGCGAGGGTCAAGGAGACCATTGCCCAGCACCACCCGAAGAACCCGCCTGCGGAAAGGCAGGATTTGTTCTATAAGGGGACTGTGCTTAGAGGGGCGCAGACGCTGGAGACGCTGGAACTGGTGCAGGACAGTGTGAACGTCCTACTAAGCATCAAGCCAGGCCACGGCCCAGACCAGGCCCACCGCTTCGAAAGCAGCCTGCTCAAAGCCCGAGAAAGCGAGTTCCTGCTCCGATACCAGCGCCTCTGCTCTCTGCCCGACGCTGAGGACGGCTTCCTGCCCCCTGTGCTCACCCGTCTACCACTACTACACCCCGACATGACGCAAAGGCTCAAGTGCTTCCTAGTGAAGCCCATCCGCGTGATAAAGCTGCAAAGCGGCGGCCTTGCCCTCTACCTCCAATGGACTGTGCTGCTCCGTGGTCTCCTCTTCATCTCCGTGCTGTACTACCTGACCGACACACATGACCGAGTGCCCAACATCCTCATCCTCCTCATCCTCTACTTGGTGCATGTCCGCTTTGCGCTGGAGAGGCATAGGAATGAGCAGTTGGCGCAGGTGCCCAGGCAGATGCTGGTTGCGAAGGCACCGGACCTGTTCAAGCAGCCGGAAAAGGACCAAAATAACCGCAATTTCGGACTCTGTCGACAGGGGTATGAGACTTTTCGGTCCTTTTTGTGGTCGTTTTTGCCCTGGTTTGAGCCTGAAGACTACGCGGAACAGAGATATAGAGGACTAATGGGTAGAGAGTAGACTAAAGTCCTTTATATAGAAGCTACTGCGTTATGTTGTTACAGTTCCTGCAGAAATCAACCAGCGTAGAATATGCGAATTCGGGGCATTTTACCAATTGCCATAGGAACTTGTCAATAGTTTTTATCCGCGAGCAGCTGATTAGGCCTAGACTGGAGCTGTACAGGTTCTTTTCCCTTTGGCAGTGCAAAGCTTATAAATGGAGGACATTGAAGCGGCCTACCGACACCGCGGCGAGGAAATCGCCAAAACCCTGGGCTTCCGCCGCAGCATTTGCATCAAACTCATCTACGTCCAAATAATTGTAGCAGCTCTCCGCCTGGTGATGTGGATAGTGCGCAGAGTATGTCTATGTAGAGTCCTTTCTACCTGATGGCCAATATGTTTGCGCTGTTTTTGGCAGGGATTGGGCTGTATGGGGCGATGAAGATCCATTTGTGCTTTGTGGGGACGCATGGGATTCTGAGTGTGTCGGGACTGGGCACTTTTTTCGTGTTTTTGGTGCTGGAGTTGCTGTTTTTCCCTGGGAGAGATGATGACTCCAAGCTAATGGCCGTCATGGCTCTGCCCTACCTAGTGGACCTAATCGTCGGCATCAGTTCCGTCCTGCTCTACGCGAAGATGAAGGAAGCACTGACCCGAGAGCTGTTTCCCTTCGGACAGCAAGGCCTTGTGACGGAGCCCTTGCTGCTGCACCCAGGGGAGCAGTGCGCTGTGTGTCAGGACAAGAAGAACGAATGCGCCTTCTACCCCTGTGGACACAAGTGCGTGTGCAAGGGCTGTGCGGACCTGCTGGTGCACGGACTCTGTCCCCTGTGTCGCAAGACAGTCAGGGACTACATCGTAGTCTATGAGTAGGTAAGACTAAAGGCAATTTGGTAGTCCTAAGAATACTAACTTAACTGTCCATTCGGTAACGTATTTTCCCGCCCGCAGACCTACTTAGCACCGCAGTAGTGGCCTGCATCGCCACATCCACAGCCAGCGCAATCTCCGCAAGTGAAAAGCTCCCCGCTTCTACCTAGTCCTTACTGTCCTTCCAAACCCCACATATCAGTCCACTGGGCGCCACCGAGACCTGCAAGCAGCCTTGAGCCAGGGCCTGCTCCTTCCCAGTGACATCCGCTACCAGCTCTCCCGCTATCTTCCAGGCTGTAAACAGTAGTGGCAGGTCTGCAAGCGACAGTGCCCAGTCTCCGTCCTGCACTTCCAATGTCACTTCTTCTGAGTTAGCGTTCAGGAAGCCTCGGACGTTGGGGAGTTTGACGTCTGTTAGGGCTGCGTGGAGGGCGAGACTGGCGTGGTCGAGGAGGTTGCCGCAGTCTAGGTCGAGGATGGTAACTTCGAGGTTGAGTCTCCAGGCTCGGTGGCCGGGAAGGATCAGTAGCTGGTTGCGGTTGATATGGGCGAGCAGGAGGGTATCGAGGGCGGAGGAAAGTTCCTTCTCGTATCGCTTGATGAGGGGGTTGCGGGCTTCCGAGATAGTGAGGGAGAGTGAAAGTTCGCCCTGGTCTGTAGAGGAAGTGGTGATCACTTCCGATTTGACGGTGCAGAGAATATGTGGAGTGCGCAGGTCTAGGGACACACTAGCAGACCCGCAAGCCAGGGCGTTGGCTCCAGTCGTCACTTCCAGTTCTCTAGACACGAGCAAAGTCCTTCCGTCACATCTGCACCGCTGCCGAATTCCGTCCTCTACAAAGCGCCGCTCCCCCATTATGTCCTACTCCAATCTAGGGAAAGGAGCTATTTGAGATGTGCGAAACTGCGCATTTCCGAGCACTTCGCTGGCTAAAGCGGCGATTAGCTACTTGTCAGCCTCTGGTGAGAGCTTGCCGCCTATGCATACGTTGGACGTCATCGAGTTCTCCGGGTCTTCATTGATTCTAAACCCGCTATCGTCAATCTTCAGTCCCTTCAGCAGAGCGAAGAGCAGCTCCGGGTTGTGCACTTGTCCCTCCGCAGAGAGGTGCAACTGCACGTCTTCATTGGTTTCCTGTATGTCGATGAAGTGCTGCAGCTCTAACTTCAGATCAGTCTTCAGCTGGCCTGCGTCGTCTAGGTACTCAGCATAGGTGCCTGCGAGTTGCTGCTGCTCCCCGGAAGGACTGAGGACGCGCACATTGGTCTGCTTCATAATGGACAGAGCGTGGTATTGGTTTTCCCCTGAGGTCTCCACCATCCAGTGACTGCCCCGCAGGAGCCACACCTTGTGCACTGCCAGTCTCAGCTTTTCCAGGTAGAGCATATGAGGGGCGATGGACAAGAACATCCCCAGCGGCGCGAGCAGCATACCGTAGGGACCGTACATGCCTTGCATCCACGCCAAAGCCTGCAGCGGAATGGTGTACGTCGGGATGGTCCAGGGCAGTGCAAAGAAAGGACTGAAGCCTGCGAAAGGCTTGGCTGAGTACAGCAGTGTCTTCCCTGTGAGGTCGTACTCCACTTGCTGCAGTGGCTTGTAGACGTCGTCGGGCTTGATGTAGCCTTTCGGCACCTGGGCTGTGGACACTGTGAGAGTGCCGGGGAGCTGATAGGACATGCAGCGAAGTCCTTGCCGCAGCATTTTTACTATGTGGCTAGGGGCTACAGCACGGAACAGCTGAAGACAGAGTGGAGGCTATGGGAGGAATTGAAGTCTACTTTCATTCGGAGGGCTGCATATTCAGCGATGTACAGGGATCAGCGAGAAGTGTAACCCAATCGAACTCGCCAGCACAAGACTACGTCAAAGGGCATGGAGAAGAAGCTAGTGTTAGTTAGGTGCAGTCGCTGGTGGAGTTTATCTGCTGACACTGAGTTCTAGGCCGCATGCAGAGGTGCGCAGCTACTGAAGTGGTTGAAAAACTGGTCTGGGTGAGCGAGGTCTCCAGAGCTGATGGGAAACTAACGTAGCCATTCCATATGCACTGCACCCCGTAGTAGCGCCCGCCCAGGCTAGCAGCTTCGTCCAGTTCAAAGCCGCATTGTTGAAGGTGGTGATGAGACCCTGCCACAGAGGGACCGTACTGTAAGATCTACAGTTTCAGTACTGCCTTTAACATGTTTATTTCTTTGGGAGTAGCGGCGGAGAAGGAACGAAAGGCCAATTGCTTGTGAGCAGCAGATAGCACTGGTCAGCAGTGGGATGTATACTTGTTTCCTCCTCTGTAATTGCCTCCCTTACCCCAGTGAGTCACAGTTTAGTTTGGTTACAGGCTGACCGTAGCTCATCACTCCGTTGGTCTCATCAGTAAGGGGCAGACTGTAGGTAGTGGCTACGTGATTGGCGAAGTCGGGCTTGTTCTTCACTCATACAGCCTTCTAAAGTGGCTAGCTTCTTCCAAGAAACCGCTCCAAAAGCCTCTATATGTAAGTCCAGAATTCGTAGTTGCACCAAAGAGCGGAGTTCCTATTGGTTGCAGTGTTGGATGACCCATTGGAGTAGGACTTCTGAGCAGGGAGCCTGGCGTTGTTTTCTGAATATAGCAGCACAGCAAGGCCATAATACCACTACGTCTAGAGGAGAAATATTCTGGGAACCAACACCAAAGGGAAGGCGTAAGCTGCCACTGAATACAAGTAACGTCTTTGTCTATCCAGTTCACCTCATTATAGTAATTTTCGAGTTGGCTTAGAGATTTGCAAACTAATGAATTTCACTCTATTCCCCTCTATAAGAACTCCAACTTGTCTGAATTAGTTGAGAGTGCAATTGCTGTTTAAGCATTCGCCTTATTATTGAGGACATCTTTGCTCGAAGAAGACAACGATAAAGAACCAAACTGTGTATAGCTGATTCCACTAGTCCATACTGCGGAAGTCTCGACTGAGCCGTCAAATCGACGGTGTTTTAGCTAGGGCTAGAAGCCGCCTTGCAGGCTCCGCAGCTTTCTCAGCAATGCTACCCACTTTTCCTAACTACTATTTACATGGTCCAGCTATTTGCCCCCGCCTCATAATGACCTGCTGCCAAGTGTGAGAAAGTCCAGCTTGTGTCGCTATACATGGCCTCAATAACTCGCTCTGTACTGCCATACACACAAGACAAGGTGGAGATTATAGGGAGGGAGCTAGTGTTAGACGCAGACGCTGGTGGGGTTCATCTGCCGGCACTGAGTTCCGAGGCCGCACGCAGAGGTGCACAGCTTGCTGAAGTGGTTGAAAAGCTTCAGTTCTGGACTGGTCTGCTTCAGCGAGGCCGCCAGGTCCGCAGGGAAACTACTCCGAGTCACTCCATCTGCACTGTACCCCGTAGTAGCGCCCGCCCAGGCTAGCAGCTTCGTCCAGTCCAGAGCCGCGTTGTTGAAGGTGCTGACGAGTCCTTGCCACAGAGGGTCCGCAATCATCTCGTTTGGTCCGTACTGCAAGATCCACAGCTTCAGAACCGCCTTCAGCATGGTGGTTTCTTTCACAGTAGCCGCGGGGGGACTGAAGTTGGGAAAGTAGTGATCAAACCAGGAGTTGATAAGGGGCCAACTGGTTTTAAGTAGCTTGTAGCACTGGTCAGCGGTGGGGTGCCGCCCTGCTCCATCAGTCACAACATTGCCCAGTACTGAGGTCAGAGGGTCACAACTGGGATCGGGCGGCACAGGCTGGCGATAACACATCGCCCCATTGGTCTCAGTAGTGAGGGGCAGACTGTAGGTAGCGGCTACGTGAATGGCGAAGTCGGCTTGCTCCTTACTCATGCATCCCTCTAGACTGGAAGCAGCGCAGTGGGTGCAGCTCGAGTGACAAAGCAACACAGTGCAGGTCTGGAAGTAGGTGTCTCCATCCCACTCAGTGACCGAATTGCACTTGCAAAAGCCTTTGTCAGCGCTCATGGTAGCGCCACTCGCTGCAACGCAGGAGTCACATATGCCCGGAGTAGTGCAGGAGCAGGAGGGATGGCAAGTGGGACAGCTCGTCCCTCCATTGGCTCCGCACATGAATGTCGTGAAGATTAGAGCCTTGGCCCAGCTGCGGCTATTGTCTTCCCTGATAACTAGGATGGCGTCCATGAAGTAGCCCTGTCTAGCGTCTTACCGTGAAGGAAATTGTGTCACTCGAGCCTATATAAGATGACTCAGGGGCGAGGTTTTCGGGAATGACAGATGACAGCTCAGTTGTAACTTCTCCTCGGATTGTCACTATTGCGTAGGATTCCAATCCATCCGAACCCATCGTCAAATGCATCCACTTCCCCATAGGCAAAGATGATGGCACACCGGGCTGGTTATTGACAGGCTCGAAGCATACGGTACCATCGTACCAATACACAGATAGATTTGGGTACTGAATGCTGCCAATGTAGCTCGCGGAATCCGTCAGCTCCTTAATAAAGATCCATTGGCCGAAAGTCCACCGAATAATTGGGTAGACGACGGATTCGATGTTGAGGTAAGTTCTGAAGAGTGGGGCGGCTGCGTGGTCGATGAACAGAGGAACGATAGGAGAGGTGATTTGCTTCTTGAGGGAATGCACGCAGAATAGCAAGCAGAAACACAATAGGGTCAGCCGCAAAGCCATTATTACCGCTACGTCCACACAGCCAAACTAACAGCTTGAAATTATACATAATTATCACTCCAGGAAAAAGCCGCCAAATCGACTAAGCAGGTTTCCTCTAAAATTACCTCTGCTTCCCTTCCTCAGTGCTCACAGCCAATGTCTATTGAGGGTTGTAGCTATGCCTTGTGTCCCGACACGTCTAGCAAAACTCGCATTTCCAGGGCCGCCAGCTTCTAACAGCCAGAGCCCTGGCACTTAATTGCCACTTGCCTTGACTGTTACGGCAAATGCATGCAGCGCTTCTTTCCTTATAAGGCACGAAAGTGGCCTGGGGACTGCGCTACAAGTGATATAGCGTGGAGGAGTGAGAAGAGCACTTTCCTTCGCAGAGAGGCAGCTGCTGCTTGTTTCTTGCATACAGAACGAATATCCCTAGTAGCCACACCCTGTGAGGGCAAACTCCACTGCTGCAGGGCTAGTAAATGGAGAGGACCTACAGTGGAGTTCGCAGCAGTTTACTAGGTGTTAGGGCTAGCGGAGATAAGAAGCAGGTAGCTTCTAAAGCTGCTAATCCTGCACTTACCGCGAATTCATTTTACCAGGGTTCATAGGACGCGAATACTTTCACAATAAGGCGCTGAGCAGGGCTTCTATATGGACGTCGTAATTGAGTTAATTGCTCTTTCCTGGCCGAATCGAGAGTACTGGCGACCTTCATATGCGGAGCCAATGGAAGAACGAACTGTTCAACTCCTGCATTACTGCCCGCATATGCGATGACTGCGCTGCAAGTGGCGGGGTCATCCAGAGTGGTGAGGGAACTTTCTGCAAGTGTAGGCCACTGACTCGGATGGAGTCTCCTCACTCCACCTTCTGTGCTTCTGCGAATATAGAGGCTGAGAGGAGCTGACTTCGCTATTCACGTAGCCACTACCTACAGTTTGCCCCTCATTACTGCAACTGATGGACTCGTATGCTACCCACTCCTCCGATTATGTATGGACTGTGTAGCCCTCTGGAGTCAGTGGCGGGTACATCCCGGCTCAACAGGCCTGAAATTCACTCTGAACCAATGTTACCTGCTCACAGGTAATTGGCCTTTCGTCAAATCCCCATGTTAAAGGCAGTGCTGCAGCTGTGGATCTTTCAGTATGGTCCCTCTGAAATGGCAGTGGTCCCTTGTGACAGGGCATCATTACAACGTTCAACAATGCTAGCTTCCCTGCAGCTCTATTCAGCCACTTCAGCTCAGTGCGCTCCACTAGCTGCGCAGCTCCAACACTTGCAGTAGCCAAGCACTAGTTCGCTCGCTATCGCTACGCAAAATAGCTCCCGAAGGCTTCCCAATTCCCCATCCATCTGCTTTCTGCATATCAACTCGCTTTGAAGATCGGAGAAACGAGCAGGACAGCTTGCAGAAAGCCTTTCATTGCTACCATATAGCTATAATTACGCCTTCGCAACAGTCCATCTGCACCCTGGCGGAAAGACTTCCCGAATCACTCCGCCCACATGAGTCTTCCCTTTCCTATGCAGCATCTGCTGTTTGGGTAAATTGGTGACCGTGGCTTGCATATGTTGAGTCCATATGAGGTGACTGGCTCGAACTACCCTGGGAGTGCTGAGAGCCCCGGGGTCGGACAGGCCTTGGCGAGGGGTGGACAGAGGGAAGGCGCAGGCGGGAGGCAGGGAGTCGAGGTTCAGGTGGAGGGAGGGGCGGCTTGATTTCATACCGTTAATATTCGAAAGCGGGGGAACGCAGCTCAGTGGGGACTTGGGCAATCACTGGAAATCGAGCGAAAAAGGCTGGGTGTTGCTTTCGATGGTTGAAGACTGAGGCGGATTTTTGGACGAAGTTTTGGCTGGAAAGTGCAATTTTCGCTCGTTTGCTTCTCACTTACTCAGATTTTCTATATCGTTAATCTGCAGAATTCACTAAAATTGCGATTTTCCTAACATCAACCCATATCCTCAACACTTCTTTCCATATGCTCAAACCCACCCTTCCTCCCACTTCCCTCATCACCTTCCCAACCCTCCCAATTCCCCACATCAGAACTCCTCCCTGAGTCGTATCCCATTTAACCCAGTATAAACATTCCATGGGCAACTGCGGCATCCGAAGCAAACCCCAGGTTTCCCTTCCCACTTCCATCCAGTCCAACTCCTCAGCCAAACACACCCTGCGGGTGCGACTGCTGGAACTGAGGCAGGCGGACCGAGTGCCGGTGCTGAACATAGAGAGGAGCAAAATACACCAAAGGAGACTGGTGAGGCAGGAGACTGCGGAGTCGTGGGAAGTGCAGGGGCTAAGTCCACTGTAGATCTGAGAAAGCGGGAAATCGGTACCTTTAGTCTATATAGGGACTAAGCCAGGTCTGACTGAAAAGGCGCCTTTAGGACCAGAGGCAGGTTAAGTTGCTAGAGGCTGCTTTACTTCTGGAACTAGCGGCTTTTTACTTCACTATAAAAGGACTAGGACTGGGTCTGTACATGTATTTGAATTAGAGAAAAGATTGTTTACAGAGGGAATACATGAGTGCAAGTGGACCACATCTCAGTTGAATAGCCCAATTCTCTTGTGAAAATGTGGGAAATGGGAAGGGAATTGACAAACTTTAGGCTTTTTAGAGCAAATCAAGGTAATTGCAGTAATTTCCAGCGGAAATTAGTAAGATTTCTCACATTGGCGTATAAACTACAGGGCGGCAAGCTGCAAATATCCCTAAATCCGCTCATTTCCCCTCTAAAGGTCCTAGCGCCCCTATCTCCACCCAGCAGTTTCCCATTTCCCAGCTCAAAGCCTTCCCCAAACCCATGCAAACAGCCTTTATCCGTCTTCTCCGTCCAAACCGCTGTTAGATTTGTAGAGTCCGCTAACAATATAGATGATCCGGATTAAATTCGACCATGGGCCTGAACTGACCCTGACTCCCTGCTATCCCGCCAGTCCCTCCCCGCCCAGTCTCTACGCCTTACTCCCTCTCTCCAAATCTCCCTCTGATAGCGCCGTCACACTAGCCAGCTACTCGGAGCAGCAAGATGACATCTTCACCCCTGAAATCAAACAATTGCAGGAAATCAGACTGCGGAAGTGCCAAGAAATTGGCCAGGTATTGAAGCAGTTCACGCGGGAAATAGCCGGGGAAGCACGTCCTCCCAAGCTCGAAAACCTCCGCTACCGAGTCATGCGTTCCCTCAAAAAGTTCATCCGACGACTCCTCCAAGACAAGAAAGTGAGCAAAAAGGGACTAATGGCGATTCCAGGCGAGCTGGACCCAGAGGTCCTCGACCAAATACAAGAGTACTGCCAAATCCACCGACACGTCCTTACTACCTTCGCTTCCCTGCAAAATGGCCCTTGTGTGGACCACAGGCGCTCAGGCACCAATACTGGGCACAACACATACAACAACACCTATATGCGGGAAATCTTCAGACAAGAGGAGGTGCGGGAGACCTATAGTCTGTATATTCGCCTGCTGTTTTCCAGGGATCAGGTGCACAGTCTGTGCAATCGGTTCAAAATCAGGTGTTGTGAGGGGAGACATGAGCAGGGGTGTGAGGGGAAGTGGAGGGAGTTTAAGAAGATTTTGGTGGATTTCCTGGGAGCGGACGTAGACGTTTAGGGTAGATAATAGATGGCAGAAGGCAAGAGGCGGGTATGCGCGATTTCGACCTGAGGAACTATAATCGCTAGAAATGGAAGCCCAGCATGACCAAAAGCTGCAGGCACTGCTGAAGAAGCACAAAGCCAACTTACTACTCGACTCAGTTCGAAACCGAATGGCTGCCATGCCTCCGGGAGCCAAGTCCCTGCCTGCACCCGCTCCTGCAGATGAGCGGTGGTCGCACATTAACACTGATACGCCTGCACAAATGATCGAAATCATCGAGCGACTAACCAAAGAGATATCCCCTCCCGCAGTCCCACTAACACCCTTGGATCGCACGTCTTTTACGTGCATTATCTGCACTTGCGGGAAGCAGGCCGAAGAGAGGTTTTGGGACTTTCCCTGCACTTGCCCTGTCTGCAGCTTCTGTGTTTCTAAGCAGATTTACGAGGAGTTCCTGCCAGAGTGTCCGGCATGTGGTCAGCGGTACAAACATCACGAACTAATGTCCTTCCTAAACCATATCTCAAGGCCTCCTAGTTAGTTCCGCCTCCTGCTATTCTCGTGTGTGTTTTCTGCTTTAGGCAGATATGTAGCTTTATAGAATGGACGCGGAAAATGCGCTCCGCGCGAATATCAAGCAAAAAGGCGAAAACTCCTACTAATACGCCCACCAGCCCCGGCCCCAAAGCACTGCCACTGCACAAGTCCTGGCCGGAGTCGGCCTCATCACAGGCGGAGACCCCAACTTGCTCATGTCCACGATGACGTAATGCCTACCGCCCCAGTGATTCCCATACGGAATTACGCCTGGGGAGATGAAACCGCCAGAGTAACCGTAATGGTCAATTTCGAGCCTGGCTGTGTGCTGACTGAGGAATCAGTCGAGTGTCAATTTGACAACAATGAGGTGCGAGTGGTGAATTGGAGGAACACAGGCTTATTCTGAAGCGGCTGAGGTACAGTATTGTGCCTGAGGCTTGCTGTGTGAGGGTCAGGAGAAGTCGAGTCACACTGGTGCTTATTAAAGAGGAGGAGTTGAAGTGGTATGACTTGGTGCAAGCAGGGAAGGGTTAGGGCTAAAAGGACTATGAATGGCTCTTTCAGTCTCCAGATAAGCATCGATCTTAAGGGAATTCAGCCAATTATTAGACCATTTCTCGGAGAATATGAGGACGAAGCGATAATATATAGGCTTGAGGCAATGCCAATTCTGCTTCTCCCGTCCTTAGCCTATAGAACTTTAGCCTCCGACCTCAGCTTTTCTAGCAGTTCATCCACACTCGCCACCTTCACTCCTCCCTTTCTGCTAGGCGGCGGTTCCACTCTTTCCGTCACATACCCCGGAGTCAAGTCCACTCCCAGAGTCTTCAAATCGATCGTTTCTATCGGTTTCTTCTTCGCCTTCATGATGTTGGGAATTGCAATTGGTCCCGGAAGGTTGAGTCTCAAGTCGCAAGTCACTACCGCCGGAAGCACAAACTTGAGCGTCTGCAAGCCTCCATCAATTTCCCGCACTGCAGTGACCGTGTCTCCCTCCACTGTCAACTTGTAGAGCTGAGTAGCCTGCGCCCACCCCATCATCCCCGCTAGCAACTGTCCAGTCTGCCCACAGTCCCCGTCAATGCTTTGCTTCCCCAAAATCACCAAGCGGAACGCGTCTCTCTCCACAATCTTCCGCAGCACACTCGCAACTGTGAAGGGCAGCAAGTCCTGGTCCAGTCTCAAGTCAGTCTGGATGTGGATGCCTCTATCAGCGCCAATTGCAAGGGCATTGCGCAGAGTCTCGGAAGCCTGCTTCGGCCCGATGGTCAGAGCCACTACTTCGCTGACTGATTTCTTTTCTCGCAATTTGACGGCTTCGAACACGGCGATCTCGCAGAAAGGATTCATCGCCATCTTCGCAGACGCCAAGTCCATGCCTGAAAAGTCAGTCTTGACCCTCACCTTCGTAGCCGCGTCCACCACTCTCTTAATCGGCACCAATACTTTAAGCATTGTTATGGACCACTATAGACCTACGAAGAAGGGTCTGCTGTGTGTGCGGGACTCAGCCCGTTGCACACTGTAGTGTATGGGTCTAGGTCAGGGGAGTCTTTGAGGGGCGACTGAGACCTGGGAGAGTCGAAGGTAGAGGGACGGAAGGCCAGGAGAGCTGGGGAAGTGGTGACGAGGTCGGGACTTCGGACTGGGAGTTTGCGCCACTTGATGAGGGTTTGGGTGTCTGTGCAGCAGACCACGTGGCGCAGGTAGCTGATAGGTCCGTTACGAGCGAAGGGGTGGTAGGTCTGATAGGACTTCTTGAGTCGTTCGTAGGTGGTTTTCCCTATGCTGAGCAGGTAGAAGTGGAAGCACAGCAGTCCTACGGCAAATAGGAGCGCAGGAAAGGCCAGCAGCAGCACAATCCAGGAAGCCACCGCCTCCCTGGAAGCCCTGTCAAAGGAGTCACTGTTGTCCTCCGTCAATTTCTTCAAATGCACACAGCTCACTACTATTCCAAACGTCGCCATTGTCGCTGTAGTGACCAAAAACCCCAGAAAGTAGCTGTAATTCCGCTTCCCCACGCAGTTCCCCACCCACGGACAGTGGTGATCGAACCTTTCTACACAAGCGTCACACTTGTAGCAATGCGAGGCTCTGGGCGGCCTGTAGAGACAACAGGTGGTGCAGTACCTGACCTTCACCAGCGCTCCTCGAACGGGCATTTCTCGGCCTTGTCCTTCGAATATCAGGTCGATGCGGGAGGATTGAGGCGGACCTTCTGAGAAGGGTCCAGTTTGCCGAGGCAGGAAGCCAGGGTCAGTGCAAGCCGTCAGAAAGAAGAAGGCGAGGGCAAGGCAGGAGCACACTGTGCCGAGCACTACAGGCGCCGGGTTCGCTCTTTCAGTTAGAAAGTAGCTGCAAGGGTAGACGAGGCAGATGACGGACAAGCCCAGCAGTAAAGTCAAGGAAAACACGCCGTTGCGGAAGTCCGGCCCCAGCAGAAGCCCGGAGTGGCCGAGGAAGTAGCTTTGTCCCGGCCACTTTAGTTTCATTGTCGGGCAGGGACTGAAGCACTAGAGCGGATTTACTCAAATACGCAAGTAGTCACTGCATCAGGGATTTAGCGATCCGGACTAGACTGGTCAAAAGTCGTTCAAATAAACATCGAAAACAATAGGCTGAAATGGCTTTTCCTGGAACTTTCTAGTTGAAACCAGGCTGTTATCAGCACTTTTCACTGCCGTCTCGAAACTAGTCAAGTTGCCAATCAACTGGTCCTAGCTTCTCCTGCTTTACTTCGTGAAGCGTGACTTCTCAGGTATAGGAAGGACCTTTGTGTCAACTACTATTGTGGGGCCTACAAGTGTTCCTCAATCACTCATGGATTCCACGACTTTCTTCGGTCTGGTGAGACTTAGAGGAGAGCAGGCCTATGAGCTGACACTGCCCGATAGTACGCAACTTACCTCCTCTTCCGTATATGAAGGCTCGAGTGATGCCGTTGAATTCACGGTGAGCGACTAGACAGGGCTTTTACTTAGACGTCTCCATTTCCATTAACGAGAGCAATGACCTGAACCAAGCAACCACTCACATGCTATCGACCTTCCTGTGTGGGGGAGCAGACCCCTGTCCCACATGTCACCCCTCCTGCTTGTCCTGCACTACCCCGGGCCAATGTGACTCCTGTGCCTCCAATAAATGGGCCACTGAAAGCGCTGATGGAGCTTTCTGCGTGTGCAATTGGGCCAGTAAGTGGGATGGAGTCAACTTGTTTTCGTCTTCGTGTTGTCACTCCAACTGCCCCATATGTGCTTCTGCAAGCTTAGAGGGCTGTATGAGTGAAGACGGAGCCGACTTCGCCATTCACGTAGTTCAACCACTTCAGCACACTGTGCACCACTGCGTGCCCGGCCTTCTGACTTGAGTGTTTGCAGCTCGACTCCAGGTACACCTGCTGCACGTAGCTAAGCACTAGTCCTCCTACGCACTTCCCACTGTGTCTTACAAGGAGGTCTCTTTCTTAGCAATATCTCCACAGAGGAATGGTTGTCTATGGCGCAGAGTGCCCTTCTGGCGTAATTCGCTCGCCCAGATGCTCACTCTTTCCGCTGCGCTAACCACAGTTTCAGCCTTCTCTTGGAATTGGTAAAATAGCAAGCGGCTGAGTTCTGCTCGATCTGGCGTCCCCTCCTTAGAATTACTCCAGCGCTCCTCATTTGATTGGGCGACTTCCTCAGTCTTCCAACTAGGATGAATAGAAATGCTGCTTCGGTTACTCACTCTAGCCGCTGCGCTGACCACAGTTTCCGCCTTCTGCGGGGTCACTCCGGAGTGGGAGGCTGAACAAGCGGCCAAGTTCAACTCAACTCGGCGCTTACAGCCCTCCGCAGCCTTCTCTAGAAGCGCTACTTTGGGCGGTCTGCGCATTCACGCCCACTACCTAGACATGTCCGCGCTCTCTGCCGGCCTCATCACTCGCATTCAAACTGTCCTCATGCCGAGTGTCATTTCCTGGTACGCACACACCCTTCTAGTGCACAACCTCAATGAGAACTGGGTGTTGCCGCAGACCTCTTGCGGAGACTACCCAGTTCCAGCTGCACACCAAAGCACTGGCCTAGCGAACGTGGACTTGGTCATATATGTCTCCGCCACTACAGACGCAGGAGCTGCATATGTGGGAAGAGCGGGTCCCTGCGCCTTTGACGGCGGCAGTAGCCCTGGCAGTCCAATAGCCGGCACTTTCCTCTTCAACGCTGCCCAGTACACTGCAGACTTGGAGGTCGAAATCGAAATAGCAATCGGACGACATGAGGTTGCGCACATTCTTGCCTTCTCCAACTCCCTGTTTCTGCGGTATGTGAAGCCGGATGGTTTTGCTTACTCCAACCCAATGGTGACAAATACAGCCCGCGGACTCACAGTGACGGAGCTGACCACTCCCCAAGTGGTGGTGAAGGCGAAAGCAGCCTTCGGATGCGACACTTTGGTCGGCCTTGAGCTGGAAAACGGAGGCGGCAGCGGCACAACCCTGGCTCACTGGGACAAAAGACTAATGATGAATGACTTTATGACCGGACAAACCAGTCCCTACCCTGTGTACTCCGACATCACTCTCGCAGCCTTTGAGGACTCGGGGTGGTATACGATTGACTACGCCTATACGGACCAAATTACCTTTGGAAAGGGACGTGGCTGCTCCTTCTTCACTACTAAATGCGTCGTTAACGGCGTCGCCCAGTTCCCCGAGTTCTGCGACACTCAAAGCGAGAATCTGTGTGATAGCTTCCACACTAAAAAGGCTGGCTGCCAAGTCTACACCTACTCCGCTGCACTCCCTACTAATTATCAGTACTTTTCAGACCTGAAAATGGGCGGCAGTGACCAACTGGCGGACTTCTGCCCATATGTCTTCGCTTACAATAATGGCGACTGTACCGGCAGAAGCAAAACAGCAACCGACCTGCTTCCGGCTGCCTTAGGGGAAAAAGCCTGTGAGAACTGTCGCTGCTTCACAGGGACGTATATAAAATCAGGGTATTCAATGTCAGGTGACCCGAACCATTCAGGCTGTCACGAGGTCATTTGTGCAAATGGAGTAGCCAGTATGAAGTTGGGAACTACGACAGTGCAGTGCCCTGTGGCTGGAGGACAGGTCAATAACATTCCGGGCTATGATGGCTTTGTCACTTGCCCGGCCTATGCAGAGATATGTGAGCCGACTCTCTGCCCAAATGGCTGTTTCGGGTACGGGAAATGTGTGAGTGGAAGCTGTGTGTGTGATGAGGGGTACTCAGGGTATGACTGTTCACTGGTCTGTGCGGATACGTGTAAGTCCTGTTCCGGCTCAGCAGCTACAGACTGCCTGGCTTGCTATGCACATGCGTCCCTGCCTAGTGGACAGAGTGTGGGCACTTGCACCTGCAATCAAGGGTACGCAAGAACTGCCCTCAGTTGCGACGCCGTTTGCTCTCCAGCGGGCTGCCTTAATTGCATCGGCTCAAACCCAGCCGAGTGTATGACACCGGACCAAGCCGCTTTCGTGCAGCACGTTGCCTCCGCCTATAGTCTGCCGACCACCCAGGAAAGCTCTGACCACTTCATTTGCTATCGTACTCCTTTGCCTTCCTGTGCTGCCGCCATCACCGTCATTGTAGGCGCTGTGCTTGACTACGGAAATGGAAACGTGTCGCTGGATAAGTACCAATGTTACGATCTGTTGAAGGCGACGTGGCCACTGATGACGTCTTGGTTCGGAGCCTTGATTAGCAGCTTCACTGGACCAGCGGGAGCCACTGAGTCGGAACTACTAATCGTGAAATCGGTCCTGTACCTATGGATTGTGCAGTTCGGTCCCGCACAGTTGATGCATGACCCAGCCTGGCAAGACTTACTCGCTGCCTTCAAGACCCCAGCAAGCGACTGGACGAACTACCTAGGCTGGACGGGCAGTAGTCCTGGCTATACCCTGGACGCTGGTGCGAATATCAAGACCTTCCCTGCAGACCTGCAGACTTGGCTGACTGGCAGCTGTTCAGCTGGCTGTGTGGAGCAGGAACTGCTAGTTCTCAACCTTAAGAGCACTGTGTGTCAAAACTCCGCCTGCGTTGGCGTGAAGGCGAAGTGCGGACTAGTGGCTGTGGGCAGTCCCTGCGCTCTCACTGGCTTTGACTAGGTCTAGACTAGTAATAGCTACCCAGAGACAATCGCTACGACTGCTCCTCAGGGCGATACACCCAGGCAAATCGCTACCTAGGAGTGACTATTTGACTAGTGGCTAGCTAATTGCAGATGCTGGTGGGGTTGATCTGCCGGCACTGAGCTCCTAGAGGGCAGGCCGAGTTGCACAACGTGTTGAACAGCTGCAGTTCAGGACTGGCTTGGGTGAGCATGGCTTCCAGCTCAGCAGGGAAAAGACTAGTGGTTGTGCCGTCTGGACTATAGCCCGTAGAGGCCCCCGCCCAGGCCAGCAGTTTGGTCCAGTCCAAAGATGCGTTGTTGAAGGTAGTCACGAGGCCTTGCTACGCAGACTCTGTTTTCAACACGCTAGGACCGTACTGCAGGATCCACAGCCACAGCACGGTTTTCAGCATATACACCTCGTAGGAAGTCGCAGTTGGGGGAGTGAAATTCGGGAAGAGGTCACTAAACCAATAGTTGACATATGGCCATTGCACTATAAGCAATGTAAAGCACTCATCAGGGCCTGCGCCTTCCAATGCTTCCGATCACTGCCAGCAAAGGGTCGCAGGTGAGCGTAGGCACATGCTGGCGATAGCACATAAGTCCGTTGGCTGCAGAGGCTAGTGGCAGGCTATAGAGAGCTGTTAGGAGAGTGGCGAAACTGGCTTCGTCCTCACTGTTCATGCAGGCTGCTGGGCTCACACCTGCGCAGTAGCTGCAGCCTGCACTGCAGCACCATCGAAAGTAGTCCACTTCATCCCACACTGTGACTGAGTTGCGCACACAGAAGGCGCCATCAGCGCTCTCAGTGGCTCTGTCCAGGGCGTTGCAGGAGTCACACTGGCCAGTCGTAGTGCAGAACAGACAAATGGGACAAGCCGCAGCTCCATTGGCGCCACATAAGAAAGATGTTAGTATTGCTGCTGTAGCCTGAGTCAGGTCAAAGCCTTCGTTGATCGCAATCAGCACGTTCAAATAATAGCCATGTCTAGTCGCTTACAGTAAAGGAAGTGACGTCATTCGACCCCTCATAGACAGCACTAGATGTCAGCGCGGGACTAGTTGCTAGTGTGAGCTGATAGGGATTTTCTCCTCTGAGTTGGACTACAGCGAAAGAAGACCCGATTTCATACAGGCCATATAAACCCATGTTGACAGCGGCAAATCTCCATACACCACTTCTGTGCATAAACCGTCGTCATCATCACATAAATGCAGTTTCCCACTATCCCAGTAAATCATTAAGTCTGGTAAATAGGTGTGAATAGGGTTTGAGTTTGTGCTTACCATAGCTGTAATATAAACCCACTGACGAAGAAGTCACTGATTGGCAGGGTAGGCAACTCCAGGATATGCGCCTAACGAGGTAGTAAAGAGAGGCCCGGCTTGGGCGGTGAAGGACTGAGCAGTGATGGGCGACACGATTTGCTGTTTGAAGGCACTTAGGAGCATAAGAGTCTGTAACTTCAGGGCAGTCCTGAGGCCCATATTATTACGGAACGGTTCGAGCGTGAGGCAATTAGCAGTTACTACGGACAGGCTTGAAACTGCCTTTTATCGATTTATTCACCAAGAAACTGCCTCTAGCCTACTGTTAATGCGTTGTTCTTTTGTCTTTCTTAGTGTATCGCCTTTGTTGTGAGCGGCGAATTGAGTTTTCTTCGGCGAGTACTGTTAGCTCTACAGACTTGTTTCAGAGCCACGAACCTTTCAACGCAGCGCTTTTTCCTTCAAACGCTTGCCTTGAAGTCTGCTGCCGGTCTCTCCAACCTGAATTCCTCCCAGTTTGTGTGAATAGAGACTGGATTTTCGGTGCATAGTCATTTCGCGGGTTTACTGAACATCTCAACTTTTGCTTTGACTCGTATTGGACAGTCGTCCAACCCTTTCCACAATGAACTTCTGCATTTGTGCAAGGCGGCGCAGACTACCGAAGTAGTGTTATTATCACTGTCAGTGAAGCTAGGGCCGCTGGGAAGTCCGAACTGGCTTATCAGGAGAGAATAGACCGTGTGACAGGCTGGGCTTCCAAATGCATGATTGCATATGTTACTCCCACCTTGCTGAATTGGGGAAAGCCAGCCCCTCATCGAACTCAACGAAATTGGCTAAAGCAGAAGGTGAAATACCGCCTAGTAATAGAGACTCCACCGTACCTACCTGCCTGCTTGGTGTAGTGTAGTTCTGTGAGTGAATTGATAAGGAGGCCATTCGACGAAGTTACTAGGGACAGGTGTGGAGCGGCACTGCCTATTGGCGAACGTATGACTCTATTTCGACTAGACCTACGTGCTTAGGAAGAAGCGAGTTTCTCGAGGATGGCTCTGACCAGCGGGACGAACTCCGCCTTGCTAATAGTTCCGCTTCTATCAGCGTCCAGCTCGTTGACGGTCTCCTCAATCTCAGCATCAGAGGGAATCGGCAGCTTCAGTTCCCGGGCCACCTGGCTAAGCGCGTCCTTCAGTTCTCTCTTGTCGATCTGACCAGACCCGTCTGCGTCGATCCCGTCGAAGACTGCGTCGCTGGCTGCACGTAGAGCGTCAGGATCTGCCAAAATCGCTCTAATCTCGTCTCCCATTATTACCACCACTGCTTTTCAACTCTAATCATGGAGGTAGAGAAGACGGATTTGCTGCGGCCTTTGAAGGCTGCCAGTCCTCTGAGCACGGATTTCACCCGGGTTTCTTGTTTTTCTCGCCTGTGCTTCTGGTGGACTCTGCCCCTCATGCAAGCCTTCAGAACTGCTCCACTCACACATGATTCCCTCATGAACCTGCCTTCTGACTTCCTCAGGCCTGCAAGTCGCTTCCACTACTCCGGCCGACTCGCAGATGACCTCCGCAAAGCGTATTCCTGCACAGTGCTGAAACTAGGGGCACAGGGAGTGCTGCTTTCTCTGCTCAACTTCATGTTGCCGCTATACATTGTGTATGTGCAGTTCTTTATAGAGTGGAAAAGGCCGGTTGCTGAGGGACTGTTGAGTCTGGTAGCTGTGGCGCTTACGATGCTGGTCAGAGCGCTGCTGAATTCGCAGCAAATACTGGGGTTATTGCGGCTTCGAGTCATTATCAAGTCAATTCTGCAGGAACTTGTCTATGACACTTCACTTCAGCTCCGTGAAGGCTTATCCGTAGGCCAAGCGGTCAACGTCCTGCAAGTGGACGTGTCCAAAGTGTCAGAAAGTGTGCCCTGGGCTGTAAATGTGCTGTACTACCCTTTTCACTTTGCATTCGCTGTGAGCATGCTATGCTATCTACTGGGCTTTGCAGCCTTGGTAGGCTTGGCCTTCTTCATTGGGCTGTTTGTGCTGAACTTTTACCTGGAGCGGAGCATACAACGGGTCAATATACGCATAATGGAAGCGAAAGATGAGCGAATGAAGCATACAACTGAGTTGCTGACGAATATCCGTCCACTCAAGATGCTGTGCTGGGAGGACGCTCTCCTAGCTCGCGTGGAGGCCGCCAGGAAGCGAGAAAGTGCAGTAATCAAGGCTTATACAAGGCTGAGAACTGCCGCTGCGTCTTCAATGCTTTCCGCCCCTGCACTGGCCTCAATGGTGGTTTTGGTGGCCTTTGTGGGTCTGGGCGGGCAATTAACAGTCTCTGCGGCTTTCGGAACCCTCTCCACCCTCTTTCTGCTGCAAATTCCCCTGCGAGAGTTCCCCTCCTCTGTCAGTAATCTGAACCAAGCGCTAGCAGCCTGCAAGCGAATTGACGTCTTCCTGAACCGAGAAAAGGTCGCAGAGCGGCCTACAGGCCTAAGTCACCTGCCTATCCTCTTCCGTGCTGCCAGTTTCTCCTTCACCTCTGCATCTGAAGCAATTCTACACAACATTTCCCTTGAAGTCCAGCCAGGGGAGTTCCTAGCGGTTGTAGGTCCTGTGGGCAGTGGGAAAAGCGCTCTGTTGAAGGCGGCTTTAGGGGAACTGCATCACTCAGTGGGGTATTTCGAAGTAAACGGGCCTGTGGCCTTTTGCGGGTCTATCGACAGTTGGATCCTTAACGCGACTATCAAAGATAACATCGTAATTGGCAGAGAATTCAACGAAGTTCGCTACCAACAAGTACTAGAAGCCTGCGCTTTACTCCCAGACTTACAGGCTTTACCCGCCGGCGACTCCACCGAAATCGGCGAAAGAGGCATCAACCTCTCCGGCGGACAGAAAGCCAGAGTTGCCCTCGCCCGCAGTGTCTACGCCAATGCAGAAATCTACCTCCTGGACGATCCTTTAGGGGCTGTGGACGCACATGTCCGCGCTCACATTTTCCAGCGCTGTTTTCTTGGGCTTTTGAATGGGAAGACGAGGATTTTGGCGACTCATAGTACTGAGTTTGCGACGCAGGTGAGTAGGGTTCTGACACTGCATAGTGGGCGAATTGAGCACATTGGCGCCCCTGCGGAGGCAGTTTGGAGGAGTTCGGAAGAGACTGTAAGGGAAAACGTGGCTTCAGCGGTTGGAGGAAGGCTGGTGAGAGATGAGGAAAGGCCACATGGGGAGGTGAAATGGGCGCTATATAAGGAGTATTTCCGATACTGTGGAGGCAATTTATATGTGTTTTTAGTGATTTCTTCAGTTATCTGCTGGGTCTGTTCCAGAGTGGGTGCAGACTTATCGCTGAAGTACTGGGGAGAAACGCTGTCTCGCACCTATATGTTGGTTTTTGTGACTCTCAGCATAACAGTCATATTGTTCCTAGTGACTCGTACTTGGCTGGTGTCGATATCAGGCATTAGAGCTGGAAATCGAGCCCATCAGACTGCACTTACAGCGGTGGTCCGAGCGCCTATCAACCTGTACTTCGATATCACGCCTTTGGGACGACTACTGAACCGTCTTTCCAAGGATTTATATGACATGGACATCGACTTGCCCTTCAACTTTGGCAGTGTCGTAAGTACCTATGCCTCCTTCATGGGCATGTTAGTGGTTTCTGCTATATTTGTACCCTGGATATTGCTACTAGTGCCTGTGCTTGCTTGGATGGCAGAGAAATGCCAAACTCTCTATTTAGCAGGCGCAAATAACACCAATCGAATGCTACGGAATGCGAATTCCCCCTTAGTCCAGCACTTCACAGAGACTATAAGCGGCTTAAAGGTCATTAGGTGTCTCGGCTTGCAGCATATTAGTGCACAGACCAATGGCAACTACGTCGCATTGACGAATAAAATCCTGTTCAACAATATAAGCGCAACCGCCTGGCTGGACTTAATGCTAAACTGCATAACCGTCCTGTACTTCCTAGTAGTGACCGGATTCCTGCTCCTCGAACACGAGCGCCTAAGTGCAGGCTCAATTGGCCTCATAATAGCCTATATGCTTCCCTTGCCCAGATCCATCAACATGAATACCCAATTCACGAGTCGTTTGAAGACTAACATGGTAAGCATGGAAAGAGTCCATCAACTCACTACGATTCTACCAGAGGCTGATAGAGTCACTCCGCTGGATCAGTCACTAGCGCTGTGGCCGGCCTTGGGGTCGATTCACTTTAGAGATGTGAGTTTGAGGTATCGACCCAATACACCGGTGGTGCTGAAAGGCGTGGAATTCGAGGTGAAAGGGGGTGAGAAGGTGGGAGTGGTGGGTAGGACAGGGAGTGGGAAGTCCTCACTAGTGCAAGCGCTGTTTCGCATAGTGGAGCTGCAGAGAGGCGCCATTTCAATAGACGGAGTGGATATAGCGACTATCGGCTTGGCCAAGTTGAGAAGCGCAATGACACTCATCCCTCAGGACCCTCTGCTGTTCAAAGGCTCAATGCAAGTCAATTTGGACCCATTCACTACGATCTCAAAGGAGCGGCTGACTGCAGTGCTGGCTTCAGTCGGCCTATCCGCCTTTACAGCTGACTCCGAAGTGGCTGAAAGCGGGGCCAATTTGTCCTCGGGCGAACGCCAATTAGTCTGCATTGCACGCGCAGCCCTGGCCTCTACCCGCATCCTGCTCATGGACGAAGCCACTTCCGCAGTCGACCAAGCCACCGACGAAAGCATCCACCGTCTCCTCCGCGCCCAGTTCAGCCACTGCACTGTGCTGACCATCGCTCACCGTCTGGAGACTATTCTGGCCAGTGACCGTGTGCTGGTGTTGGAGCAGGGCCAAGTGAGAGAGTTCGCCCCGCCTGCTCAGCTCGCCCAAGACCCGACAAGTGCATTCGCAGTACTGCTGGCAGAGCTGCCTAGGACTCATAAATGAAAAGGAAGCTGCAGATATTGGTCGGGAAGCTGAAGAAGAAAGGACGGCAGCTCTCACAGCGGGACAAGAAAAGCCTGCTGGACCTGCCGTCTGAGGACATGCAGGAAGTGGTGGGCGCACTGCCTACTGCTATCCAGCAGTCTCTCCTCACTCTGTTGGAGAAGCCTGCCAAACTACCAATCGCTCCCCCCTGGCTTGAGCAGACCAAGGAAGCACAAGGCCGCTACCCTATCCTGGAAGGCTGCAGTGCCTTCAAAAGCGAGGCCCAGGCCAACCCCGCCCACAGCGTGGTGCAGAGTGTAATGGTAGCTGCAGGCGACAGCGTGTCCCCGGATCCCCAGGCTGTAGCCGTCCTTACAACCACACTACAAACTACTTTCAAGGAGCTGAGTGTATTGCGATTAGCGGATTTGACGCTTCGATTTCCTTCTGCGGTCAAGCGGTTCCAGGCTTTGCGCAAAAAGATGTCCTCGAAGCCTGAGCAGCATTCGGACGATGAGGAGTGGCTGCTGGCGGACTCCTCGGATTGTGAGTTGGAGGACCAGGAGCGACTTGAATTCAACGACCAGCGCACTCAGCTGATGACAGCCGCGGAGTACCAGGCTTTCACCGCTAGTCGGAGAGCCAACTTCCTCAATCTGGGCAGGAAGGCGTTTTTGGCCTGGATTGGGAAGGAGCATTTGACCTCCACGGCTGCTGTGGACTTGCTGGGGTATATAGTCTGGGACTATGCCTTCAGAGCAATAGAAGAAGCAGTCCGAACGCGCTCAGGAGGCAGCCTGCAGCCCCTCAGCAGCCACCTGACCGCACACGAAGTGGCAAATGCACTCGCGCATATGAACTAACTACAAATGAGTTCTAGTCATATAGTATGTGAAATCCCACTTGCACCACTACGTCTTATATGTAAACGAGGGAAATGCATAGGTACAAAGACCCTTCTTCCCTGCATTTCCCCTTTAGATAGAGAATATGGACCGCTTTCAGCCAGGCAAAGTGCTGACAGACGAGTCCACTATCCAACTCCTCGAAGGCAAGGACATGCGCTCCGGACACAAGGTCATCCTCGTGCGCATCCAAGCCTCTGACGCTGTCAGTCTGCGCCGAGCCATGCTGGAAATCGACACTTTGCGCAATCTCCGCGGCCAAAGCGTCTGCGAAGTATATGGCGTTGATTTAGAAATGCAGCCAGGACGGGGGTGGGTGGTTCACTGTGCGAAGGAGCACTGCAGACGGAATTTAGGCCTGGAGATCAAGATGAGATGTGAGCATTCGGAGAGTTGGAGCGATTTGGAAGTGGTGCAAATAGGGACGAAGCTGAGAGATGCACTCCTGGCTGCACAGCGCTTAGGCGTGACTTTTACAAAACTGACTACCCGGAATGTACTTGTGAGAGACAGGAAAGAGGTGATTTTTGGCACCTGTGAAGGTGCGGTGCAGTGGGACGGTGCATCCATGCAGGTCGCTTTGACCAAGTTGGCAGTTCTGTTGACTCAGATGGCCTTGCTGAGGTCGCAGGAGCTGACGCAGAGAGAGGGGGAAGAGCTGCTGGCAGGCAATTTGCCCGGCTACCTTCAAACGAATGCCTTCATTCGCAGTCTGGTCTGTCAAAACGAGCCTATAGACTTCCGGTTCAACTCCCCTTCTCTCCCCATCATCAATCACCCTACAAAGACGTGCAAAACCTGCAACCGCGACTTCACCGTAGCAAACTTCCACATCTCTCAGCTGCGTACAGAGTACCGCCGCTACCCCCAGCACCTGGACAGCATTTGCTCCATAGCGTGTTTAGACAGCTACATCAAGTACTGCGAGACAATGGAGGTAGGAGAGATAGTGTGTGTAGTATGTGGGAGGAAGTTTAGGGCGGAAATGGGGGAAAGGATGTGCTCACGAAGGTGTCAGGCGCAGGTAAGGGAACAGAATGAGTAAAACTAGCAATAGAGTGTGAATGGCACTGAGGAGCCTCATTAACTAGACACGGGCGAGTCCCCTGCACAGATGTTGGGCAGACTGGCGCAGGGAAGTGAGGCCTTTTCAAGCCGCCAGGGAGTTTCAGAGGCAAAGGCCTGCACTCGCTCGAGAGCGGAGTTGAGACTGGAAGCCTGGGACCCTGTTTTGCTGCATAACTCGCGTAGTTCCGCCTCGTACTTGGCTGAGAGACGTCGGCGATGTCCCGCTCCTGACGGAACTCCCACCTGTTCCTGCAGCTCCATGAAGCGATGTATCCAGGTAGACAGCAACTTGTGCAGTCTCACGACTTCCCCTTGTCTGCGCAACAGCTCTCGCTCGCAGTTTGTCTTGAAGTCCGCCAAAAAGCCGGACCAACGGTCTCTCTCCCGCTGATGTGCTGTGCAGACGTCTAGCTGCAGTCTCGCTAGCAGTGCCTCTGAGTTTTTCAGCCTCATCGTCTTCTCTGCTACTTCAGCCTGCAGTCCCGCCGTATAGTCCCTCTGCACCTGCCAATTCGTCTCCATCGTCTGCAGCTTTGCACCCGTACTGTCAGGGTCCACAAACGACCCTCCAGTCCTCACCTTACTCATATCAATCAATGGTCCTCCCTTCATCAGCATTCGTCTCTGCGAAGTTTCCCTGTTAAAAGGCTTGGCTATATGTGGTCTGGGCGTGTAGGCAGGACGCGGAGTAGCTCCTAATTTGTCCATCTGGGAAACGACACTGTGGTGGGCTGTGAAGAGACTGTCAAGGATGGACTCCAGCTGGATTATGCGCTTTTGGAGGTGGTCGCAAAGGGCTTGCTGCATACTTTGCTTGTGCTGGTCGAGAGCGGAGCGCCATTGCTGGTTTTGTAAGGCTCGGATGAGGTTTGCGTTGATCAGTCCGGCTCTGTATGGATGTTACTGGATGATTTGATTGCGGAGGTGGTACGTTTCCAGCTCGCCACTGAGGGCTGAATTGGGCTCCAGGAACTCATTAATGTGCAGGGTGTAGGTATGCGCTTGCGACATAACCCGCGAGTCCAAAGGCAAATCATGCGTAATTTCCTCCAACGTCTCCTTCACATCTTCACTCTGACTGACATCCGAAAACTCCAAAACTCCCGCGTCTCCCACCGTCACCATATCAATAAAGCGCGCATACTGCTCGTCCAAAGCCTCCAAACGATTTCGCAGGATTCTATTCTGGCTCTCGAGATTTTCCAACTGCTTCTTCAGCAGGTCTTCGTTGGACTGGGCGCGGATAGCGAGTGCGTCTTGGTAGCGCTGGTATCCCTCTATGCGTGCTTCTTTTTCTGTTATTAGGCTTTTGCGAGCTGCTCGGAGACTGTGGTCCAGCTCCAGGACTTGGGACCGAAGTTGGTCTTTCTCGACTTCCAGCAGACTGCACTGCGCTTCCACACTCCTCAGCTTGCTTTTGTACTTGCCTTTCATGCGGAAATACTTCTCCTCAGGAACCGCTTCCTTAGTGCCGGGCTGGTCGGAGTAGGACAGGTTGTCGGAAATAGTCGTTTCCTTGGGACGGAGACTGCTATCTGAGGACCTTGGAGAGTCGCTGTCTGCCACTGTGTCGAAGGGACCGTATTCTCCGATTTCTTTGAGGACTTTAGTACTGACGCGGGTGAATTCGGACTCGGTCTGGGGCGGCATTAGGGGCGTCGACATTCTCCTAATCCTGAGATCCCCTGCAGCTACCCCTGCCTCCGTATTCACCGCTTTATCCACCATTTCCACCCCTTTTCCCTCCGCTTTCTCTATCTGCAGCTCCGTCCTCTGCAGCTGCAGAGTCAACTTGTCAATGATTTTCTGGTAGGCTTCGGGCGAGTTTTTGATGTTGATGATTGCTTGGTTCTGGATGCGCTTGGCTCGCTGGGCGAACTTGATGGAGTTGAGAGTTTCGTCGAAGTGGCGGAAGCAGGGGGAAAGGGCGACTATGATGGTGGTTTTGTAGTTGCCGCCCAGAGACTCTTGCAATAGACGTGTCAACTTGGAGTCTCTGTAGGGCACATGTTCCGACCCACTGACTAGCGCATGTATCACATTCCCCAAAGCCGACAAACTCAGGTTTATCTTCTTCGCCTCATCCAGCGCATTCCCCGTGACTCCCGACAGGTGCACCTTTTCACTGCCTGCCAAGTCCACCAAGTTCAGCTTGCCTCTCCTTTCGCTTTCATTAGGGAACTTCTGCTTTACTTCCAAGGTGAAAAGTGTGTGACTGCGGGAAGAAGCCGCATTACAGCGAGTAGCACCCACAGTCCTCATCTGGTCCCCTAGTGCTATCAACTCCAGCATTTCGTCCTCGCAGTCCACCGACACTTCTGTGAGGCCTTGCACGTAGATTCCCTTGCGCGGGTCTTCCTTGATTTTGAGGTGGTGGGGCTCGGCACAGAGGAGGTCGTTGAGGCTTTCTTTGTAGATTTCCAGCATGGAGCAGGTCAGGGTGAACTCGATGTCTGCGGAGCAGGTGTCAACTGCGGAGAAAATTTTGTTGGCGGCACGGGGGATTATGCCTCTGCGAGTTTCGTCATATAGGTCCGCTCCCATCATCGAGTAGGTCTTGCCTGACCCTGTCTGTCCGTAGGCAAATACTGTGCCGTTGTAGCCTGTTAGGACGTCTTCTATGACTGGACATCCCACCACATTGAATACAGTCGCTTGGGTGTCTTCGGGCGGGAATATGCGGTCGAATGTAATTGTTTCCTTCTCTTTCCCGTCGCCAACAGTCATAGTCGTCTCATTCACAAATCTCACAACTAGCGGCTTATCCGGCTCCAGTGAAATCTCAAGTTGATTCTTGGGCCTAAACCTCGCAACAACCTTAATGTTGACGCTGGACAGGTCCTTATGTAAGGCTGTTATGCTGTGGCGGATGGCTGCAGGCGGGGGCGCCTCGGTGCCTAGAGTCCGCTGGGACTGCAGACTCGGTCTATTGCTGTGCATCTTTATTGGATAGACCGGTGGAAATGGAGATCGACCTAGTGCTGCCGACACAGCGGATTTTAGTACTCGGTAGGCACTATTTAGACGTGGAAATACGCACGGAAAGACACAAAGTCTTGAATTCCTCTGCAGACTTTGATATATACAGTCTATTTCCTCCCCTTCCCACCTCTTCCTTCACTATCGACACTTCCAGCCCCCACTTCGCCTCTGAGGACCCTCTGCCTGCCTTCAATCCACATCAATACGACACTATCGTCGGTCTGACTATGTACAATGAGGACCAAGAGGCCTTGGAAAGGAGTCTAAGGGGAGTTCTACGCAAGTCTGTGGGAGGGAAAAACTTAGTGGTGAAGAAGACTTTGGTAGTTGTGATAGTGGACGGAGTCCGAGAACTGATGAAGTCGGAGAAAAGGGAGTTCGTGCAAATGCTGGAAGAGTGGAGACTTTATGATAAAGACGCAGTGGAAAGCACTTTGAAGCTGTGGAGAACTAGGCCTGAACTGAAGCCCAAGGACTGCTGCTTTGTCTTTCAGAGCAAAATTGACTTGAGCAAGTTGCAGGAGGAGCTGGCTTCCTGTCGACAGCCCTGGCTGCCCGCCTATTCCGCCTCCGCACCCATCCCTCTAATCTACTCCCCGGACGGTCTGGATATTCTCTTCGTCGTGAAGCTTGACAACCGCCGCAAGCTGCACTCCCACCTTTGGCTGATGTATGTGTTCGCTCAGACAATTGACCCTGGCATACTGATAGTACTCTTTATCTAGCTGCTGGATGTGGGCACTGAGCCGCTGCAAGGCGCTCTCACCGCCCTTCAGTCCTGTCTCTCCAAAAACAAGTTCATTGGAGGGTGTTGTGGGGAAATCATGGTGAAAGACTGGGCTACTAGTTCCTCTAATTTCCTGAAACGTCTAGCGGACCGGATCTGTCTCCAGGCGCAGTGGTTCGAATACAAGCTCAGCCACGCACTTTACAAGCCTTTCGAGCACTGTCTTGGCTACATCTCCGTCCTCCCCGGCGCCTTCTCCGCCTACAGCTGGGCGGCCCTGTCAGCGGACGACCACCGCGTTCTAAAGGCCTATTTCAAGCCCTTTATCGCCCCGCAGCAGCTAACATGGGTGGAAAGCAATGTGTATTTCTTGGCTGAAGACCGCATAATGAGTGAAGAAATCGTGAAAATCCGCGAAAAAGGGTACCGTCTGGCCTTCGTGAAGCAGGCCAAAGCCACCACCGAGGGCGCCCCTGGACTCATTCACCTCATCAACCAAAGACGGCGCTGGATCAACGGCGCTTGGTTTTCCCTCATAAAGGTAGCGCTGATGACTGATATGACCAAGCATGTGCGGGAAAGCGGCCATGGGAAGGTGAGGACGGTGCTCCTCACACTGGAGATTTACTACCTGCAGGTGCTTATTGCCTTCACGTGGGTGGCGGTGGGAGCCTACTACTTGGCTTTCTCCATCACTCTGAGGAAGCTTCTCCCCTTCGATTCCAACGCAGCAACTCCCTCTCTCAACGCCTACTTGTTCTACATCTCCAAAGCCATCTACCTCTTTCTCCTCCTCCTCACCTTCATCATCAGCCTCTCCCTCAACCCCAAGCGCGGCTCCTGGTACTGGTACTCCCTCCTCCTCTTCTGGCTCCTCCTGTCCCTGTTCCTCTCCCTGTCCATTTTTTCCTTCGTCGTCACTCTGTCCTTCGAGTCGACGTACTCGATGGCAGCGCTGTGTGCGAGTGTAGGGGCTGTGGGCTTGGCGTTGGTAGTGTACTTTGAGGACTGGGTGTATGTGGCGGCCTGCTTTCCCTTCTATGTGCTCATGATGCCGGTGTATGTTAACATTTTGAGTGTGTATGCGATTTGCAAGACGGATGATTTGACGTGGGGGACCAGGAGAACTTCCTCAGAATCCTCTCCAGACTCGCTTTCTTTCCACTTTGCCCGCCTCAAAAGTCTGTATCTGCTGATATTCCTCCTATTCAATGTGGTGTTTTCTGGCGTTTTCGAGGCTCTCGACCGTAACAACTTATCTAAGTACCTTGAAATCCTATACGGCGTCTCCTTCTGTGTGCTGCTGTGTCCCGTGCTGGGCAGTGTGGCCTACAGTGTGATTCGGGCCGTGAATCACCGCACAGACCAGGTGGAGTTCGAGGAAAACATGACGAAACTCAAGCAATTGCCGGAGTATGCAGAGGACCAGACAGTTCTTGAATAGGATTAAATGGCGAGGCTTTCACTTAGAGCAGTGCGTTCCCTTGTTCGCAGTTGAAAAGTGCAGACAGTCCCTTCAAAGTCTATAAACTTGAAATCTGTAGGGATTATAATGGACTCAGATGTACTGATGAGCTTGGGCGAACGCCTATTAACCGAAAAACGCACTTCTTTTCGCAAAGTAAGTGAGGAGCAGCTGAGCAGCATCGGCTATTCGCTGCCTCACGAAGGAGGGTTTGTGCTGCCGGGGTCCAAAAGTGCCCTAAATCACCAAATCTTCCTGATTTTTCAAGGCTGCGAGCGGATCGTAGTTCTCGCCTACTCCCCTGCCAGTTCGAAGGGTCTTGAAGAGCAAGAAGCCTTAGAAGACACAGCTCAGCGCCTTTCAGAGCGGGAAACATGGGGCACCTGGCTAGTCCTGAGGACTAAAGACCGAGTGGCCTTGGTACTGAAAGGCGGACTCACAGTAGGCGCAGGGGACTTGAAAGCCTTGCTGTGGAGCACTTGCGGACTAGTGGATGCAGCTTTCAAGACCAAAGAACGCGAACTCAAGGTCGACATGCCGGAGCCCAATGAAGCGCAGATGCAGGGCCTTGTGAAGCAGCTGCTTTCGAAAGTGGGTTTCAGGAAAATCAAGGAAATGACCCTGGCACGCAGTCTAAAGGCCTTTCTGGTGGTTCTGAGCAACGAAAGCGACTCAGTGGAAGACTGCTGGAAGCGATTTCCCATGCGATTTGAAGTGGACAAAGCCGGAATCGTGACTCTCCGCGTGTTTTTGTCAGTGCACGACAAAGCCCACGTGTTCGAAAAAGGCCTATCTGAGGCTGCAATGAGTGTGGCGGCCCAGCTGAACACGCATATCCCAGAGGGCTGGTACGTGTATGAGTCCGCTATGCACCAAGTCCACCTGATTTTCAAGCTGGCCTGCTCCAAACTGCAGGAAGACGGCATACGCGCGTTGCTGCAGAACTACTATGAAGCTGCGATTAGCATATACAAGTGGTCTGCCTGGAGCTTCGTCCAACTAGTCCTCCAACACCCCCAAGACAACCGTCGTTTCGTCCAAGTGCAGGACGGAGACATCGAGGCTCTAATGGAAAAAGGCCTGGAAAGGAGCCCAAGTGAGCGGAAATGCGTAGTCCTCAACTACTCCCACGACCCAGAACTTTTCAAAAGGGACTGGGACTGTTTGGCGCTCATCCAGGCTACGCCTGCACTGGCCGGCTACTTGCTTTTGGAGCCTTTTTTGGTTTGTCAGCAGGACTTTTGCATTAAAGTTTTTGTGGATACGTTGCTTCGACCACTCGAAGCGGCTTTCCAAGAAGGTATGTCCGCAGGCATGTTCCTCGTGCGCAGTTTCTTCGACATGATGCGGCAATTTGAAGTCCACAAGGTCTTCCCCTCCTTATCCATGCTCAAATTCCGTCCTTCACCCTTACGACTGCTCCTAATCCCTGCAAAAGGCTTTTCCCGCACCCCCACATCCCTCTATTCCGACTTCCAATCCCTGGTAATTCACTGCACTATTGCCGCAGAGCAAGAGTTAACCCTCACTCCAGACGTCTCTTTGCTCTACTTCAGTCCTGATAGTTTCCAGCTAGTTGCAAGGACGGATACAGGTCCGCAGGTCAAGTCGCTGTTGGCAGGAGACTCTTACCTGCTTTGGCGCATGCAAATTTCGTACTTGACGAGGAGGATTGTCAACTATGTGGAGGGGTATAGGGCGGAGGCGAGGCTGATTTGTGGGGAAAACACAGTGGAAGGGATCGTGGCTACTGAGGACGATAGGTTCGAGATGGTGGAGGAAGGCAATGGAGAAGAGATGAACCGTTTCTACCTGCTCGAGCAACACCACTACACTTCCGTTCTCCCCAGCGAAACCCGCGACTTCGCAACTGTCCGCTGTCTGGTGCACAGCCTCGCATCCCTGCACAGGAAAGGCCTCTTCCACGGACTGATCTCCCCTGGCACTGTCAGAAAGATCGCCAGAGGCAAAGAGTGGGAGTTCTTCCTCTGCATGCCCTGCTTACATTGGAAGTATGTGGAGATACTGTACCCTGTCGTCCCTGCAGCCTACCTGTCGTACCTAGCCCCGGAAATGACCTTGCTGTACCACACATCCCAGTACCAGTCTTTCGAAATCCTGCAATCTTGCGATGTATACAGCTTTGCTCGCTTGCTGCAGCACTGGCTTCCTCAGATACGGGATTACCCTATAATCCAGGCCGCTCAGGCGATGGACTGGAGGGAGAGACCTGGACTGGAGCAGGTGCTGAAGGAGGTGGAAGAGGGGTTGGACAGGTCTACGCTGTCGACTGGAGCGCACCAAGATATCGGGGAGTGTGACAAAATGCTAGAAAGTCTGTGAGGATGGGAGATATAGGTCTTTTTTGGTATTTCCAGACTTTTAAATGGTAATGGATTTTGTGCGTGCACTGAAGGGAAAGTACGAATACCGCTTCGAGCCGATTGTGGCAGACCCTGCAATTGAGATAGCCACCAACACTCGCCTAACTCTCAGCACTATCGAAGTAGTGGACCTTTCGAGATCAGGTCTTCAGAGCAGTGGCGTCCCTGGGAGCGTGCAACAGACCTGTCCGAAGATAAGGGAGCTGGATATCGCTCACACCAGGGTGAGGGAGTGGGGAGTGGTGGTCAGGGTAGTGGAGCAGCTCAGGGTATGGGGTAGGTAGCGACTGGACTACTTGGATATATCGGGGTTGGAAATGAGGGAGGACAGTTTCCTCCCCAGTGCCCAGTCCTTCCCCAACCTCTCCACCCTCTTCCTCTGTGAAAGCCACTACTCCGCGGTAAAAGTGACATAGGCGGCCTGGGCCGTAGTCCTGCGCACCTTCCCACAGGTGATTCGCCTGGAAGTCCGAGCCTCAGTCCTTCCAGACCTAGCCGAAGAAGTCAGTTGTGGACTCTCTGTGGTGGAAAACGTCAATTTGAGTGGGTGTCAGGTGGGGAGATGGGAAGATGTGGGGTGGATTTGCAGGCTTCCCAACCTGAATACGCTGAAACTCTGCTTTAACCCGCTTACGGCCTTTCCTGTACCCAGGCCTGAGATTCAGCCGTTTTTCCCTTTGCTGCGGATGCTGAATATTGAAGAAACTGCCCTAGACTCCTTGGTTTCCCTCTCCGATCTCAGCACCTACCCCAATCTAACGGACCTGCGCATCACCAAAACTCCGCTAGCCAGTCGTTTCAACGAAGACTTCCGTATGGTCGTGATCGCCTACCTGCCTATGATCCAGCACCTCAACGGGGGAGAGGTGGACACTGAGGAAAGAGTGAGTCTGGAAAGGAACTTCGTGAGGGAGTTTGCGAGAGAGTCAGGGGGGGAGGAGCACTATAGGGAGGGAGAGGGACAGGGACTGGCAGCTTTGCTGCAGTCGGAAGAGTACCCAATCAATACTTTGGTGTTTCAGCGTCTTTTTTCCCTCCATGGTCCCGTCCATAAGTTCGCTTCCATCGACCTGTCGCCCCCTTCCTCCCTCTCCCTGACTTTCCAGCACTCCCCCCACTCCCTCACCCTGGACTTACCCACAACTCTCACTATAGCTGAGTTAAGAATGCTCTGTCATCAGCGTTTCAACGTCCCTTTACGCCAGTTAAGGCTGTACAAGAAACTGGGAAATGCCTATACTTCTCCACTGGAGCCAGAGGGAGCCCCGCTTTCCGCCTTTCGCCTTTTAGACGGAGACATTATCCTGGTAGGCACAAGAGCCGAAGTACTAGCAGCCAAAGGAAAGGCTAGATAATAGGGTAAATCAGAGGCTGAAGCGACTGTTAATGGAAGGAAAACAGGTGCGAGAGGCCGTCTTTATCTCGCCACAGGCTTTGCAGAGAGTGAGGAATGAGAATGAACAGCTGAGAGCACAGCTGAGGGAACTCAGTTTGAGGCTGGACGATTTGCTTGCTTCGCACTCCAAAAAGCCTTTGGACCCCGCTTCTATTCGCTTGAAGGAAGTGACGATTGCCCGCAGTCAACTGGACCACCAAGAAAAGCAGCTAAAAGACCTACTGCGAGCCCAGGCCCTCCTCTCTCCCAGTCGAGTGGCAGACCTCCAGCGCGAAGTTGCAGACCTAAACGAGAAAATCCGGCAGAAAGAGGTAGGCAACAAAGGCCTCCAGAGACTGGAAAAGGAGAGAGGAGGGGAACTGAACACCCTCACAGAGGACACAGGAGCAATGCACGAGTTGAAATCAGCCGCTGACCACACTCGTCGCTTTCAAAAGGCAGTTTCCGACCTCGAGAAAGAACTTCTCCGCGGGGACGAAACGCACAAAACAGTCTCTACCCGAGTGGTAGAGCTGGAAGCGAAGTATATGGAAGAAGTGGGGAGGAGTGCAGTGCACGCAGAAGATGAAGAGCCGCGGCCACTGCCTGTAGGCCAGCAGGACCTGGAAGCCATGCAAGGGAAGGTGCAGACACTGGAAAGGAAAAGGAACGCGGATATGACAGCTTTGCGCAATGCTCTGCATAACTCGGAGGCGCAGCTTGCCTTGGTGCAGAAGCAACTGGTGGAGGCGCAGGCTGTCTGCAGGGATAAGGAGAGACAGAGTAGAGTGGCTGCGTTGGCGGTTAAGGAGGCTTCGTATGCACTCAAACTGGTGCAAAGGAAGAGTGACAGTTTGACTGCAGCGCTGAAAGTCACACCGAAAAGCAGTGAAGAGGAGGAGCAGTTCACCGCCTTCGTGACGTCTCCCATTTCAGGCGCCTAATAGTCCTTTGCCCAGTATAATTACCAATGGAAAGAGAACTGCTGGACCCCGGGCTGGAAAGCCTCCGCAAAGCCCTCATCCGGCACTACAAGTCTGAAATAGAGAAAGGCACAGTCACCAAGGAGCGCAGAGACGCACTCAAAAAGTGGCTGTTGAGCCAAGGTACGGACTACACAGTTGATGAGTTATGGGATGTAACGTCTACTCGCTTTTTCGTGCCGGTCCCGCGGCCTATCTTCCAGGAAGCTAGCTCCGACCTGCCGCCTCCTTCCATTGATTCCGCACCCTCTCACCACAAGCCGCATAGCCGAGGCCGGGAAGGAGCGCTCGGGTCCAGCCCTCCCCGACGTCCTCCCAGCCCCGAGTCCGGCAGTCCCCGCTTCATTGACTGGTCTGCACCCAGCAGTTCCAAAGCCAAGGCCGAGGACACCTACGTCCACTCCTACTTCGACCAGATCCACGGCGCTGTCAGTTTCAACAGAGCGGCTAGGCCGCCCTTCTTCCAGCAGAAAGAAGCCACGCCTGGGCCTGCCTACTACAACGCCAGTGACACGAGACTCAGGTCGCAGTCGCCCAGGACAGTTATCTCGAAGGGAGGGAAGAGACTGGAGAAGTGGGGCGACTCGGACACACCAGGACCAGGCTACTACAGTCCTAGACTGCACATTGTCCCTAGGTAGCTGTGTATTGCTCATAGACAGGTATAGATCTGCTGGAAAAGAGGGAAATTGCGACTAAAATAGGTATATTTAGGCATTAATAGACAGATTGTGTATATTTGGATATATATCTAATCGCTGTAGTCCGCCGAAAGCCTACTCAAGAAGCACATTTCTCCAAATTCAACTAACGAAAAGGAACAGTATAGTGCTAAATCGCACTTTCAAAGCTTCTGCTAGGCGATTTCTAGTCTTTTACCTCTCCTACTAGCTTAAATCCTCCGAGTTCCTCTATTTCCTTGGCAGTGAAACGAACAACAGGCATTTGGGTTTATATATGGGTGAAATTTGCCTAGGTTCAAAGGAACTGCAAGTGAATTTGAGTCCGAAATCTGAGTCTTTACCAACATTTCTCGTCAATTTGATGCAACAAGCAGAAAAGTACCTGAAAAGCTGCAATATCCCAGAGACGCTGAAAGTCCTGTACCACGTTTTCAACCTCGTCCCTATCTTTTCCACTGAATACAAGTCCATCCGCCACATCATCCTCACTCTCCACTCCTACTTCCAAGACCCTACCCCTCTCTCCAGTCCCACAGCAACTCCCTGCAGTGCCTATTTCAATAGCAACTCGCACAGTACTCGCTATTTCCTGATTGCGTACCTCGTACTAGCAGGAATGGTGGAAATACTGCTGCAGCGAGCGGTTTGTTTGGGGTTGGTAAAGGCTATGTAGGGGGTGACTTACATTTTGGTAGGGATTGAAGGATGGAGATATGGACTGAGGCAGGAAAAGGAAGGAAAAGTCGCTTGCATAACTTCAAGCACTGATATCACCAATTGCTTAGGCTAAACGCATAGCTTTCTTCTTCCTGTAGTCTGCTTAAATAGGCACCAGGGGGAAATACAGGTAAACCCAATGAAATTCTACCTAATTAGCAGCGAATGTATACAAATCTGAGATTTCCTGCAAATCGTTATGTTAAACACACGAAAAGAACATCACAGACAGAACTGCAGCCCTATCAAATCCTCCTCAATTTAACCAAGAGTTGGCTTTTAAGATAAAGTGCTACTGAAGACTGTTCAAATTGAATATTGAAGTTTCAGAGCAGTGCGATTCGCCTGGGTGTGTGGAGTCATTGGAAGAAATGGCACTCCTCAGGCCCTGCTTCAGGCGCTCTGCAGAGAGGTTTCTATATGTCTGGAGCTGCTTGAGACTGAGATCTTGCCCATGGAGACACAGCCACAGGACCAGGGTGCAGAGAAGAATGCTAGGAGCCTCACTCGAAGCCTCTAGGTTCTTTAGTATGGCCAGTGCTTCGCCTATACGGTTTTTCAGTACGTCTTCTACGACTGCAAGCAGCATGTCTTCATATACATCTTGCACCACTTGCTGCTGAGTGCGCAGTGCAGCTCTGCAGTCTTTATAGCTGAGCTCGCAGCCTTGCCAAAGGATCCAAGTCAAGGGAGGGAGATGGGCGAAGAGCAGGGCGGACTTGGGGTTCCACAGTTTGGAACGGTGAGTGCCTTTAGGGTGAGGGCCTGTGTGGGTGTTACTGGGCCGAGGACATGCGTCTCCCATATAACTAGTATAGGACTGGCTTATGTCTTTGAGGCCTGGATTTCTGATATGTAGGCAGGGATATGTGACTTGCAAGGCTCTGTGATTCAGTTCCCAATAGATCCATCAATTCCTTGCTTATCCTGATATTAGCGTTCTAGATTAATACTCTGAGCATTCTGTCTCTATGGATGAGTGTTGAGGCGACACAAAGCCAGGGAAAGAGTCCAAACTTACATCCTCAAAGCGGCTTTTTCTGACTTGCACTCCATTGCTGCGCGCATACGATGAAATCGCTTCAAATTCCCTATCAGATGCAACTCCATCGAAATTAGTCCTTATATCTGCTGCAGCGGGCCATAGTTCTGACCTGTGAGAGACTGGAATAGGCTGCTTGTGGGAAATAGTTCCATGGCCTTTCCTCATTCCTCCTTTCTTCACTATGTGCATTGGTACTAGAGGGGAGTTTTATGCCACAATAGGACTGTGTCTCTGTAGGATGTTGGGGGTTGTTGTGGCTTCTTCGGGCATGTAGTAGTGTGTTTCTCTGGTTTCCTGTGCACTGAGATAGTCAATGCTCGGGTCGGATTTGCGATTTGTATGCACATCTTCTCCGACTCTTTCGGTGGGAACATATTGAAACAACAGAAGGAGGCCTAGAAAACAGTAGAAAGGGCCGCTTAGACCCTTTTTCCGTCTCTTCTTTTTCGATTTTCGCCTCTTTTCCTCTCAATTGGCCTCTGCTTGAATTGGCCTTTGCGCCTCAATATCTTGAACTGTGTCTGCTCTGTCCCTTGCAACTGCCCTCTTAGCACTCGTATCACAGGAGAGCGCTGCACATTTCCGCTCTGTCAGAGCAGGAAACGGGGCATGCAAAGCAGCATACAGCTCCTTAGAGTGTGCAATGATCGCTTTAACGATATGGAATTCTCGGCTTTTAGGTGGGAACTGGCCTAGGAGCCTTTGCAGCTGTATCCGGGCACAGTCGAGGTCGATATAGCTGACCACTCGGCGGAAAAGCTCTGAGTTGAACTCCATAGTCCACTTAAATATTGAAATAGCCTGAAATCTACCCCAAAGCACCTACTTCCCATACACTGTATAGTAGTCCTTTTCTATGACTAATAGAGAAATATCGTCTCCGCGGGTTGATATATGTGGATAGCAGCCAGAGGAAGTTCCACTTTACAGGGCGGATTTCGACTCTTCTGCGGAAGATTAAGTCAACTAACTATCTGCAAGCCTTCTACATCTCCCCGATTCCCTGGTTAATAAACTCGAATCCAGCGGAAACTCCGTCTTTCCACCCATATCACCTGACTTCCAAGGAATGCATATGTAATCTCTCCTCCACTTAAGAGACAAGTTCTTCTCAGTCCGCCCTCATTTCCAGCCCATCCACGCCTTGTTTGTGCATCTCCCAGCTCAACTTTATCCTGGCTGGTTTCGCGCATTCTGATGGGTTTTCCGCCTTGGGAGATGACATATGAGAGGCTGAATGAAGCTGTAACTGGCCCCAATTTCCGGTTCACTCGGACTTGCAGACTAACAAAGCCTGGTACAGAGGGTTGGGAGATGTCAGAAAGTAATGGATTCTCTGCGATACTCGGGAATAGCTGCATTATCCTTTTTTCGATGTTTTTAATATCCTTAGCGATTGACTCCAGAAGCTTAGCCATCAGTTCATCGCTTACCTTCTCGCACTTACCGAGAGCGGCCAGGAATTCCCGGAGTTTGCTGGCAGCGCTACTATCAGGGTAGGTGTCGCTCGCAGGAGACTGCGTCTGAGGAGTTGAAGTGTCATTTATGAGGCAGCTGTGAGAATAGTCCGATTGGTATGTTGTATTCACAATCTCCGCAGAGCTAAGTTCCTCAGTTGCTTGACTGTCTTCTTCCTTTGCCAGTTCTATTGCGTTCGTTGTACTTGCCTCTTCCTGACTCTGTGTGGAAGTCTGTGTCTCCTCATTAGGTCTAGAACTGGGTGGTTCTATGGAAAGCAGGGGGTTTGCCTTTTCACTCAACGTCGCCAAACTAACACCTCCCCGGCTGGTTTTGAGCCATGAGGCGAGTGTTGCATCTGTCAATATACCATCTAAAAGGCTCCTTATATAATTTTGGGCTAATTTCAGGCTCTCTTGGGCTTTAGGACTCAGCAGCTCTGAAACATAGGGTTGGTAGTTATCAGACAGCATCAGATCCTTGAGACCACTGTCTTTCTTAGCCTTCGCGGGTGATTCTTGCAGCTTCGTATCTAGCAATATCAAGTGTTGGTGCTGATTTTCTTCGCTTTCTTTCGGGCAATCAGAGTTTGTGAATGTGTCTTTGGACAAAATGAGAACCTTATCGGCTGGAACCAGGCTTGTGTCGGGATAAATATCGCTCGTAGAATCTAGCGCTTGCAGAGGTGCGAAGTTGCTGTGAGAGAGATGTGGGCGGTTTTTCCCTCCGAATACTCTATAGAAGGTTTCCGCTAAGCTGAACTCCTCAGTTGTTTGACTGCCCAGCTCTACCAGTTCTACAGCGCTTGCGATTCTCTCTACTTCGCTCAGTGGGAAAGTCTGTGTCTCTTTATCGGTCTTAGGATTCGGGGATTGCCTTAGGAGCGGAGGTGGGGGCGGCGGGGCACCTTCCTCTTGTGGAATCACGTAGGTCCCATTGAGGCGTAAGATGAGAGCCCTGACCACTGCAAATTCCTCGCTTTCAGATGGTAAGAGGCCAAGGAGCCTTTGCAGCTGCTTGATGGCGCTGTCGTAGCTTGTATTGGCGAGATTGATCTCTATTTGAGCGAAAACTCGACAGATGAGGTCTGAATTGAACTCTTTCAGACGGGGCTTTATCCAGGCAAGGCAATCCTTGATCTGTTGCTCCATAATGATTAGTTTATCTATAATTCGCTAGAGAGGCGAGGGTCGCGTAATTCAACACAGTGGCCCAGTCTTCCCATACCTCTTCACAGTGTAGCCTGGCCTTATTCGCTCCGCTCAAATGCCGCTTCATCTCCTCCTTCAAATCTGCTATCTCCAAATTCGTCTTCATATGCTCCTCCGGATCTGTTTTCATCAAGTTCCTCATCCTATCCTCCTTCAGGCCTAACAGATTGTTGTAGCAGCACGCAGAAAGCAGTCTCACTATCAGTTCACACTTAGGTGGTACTGCATACACCAACATCTCTCTGAGATAAGTCAAAGCGTTTCCCCATTGCTCTTTCCACATTTCCATCACCGCTCTAAATTCACACACCATCAATATAGCCTGTGCATTTTCGCGTATTGATTTCATATATTCGTCCAATGCGTTTTCACCTAATTTCCCTAGAAGACACAGTAATATATGCGCATGCTTGAGTATACACGCTATGAAAAGTTTTCTCACTCAGGAGCAGTATGGCCTTTTCTTTTTTCTGCTTCAAGATGGCTCGGACGGCCTTCATAATGACAGCCTCTGCGAGACTTCTGCCGCTCCTAAGCTCCGTGGCCATCTCTACTCCTTCGTCAAATATTTCTGTGACTGAGAGGTCTTGGCCGAGTTGAGTGAAGATAAAGGATAGAAGAGTCATTGGATGCGGCAGGACTAGGCCTTGTGGGACTAGGATTCTCATAACGCCTTGAGCAAAGGCCTTTCTCAGGTCGGACATTTCCACGAGGTCCTCCCAACCTTCGGATGATTGAGGGGTCACTCTGGTTGGTCTGACTGTGGGGCCGCCTGTAGTAGCGTCGTTCCGACTTTCAAGATTCTCGTCTAGGCCCATATCAAGATAGCAGGCCTGCTTAAAGCCTTCTTCGTCCGTCATCTTTATATGGACGGAAAACGAAACTTTCCCCAAGCATAAGAAAAGGCGCTGGCCTCAAGCCGACTCTGTCGCTGTTACACTAGCGTCATTGGTAGAGAAGTAGATGCGGAAAGCAAGTATGCGACGCTTTAGCCAGTCTAGACACTTCGCAAACCTTAGCTAGCTCTAGACGAAAATTAATGGCACCAACGCACCTAATTCCTTCGCCTCGAGCTATTTCCTCCGCGGTGTCTATATGGGCCAAAGCAATACGGCAAACAAGTGGTGCAGCGGCTAGGTCCGTTCATCCACGTCTTGGAGAATCGCGCCAGGTGCCTCTTTCCCAGCGTTCAAAGTGCAGTCACAGCCCAATATTCGTACAGCGACTAGGGAGACTCAGCACTCCATTGGCCAGGTACTCTTCTAAGGTAGCCTCGCTTGCACCGCCAAGCACACACAGCAACACCTTCGCACAGGTCATCATGTACTCGTCCGAATATGTGGTTCTCAGCACAGCGCGCAGTTTATCGCATGCCCGAGCTGCATCCCCTGCAAGTACTTCTTGATCCCAGTAAGTCCTTGAGGAATGTATCGCATGGCGGCCCTTAGCCCTTCGTCCCTGACCTTGGAGTCTCTTTCTCGTACTGACAGACCTTCGTCAAGGTCGTAGAAAACAGCGAAAGTCAGACCGATTTGAGGGTGGAGGAGCGCCAGTCCCCTAGAAACTAGCATGCAAGCCTTCCAACATGCATAGTCCGGATCTAGAAGGCCGTCCAATCGATAAGGAACCACTCTGCCTTCGTAGCCGGTAGCGTCGAACTGTGCTGTTGTCCCTGTGGCTGAACTCGAGGACATATTTGGTGTATAGGGGACTAAGATGGGCAGTGGGCCTGCAGCTGTTGCTTTATCGTTGGGTATAGTTGATCGTAGCGGGCCTATTTAAGCACTGCTATGCTAATTTTGCACTCCTTTTGGTGAGTCATGGCTGAGTTGTCTCAGCGCTGTTCTCAATTCGTTCAAGGGTCTTATACCATCAGGTCATTATTTACGCTTGAGAAATGGGCTTAAAAGGCATATTCCTCGCCACAAGCCGACAAAAAAAATAAAATCCTCCGTATTTAGCCGAATTTGGGAATATCATTCCTAATTTATCCATAGAAATCTCTTATACTCCTTATATTCTCGTCTACTCCTCAATTTGTCTGATATTCGAGACTATCTAATAGCGCTACTTAGATCCTCAGCCTTCAGAGCAGTCTGTATCTCTCCATGAGTCTTGAAATGCCCCAAAACCACGAAAAGAGTCCGAGTTTGCCATCTCGAAATGGCGGCCCTCTAAGACTTGTACTCCGTCGCTACGCGCATACCATGTAGGTGTTTCCGTCCCACTACGAGAGACGCCCACATCGAAGTCTGTCCTTATCTCCGCTGGTAAAGCCCATAATGCTGGCCCTGGGGAAGCAGGAATAGAAGTGCCCCATGCTGCGAGTGTAGGGGAGAGTTCTGTATCACCATAGAGTTGTTCCGCAGCAGGATATTGGGCAGTTGACTTGGTCTCTTCGGCCTTGTCGCTGTTTATCTCTCTAGTTTTAGTGTTTACATAAGGAATACTCAGGTCGGTATTGCTGTTTGTGTCCGAGTTAAATTTAGCATATTCTCCGGGTCTTTCTGAGGAGCAGCAGGGGTAAGTAGAGGCAGCAGAAGGCCGATTATTTGAAAATGAGACAATGACCCAGGAGGCAATTGCTCCGTTTTTTCTTTGGAGTCGATAGGTTCAGTGTCTGATTTGTTGTCCCATACCTCTGTGCTTCGCGAGAGCTCAATTTGCAGTTTTCCGAAATCTTGCATATGCTCAGCGAGGGGGTCTTGCAGTTCCGCATCGCACGGTTTCGAGGACTTTTGAGGCTTATCCTTGTGCTCATCGCTTTCTGTCAGGGACTTAGTGGTCGAGTCAGCACCTCGGAGAGCTAGGGTTTCGGAGAATTTGGCAGTAGTGCTTGTGTCGGTATAGGTATTGCTCGTAGGATCTAGTGCTTGCAGAGGTGCGAAGTTGCTGTGAGATAGATGTGGGCAGTTTTTCCCTCCGAATACTCTATAGAAGGTTTCCGCAAAGCTGAACTCCTCAGTTGTTTGACTGCCCAGCTCTACCAGTTCTACAGTGCTTGCGCTTCTCTCTACTTCGCTCAGTGTGAAAGTCTGTGTTTCTTTATCGGTCTTAGGATTCGGGGATTGCCTTAGGAGCGAAGGTAGGGGTGGCGGGGCACCTTCCTCTTGCGGAATCACGTAGGTCCCATTGAGGCGTAAGATGAGAGCCCTGACCACTGCAAATGCCTCGCTTTCAGATGGTAAGAGGCCAAGGAGCCTTTGCAGCTGCTTAATGGCGCTGTCGTACCTTGTATTGGCGATATTGATCTCTATTTGAGCGAAAACTCGACAGATGAGGTCTGAATTGAACTCTTTCAGACGGGGCTTTATCCAGGCAAGGCAATCCTTGATCTGTTGCTTCATTATTAAAGCTTATCTTAGTTAGCTAGAGAGACGAGGCTCGCGTCATTCAGCACGATGTCCCAGTCTTCCACCCCTGCAAAAATGTACCCTGGGCAGAACTAAGGTTGCCTCACTATGAGACTTCGCTCATGTGAAAGTAGTGTCTAGTACTGCAGCATCCCTCGAAGCCAATTCAAAGCGTTTCCCACTCCTCTCTCCATAGTGCCCGGACAGCTTCAAACTAGAGCACTAGCAAGCATAATATCTCTACGTATTGATTCCTTATATCGGCTTAATACTGCTTCCTCCAGATTCCACATTATCAGCATGGCGCATGTTTGAGTGTGTACGCTAAAAAACGGGTTCTGGCAGGATTCGTATGACCATAGCTCCTTCAAGACAGCTTTCACAACGCTCAGAATTAGGGTTTCTTCCCGATTTCTGCCGTTCACAGGCACCCTGCCCAGCAGTTTTCCTTATTGTCGTGAGTGAGGTCTTGGCCGAGTTGAGAAAAAATAATGCAGGATAGACGAGTTATTGGATGCGGTAGAACAGGCCTCGCGGGATGAGTATTCTTATAATGTCGTTACAAAAGCCTTTCTTGGGTCTGGTAAACGAGGGGTCACTCTGGCTGTGAAGCCGCAGGTAGTAGCGTCTTCCTGCCCTTCAGGATTATCGTCCAGGCCAATACAAAGGTAGGATAACTGAGGGTATGAATTCGAGGGCGAAGCCACTGCTATTCACGTGCAGAAATGGCACTGCGTTTGAGCGTCAATGGAGTATATTTCGTTCTCGCTCGTTTGTGAACTTATCGATAGGCTCTGGGGCTGAGAACCTCCCAGTCAATAATCCCTGGGATATATGCAAAATGATCAAAAACCTCTTCACAAGCGAAGGCTTCGCCAAAATCAAAGAAGCAGAAATCCCTACAGCCACAAATGCACCGTGTTTGCGCTGTATCTGCAGTCTCTTACTTGAATGCGGGACTGCTTTCCCCAAGATCGGCAGGGTTTAGACACTGTACTGCAGCCCACTGTCATCCCTCTCTGTCCCTCTGCACTTTAGAGGGAATCCGTGCAAACCAGTTCGGCTAAGAAGCCCAGGGTTCTGTATTTTCCCAGACATGGCTTTTGAGTGCCATGTTCGAGGAGATTTGGGCGCAGAGGAAACCCAAAAATTGAGGACTCTGCAGGCTTTTATGAGGTTGGAAAGGAAGTCTTGGAGGCGATTTCTCCAGTTTATATAGATTCTCACAAGGCATATTAGCCACAAATTGACATAAATGAGATATTACTGCAAAGCATCAACGTATTTAGCATAATCCCTTAGCTAATTCATTAGTCACTAATTAAGCCTTAAACCCCTGATTTTAGGTTGGAGCAGAGGCAATATGGATGGCAATTGCTGACTTATCTACGAGGACTAAAGGGCGAAAGTATGGAATGGCGGCTTGATGTGAACTGATATCACCTCAATTATCAATATACGGCAGCGTATATACCTATAACACCTATAGTGCCTTTCATTGCAAAACTTAGTCAATCAACAATATCAGTGCAAGGGAATGCTTTCTAGCAAGCAATTACACCTCACAATAAGGCAGTTCGAGGCGGTCTTGGGACTCTGTACCATTCCTTACTATACCCATCCCTTTCTTAACTTTCCACCAAGCCTCATTAGTAATGCTTTGCTTCATGACTTGACAACCTCTGCCAGAGTTTGCGGATGTTAGCCTTAAGGGCTGAATTTGCACTTCGTTGGCTT
>Ga0247837_1000918_pt1 | contig 63620 bp, 56 predicted proteins | sample LaCtaG_2_FD_187115 | JGI IMG/M metagenome (GOLD analysis project Ga0247837, IMG submission 187115) | Freshwater microbial communities from meromictic Lake La Cruz, Castile-La Mancha, Spain - LaCruzMarch2015_14.5m | ecosystem: Environmental > Aquatic > Freshwater > Lake | place: Spain: Castile-La... | reverse complement strand
TTGGGAGTGCCCAGTGCGTTCACTCGGGAAGAAGCGGCAGCAGAGACCAAAACTATAGTTCTTTTATTAGCAGATCTGATTAATTCTGCTTATACACAAAGCCCTGTTTTGTAGTTGATGATAAATTAATTTATAGATTCGTTAATTATTGTGCAAAATGAATTTTCTGCGTAGCTTGCCATTTCTATGCTTTTTGTCTAGGAGCTATTTACCTATCTCTATGAATAAATCTTCCGCACTTCGCGCAGTTTCGAATCGCGGATTAGGAAGCTGGAGTCTTCATCATAGTTGTAGTAGAACTCTAAGGTCCCTTTCATATAGAACTCTTCAGCTGCTTTCATATTGCCCTGTCTTTCGTAGAATTTGCCCACTTTAGTAGGAACGCATTGATATCTCTCACTGTGTTTGTAGGCTTCACTTTGAGAGTAGTGGCGGTAGGCCTGTACATAGGCCTCCTCTGCCAGTTCACTAGAAAGCAGCTTCTCATACGAAATCGCTGACATCAACAAAACATCCAAGTAGTGTAGCGAGTATTTCTCATTACCAGCCAAAATGTGTAAAGCCTTTTGGAAGTTGTCCTGACAGGCTTGTGCATCGTTTCTTGTGTGCCATTCAGCCAAAAACGCGAGTTGAAGTGCGTGGAACCAGGACTGAGCGCCCTGGGCAGCGCTGATCTCACATCCCTGTGCAAAGCACTCGCCTACCTTCTCAGTTCTGCCCCACTGGCTGTATAAATCTCTGATATCGTTTCTGATGTTATTGATAAAGGCAGGATCGTGACAGTGCTCCACACTTGTGTAGTAGGCCTGTAGTAACTTTTCCTCTGCCTTTTCGTACTGCGGCTCCTCAAGGCATTGATAGAAGAGTCCGAAACTGATGAGAAACTCGGGGAAATCGTGGGAGAGTGGAAAGCGAGTCAGAAGTACCTGATAAGCCTTTAAGTACAGATCTTCTATTTCTCCCATTTCCCCCATTGAGTCGGTGGCCTGTGACATCTCTTTCAAACTTTCTATGAGAGTGGAAGTGTGGGGTAGGTGGGTGAAGGCTATATTGTAGGCCTGCACTAACTTGTCCCTCACCTCCTCTGGGGTGGCTTCATTCTTAAACACAACTCTGTACAGACAGAGATTTCTAGCGTATTCAGAGGACCGAGGGAAGTTAGACGAAAATATCGCATCCGCTTTATTGTAGTATTGCTGCGCATCCGGATTCGAAGGCAAATCGTATTCATAGCGCGCATCTTCGATGAGGCAACGAGCAATTTCCGAAAGGCAACGAGATTCAGCGAGAGACTGAGGAAACTGAGCTGAGTAGAAGGGTAGCAATTCCTTGTATAGTGACTCCGTCCCTGTTCTATTTTGGATGTGGTTGTAATAAAGGTCGAAGTGTGAGAAGGCTGAGTTGGAGTGGGGAAAGTGAGTTTTAAACGTTTGTGCGACTTTTGCATATGTGGTAGAAACTTGCTGAATAAATGCTGGCCAGTAGATGCTTCTGCTTTCATAACAACTTCCCAGCGACTTACTCACAGTGACAATGAAGTAGGAGTAGGCGGGGAACTTGGACAGTGCCAAGGCTTGCTTGAACAGCCTTGTGGCTACCTCGTATTTCTCAAATGAACGCATTGTCTCGGCTTGAATGCAGAGATGTACACACTCACAAGAGACACTGCTCACCACTTGCTCGCACAGCCACTTCTCGAACAACTTCAACCTCCTTTCATCCGTGCTGATCTGAATCCAGATTTCCATGAGGTAATAGAGGGCCTGCAGCCGCTCCAGCACTTGTTCAGTGCCTGCACAGGTATGCAGAGTCCACTCCGCTTGCTTCACTGTCTCCTCCCACTTCTCTTGCTGGTGGTACAGCTCCACAAGGCTGATACTCAGCTGGGCTGCTAACTCTGAGGCTGGACTGGTGCTCATTTGGTAGTCCAGTCCTTGCTTTAACTCAGCTTCTGCCTCTGTCCACTTCCCGAAGTAGGCCTTTACCTGTCCCATATGCATACACAGTAGTGCATTGTCCAGGTCTCGTTGTTGGAGAGCCACTTTGCCTTTCTGCAGCTTCTTCAAGGCCTTCACATAGTTTCCTTCCTCTCTTGCATGCATAGCTCTCCTCACATAACCTTGGACGACAATCTGCGCCCCGGACTGGGTGGCTGCATCTCCAAACTGACGCACGATTGTCTTGGCAGCCACCCAATTGCGCACTGAGTCCCCCTCTCCTTTTACTCTGAGCACAGCTTGAAGTCTCGCCAACTCTGCCTGTGCAGGCACCAAGGCAGCCCCTGTCTCTGTCACTTCCAAGTAGCAATGTCCTTCCTCCTGCACTAGTATAAACAGAGATCCAGTAGACACCACTTCATATTTTGCAGTCAGTTGTGTATTCTTGTCTTTAGTTATTTGGCCCAACAGGAGACGTATTTCGCTCAGTCGTAGCTTCATCGCCTCATAACACTGCTCAGACTGAAGACGGATTTCTTGCACGATTGCCTTTTCCATTCCCTTTGCAGAGTTCTCGAGGAGTCGCCCAACTACCCTCCAGTCTGAACTGCACCTCTCTTCCAATGCAGTGATCTTCTTGAGTCCTCGCGCTGCTTGCACTTGTCTCTGCAGGTACAGTGAGTAGTCTTCCTCAGTCTCTAGGAATTCATAAGCCGCTATTTCGAATGTGGGCAATTCCTGGCTGTAGAGGGTGGAGAGGTGTTCTGAGCACACTGGCAACTTGCATCTGCCCTCCACAAAGCCAAACACGCAGGCTGGAAGCTGACAATTGACTACTCCACACAGGTGACCCACATCAGCCATTGCCGGATTACCCATTACAGTATCTCCCAGACACAGGTATTCCGAGCCAGCACACGTCAATCTGCCAATTCGCGTTTTGGGTAGTGGAATATAGCAGGAGAACAGTGTGTTTTACGAATCTTACAGATCACGACGCTGAAGTGTTTCAAGCGTCGCATGAGACCTTAGAGACGCACTTCTACTCCTAACCCTCAACTTAGCTAGCGGAAAAACAGGGTAAGGAAGCCTTGGCGGTGGAAGCGGAGCAGGTGCAGCGAGTCGAAGTCTTGAATTTTGCGTTTGGCCAAGGTCTGGTCTGCATGAGTCAGCGCTTCCAGGAAAATTTGACTCAGCCGCTCTTTGGAAAGGTGGCTACTCTGACTCAGGAGATGCCGTAGCATAGCGAATACCGCCTTCACACAATTCCCACTCCCCTCTGTCAAACTGTTCACAAACCTATCCGTCAAATCCACCTTGCTCCTCCCCGTCTCCACATACTCCAAGCAGAACAGGTCCAGCCACTCCGTCATCACCACAGGACTTCTCAGCACCATGAGGAACTCTATCAGCACTCCGCTGATTGCACTGGCGCTGATTTCGGACGGGAAGTCCTCTCCTGTGTCCAGACATTCGCGAATGAGTTCTTCTTCCTCGGGGAGAGATTCGAGGGAAAAGAGACGAGAGTCGTCTCTGCCTTGGGTGTACAGGAAGTGCAGTAAGCGCCACAGTTCCTTGGGGATCGGCAGTACGAACCCACTCACTAGCGCCGCCTCTCTGATCGGCACTTGCAGCGTCCTTACAGTTTGCGGGATTCTCCTCAAGTGCTCCACCTCACTGCCAAACACCGACTGCAAATACTCACACACCACCTCAATCTCTATCGACTTCTTACAAAATAATCCGACCCTCGAGTCACACTCAGCACCAAAATTTTCGCAAAATACCCAGGATTCGAATACACCTTCCTCGCATGCTTCTCATTCACATAGACAATTATTTCCAGGGAGGAGGTTTCCTTCGGGGCGAGGAAGCCTTTGGGAGGGATCACTTTCAGCCAGGAAGGGATGGTGGACACCTCGGACTTGGACTTGAAGTCGAAGGAAAGCGGAGACTGCCCGATATTTTCAAGTGTGAGGAAGGAGGACTGGGTAACCTTATAGCGTACATTCCGAAACCTAACTCCAGTACTCGACACCTTCAGTCTCGGCATCGAATTGTGATGTTGCTGGTCAATCACCGAATACACCTCCGCCTTCACCTTCAGCAGTCTGTCCTCATCCACCTCCTTTGCCTGTCTAGTGCTCACTCGAAAGGAGAAATTGAGGGAAACGGGCTTGTGGTCGCTTTGGCTGAGGTACAGGAAGGCGGAGTAACTGCGAGGCTCGATGTTGCCGCGCCACAGGATGCGGTCGCACCAGGAAGGGTCTCTACGCTTGTCGCTAGGTGGGAAATACCCTTGTCCGATGTTATATTCGTTTCCCCCTACTACGAACTTGTACGTGGGCGGAAAGTCCACCGGCCCCTCCTCCAACTCCCCAAAAGCCCGCTTGTCCGCCCTCACTTGCCTCAACTGGTCATACGCAAACAGCTCTGCAAACCTGTTTTCCCGCACTAATGTGTTGATTTCCTCGTTTTCCACTCCCTCAATGCGGTAGTTCAGGTCTCCGAGCCAGAGTAGCAGGTCGTATTCGTATACTCCCTTCTGAACGTCGCCCTGGAATTTCATCTTTTCCACGATTTTGTGGAACTGGCTGTTGCGTTCTTCGAGGTTTTCCTTGAAAGCTGCTAAATGGGCATTGATAACGCACACCGAAGTGTCGTACACAGACAAGCTGTGTCCAGTAGCGCCCTTGTTGCCCTACGTAGCCCTCACAGTGACTCCCCGAAAGCCCAATTTGACAGTCTGGCTGGGGTCGACTCGCATAAAAGGGTGCAGAGTATTCTTCGCGAAGACAATAGTGAGCAGGCCGACTAGGCTTTCTGCTGCCACTTTGGTGTACCTAGAGCCTGGGAAGGCCTCCTTCACCTGCGTCACCACGAAGTCCACCCACTCGTTCATTCTGCCTTCGTCCCCCAGGATGTTGGTGGCGGTGAGCATGCACATTTCCTGCAGGCCGAGGATCAAGATGTCAGGCTCAGGAGAGGCGCAGCTGAGCCAGGGCACCAGGCTTTGGTCCGGCCCGGTGCCTGCGCAGTTCCAAGTGCCTACGAACACAGGGACGTAGTGAGTGGTCACATACTCGCTTTCCCGCTTTTGCAGTTGCTGCTGCACATAGGTCAGCATCGCTTCCTTGCCATAGTGTTCCGGCTTCAGTCCAATAGACATCCGCGACGAGACACCCGTAGCTTCAAGATCGCCAATCGCAGCAGGGATAAAAGTCTCGTAGAACCAGATCCAGCGGTAAGCGGAGGCCTGTGCATTGAACGGCTCCCGCTGGTACGAGGCCATTTCCGCGAGTCGCTGGCTGAGAGTGTCCAGCAGACGTTCGTCTTCACAGACAATCACCAAGTCTTCAGAGCACTCGTCGCCCCAACTCACTTGGAAGCCGTGGGGACGGGGGGCTAGTCGCAGTTCCTTGGTCACAGGGTACACACGGAACAGCTTCAACTTCCCCAATAGTCTGCTTTTCTTACATATGAACAAGGCCTGTTCATGCGCCGCGGCCCTGCTCCGGACCACGGCAGCCACTCCTTCCTTGGTCTTCCCAGCCGCAATCACTGTCGCCTCAGCGCTTTGCTGGATGGTCTCAGTGCTGCGCAACAGACTTTGCATCTTATATGGAGGCAACACTCTACCGTGACGCTGAGCTTCACATAGAAGCTCTCAGTGGGTATATTCCCCTAACTTCAGCTTTAATTGCAGTGATTTCGAAGTGGCTTTTCCACTAATGCGAGAATAGACTCATGTCAGTATCATATGTTTACAATTTCTGCACATAGCAAAGTCTCCCAGAAATGCCAAAATCTGCCTTTAGTGTGTCTATTTCCCACATATTTCCTAGAATATACGCCTTTCATGAACTATTTCCCCCTTTTCCGCCAGATTTCAGCCTATTTACACTAGGAAATAGCACACTTATTAGCTGTAAAGTCCGCATACCAATCAACCAACTGGGCTTCTATCACTGACAGCTCTTTTCTCGCCTTTTCTATGCGACTTTTGCCCTCTTCCACGCTCCCAATATCATTTTCCTTAATGTGGTCCCCCCCAGACCTCAGGAATCGAGCCAAATACCCCGCCTTTGTAGCGTGAATCAGCTGTGTGAGGCGGGAAATGAAGGCGGAGAGGTGGTGTAGGGACAGAAACAGGGAGGAAAGCAGGGACTGGTGCTGGTGCAGCTGTAGGGAAAGGGAGTTAGTCAGTTGGAGTAGAGGGTGAGGGCAGTCTGAAGGACGAATATCTGCGGACATGGCTCTGCTCGGAGGCTTGTCAGCAGGCCTCAGCTTCAAATTTACGCTTTTGCGGACTGGCAATGCCCTGGAGGTTTCCCCTGTGTCCCCCAGAGCGCCCTGCCACTCCGCCAGTTTCTCCATGCACTCCTTCACCACTATTTCCAACTCCACATTTTTCGCCTTCTCTGCATAGAGCTGGGCTGTGAGCGCTGCATTGGACCTTTCCAGTGCTTGAATGCGGGCTGATACGGTCTGAGAACTCGGCGGAGGACTATGAACGGCACTGCTGGCCTTGACATGCGTAGGGTGGAAGGAGCACTGTGTGGACGAACGCACTAAATCTGAGTGTTTGTAACTGTTCACAGGCTTGTCCAGGTCTCGAAAGGTGTTTCTGAGTATCAATGAGACTTCCCTAGGCGTAGAGACCCTTGTGAGTGGCTTACTTACTAGGCTTTCCCCTGTTTCGCCTCTTCGTACTCCCAGTGTTTTCCCTTCCTTCGACCCTGACAAGACCTGCCTCCTTTGAGCCATTATATGACTGGGTCCTATGGAGCTGTAAGCAACTGACGCAGTCTATTCCAAACTAGAGACACTTGGCGCTTTCAAGTGTGGGAAATTGGTAGTATTGCTCTCTTGATACACAGCTGAGCGCTGCTGATGTGTGTGAATTGTAGAGAGTCGGACTGAGGAAGACTGATTGGAGGGACTGGTAGGGCTGCTAAATGGGAGATGGGAAGGGCTATGGTGGACTGATAGTTCTATTATGGCCTTAGAGGTGAACGTCCACCCTATCGTGCTGATGAACATCTCCGACCACTTCACCAGAGTGAAGGCTCAGAACCTCGGTGCAGCCCAACGCGTAATCGGTGCCCTCCTCGGCACTCAGGAGGGTCGCCAAGTGAGCATCCTCAACTCCTGCGAATTGACTTACACCCAGACCGCCGCAGGTATTGACCTAGACTTCGACTTCACTGATAAACGGCTCGAACTGTTTGCACAGGTCTTTCCCACCTTTGACTTCCTGGGCTGGTAGGACACATGTAGGTACTCGACTGGGGAGAAGAGGGATGAGGATATTGCGGTGCATAGGAAGTTTGGGAAGTATAATGAGAACCCGCTCTACTTGGTGCTGCACACGGGAGTCGAGAAGACGACGTCGGAGAAGCTGCCTATTGATATCTACGAATCTGTGATTCAGGTGGCCCACAGCGTCACCACTCTCCAGTTCAAACTCGTCGACTATCTAGTGGAGCCCAGCGACTCCGAGCGCATTTCCGTGGACTACGTCGCCAAGCAAGGGAAGTCCACCGGCGCCCTCTCCGAATACGGCTCCAATCTCTCCAGTCTCGGCAACGCAGTGAAGATGCTGGAAACTCGCCTGGAAACACTGATCAGAGTCGTGCAGGGGGACCAGAAACTGCAGAAAAACAGGAAATTGATGCGGAAACTGCAGGCGCTGTGCAACTTGGTGCCCACGCCCACTAGTCCGCAGTTCGAGGCGGACTTTTACAAGGAGTACTCGGAGGGACTGCTGACTACACTGCTGGCGTCCTTGACGAAGAGTGAGCATTTACTCAACGAACTGACCGAGAAGGTCGACGCCTCTACAGCCCGCCACCGCACTATGATCTAGTCTAAGTCGTTCCTAGGCGCCAATATAGCCCTTGCACCCCTTGGCTCCGCACTCACATCTCCACCTGCCCTTCATCACCAGCAGTTGCTCCCAGTTGATAGTCAGTTCCTGGCCGGGAGTGAGGTCTCTGGTACTGTAGAGCATGAGGCGAGTGAGTTTGGGGTCCTTGAAGCCGGTGTGCAGGCGCAGGACTGCGAGGGTGGGAGCACAGTTGTGGCCTAGGAAGCGACCTAGGTTGCCGCAGGACCGGTTGTCCAGGTAGAAGCCTGCGGCTAGACTGGCAATGGTGGGGTCGTCTCTCAACACGTACTCTGCTTCTGGAATGACTTCTCCAGTGACTTCCAACACGAATTCGTCCTTTCCTATCGCCTCGAGTGTCTGTATGGTCCACACTGGCTCCTGTCCCTTGCTCCTCGCCACTACCAGACTTCGCTTTACATCCTTTTCCAGCCCCTGCGTAGCACAGCTGAGTACACATCTTTCCTTCTTGCACTGACACTCCGCACTGCACTCATACATGAAGGAAGTCTTGGCAGTGGTCGAATACCCAGTCAAGTGCTTGTTGGCGCCGGAGTAAAAGCACAGGCCGGAAGAGTTGGACTTGACGTTGAACTGAGCGCAGGGACACAGGCGAGGGTCTTTGCAAGTGGAGAGACTCGCGCATTTGCAGCTTTGCTTGAGGTCGGAAATGCTGGTTTGACCCAGGTCGTTAGTGGGGATGTAGGTCCAGTTGGTGGGCATGGCCGCTTGGTCGACTTCGTTGAGGTAGGGAAGAGATATCGGAGAGCCACTGGAAGTGGGCACTAAGGCTTGCTTGAGGGGCTGAGGAGAGGGCGTTTCCACGTCAATTACATGCGAAACAGTCACAGGAGTGGGCTGCAATGGGATGTTGATTGGAGCTGCAGCAGGGGCAGGAGGGCTGTCCACAAGCACAGGTTCATTGGTCCCCAGAGACTGCACTGGTGTGGGCAGTAGAGGGGGGTCTGTGGGCTTCTGGGACTGAGGGATGCGGACCCCAGCCTTTGCGACAGTTTCAGTAGTACTTTTGAGAGTGGTTTCGGTGGATATGGCGGACTGTGTGCAGACTCGCTTGAGATTGTAGAGCTGCACCCTGGCTTCTACTTCCCTGGCAATGATATCCCCCAAGTCCAGCAGCACCTGCAGTCCTCCGCCCTTCTTTTGCACAGTTTCCTGCTCTCTGCCCCTCTTCCTGCCCTCAGTTCCCTTCAGTTCTTCCCATAGTCCCCTGTAGTTCTCCTCCACCCTTCCCTCCTCCGCCCCTATGACCTCCGCCAAGTCCCTCATTCCCGCCCTCAGTCCTGCCTCTCCCGCCTCCTCATAAGCCCGATGTAGGAGGAACTCGTAGGAGTCCAAGAGGTCGATTTCGGAGTCAGACAGCGGAGCGGCAGCCACGCGAGTGGCCCGTTTGCTGCGGAAGCGCTGCAAGTCGCGGGCTAATCTGGCGCTGAGACTGGGAATCTGCCTAACTAGGAGAAGGCTGCTGGAGACAGGCGTAGACAGGGTTCATGCCCGGAGCTAGGGTGGAGGGAGTCGGCCGTTTCACCTCGTCATCCATGCTCAGCAGTTTGCTCTTCGTCTTCAGCGCTCTGAGCCTGATTCCCGGCGTCGTGGACTCCTCAGACAGCCGCAGGTCCTCAGGCTTCGGGCCTGTGACTGGCGGAGGGGCACTCAGCAGCATCGTGTCCTCTCCTAGATCTTGGGATAAGGAGCTGCTTTGCCGCAGCAGTCCTTGCTCGAGGGCTTCTTTGTCGTTGACTCGTTTGAGAGTGGTGGCGACGTACCGGTCCCACTCAGGGGAGGACAGCAGGGGGGCTGCGCCCTCGGTGTGGCATGAGGAAATGAGGAGGTTGGAGAGCTTGGTTAGGAAGCCGGCTGTGGGTCTGCGCATAGTTCTGTCCTCACTAAGTAGGGCTTACTAGGATATCATAGGAGACTGCACCGCCTCTAAAATAAGCGCCTGAATCCCCGTTGAATTGATAAAGTGCAGTCTGAGCGGCGCAAGTGCACACACCGTCTCAGTGAGCAAGTAGTACTGAACACTCACAAAGCTGGGGAACTCATTCGCCAGGAACACAAGAGTACAGGTATGCAGTGTACCATGCGAAACCAAGGCTTCAGTGACGGGCTGAAGGTCAAGTTTGGCCGAATTTCTCAGCAAAGCGAAAGCAGTGCTGATTACTTCAGCAGGCAGTTTGGATTGGAGGGCGGAGTGCAGGAGAAGGTCTAGGGCGGATATCAGAGTGGGAAAGAACGAGTCGAAAGAGGAACTTTGGTCAGACTGCAGAACTGACCGCAGGACTTGACTCTGAGTCACTGTTTTCAGCACCTGTAGAGTGTATAAGCATACGTCCATTCGGTCGGTTTGCAGGCCGCTTAGGAGCCTTTCCAGGCCCGGAGCGGAAACCAGCACAGCTGCGAGTTCCTTGGCCGCTTTGTAGGACTCCGCCTGCTCCAGCAGCTCTATCACTGCCTTGGTGCAGTGGTAGCGATTCACAGGCGTCTCTGCAGTTTGCGCCAAATCCACCAATTTCAGCACTATTTCCTTCTTTTCACTCTGATAACTGTCGCCAAAAGTAATAAGAGAGATGAGCAGTTCAGCGACACTGAAGGAGTACGTGTGCCTAAGGAGGTGGTGGAAATAGCCCTCTGAGGCGTAGAGGAGGGAAAGGAGGTGAGTGGAATGGCTGGAACTGGTCAGGGAACGGAGGATGCGGGAGAGGTAACCGAGTAGAAGTAAGTTGACACTTTCGGTTTTCAAAGGCTGCAGCAGCGTCTCCAACAGCAACTCATCCTCCAGGAGTTTCTCATATACAGGCCAGGTACAAATCAATTCGCAGGCGACAAAGGGCAGCCTTTGGGCCCGGACTTCATCAGATGAGTCTTCGGCTTCGGTAGTGACGAATTCGAGCACTCCTTGCAGCTGTTCACGCTGGAAACTGAGTATCTCTCACTAGGCTACCAGTCCCGGAGTCTGCATTTCCAGGTTGTCTAAGAAGTCGCTGTGCGACATCAGTTTCTTCACTGTTAAATCAGTCTCCGCCAGCATCTGGCTAAACTCTGGACCTGTCCGCTCCTCATCCGGCTCTGAGTCCATTTATTACTGGTTAGATTCTGCCGTGAACACTCCAATACAGACTGGAGAGTGAGCGAGGACAGGGAAGACTAGTGAGTTCTTAGTGTCTGGGTAGGAGATGTGAATGCTAGCGATAGAAAAACGAAAAAGTTCGGCTGAACAGAGAAGCGAGGAAGTGAAATTGAGAAAAACAGTTTTAGCTGGATAACGATAGTGCCCCTGCATTATTGACAGGAGGCTGTTCTTCTCTGATTTCTTTCCAACTGTCCCATAGTGCACTTCGTCCATGCAAACAGCCTTTTCTATAATGTGGAGTTGGACGCACTTCGTCTCTAAGCGAACTCACGACTTCGCCTCCTACGACCACCGCATCAAGGTGTTCCACCTCTACGAAAGTCCCCTGGGAGAAGTGTTCCTCAAGCAAGTTTGCTGCACAGACGCTGAAGACATGGCCTACGAAGTGGTCGAACGCAGCAAAATAGAAGGTGTGGAGCACGAATGCCTAGTGGAGTGCTTGGAATGGAGACAGGAGCAGCAGCCAGATGGGTCTGGGTTTTTGTATGAAGTGTACCCGATGCAGGGACCGACTTACGATATGGACATTAGGAAAAGATGCATGGATGACCCGAGGTACTACCCTGAGGAGTTACTATGGCACACACTTAAGAAGTTCATAGACGTGCATGCGATGCTTCAGTCCATGGTACCAATCACATAGGGATTTACGCATCACGATGTCAAAGCAGCCAACATTTACCGCCAGCCTGACGAATCCTTCAAAATCATAAATTGGGGCTTCGGCAGCGAATCGGACATTGGCCGCAACCTCAACTGTATGCTGCCTTATGTGAGTCCCTCCCTCCGCCGTTCCTTTATCATGGGGGAAAGAGACTTGCGATCAGCTGGGGACAACCGTGCGAAGTCAAATGTGTACTCAGTGGGCGTTGTCATGCTCTTCAAGACTCTCCTGGACATGCCTTTGTTCGTGACCAACTTGAAAGACTTGCAGCAGAACATCGACAAAAGGCTGAAAGACGTACGCTACTCGGAAAACTGGAAAAGGGCTTTGAGAAGACTATTGACAGTCGACGAAATGGAAAGGCCGGATTTCCTGCAGCTGTTAGATGAAATCAACAGACCGTTAATTCCCTTCAGGTCTGCGACCATTACTGAAGAGTCTTTCCTTGATGATGAGCCTTTAGTCCCAATTACGGCTGAATCTGTATATCCAGTGGATCCTTTGAAGGTCACTGTGACATGTGGAATGACTTATTTATGTGTCAATTCAACCCAGCCAGATAGAGAAGTGCCCTGCATTTTGCAACTCGAAGCCCGGCGCACAGATACGAAAAGACCTGGTTTAGATGTGATTTGTGTCGTTGATGTCGGCAAAGGAGAGGCAGAATTGAAGGTGGTAAAGGCAGGTTTGGAGTCAGTGCGGCAGAGACTTGGCGATGGTGACCGAATGGCAATTATCGGCTATGGACCCTCTGGGAAGAAACTAGCGAAACTGACGGTTTGCTCGAAAAGTGGGAAAGCTACCTTACTGAATGTGATTTCCTCCATTCAAACAGGTCTAGGGGCTAATTTGACCGCAGGTCTGGTTTCCGCTCTGCACGCCGTCGTCCAGTGCCGCACTCCCAACAGCCTCTCCTCTATCTTCCTACTCGGCAACGGCGCAGGGGCAGGACATGACCAGGCAATTGCTACCTGTGTGGACTCACTGAAAGCTGTTAATATTGACCAGCGACTGTCACTGTATTGCTTTGCACCGGGACAAAACCCGAACTTCCCACTGCTGTTAGCCATGCAGCGGGAAGCCAGTGGCGGACTTTTCCTAGTCCCAAGCGAAGAAAAAATGAAAGAAGCAGTGGAGAATACACTGAATCTGCTGGATTCCGTAGTTATTAGAGGACTGAAGATCACTGCTGTCAACGAGAACCAGAGTCCTTACTGCTCTGTGGGCAGTTACTTGTGTACAGGGGCCAATATGCCCTTGAAACTGCCCTATATAGTCGCTGGACAGAGACTGGAAGTGGTCTTTTTGCTCTCTGCGGCTGCCAAGACTATCAATACACCTATGAAAAAGCCTACTATCCGCTTTGATATACAGTATAAAGGCAACCAGGAGGAAGACATTTCCCTGTCGCAACAGTTACATGTGTGGTTGGTACCGAGTCCTATAGAACAAGTCAAAAACGAAGCAGTTTATATTGCGTATTACCGCAGAAAGACGGCTTTATGTCTATTTGAGGTGCTGAATAAGGTCAATGAAGGGCAAATGGAGGCTGCGAGGGACTGTGTGAGGGAGTGCTTGAAGGAGATACGGAAAGAGGAGGTCGGAGTAGAGAAGGCAGGGACAAAGGAAGTGGAAACTGACCTGATTTGGACTGAGGAAATGATTGCGAGTGGCAGACTGAGTGAGAAAGAATGGGTGCACATCAGTAACTTGGCCACGAGGTATTATTACTATGGGGAAAGTATGGGAATGGAACAGTTTAGTCCAGCCGCTAAGTATGCAGAACTGCCTATCCCAGAACCCTCTCTTTCGCCAAAGCCTGAAAGTCCAGTTCCTCCTAGAATCGCCACTCCTCCACAGCCTGAAACTCCAGCTTCCCCTATGGTAATTGACACTCCTTCACAGCCTGAAAGTACAGTTTCCCCTAGGGTCATTACCGCTCCTTCACAGCCTGAAACTCCAGTTTCCCCTATGGTAATTACCACTCCTTCACAGTCTGAAAGTCCTACATTTATTCGCAAACCACCAGTAAACCCCGTTACTCTCACTCCCATCCCACCTATGCCAACACGTCTTCGAATCAAGCAAAATCCGCCTCCCCGCTACTCAATGAGAACCCGCAAGGCCGATGTCCCCTATAAGCAGAGAAAAATAAACTAGGTAGTATGGAGGAAAGCCACTGGTACTACGTAAGTCCTGCTTCCAAGACACAAGTCGGTCCTCTGAGTGTTGAGGACATGAAGCAGCTGTACCGCCAGGGCCAAGTCAGTGAAGACACCTATGCTTGGCATGAAGATGCTGAGGAGTGGGGGCAGCTGCAAGAGCTCCGCTACCAGGGACAGACTTTGAGGGAAATCTGTGCGGGGGAGTCTGCGCCTGGCAGCAGGAAAAGCACTGAAGGCTGTGAGAAGGCTGCTTTGGATAGTATTGAGGACCGAATCCGCTCAAATCGCTTGCGAACTGCTACAGAGTCTTCTCGCATTCCCTCCACCTCTGTCATACTTCCCTCCAAAAAGCTCACTAATCAAGTCTCCTCTGAGCTCAATTCTTCCTCCGAGTCAAGCAGTAGCAGTGGCTCCGTACCCTCCAAACAGGACTCCGAAGACAGCGACTTGGAAGCAGGGTGGGACTGGGTGGAGCGTCACAACTCCTCAGGCCAGGCCGTGTTTGTGAACGTTAGGACCGGAGTATCCACCCAAGAAAGACCTGAAGTCCTAGAAGAAGTGATATGGCTGGAAGAGGAAAAGGAGGGGTATGTGGCTGGGAAGGTGGACAAAGGCAGGGTAGTCCGACTCGATGGGAAGCTGGCCAATGTGGATAGAGAACAAGCCAGTAGTCTGCCTTGCTTCCATAGAGGCCTGTTGGCTGCCTGTCCTGCTGTACTCCTTACCTAGGACTTGGTCCACTTCCGCCCTGTGACCGAGGCTCACGTCCTTTCCATCCTGCGGAATCGATACTCCCAAGGGCAGATATACACGCGAATAGGCAGTGTTCTGGTCAATATAAACCCATACACTCCACTCCCTCTGTATTCCCAGTCCCTGATATCGCGAATCACCTCCGGGTCCAACTCCCTCGCCGAACCCCACATATACCAAGTAGCCTTTGCAGCGCTTTCAGCCCTCCTAGACAGCGGCAAAAGTCAATCTATCCTAATCACAGGGGAATCCGGCTCCGGAAAAACTGAAGCCGCCAAGCACTGTCTCCGCCTTCTAGCAGAGACTGCCGGCTCAGAATTAGCCGCAGAGGGGAAAATCCTGCTTGCCACGCCTCTCCTGGAAGCCCTGGGCAACGCCAAAACCGTCCGCAACGAAAACAGCTCGAGAGTGGGCAAGTGGACGGAAGTGGCTTTCGGCAGCAACGGGGAAATCATAGGCGCAGAAATCAAGAATTTCCTCTTAGAGAAAACAAGAGTCGTCCATCAAGCCAAAGGCGAGCGGAATTTCCGTATCTTTTACCAGCTAATGGCCCACAAAGCAGTACTGCCAGAGCTGAGTTTGGACCTGTGTGAGCAGTGGCGCTACCTCAACCCCGTTCCTTTGCGCGCCGACCAGGAAACGCAGGGATTCACTGATGTGCAGCAGGCGGCTGTGGGGCTGAGCATAGGCAGTTGGAAGGACTATTTGGCCGTCTTGGCTGCTATCCTGCATATCGGTAACTTGCGGTTTCAAGTGGGAGAGAAGGGCTGCGAAATCGAGAGAAATGCGCATTTCGCAGCTGTTTGCAGGCTTTTAGGGGTCACAGAAGAACTGCTTCAGCAGACCCTATGCTACAAAACGCTCTGTCTCGCCAAGGAAACCATCCACAAGGCCTACACTCCCCCGCAGGCCCAAGAAGCCGCCGACAACCTCTCCAAATCCCTGTACGTCTCCCTCTTCCTGCACCTCCTCGACTCCATTAACAGCCAGTTGACTGCCTGCGCCCCCTCTACTGCTTCTATTGGAGTGCTGGATATCTATGGCTTTGAAATCCTGCCCTGCAACTCCTTTGAACAGCTGTGCATCAACTACGCGAATGAGAAGCTGCAGCAGTACTTCGTGCAGTGCTTGTTTAAGGAGGAAGAAGACGTGTATGAGACTGAGGGAGTGGAGTTCGACCCTGTGGCCTTTCCTGACAACCTCCCAATACTGGCGCTGATAGAGGGGGGCAAAGGCAGTCTGTTGTACCTGATTAATGATGAAATAACGCTGCAAAGAGGGTCGGATGAGGCGTTGCTGAGACGCTTTTATGGGGAAGGGGAGAGAAATGAGGCTTTTAAAAGCGAATTTCGGTCGAATTCGCAGTTTCTGGTGAGACATTACTCGGGAGAAGTCACTTATGACATTTCAGGCTTCCTAGCGAAGAGCAAGGACCAGCTTTCCGAAGACCTTTTAGCCCTCCTCAGCAGCTCCACTGTGCCTTTTCTGCCAGCCACTGCCTCCACCCACATGCACGAGTCCAAGAAAAGCATCGGCATCCAGTTCAAAGAGGAACTCGACGCACTGCTGGGCTCTCTAGCAGACTTCGCCCCTCACTTCGTGCGCTGTATCAAGCCCAACTCCCTGTGCCAGCCCCTGGGCTTTGAAGGTGCTTTAGTTCTGCACCAACTCCGCTGCTTGGGCCTTGTGGAGGCGGGGAAGATCCTGCAGACTGGGTTTCCGTTTAAGGTGGAGCATAGGGAGTTCGTGAGGAGGTACCGGGGAATCGGCCCTGCAGTGAGGGCGCCGAACCCGAAGGCACTCTGTAAACGGCTGGTAGAGGCTGTGGCTGAGGCAGAAGCCGGCTTCAGAGTAGGCAAAACCATGGTTTTATTTGGCTTTCGCCAGCATAGAGCATTGGAAAGGCTCAGAAATGTGGCTATTGAGAAGACGGTTTTGAGGATACAGACGAGATATAGGCAATACAAAGCGCGAAAGCTGCTCAAAGAGCTAAAAACAGCTCTTCCTGATATTCAAGCCGGGCTAACTCTTCGCAATATCGACCAAATTAAGGCGATTTTGCTACAATATGCTCATTTGCAGTTCGAAATGCGCAGTTACGTCCAACTCAAAGCCCTATGCAGAGAAATCGAAGGGCAACAGCAAATAGACGCCGACTTCCAACTGGTCCTAAGCCGCCAGGGCAGTCCAGAAGCCAAAATAGAGGAGTTAGAAGCCCTGCTTGCCCAGGCAGGTCAGCTGACCTATCAGTCTGTGTGTCTTTCCCAGGCCCAGGAACTGCTGAGTCGCGGGAATTCCATCCGTTCTGCGAGGATAGCACTCACTCGCCTGCTGGAAAACAGTCTGTCGCCATGGGAGTTGAAGGCTACTCTGAGCGCTATACGGGGAAAAGGCCTGGAGCAGTACCTAGCGGGCCTGTTCGAGACTGCAGAGGCAGCAGTCCAGAGGAGTGAGCGAGAGACAGGCTTCAGACAATTCCTGCTGACCGCCCTAGAAACCGGGGCTTTGAAGGCAATCCCACCAGACGAGGACTTCAAACTGGCCCTCAAACAGCTCAAATCCGCCCTCGATAAGGCCAATTTACCCTTCCAAGACCCTCAAACCGAGACTGTCTTTCAAGCCGTCCAGCTCTTATATAACTTCCGACAGGCTGCATTAAGCCAAAACTGGACTCAGTTGGAAACTCTCCTCAAGGAAGTCAGCAGCAACTCCCTACTACGAGAAGTGCAGGACCTGGCAGTGGCGAGACAGACACTAGCAGAGCGGGTGAGTGGGGCGGAGCTGCTGTCTCGCTTGCAAGCCGCAGTGACAGCGAAGGAAATCAGTACTGTGGAAATGGTCTGGAAGCAGGTTTCCGCCATGCAGTTGCCTGTTTCAGTGGCTTTGCAGTCCTCGGTAAAGACACTGCTAGACTGGTTGGATAGTCTGGAAACGCGAATTGAGCAGTGTGGTTCTGACCCGGCTCTCATTGATATTATACTATCGGACTGTGCGGCGAAGAAAATCGACACTCCGGCTGTTGGCAAGTTGAGGGCGAAGAAAGCGGCTTTGGCAGGGTTTGAACAGGCTGCGGCTTTGGCCCTGAATCTACTCAATTTGCCACTTATGAGACAGACCTTGCAAATAGCTCGGCAACTTGACTTCACAGCCCACCCTTTGGTCGCTGAAATCAACCGACTGCTCTATGAAGTCAATGAAATCACACTGGTCAGATGGCAATATGATGTGGCTGTGAAGGTGGGGGATAAGGCATTGATGCTGGAGCGACTTTTGGCTCTAAGAGACCTACAGTGGAGGGCTAATAGTTCTGCCTATGAGTGGACGCGCTATCCCCGTCTACGGACTCCTGAGGACTGGGCAGCTAAGAAGTGGGTCGGTCGGGACAACCTGGCCCGAGGCATGCTGCGCCACTCCAAACACTTACTGCCCCAGTCCCTCTCTGTACTGCGCAGTACCAAGCTCGAGAAGCAGGCTGTAGACCTCTTCAAAAGTCTACTCACTATAATGGGGGACCGAATCGCTCACAACGACCTAGTGGGGGAAGTCCTGGATGTACTGCTTGCAGGGCTACGCAGTAAGGAGATCAGGGAGGAACTGTACTTGCAGGTGATGAAGCAGTTGACAGGCAATGAGGACGGGGCGAGTGAGCGGAAGGGCTGGGAAGTGCTGTCGCTGTGTCTGCGCTGCTTTAGTCACCCTGCGCTGGACTGCTATCTCCACTCCTTTATTCGCACTGAAAGTCCGGATTCAGAGAATCTCTTGCGGCTAATGTACGCAGCGCAGATACAGCCCATCGCCACCGAGCCCACCCGAGAGTGGGTGGCTTCTCACTTGAAACTGTCCTGGACGACTGGGTTCCCCTCAGTCACCTACTCGCCCCAGACCCACCCAGAGCTGACGAACTACACCCCGAGAGTACGAGACTTTTAAATGAGACATAGGTAGGCAAGTGGGTAAATTAGCAGACTGACAGGCCTGAATCAAGCCTGAGTACTGGGATGAATTCACATATTCAGGAAAGCGGAGGAACCCTGGACCAGCTGTAGTGGTCTGTATAGTAATATGAACCCGGTCCTGGAAAAGCACATAAGTGATGCAGCGGAACTGCCACCCGCCGACCTGAAGCTGATCTTGCTGGGTGACTCCGCTGTGGGGAAAAGCAAGCTGGTGGAGCGGTTCCTCTGCAATAACTACATCGAGCGCCAACTCTCCACCTACGCGCTGACTATGTATCGACACAACAAGATGCTGGAGGGGCAGGAACTGAAGATAGACATCTGGGATACGGCGGGGCAGGAGTGCTTCAATAGTCTGCACCCTTCCTACTATTACGGCGCACATGCGTGCATTCTCGTTTTCGATGTGACACGGAAGATAACTTACACCAACCTACGCACTTGGTACGCTGAAATGCGTCGCAACTGCCCTCACATCCCCTGCATCCTGATCGCCAACAAGATCGACGTAGACCTGTCCGTCACCAAGCGACAGTTCGCCTTCGCAACGCAGTACCAACTGCCTTTCTACTTCGTTTCCGCGGCGGATGGCACCAATGTAGTCAAGGTAGAGACTAGGCAGATTTTCGAGGAAGCGCTTGGAGCGGCGATGGCGTACAAGCGAAACCCGCCTGATAGTCTGGATAGGGACATCATGGAGCTACTCCAGGACGATTCCTGGGTCACTTCCTAGAGTAAGGCCTTAGCGTAAGAGCGTGGAAATGAGAACAGGGGCCTTAGTCTTGGCTCAAAATGCCAAATTTGACTTCCATAAAGTCATAGTAATTTCCACTAGCTGCCTTTCCCACTCCCTCTACTACCCATAATAGCCTCTATGGAGAGCAGTGATTTCCAAGCCTTCGCCTGCAAGTATGGAGTGCTAGCAGGAGCGCAGGCCCTGGCTGTGACAGCTCTCGCCCCCTTAGAGCGCTGCAAGCTGATTCTACAGACTCAGGCTCAGGTCAAGGTTCCCCATGTAGAGCGCTACCCCAGCTTTTCCGCCTACCTGCGCACTGTGCCGCGGGTGGAAGGCTTTCGGAGGTTTTGGAGAGGCAATAGTGCAAGTATTGGACACATCGCAGTCTCCACACTGCTCCGGTACCCTCTCCTGCCTATATTGCTCACCCCCAACTCCCTCGCAGTCCAAAGCGCACTGGGCCTGGGACTGCTGGCAGTCACTTACCCTCTGGACTTAGTGAGGACAAGACTTGCCTGCGACCTAATGCGCAAGGCCGAACGGCCTATCTACGAAGGCCTAGTGGACACTTTGGTAAAAACACTCAGTGATGAAGGCTTCCGCGGCCTGTTCAAAGGCCTTTCCGTGGGTCTAGGAGCCTTCCTGCCTCTTCTACTACTGGAACAGGCCTTGTCCTACCCTGTGGCGCTCTACTTAAAACAGCACTCTGATAGTATGCTGGAAGACCAGATCAAGAAGCACTCCATTAGTCTGGCAATTGCCCAACTCTGCCTATACCCGGCGGACACTATTCGCAGGAAACTGCAAGTGGCAGGGGACCGCAACCACGAAGGGGTGAACAGTGCTAGACAGTGCTGTGCGCGGCTGTACCGGGTGGAGGGAATTAAGGGCTTTTACAGCGGAATTATGCTAAATACGCTCAGATTGCCGCCGACGTTGGCGATTTTTTACTACTTGAGCGACTTCACTCGCATTAGTCCCTACTAAGCACACATTTAGACCTGTCTAGAAGCCTATCTAAATGCTCATTTCCTCCTTCTCTCCCTCCGAGTCTCCAGCCCCCAACTGCGGACCCAACTTCTCGAAGGCAGTTTGAAGCGTTTGGAGCTGCTGCAGGGTCTCTGTGAGCAGCCGCTCCACCAGGTCTCTCAGCAAAGTCGCCTATCTAGCCCTTACTTCCTTCTCCAGACGAGTGCGGATTTCTCGCTGTCCATCGAAAGAAGCCTTTTTCTCCGCGGAGAGTTTGACGCCTTTTAGAACACTTGCAGTTTTTGCGTCTTGAAAAATGGTCTGCAGGGCGCTGCTGTCGGATTTGGCCTTGTTGCCGATGTCGGCGGCTTGCTGGGTACTGAACTGGACCTGTTTCCTACTTTCCAGCAGTGGGGGTCGTGTGGACTCACTGAGTCCCTCGGACTCTGCAAGGGCTAAGGCCTGGTGGGCGGCTTTGGTCAGTTCACATATGTTCATTAGTCCTTTTGCGCAGTAGGCGTTGAGGTGAGAAAGCCGCGTTCTCGCCTCATCATTCAGTGCCTTCAGCTTCCCTGCAGGACTGGTGTCCGCCTCCACTGCCCCTCTCTGCGCCATCATAAGTTCCCGAGTAGTCTCCACCTCGCCTCGCAGTCTCAGCATTTCGCCACTGTAGTGCCAGCCAATCGCCCTGCACTTCGACTCCATATGCTCCTGCATCATCTGCATCCCTCGGTTCAAGCGAGCATTCACCTCTGCCAGAATCGAGCTTTTCGCCTCTTCCGAGCTAACTCGACTGCCCTGCGAAGCAGGAGTGACGGACTGCAGCTCCCCCATTCGCTCCCCATTGTCCTTCCCATATTCACTCAATTCCTGTATCGCTCTCTTCGCTTCTTCCTTCGCTGCAGCCACTGACTCACTCTGCGTCGACTTCACTCTCTCTAAGCGCTGTAGAAGGCTGGCCCGTTCCTCTGCTAACTTGCGGTCGAAGGCCGTGGCGACCTCGATGGCTTCTTGTTTCAGAGCGACTTGCAGCTGTTTGGCGGCGATTTGGCCTTCGTGGAGGAGTTGCTCGTAGAGGTTTTCGACGGTGGAGGCTTTGCCTTCGAGGTGGCGCACTTCTTTTTGTCGCTTGGAGATTAGGTCGGAGAGGGTTTGGTCGGCGGAGCCGACCATAGTCCTGACTTTGCCTCCCAAAACCTGTATCCTGTCCTTCCCCTCCTCACTGGCCTGCGTCAAGTCCGCTAGTTTCTTGCGGTACGCAGTTAGCAGCTGTTCCGCCTTCAGCAGTGAGTCCACGTCGCTTAGAAGTGGGGTCAAGGGCTTGTAGGCGGCCTGGCTCTCGGTGAGGGACTTCACTGCGGACTCCACCTTCTCGAAGCGATCCGGGAAACTCATATTTGGTAGGCAGGAGAGACGTATTAGCAATTTGTGTACAGGACTATAGGAGAGACTTGGGAAGAAGAGGGATGCGGAGACTAAGAGGGCTTAGACCTAGGCTATTAGGCCTAACTGCGGTTTGCATGGAAAATACAGGGAAAGACACACTTCCAAGCACTAATGCATAACAGCATATATCAAATATAGAGCAGAGGCGGTTCATAGAAGCACAGGCAGGGCGAAGCAGCTGTACCGTGTAGGTTTGGTTAGGTCGCTAATTTAGCTAGACTTCCTCCGCTCCCTGGCTTCCTTCCTCCTGCTTCCTTGACTCCCTCCAGACCTTCTCTTCTCGTCCACCACTATTACCTCGTATAGTCCTCTATAGTTATTCAACTCAAACAACAACCTATAAAACCCTAGTGAAGCTGACAGTTACATGGACATGCAGCCGGCATAGATACAAATAGCGCAAGGACGCAGGACAGAGACACAAGGAGGAGCAAACAAGGATGGAATAGCTTGATGACATGGGGCTGAGCGGGCTGAGGCGTGGGGTATGGGTCCGGGTTGAGGCCTACTTCATACTTGTCTCTTTATGATTATTAGGACGCAGGGCACTGCCGTAATGGAATGTGGAGACTTTGCTTCAGGATTGCAAGAAAGCCCAACACACAGTCCGGGATCCTAGAAATGGCAAATATGGGGAGGGACTATACCGGAAATGGGAAACCCTGAAGCGAATTCCATATTGCAGAGTAACGCGTAACGCAAAAGTCCAGTTCTAGCCTTCCCCTGCTTCCCTATCCTTCTCAGCGCTATAACTGCTTTAGTCTATATGGTTGCTTCTAAGTCCGCTATAGCTTCCTCATACATCCTACATTCAGCCACGATTGCCCTATATCGCATTTCCAGTCCTTCCAGCCGTCCTTGCACTTCTATCACCACCTCGTTCACCCGGCCTTCCAGCTCCTCACACTGCGCATTCAGAAGTACAGCTACATCCCCAAAAGCACGCTCTGCCTCTACATCCCCCACTTCCACTGCTTCCTCAGTGTTCACACTGGAGTCCTGTAGAGTTGGTTGGGGAGCTGTTGGGAGAGGGAGGACAGGGGGAGGCCGGGCTTGGAGTTCTGCAGTAAGCTGGCGAAGTTCTAACTTGGCTTGGACGATTGAAGGCTGGAAGTCGGATTCCAGGGCTTTGGAGGCAGCTAGTTTCTTGGCGGATAAGTCGCTTATGGCGGCTTTCAGCCTTGAGTCTCTGACAGTGAGGAAATCCGCTTTTAAAGCCTTCTTTTGTTGGCGTAAAGTCTCTTCGGAGATTCGCTTTTCCTCCTCTACCCGCAGATCATGCTCCAGGCGAATTCCCTCCACCAGTTCCTTATGCGCTGCTTCCCTCCCCCTCACTTCCTCTACATACTTGCCCCGCATGTCCTCCGCTTCCCTCTCACTTTCCTCCGTCTCCCCCCTCATTTCCCTCATCAGTCTGTCGACTTCCCGCCTGTGCGCTTCCTTGATCCCCTCTACCTCCTCTTGAAAGCGGGCGAGCAGTGCCTTGGTGGCAGTGTCGTGCTGCAGAGTCAGGGCTTGCACTTGTGCTTTGCGAGTAGCGCTGGTTTCAGAGAGGGTGGCTTCATACTTCTATATCTACCGCACCTGGAGCAGAGCGGCCTTTTCCAGCTCACGTCTGCGAGCTTGGGCGTGCAGGAAGAGCTGAGTGCGCGCTTCTTCCAGGGCGAGCTAGGTACTTGGTACGTCTTTCTGCTCGGAGTCCTGCAGGAGTTGAGAAAGCGACGGCCGTGTAAGTCCTGGGACAGACCTAGGCGCAGTAGCAGGCCGCTTGCGTGCATGACTGCGAGGGAAACTCATCTTGTGGCGATTTCATTGGGAAACTGACTAGTTAGAATAGAGCACAGCAATGTACGTTGTTCTTCTTACGATGCGGAGTTCTGTCCACGTCTTCCAGCATCAGGCGGACTTCCGTCAGAGGCAGGCCTTTGGCAGTGTCCACAAAGCCTACACTTCTAGCAGACTTGGAGCAAGGGTGATGAGAACGCAAAATGGACGGTCGACGCTTCCTGCTAGGAGTAGTGTCGGGACTGAAGCTGGTCGCTTGACCTCTCGCCACTATTTAATTACGAGTACCCAGGATCATTCTTGTGCAAGACAGTTCTCCGCTATAGTTTATTCTCAGTTTACTTATTACACTCAACGATTTCAACGGTTATTTTTTTTCTCGATAGATTGGAAACCCTCAGTGTGCGTACTGCAAAAAGCCTTATTGACTGGGTAAGTAATGTGGGACGTCGCTTCTTTGTAACAGTCGAAATTTAGCCATTTCTATATAATGGAAAGCAGGCCACAAGACTTCCTACCAGTCTGTCCCTACTGCAATCGAAGTCTGTACCAGCAAGAAGTCTTCCAGCTGCACTGCTGCCACCTTCTATGCAGAGATTGCATCCCAAAAATACAGACAGCAGAGGGCTGTAAATGCTTCTTTGACGACATCATATCTAAAGAGCTGCATCAACTAGGGCAGCTGACCTGGCTGCAGAACACTGTGAATCAGTCCAATAGGAGTCTAGAAGAACTGGTAAAAGTACTATATCGGGAACTTGGGTATATTCAGGAGAACCTGCCCTGTCCCTTTGCCCAGTTCTACTGCCAAGGGTTATGCGGCTTCGACCACAGTGGCCGGGCTAAAGCTTTCGAATGCCCACTGAAAGCCAACTGCCCGACACTTTCTTCCTGTCTATTCGCCCATCGGGAAACCACTACACTGCCGCAGTACTCAGTAAATGCCCCCTACACTACCAATCCTCAGGGAATGGGACTTGCTATGAGTATGTATTCGACGCTTGGTGCAGGAGCTAATATGTGTGGAAGATGCCAGCAGACTCTAAATTTCTGCCAGTGCGGAAGATATTAGTAAGCTAAATAGCATCATTCTTAGAAAGCGAAAGAGAAGGAAGGCCAGATGAAGCAAATAAGAGCTAACCGTTATAACCAAGCACTGGAAAGTGCTCCTTTTAGCTTGAAAATTGGCCTTTTTAAAGGGGACAGTCTGTTTAAAGGGTTTTATAGACTGGTTCTTTGGACGGAGGTGATGGCATTGCTATAAATACATGAAGAAGACGTCCTAATTTCCAGATATTCAGTCAGATTTCGACAATTTGGCAGGCAAAAAAGTGGCCAGTAGTTATCATTCCCAACTCCAACCGAAGCCAACGGCCAATAGTACTGTAATCAACCTTGGTAGGCCTTCTAGGCCAATTCTAGACTTTAGTAAGTGTGTATTGATGTGGAGACTGGTGCTGGCTGCTGCGGTGACTGCTCTGTGCCACCACAGTGCCCGCGAGCCCGCTCAAGTGCTGCTGCCATTCTGCACTGAGCACAACCTCAGGACCTGCTGTGCCAAGTCTGTGGCGCTGCAGGCCTATGCTCGGCTGCAGAAGGCAGTGAGCGAGTCACTTGCCTTTCACAGAGACGACAATTTGACACGGTTTTCCTTGTCAGAAAGGTGCTTGGAAGTCACACAAACTGTGTTCTGTACTGACTGTGACGGAGATGTGGGGGAAAACTTGCTTTCAGGTATATGTCCGTCTCTCTGCGAAAACTGGTACAGCGCCTGTCAGAACGACTTATTTCAGCCAGGACTGACAGCCGGGCATTTAGAGCTGTGCTCTAGTAAGAGCCTAGTGTGTGCTCAGCTCCAGCACTCCAAGCCTTCTGCCAAAGCGTTCTGCGAAGGCATGGGGTACGCTGTAAGAAAGAACCAGTGCTACACAGGCATTCCGGCTGCTATTCTGCGGGGGGCGGCCTATATTAAAGCGGAAGAAGAGACCAAGGAATGGGGCTGGGAGCTTGCCACAGTGGTGGCATTAGCTGGCATTGCCCTGTTCCTTACCCTTCAAGGTAGGCTGCGTAGGGCTGGAGTGGATATCAGAGAGGCTCGATTGAAGGCTTTTCAGCAGGCGAATACCGAGGCAAGTCCTTCCCTAAGCCGTTAGAACTCACATGGTATACATTTCAAATATGCTGGAATCTGAGTGTAAAGACTTGAGTCGGGCCAGGCCGCCCCGCTCTGCCCGCCACACTCCCCTGCAGGCTAAGCCTCCATCCCCCTGTCTGGATTTCATCTCTTTCGTCTCTCTCAAGCCTGTGCCTTTGAAGCTGAGATCCAGACCAGCTTCCCCCTGCAACGTGTCTCTGTGCTCGACCAGGTCTTCCTCGTCCACCCGAACTATCAAAAGATCCGTCTCTGTCACTGGCCAAAGGAAAGACAGTGGAGAAACTCACCCTGTAGCCTGCAGTGCGAAGGCCTGGGCAGTTAGCAATGCGAAAACAGGGAAGTTGCTGCTAGGCAAAAGCGATGAAGAAATCCGAGAAATCGCGAGTTTGACGAAAATAATGACTCTTTTCACTGCACTGCAACTGCTAAAGGAACTGGAAATCAGCCTCACCACTCCCGTCACAGTTTCCTTCAAAGCCGCGAGTATGAATGGAACCAGTGCTAGACTGCAGCCTGGCGACCATCTCAAGCTGATTGACTTGATGCACGGTATGATGCTTCCTTCCGGCAACGACGCTGCACAGTGCATTGCAGAGTTTCTAGGGAAAAGGGTAGCAGAGCACCGGGCAATTCCAGGGCTGGCCAAAGACTACGACAAGCTTTTCATCAGGGAAATGAACCAAATAGCGGAAAAGCTGAGGATGAGGAAAACCTTCTACCAGAATCCACACGGAATGTCGACCAAAAGAAACCACTCCACTGCGAGAGATGTGAACACACTGGCAAGCATAGCAATGCGCCTCACTCTTTTCCGCAGTATTGTGAACACCCAAATGTACTCCTGCCGAATCACCGACAAAAGAGGCGATGAGCGGGTGTGGACTTGGGAAAACACCAACAAGTTACTGCAGAAGGGATATGAAGGGGTGAAGACAGGGGTCACAGATGCTGCAGGGCCGTGCTTGTGTGCTAGCTGGCGAGAGGGCGAAACGCGCCTAGTGGTCACCCTGCTCGGGTCGAAGTCTATGGAGGAGCGGTGGGAGGAAGTGCCTAGGCTAGTCGCATGGGCACGCACTCACCTTAACTAGTCCATCTACTTACCTAGTCCGCTTCCTGCGCTTAGCACTTTGCGACAAGACCTGCGAGTCGTAAAACACATCGCAGTCGCTGAAGGCTTCCGCCGGGACGTCGAACTCTGTGAGCAGGGCAGCGTTAAAGCGCTTGCGCTTCTGAACAGGAGTAGAAAACATGGCTTTAGCCTTGGCTTCATCGCTTTGTTGGGAGAGGTGAGAGGAGTCGGAGTCACTGGCGTCGGTGTTGGCTGCTTCGACTTCAGGCAGAGGGACTGGCAGAGGACTAATTGGAGCAGACTTCTTGAGGATGCTTTTGGGAGAGGGAGAGGGAGGTTTGGAAGTGACTGCTGGGGAGGGACTTTGCTTGAGTTCAGGACTGGCAGATACTGAGGATGGCAGCTGGCTGGCAGCCGGAGTAGTTGGCTCTGGTCTTCCGCTTACAGATACAGAGCTTTTGCTGGCAGTAGCAGGAGCCAGGCCGGTAGTAGTTTGAGCAGGTGCTTTGGACTCCAGGGTGCTACTCACAGACACAGGAGTCAGGGCCACAGGCTGTCTGCTGAAAGGAGAAGGGGACGGAGAGGCTTTAGGCGGTGGCATAGACTGCGGCTCAGAGAGACTCTTCGGGGGAAAGTTCTCTTCAATTACCATGGCAGTGGCTTCCTCAAAAAGCCTGATTTCCTGCATCGGCGTCTCCTCCTGCTTCTGGCTGCTTGCCTGTATCGCCCACTTCGGTGTAGACCTTTTCAACTCCTCAGTCTGCGCTTTCCCCTCCGCAGCGACAGGCGTGCTGCTCTGCTCCCCTTGCACAGCAGTCTGACTCGCATGCCACGACTTCCTACTATAAGTCTGAGAAAGCGGCAGGGACTGCCTTGGCTCGGGTAGCGGAAATCCACTTTCCTCCACCCGCATATCCTCGCTCCCTGTGACGATTTCTCGGCCTTGTCTCGGAGTGACTGAGGAAGTCGCAGACTTGGCAGGACTTACAGCCAGGGAAGGCACTGTGGAAGGAGCGGATTTGAGGGTGGGTACAATGGCGGGAACTTGAGAGGAAGAGGTGGGGGTAGTGGGCTTGGAGGGGTTTGGGCGCGGGTCGAGACTGGGTCTGCCGGAGTCTGCGTTTTGTCCTGAAGTTGGGGTTTTGGGCGGACTGGCTCGTCTCAGGTCTTCGTCGAAGGCCGCTTTCTTCATCGCTATTTCCCCATACGAAGTCCCCGTAGTCTGCACCTTCTCCCCAAACACCACCTGCGCAAACCTCTGCGCCGGCCTCTCCTCCGCACTCACACTCGCCTCCTCTCTCACAGTCACCAGTCTCGGCCTTTCCTGCGCCTTTTGAGTCTCTGCGGCTTTCCCTAGCTTCGGCGCAGGCTGCGAGTTCGCCCTTCCCTTGCCAGGCAGAGCACCCGGCATAGGCGTGGCCTGGTGCTTCTTGTTGAACTCTCTGGCTCTGGCGATGTTCTCTTGGATGTAGTTCTTGGGAGTGCGGATGTTACCTTGGGATGCGCTCTGCCGCGGACGGGGCTGCTGGCTATTCATTGTTTAAAATGGCTCCCCGCCACTGGGACTAGTGACGATCTGGGAAGATACAGTAGAGAAAAATGAGAAGGCCGAAAGCGTGCATACGGGAAGGACGGTGGCTAGACGATGAGCATGAGCGCTTTCTGAAGGCTTTGCGCATCTATGGGTCAAATTGGAAGGCTGTGGAGCTAGCCGTCGGCACCAGGACTGCCACTCAAGCCCGGTCCCACGCTCAAAAGCACTTCATCCGGGAAAGCAAAAAGAAGCGGGAAGTGGACGCACAGCGCAGAAGAGCAGGCGAGGAAGTGCTAGAGGGTGCATGTGCGGCTGTGCAGTATGGCGCTGGAGTGGTCTTCCTGCCGCCTTCTCTGTAAGCCACTTCAATCTTCTAATACGATATTTGAAAGATGGCAAGGGACCCGCTGAGCCAAGATACCAGTTCCGAACTGACCTATACTCCGTATGAAGGCCTGGAGCCTGTACAGCCGGAGCCTAGTACCTACGAGGGTCTGCTCAAGTCACTAGACTGGAAAATCCAGTTCTGCACACTTACAGTCCTGAGGCAGGTCTGCAAGTACCACTCCGAGGTCTATTTCCAGCTGATTCCCGGCCTTTTGCCGCTTGTCATTGGCCTTTCGGACTCCATCAGGTCCAATTTGTCGAAAAATGCGCTGCTGCTGCTTACGGAAATGTTCATTCAGCCGCATCCCGCGCAGGTGCTAGTCGCGGAAACGCTAGTTCCCGGGCTACTGCAGAAAACTATCTCAGAAAAGGCCTTTATCAAGCAAGAAGCTGCCGCTGCCCTGCAAAGCCTGTGTAGAGTGGCTGGAAACTCTGCAGTTCTGCAGCAATTAGGACTCTTTTGCTGGCACAAATCCGGCCCTATCTGCGACAACGCCTTCCTATACCTGAAAATCGCATACGAAACCGCAAACGCTGAGGACGTGTTCAGAAGCGTAGCAGGACTACTGAACAGTAAAAGGAAGAAAATCGAAGCTGGGGCCATTTCCACCCTCAAAAGCCTACAAACCCACCCCCAATTCCCTACTTTCCTCTCTTCTCTCGACCCTTTGGCCCGTGCTAAGGCGGATAGAGTGCTTTTGGCTCGTCCATGTGCGTCCCAGGGCAAGGATATCAAGGCTTTTATTGAAGAGCGGAAAAAGGCGTTGCAGGAAAACAACTAATCTCTTTGAATTAGAGTAAAGATTGGTCGTTTCGGTTTATTTGCTTTGGAAAGTCTTTGAAAAGTAAAGATTTGAGGGGAAAAGAGTAAAATTTGTCCTTTTTATAGGGAAAATGATAGATTTTCCTGTTTTTGCAACTGAAGAAGGATTTGAAAATGACATTTAAGCGCATATGAAGTGTATATGTGTCTACTAGTACTCCACACTCCAAGTATCTCTATAATCCAAAGGCCAAATCACCATTTTTAGGTCTTAACCAAGCAATTTTCGACTAAATTTCACCAATTTTAGCCTACATTCCTACTCCCCCAACCAGCCCCTGCAGCACACTATCGAACTCAGTCTCCTCCTCAAAATACCCATTCAGAAGCTTCAGCGCCTTTTCATATATCTGCTGATTCCCCTGATACTGCAAGCTTTCCAACACGTCCAGACCTCCACACTCCTCAAATCTCCCACAAAACTCATTCCCTCCTTTCCCACTTTTCTGCCTTTGGCCGATTTCCAGAAGCGCCTTTAGCACGTCCAAAGCCGCGTATATGAGACTAGGACTGCCTTGCTCTAGTATGTGTGTGAGGCTGGCGAAGACACCGATGTGGCTGAGGTGGGAGGCGATTTCATCGCTTCTGGCGAGACTTGCGTTGCTGAGAGACCAGAGGATTTCCTTCTGGACGGCTTCGGAGGATTTGGGCAGGAGGTCGATTAGGGCGGAAAAGATGTCGGAGGAAAGTAGGGAGTTTAGGTGGACTGGAGGGCCCGAAGCGATGTTGGAGAAGGTCCAAGCGGCTTCCTTCTGAATGGCTCTACTCGGACTGTACAGCAGCGAGCGTAGACAAGGGACTAGATGCAGCACTGCAGCAGTCTGATCCTCCCTCCCAGCCGCTATATTCCCGACTATCCGCAAGGCCGGAAACTGCACTTTTTCCTCAGAACTATTGAGGCAGTCTGCTATTGTCGGTAAGATGCCTTCCTCCAGCAGCACTTGAATCCGCTCATTCCGGTCTACACATATATGAGAAAGCGCCCACAGGACTTCCTGCAGTGTCCCCAGACTCTCATTCGTCTTAACTACTGCGCACAGATAAGGCACCGCACACTGAACAAACTGGAACTCCGCCTTCGGCTTGCCTCTACAAAGGTTGGAAACAGCCCAGGGATAGATGTCTTTGAGCGTTTCTGCAGGGCTTTGATGTATGCAGGCCAATAGACGGGGCAGACAGTCGCTTTGGAGGAGTGCATCTCTGACCTGTGCGGAGTCTCCGGCTAAGTTCCCGATTAGCCACACAGCGTGCTCACGTACCTTTTCTCTATCTGACGTGAGCATTGTGTATGCGACAGGGATGATTCCCTTCGATACAAGTGCAGTTACGTGGTCATGCGACCCTGAAGCGATGTTGATAACCGCCCAGCAGGCCTGGTACTGCAGCTTCGGTAGGTCCGTCCTTTGCATCCAGACTAGCAGGGCGGGAACCAGTCCATAGTCCACCGCTTGCTGAATAGGCGGATTCCGTGCATTTGCAAGCATTTTCCTGAGGCCTGTGGCAGCAGCTACCAGGTCTGTATCTCCTCCTTTGTCCATCGACTTCAGAATTGCAGGGAAGTCTTCGAGGACTTCTTCAGAGGGAGAGGGCAGGTAGCGACGCTTCAAAGACTGGTCCTGTCGCTGTGCTTTGCGCTGGTCTTCACGTCGCTTTTCGCTCTTTTCTCGAAGTTGGGAGTAGTCGGGGCCCTTCATGAAGGCCTTTTGTCGCTCGTCTAGGTGAGTGGCGGCAAACATGATATAGCTGGACTATGGGAGTTCGGTATTGCACTGCCTGCGGACCTGCAGTGGGACTGTTTTGCGGCTTGATCAGTCCATATAGGACTCTGGGGTAATTGCTGAAAGTGTAATTTGCATCTGTGTGGAAATGCGTCTTTCTATTGACTTAAACTAACCAATAAGCTACAATAACGTCATCAGAACACCTCGATTCCCTTCATTCCCGTATAACCCGCAGTACTTTTGCTACCTTCTCCCATCTAATTAGAACTATCTCCTCTCCATTACCAGCGATTACGCTAAATCAGCCTAGTCCCTCGCATAGCTCGCAGTACTGATGCTAAGTCTCAAAGTCTTACTTTCATCATTCTTCAGAATCCGCTTAATATCCCCATACATCATCAACTTGCGAGGTACGCGGTAGTCTGAGACCGGAGCCCAGCTAGACTGTCTGGGCAGGGAGGGGGAACGGCTAAGTGAGCGGTTGCAGGAGTCAATTAGGACTTCAACATGCCTTTTTAGCTGGTTTGTAGTTAACTTCCGTCGAGGGTTTTTCCCTAAGCGGCTTAGACGCAAAGGCGGAATTGCAACTCGGGCCAGACCTTTGCTGATTCCGAGCATTCCCTTCAGTGGGGGTAGACTTGGGCCTTGGTGTGCAGGGCGGTTTCGAGGTCGGGACTGGGACCTGGGCTGCAGGCAGGGGAAGTGCTGCAGACTGCGTCTGTGCGCTGCATTCATCTCGCTGTTATTATCAATGCTCGGCCTTAGCAGTGCGGTTTCAGGTCTTTGGCTACTTGGCCATACTCCAGCTATGCATATATGTATGAACAGTGGAAAACGCAGAGAAAAATACTCTTCTGTTTGCGAAATAACTGCTCATCCAATCTAGTTTAGGGACTTTTAACCTTGAATAGATGATATACTCCATATGAGTGAGTCTAAAATCTCGACCTGCAGACGATACAGCCGCAACCTCCGCGCAATCGAAGGGTGTTACTCCCCCTTCCCCAGCCAACTCCGCCAAAACCTCAACGACACTCTCAGCTTCGACCTCTCCACAAAGTCCTTCGTCCCTTTCCTACGAGAGCGAGACTCCACAGGGAAACTACTCAGCACTGCAAGGGACACTTCTTGCAGGAGTCACAGTCCTACCTTTAACTTCAAGCCCAATACTCCCCCAAGGCCTACTCCGCTGAGGAGACTGAAGCTGAAAAGGCCTGCGCCGGAGGTGGGGACTCCGGGAGTTGGGACTTACCCGGTGGACATGCAGTGGGTTCGCAGGACTTTTTCTACCCATAGAGAGTCCCCAAGCCGGCCGCCTACTACCCCAGCTCCCCCGGAACTGCCCAAGGAAGAACTCCGCTCCACTCCCATTCTCGTTCCCAAGTTTCAATATTCAGTCAGACAGAGGAAGCCAGACTGGGGAAAAGTGGACAAGTATTACGGTTTGAGGCCGGAAGTAGCCATGAGAAAGATGGAAAAAACCAACTTTCAGAGCGTTAAGCTGAGGGATGACCCTGAAACTATCATGGCTTCCTTTAAGTTCGCAGAGAAACGCAAACTTAAGGACGAGAAATTGAGACCTGCGAGACGCTTCATGCGGCGCATGCTTAAAGGAAAGTTTTATTAGTAGTTAATTCAATAGACTGAAAAATCAATCGCATTTTCAGGGGGAAATGTACCATCAAAAGGTAATTACGGACTTAGAGTAGTAAAAATGTATATGAAAAATAGGACTTTTAAAGCTCGAAAAGACCTATTTCCCTTACTTCTACTGCCCACTAGTCGAGTACGCGACCGACGAAGTGTGCAACGACTTGGAAATGAGTCCCTTCTTCTCCAGCACTTTCAGCTGCTCCTTGAGCTTATTCGTGAGTTCCTTAGTCTCCAACAGCAGCTTCTTCAGCTCTTCCTGCCTTTCCTTCTTATTAACCTTGCCCGGACCTGTTGAAATGCTCGTCGGTTTCCCAGGCTGCTGAGTGTCCGCTCGCATTTGAGTGACTTGTTGGACCTTGGAAACGAGGTTGACGGAGGGCTTTTGAAGGCGTTTGAGGCGTCTCCATTCTCGTAGGAAGTTTTCCAGTGTTAATTCTTTGATGAACTCGTCTCCTTCATACATATGACACATCGTAGTTCCATCTTCCTTCTTTATCGCTCTAAACGCAGTCTGCAGCCCTTCATTCTGCGCAATTTCATTGGCTTCGCCCATTTTATGCAGACACTCATACTCGAACTCCTTCTTGCATTTGTCCACTGTCAAGGCCAATTCCCGCTCCGTTTCCTTCTGCCTTGCTAGCGTTTGCCGTAGGAACTTCTTCGTTTTCACCTCCACATCTGTATCCTCCGTCAGCAGCTTCTGCTCTCTGCGCTCCAAACTCCGCATTTCCTGGTCGATGTCCAGGCCTGAGATGCGCTGGGACTTGGTGGAGGGCTTCGTAAGGGCGGTGGTAGGGCGGAAAGAGCGGGCGGAAGTGCCTTTATTGGAGCTGGACATAGGCCGTTCTTTGGCTGATTTCAGCCTTTGTTGTATGATTCGACTCGCCATTTTCGGCTGAGAGTCTGTCAAAAGCTGCATGGAAGTCACCTTTTCGGTTTCATACTTGACAGCCTCTGCAGCATCTATAGCCACTGGAAAGCCTCTGGGCGGCTCGTCCTCTTCCACTCTCTCCTCCGCCATCACCTTCGCAAAGACCTCCGCAGAGCGGACAGACTTGCCCTTCTGCACTCCATTATCCCTGAAAATCACCCCAACTTCCTCCACACTCAGCGGAAGACCCAGTCGCTCCATGCCGTTTTTGAACTCTTCAGCTGTAGCGATCTCCGGCACATTGAGGGCAAGGCGGGTTTTCGGGATATGCCGGGACGTCAGGTGATTCGCGACTTTCGCATATATCAGCAGCGCCTTCGAACTCGGGTTTTCCTCGAACTTGTCACTGGCGCTTTTCAGCAGGCCTCCGATCTTGGGCGAGTCGTGGTCGTCGCTGCGGTAGCGCGAGGCGGTCTGGGGACGGTTGGAGCTGGAGGAGTTGGGACGGCTGCTTTCTTTCTTCTGGGTGGGAGTTACGGCGTAGGACTCTTCCATCTTGCGTTCGAACTCGGGGTCGGGGTCGTCGTCTTCTTGGAAGACTTGGTCTTCGGGGTCGGAAGCGGCCATTATTTTATAAGGAGAGGGAGGAAATAGCTATTGGGAGAGTCTGGACGCAGGGCTATATAGAAGCCTGTAGTTGGGCGGGTACTTATATACAAGTGAAATTGAATGTATCAATTCTGATATTGGTCTTTTAGCAGTTTATCAGAGCCAGAAAGCTACAAAGCCCATTTCCTCGATTTCCCCAATTCCCACTTTTACCCAAACCCCCTAACTACTCCTGCCATCCCAGCCTCCACTCCCTCCCGTTCCATTTCACCCCTCTATCCCCAGCGCCTAGCGTATGGCAACGACAGGTACTAATATGTCCGAAGTAGTGTCCACTCCCGGCCAAATCCACGACTCCCCCATGAACACCTCCACTGCCAAGCACCTCTACTCCTTCGCCCGCGGCGAGCGCTTCCCCAAGCTGCCAGGCAATGTGTAAAGTCCACCCAGCTGCCAGCAGTTCGTGTACGACATCCCCGCAGCACTAAGCCAGCGCACCACTACGCTGGGGTTCGGAGGGAAGTACGACTTCACCAAGGAGCGAGGCAGGGGCATTCCTGCACCCAATGCCTACGCCTCACCTAGCGATTTCGATGCGAAGAAGCCCTTTTCCGCTCAGTACACTTTCGGTATTTCCAGAGACTTGTGTGAGAAACGCTACCTGGAAGGCAATGTGAAGGCGGACCCGGCTGTGCCAGGGCCTGGGACCTATAGTATTCGCAAGCCTGCAGGCACGGAACTGCCCAAGTTCACCATTAGACAGCGGACTTCCTATGACCAACCCTTCAAGTCGGATGGAAATCCGGGCCCTGGTGCCTATGCGCCTAAAACGGGACTGAGTCTCAAGGGCACTTACTTCATTTCCAAGTTCAAGGACTCGGGGGCTTCCACGTTCTCGCCGAAAAGCTCGATTCGCTTCAAGCCCTTCAATAAGACGACCCTAGCCTTCCCAGGCCCCGGCACCTACAAGCCCAAGTACGAAATGACCCCGGAAGGCGACTACTTCGTTTCCACCTACAAGTCCTCGAACTGCCGTACTTTCTCCACCTCCGCCAGAGACTCCTCCCCTGCCAAGCACGCTCTAGACGTACCGGGACCCGGCAGCTACCGTCTACCCTCGGAGTTTGGGTACTATGCGAGCAAACTGAAGGGAAGTGCTAACACTGTCTCGATGCCGGATTTGAAGGTAGCGGAGAGTAAGCAGGACTAGGGGCATTTTCAGCCGTAATTATGGCGGCCTTCACTTGCTGCCTGGACTCCAGGACTGGCAGACTGCCGCACAGCGAGCAGCCCAGCTTCATCTACCGTGTAAAGGCCGGCGACACTGTCCAATTCCAACTCGACTCCGCCTCAGACCTGAACAGCGCCTCCACCTCTCTCCTCCTAGACCTAGGCAAGTACGACCAACACTCCGATTTCCACCGCATCAGAGGGGAAAGGACGAAGCTCAAGCATTGGCTGGCGGATGTCACTTTCCCGAGGGCGGGGACGTATACACTGATGCTGGAATACGCGGAAAGAGCCACTGGCATGATGAAAAGGTCACAAGAGGACTACATCGTAGTGGACCCGGCCTTGGTAATAGGGGGAGAACCTGTTCCTCTGGATTCCCTAGTGATTCAGACGGTTTTAAGTCGGTCCCTGGGTCCATATACCCGCTGGGAAGAGGTCCTTATGCGGCAAAAAGCCCTCGGCTACAACCTGATCCACTTCACTCCCATCCAAGAACTCGGCTTTTCCCAAAGTCTCTACAGCCTCGGAGACCAATTGCGTCTAAACAGCGCCTTATTCCCTGGACTTAGTACAGACGAAGAGCAGTTTGAAGCCTTGACTGCGACGCTGGGAAGTCTGGATAGCCAGGGCATTGGCTCCTGTGTGGATATTGTCCTTAACCATATGGCGGTTGGCTCGGAGTTCTTGGAAGCTTGCCCGGATGCTGGGTATACGCTGGAGAGTTGTCCGTATTTGCGGGCGGCCTATGAGTTGGACCATGCTTTGGCCTTGTTTTCCAGTGACTTCGCGAGTGATAGGGTGGGGCAGTATAAGCATGGACATGTCATAGACTGTGAAAAAGACTTGAACAACATAATGCAAATAATCCGTCTCGAGCTACTTCCCAAGCTGCAACTCCAAGACTTCTTCACCATCGACCCAGCTCAAGTCCTCACCAGTCTGCGAGAGGCAGAGTCCGGGGCAGTCTACGAAGTCCCCGCAGACTGGGCAAATTGCCTGAAATCCAAAGGCTTGGAAGCCTTTACAAAGCAGTATGCGCTAGTAGGGGAGGGAGAAGGACGGAAGGCTGTGACTGTAAGGACTATTTAGCTGGACTGCGGGAGAGTGTGGGCGACTTGCAGGGAAGTGGGGATTTCCGCAGAGGCTTTGTATAGGGACTTCCCTGCGACTATTAAGGCGCTCAATGCGTGGCTGCTTAATCGATATGAGAAGCACTTAGCGGAGATTATAAAGAATATAGAGGGAGATATCCGCTATCATAAGCTGGAAAAGAAGGAATCGCTGGTGGACGCTAGCAACCCACTGGTCAAAGGCTACTTCCACGACCTGCGCAACGGCTCTGTCGTGCTTTGCAACGGATTCATCTTCGATAACAAAGACGTGACGAAGGACATCGCAGCCAAGGGACAGTGGAACTACTTCCGCAGAAGTGTAGTGGTCTGGAGCGATAGTGCGAAGCTGCGGTACGGCTCCCAGCCTTCGGACAATCCTCAGCTTTGGGAACGAATGGAGCAGTATGTGACCTCGATGGCTCGCGCGTTTACAGGCTTTCGCCTCGACAACGCCCACGGCACTCCCTTAGAAGTCTCGGAACACCTGCTAACCCAAGCCCGCAAAGTCAACCCCAACCTCATCGTAGTGGCCGAGCTATTCACAGGCAACGGCGAACTCGACGCTCTATTCGTTTCTCGACTGGGCATAAACCTCCTAGTGCGAGAAGCCATGAACGCCCACACTCCCCGCGAACTCAGCAACATGGTGTACAGCTACGGCAACGGGGAAACTCGAAGTGTGGGCAGCATTGAGCCCTGTGCAGAGCATGCGGAAAGTCTGGTTCTAACGCCGTACGAACGGCCTGCGGCTGTACTGATTCCCACATCTACTCCGACAGTGTTTTACGACTGCACGCATGATAATGAAACGCCTGCGGAGAAAAGGACTGCGATGGATGCTTTGCCCAATGCAGCGATTGTGTGCTTTACGAATACGGCTGTGGCTTCTACTCGTGGGTATGATGAGTTGGTCCCGAAGCAGTTGTCGATATCTAAGGAAAAGCGCCTTTATCGTCAAGAAATCGAGCATCCGCAGCATAAGGAAAGCGTAACGATGGGGCCGGGCAGCTGCTCACTTGGTCTACGCGTTGTGCTGGAGTACGTTGCAGAGGGAAAAGGCACTGATAGGGTGGAGATTAAGGGGAGTTGGGATAACTGGGCGCAGGCAATTGCCTTGCAGTAAGTTCTATATAGACCTGTTGCAGGTCAGAAGTATGACTGTGTGCTTTTGTTCCCTGACTCTTGGATAACCCGCAAATTCGTATATAAATTTGTCCTAAATGGGTCGAAATGGGTGACTTCCAACCTATATCCGCTCGAAAAGGACAGTAGAGGCCTGGAAAACAATGTAATGACTGTGACTTCGCAGTACCTGCCTCTAATGCCTCCAGGGGTGTATGAGACCATCCAAGTGCCTAGAGGCTATTTGAACTCTTTGCACACTCAAATGGCAGTTGAAGGCTTCAGTGAGTTGTTCGTTTCTATGGAAAGTGAGGAAGCGATGGTCGTAGTGCGCCAAAACCCTACCACTATGGAGTCCTATGTACTAGTGGCCAGAAGCTACTACAAGCAGAATGCACCTACGACCGGCCTAAATCCGGTTAAGCTACCAGGAGTGATTAGTGCCGTGGAGCTGATTTCGCAATTAAGTATCAGAGACTGGAACTTCGTGCAGGACCGCAACGAGGTCAATGGGTACCAGGGCTGGCTAGAGTGCTTCAGCAATCTCACGAAATTCGCCACTATATCCAGGTCGTAAGGCCTATTTAGCCCTACCGAGCAAGTCGATACCCTGACCTTCCACACCCTTCCTCCCGGCTTTGTCTGTGTCATAAGAACCCAACTTAGCGCAGAGGCAGCCTCTGCCCTTTCCCAACTCCACCTGAGTTACCAAGCCTTCGGCAGTGAAGCCGCTGCCAGGGACATTTGCAGTGCGCTGTCCCCAGCTCAAGTCAACTATGTCCTGTGGAAGTGTTCGCCTGAGGAACAGGACTGGTCGGATGGGAGGAGAGATGTGTATGATGTGCCTGGCTTTGGGAAGTTCTGCTATGCAGGGTTAGGGGGGCTGGCGATAGAGTTTAAAAGAATGGGGGTGTACAATCAATTGGGACATGCGATTTTCAATAACATCAGAGGTGGGAACTGGCTGATTGACTACCATTGTGAGAGATTGCATGCATGTGAGCTACCAGAGGACTTCACAGCCTTCTGTTTCGGCGGCTTTAACAACATAAAGCAGCTGCCTAGAGGGTCGATTCCCAAGCATATCGTGAAATTCACCCTCGGCCTTTTCCACATGCTCAAGTTCTACATACGCACAGAGGTGTTTGGGCAGTCTTCCGACCTGCAAAGCATCGAAGACTCCTTCATAGACACTTTAGCCTTTTCAACTACTCAATTCTTCGGCCATGTGAAAAGCACTCAAACTCATCTAATGGTGGAAACAGTGTCTGCAGGCTTGCCTCACTTCGCTGTGGGATACGCTCGTTGCTGGGGTCGCGACACCTTCATTGCCTTCAAAGGAATGCTGCTCAGGACTGGAAGGTACCGGGAGGCTGCGGACGTACTGGCGACTTACGCAGGTACGATGCAGCACGGTCTAATCCCAAACCTACTGGACCGAGGGAGAAACTGCAGGTACAACGCCAGAGATGCAACTTGGTGGTTCCTACAAGCCGTCAAAGACTACTGTCTCACTGCACCTGACGGCGACCTGCTCCTATCCAGAGACATTCAAATGGTGTTTTTAAAGGGAGAACAAGCGCATATGACTATCGCTCGAATTATCAGAAATATCCTTCAGTCGCATGCTCAAGGGATCACTTTCAGGGAGTATAACGCTGGACCTCAGCTTGACACGCATATGAAATCCGACGGATTCAACATCCACATCGTCACAGACCCAAGCACCGGATTCATATACGGCGGGAACCAGTGGAACTGCGGCACTTGGATGGATAAAATGGGCTCTTCGGAGAAGGCTAGGAACAGGGGAGTGCCTGCCACATCGAGAGACGGAGCGGACATTGAGATAATTGGACTGCTGTATTCAGTACTGTCCTTCTTGAATAGCGCAGTGGAAGCCGGGAGATTCCCTGACGAGGAAGTAGCCTTTGGGAACGGGGAAAAGGTGAATTACGGGCAATGGGCAGAAAGAATCCAAAACAGCTTCGAGCCCTATTTCTGGATACCAGAAACAGGCAGTAGTCCACAGGTCGAGGAAAGATATGTGCGGACAAGAGGGATATATAAAGACGTAGTGGGGAGTTCGAATCGAGAGATCGACTACATGTTCCGGCCGAATCAGTGTGTTGCGATGGCTGTGGCTCCGGAGCTGTTTGACCGGGACCACGTGCTGATTGCCTTAGGGAACATCGACACTTTCCTACTGGGAGACATGCTGAAAGGCGACCAGTTGGGGGTTAAGACCCTTAGTCCTGAGGACTCCCAATACCGTTCCTTCTATAACAATACTGACGATTCCGCGGACTATTCCGTTGCGCAGGGATTCAGCTACCATAACGGGCCAGAGTGGCTGTGGCCTCTAGGCTTCGCCTTACTCGCCAAACTCCACTTCCAACAGTGCCCTGCTTCCCACATCATGAAGCATGTCGTCAACCTTCGCAAGCATATGGCCCAGTCGCAGTGGATGTCGCTGCCGGAGTTGACCAATAGCAAGGGAGCCTTCTGCAGGGACTCGGCTCCTGCGCAGGCTTGGAGCATTGCTACGCTGCTGGATGCGTTGATGGAGACTCCGAGGCTGGAAAGTGAGGAGTTCTAAGTTAGGCTTTCTCGAGATAGTGCATGGTATTAGGCTTTGGTGGAATTTATCTGCTATTAGTTTTCTAAATTTCGCTGATTTTGGGAAAAGGCGACGTCTTCTTACTCAGCACAATCATCTTATGCTCATGACTGATATACCCCTTCATCCACCCCTTCGCTATCAAGTTAACGAGCAAGCACTCCAACTCCTCCATATCCACCTGCGTCACTCCCACACACTGCAACGAGGCCAAAAAGCGCTGCAGAGGGATTTGCGACTGCCCCAGCAGCTGATAAGTCTTCTTAAAGAGGTTGCGGTAGGCTTGCAGTTGCAGACTTTCCATCATTATGTATATTCCGGTGCGGATAAAGTCGTCCTGGTGGCGCTCGAGTTCGGACTGGAAGGCGCCGATGTCGCCCTGCTTGATGGCCATTAGGATGGGGAGGTAGGCCTCTTGGGAGTACTTCTCTAGGAGGGCGCGGGTTGGGAACTTCCCTCTCGCCACTTTGACCGGTATCAAGTACTGCAGCACAATCCTCTTATTCCGCACAGACCCCGGGTGACTATGTGCAAAGCTGAACTCCAAGCACTCCTCCGCTTTCCTAATTTCCTGCTCATACACACTCAGCCTCCCCTCATAGTACTTAAACTCCACCTGCTGCGCCATCGCAAAGTGCCGCAAAGCGGGTAACTTGGAGTGGGGACTGTTGATGATTTTGAGGAGATTTACGCAGAGTTGGAGGTTGTTGATGCGGAGATAGAGTCGGAAAAGGAGGTTCATGACGCAGACTAGACCCATGAGTTTGGAGTCTGGAGGCTTTTCGGAGGTTTTTTGACAGACTCCGAGCAGCTTTTGGAGTTCGCTAATGACCGCTTCTTCCTTCTTTTTGCCTTTTCCAGTCTTTTCAGTGGATAACAACGCGAACAGCTTCTTGGAAAAGCGGTAAACAATAGGCAGCGACCACGCACCTTGCACTCCCTCCTGAAAGACCTGCGTAAAGGCCGCCAAGCTCGCTGTCAAAAGGTCGAATTTCCGTTCACTCCCCAGGCGGAACTCTGCATGTGCAGTGATGAAATGGACCCAAATTTCCCCGTTCCCCCTACCAGGCGGCACTGCCTCTTGCACTAGTCTGCGGATGTCGCTGTCTGGTCTGATTCGGAGAGGCTGGCGGAAGAGGAGGTCGAGGAGGCCGGGAGAGTCGTAGTTTTCGAAGCGGACGAAGAGGGAATTGACCCAGGTCCGCAGGTCCATATTAGAGGGGAGGGAGGGGGTTTTAGCTGTGGAGGGACGTGCTTCCCTATCAAAGGCCTCTCAGAGTACTCCAGCTAAGCTCGATAGCAATAGCAATGGAGGACATCCAGCAGCTAGTGACCGCCTGCGAGACTCAAAGAGACTCGGAGAGCAGGAGTGCATTAGTGCAGGGAGTGGAGAAGAAGGTGCTGGGTCTGGAGGAGCTCGGAGGGTTTGTGCAGGGGGACTTGAAACTGCTTCTAGAACTGGATGGAAGGATGCCGGAGTTGTATAAGGAAGTTGGAGAGGAACTATGGGAAGTCGCAGTAGTGCTAGACACCCTCCACCCCTGCGAATCCACCAAATCCTTCCTCTCCCTAACCACCCACAAGCCCAGTCCTCAGGCCCTCCTATCCGTCTGGAAGAACGCCACTCAGTCTCTACTGACCTACTCCTCTCCCAGTCCCGGCTTCGTAGCGAAGATATTCGAGGTCGAAGACAAGCCTTTGCAGCTGCTGGACACTGTTAAAGCCTCCTGCTCTCTGTGCTTCGCGAGACTTGTAGCTGACTTGACTCCTGCTGAAGTGCAGCAATTAGTGGGCAGTGACATTGAAAACTACCTAACCCTGCTGTGCAAAGACATGGACGAGGCTTACAAATACCTGCGCACTGACGCTTTCCAAGCAGTTCTAGTAGCTCTGAAAGGGAAAATCAATACATTTCAGGAAGACGCTTTCTATCTCGCAGGGCTGAAAACAGCGACAGTGCTATTGGGCCTACTGGCGGAATCAGACGCATTGGAAAGGAACAAGTCGCTAATTGTGGAGGTCATATTGGGCCTGGGCAAAGACCTGCATTCACTACTAATCACCTGGAGAGCCTGGTTTGTCACTATCTTCAAGCCTACGGAATCCAGTGATATGCACAATTTCAGTGCTAAAGGTATTGCAATGCTCGCGTATATATCGATTTCGGACTCAGCTGATAGCAATTTGCACCTTCCATGCGTCTTTTCCAGCCTGTACCGGCTCCAAATCTTCATTCCTATCGCGAATTTAGTGTTTTACACGCACCCCGAAGTCGCATTCGCACTTCTTGACCACGCAATAAGCAACTTTTCAGGGCGTTTTCGATCCATAAAGAGTCCTTTTCTCCTAGTGCCTGATAACCGCCAGTCCACGAATCAGTTCGTGAGGGAGTTGCTGGAGCTTATTGGACGCACGCAGGATTTAGGACTCAAGTCTCGGACAATTCACCTGTTTTCCCTATTCCTTTCCTTCTTCTCTGATGCTGTAAGATATAAGCAGAACCGATACCAACTAATGGCCAAAGCAGTGCACGAGCACTCCAACGACTTCACCCTGGCGCTGATCATAGACCTGTACCGACAGCACGCTGAAACTGTCCCAATCTTCCAAGAGTCGCCAAAGGTCGCAAGAGTGGTTAAAACGGGCCTAAAGAAGAAACCTGCAGGGGACTTTTACCGCTCCTATGAAGCCTCAGCAGGACTAATGCAGGCCCATATTAAAGCGTTCACAACCTCAACTGTGCAGAAAATCCGAGCGAAGTATCTGGAAACCGCTCATGCGAACTTGACGAAAGCCTACGAAGCTGACCGGACACGTGCGGAACTCGAGTCTGCACTAGCTACTGTGGCCGCTGCTATTGAGTCTTGCAAGGAAGTAGCATTAGTAGTCTAGGCATAGGAAGGCAGATCTGACCTTCAGGTGTTGATAGAGCATTAGACCATTCCCAAGATACGCCTTTCTGCAGGTTTAGGACATGCTAATGGTAAGAAAGGACAGGGACTAGTTATGAGGCTGTTGCAGTCTACTGCCCAACTTCATTAGCCCAATTAAAAGTCAGCGAGCGGGTCTACAGCCAGCGGAGCACTCTCTCCCTCAGCCGCAGCCTCAGTAGCGACTGGGTAATAGGACGTGTCTCCCTGTCTCTTCAGCACCGGAATCCACGGCGGGTCGATTTCCTTCCTCAGCACCATGTCGAAGTCCACTCCATCGAACCACAAGTGCTCGGTGACTTCTTCAGGGTTGTGGGAGCCGAGGCGAGTGGTGGGGTTTATCTGCAGGAGGCTGGAAATCAGGTCTTGGGCGGTTTCTTCGATATGTCTGGGGAAGGTTACGCTGGAAGTCAGGATTTTCGCGTATAGCTTTTGAGGGTCTTCGTCGTAGAAAGGCGGCAGGCCGACTAACATCTCATAGAGTAGGACTCCGAAGGCCCACCAGTCCACCGCTTTAGTATGGCCTAAGCCTGAAATCACCTCAGGAGCCATGTAGGCCAGCGCTCCACAGTTCGTATTGGACCGCTCTTCGCCTCGTATTCTCTTGGCTGAGGAGAAGTCGATGAGCTTGATGTGTCCGTGCTTGGTCAGCAGGACATGCTCAGGTCTCAAGTTGCGGTATGCGACGTCGAGACTATGCAAATGAGCAAGCGCAAGGACGATTTCCGCCCCGTAAAAGAGCGCCACGTCATTAGGCAAGCAGGAGTTATTCCTCACAAAGGTGAACAGCTCCCCACCCGGCAAGTACTCCAGTAGCAAGTAGACGTTGGCAGCGTCGTTGAAGGTCCTCAGCAGCTTCACTACGAACGGATGTCGCACTTCCAGTAAGATATCCTTCTCGTTGCGCACGTTGTAAACCCGGCGTTTGAGCACTAGTGCGGTCTTGCTGTAGGACTTGAGGGTGTAGTACTTGCGCTTTTGGCCCTGGGTCTTGACTAACTTGGTGGTGGCGAGGTCTTCGTGGGAAAGGTCTTGGCAGAGGATGAGGCTGTCGAGGGAGCCGATGGAGGCGAAGCCGCGCTTCGAGAAACTTCGCATTATTAGCTGTGGGAATATGGATTAGACTAACTGTGGTCTTGAACTGCACAGGACAGATGCAATCGTGGAGACCGTAGGACAGGAAAAAAACCTCAATTTCAGGGTGAATTCGCAAAAATCTGCGTAAACCCTTCCGAGCGTTTTATTTTTCTCAGAAGAACTCATTTCCCCTGCCATTCTTAAGTGGTCTAAGGCTAATTCAAGTCCCGGCCTAGCTCTTTCTCAGTTGCTTCACCTAAAAAGGGTCTAAACCATCCATCTGCTCCGATCAACACCACTAATCCTATATATGTCCTCAATACACACCTCTATCCAGCTTCCAAGGCTGCAAAAGCCCCAAATCAGGCAATTAAAGGCATAATGATGTGGAAAAGAGCCTTTTCCACCTGGCTCCAAGCGCAAAGCCTGCCCGCCGTCAAATCCCTCCACCTCCTCACCAACCCCCAACTGATCCAACTGAGCCAGCAACTCGCCCTGCACCAACACACCGACTCTGTCTCTGTGCAGCACCTCCTTGCTCCCTACCTGAAGCTGGTGGCTGCAAGGACGGGCACTATGTCGAAGGAGGAACTGGTGGTGTTGACTACTGCGGCGGCGAGGAATGCGTTTTTGAGGCCGGTGTTGGTGGAGACTGTGAGGAAGTTGACGCCGAATGTGGCGAGGATGACATTTGAAGAAAGCCTCGAAGTGGCCAAAGCTGTGACTGCCTCCACTCCCCTACTCCCAGAAGTAAAAGAACTCCTCACAGCTCTGGCCAAGGAACTCACCGAAGAAGACGAAATGGAGCTTTTCGAGAAGCCACTAAGTTCTTTTTCTACCGCTTTCAAGGCGTTTGGCAGTGCGCAAGTGGGCGACGGCGACTTCTACAAGAGTTTGGTGGATATCCTGCTAGTGCCACACATGCTGCAGTCAATTCCGACTTCGCAGCTTATTCGCATGGGAGTCTACTTGCGCAGAGTCAAGAAAATCGCAGGAAGAGGCGGATTCGGACTGTTTGCGGAAATTGAAAAACGGGTTTGGGACGATATTCACCAAAACCGGAATATTGCAATTCCCACGCTTTTGCGGGTATTTGGCGACTTGATTCCTGCGGGGTTAGGCAGTAACAAGCTGCAATTGCTATTGGAGTTCACCCTCTTCAAGCAGCTGTCCAACCCTCAAAGCCAGATAACCACTGCGCAACTGGTGCAGCTTCTGCTCGACAGTTCCAACTACATATTCAAATACAAGCCTTTGTTCCTATTGCTTCAGCAGCTGGTTGAGGACTCGATGGACCGGCTATCTGCCAAAGAGTTGGTCAAAGTGTTCTGGTCGTTAGGGAAAAATAACAAGGAGTGTAGGAAAGTGATGGAGGGATTAGTGGGGAAAATCAGGGAAAAGGTGGGAAAAGAAGGATGCAATTTGCGAAGTTTGACTTTTGTGCTGAATGGCTGTTTGAACGCTGGGCAAACTGACGAAGAATTGATGTCTTTCTGGCATGCACAGCTAAAAACGTTCGAAATGAGTGAGAAAGACATACACTATTGGGTGAAATCCCTAGGGTTATTAGCCGCCTGCGACATTCGCGACAATGATCTCCTTTCCTCCCTATTAAAACTGACCTCAGAGTCCTCAATTCCTATTAAAGGCTCTGATCTTGTGCGACTTCTGTGCATGTCGGAGCCAGCCTTGGTAACTCCTCATCTTTTACCCTTGCAAAGACTACTTTTGCCGCAATTCCCGGAAATGCCGTTATCTCAACTCGCCAGATTAGCCTATGTGGTGGGCCGAGTCCCAGGCTTTTCCTCGACCTTTCTAAGCCTATTGGAAACGGAGTTGCAGAAGCGGAATTTGATGACTTTGAAGCCGACGGACCTGGCCGCTGCTTGCTATTCCCTTGCAGACTCGTTACAAGTGACTTTTATTCACTCCTCAGTCCCTGCAGTTAAGCACTTCCTAGACGTACTGCGCAAGCGAGTGGTGGAAATCGAGTCCGATTCCGAAGACGAGGGCGAAACCGTGGTCCAAGAGGAGGAAATTCAATTCGGAGCGCAGTGGGAAATGACCGCTTCCGCTCTAGTGCAGTTCTGCTGGACGTTACTGGCTGCAGATGTCAATACCGCCGGGTTTTGGTCGGACCGACTAGTGACATCTTTGAAGAAAATCAGACTGAATAGTGGAAAGTTCGAAGTGAACCATTGGAAAGCGACAGCAATGGCAATACAGGGGAAAGACGAGTACTTCAGCACAGTGGATGGTCCTCACTTCGCACAACTCCTCAATGTATTGTCTGTACTGCGGGGTATCGACCAGGCCAGCCCTCTCCTCGAAGGTGTATCCAAGGAAGCAATATCCGTCTCTCCCTTTATGCTCCCAGATAGTGACTTTCTGGCCCAACTTCAGTCCTTTTCCCATAACCACTTGCACCAAGAGTACCCAGGCAGTTGGGACCGCCTTCTCAACCGTATTGATATCCTGCTCCCTGGGAATACCTGCCTATTGGCCTACTCCCCGCATCAGCTTTCCTCAGGCAAACTGCGCGCCTGCCACCTATTCAAACACAAGATATTGGAAATGCAGGGGTATGCGGTTAGGCCGGTTTTACAGACTGATTGGAATAGTAGTGATGAGGCAGCTCGCATTCGCCTTTTCAGCTAGTAGCGATAATAGTATGAGAACCAACTCTGCCAGTTTCAGTTCCCCGCCCACTGACGACGTTTTCGATGCCCGAGTGACTCCTCGAATGAAGCCTCGCGTTCTCGCCCTGGACCCTTCCCTTTTCTCCTCCCCCTACTCCAATGAGCCGCTTTTCGACCAATCCTACACATCCGTCAGCAAGTCCCTCCACCTGCAGCGAGGCCAGAGCTGGGAAGACCTGCAGGCCAGAGTGGAAAGCCGCCCCGAAACTTCCGTAATTTCCCTAGATTTCGTGCAAGGCCTGATTTCCACCCTGCACCAACTCGAGCCGAATTACGTACTTCCCAAGGTGGGCAGAGACGCACAAAGCCTGCACTTGTTCGTTGCGCAACTTTGCTCCTCTCTCCTGCACTGGCTCGCACAACTCAAATCAAAGCAGAATGGCGGGCTGGAGGCGGCTCTGAATTCGCATCGACGGAGTCTGATGCTGAAGGAGCAGGACCTGTCGGATGTGGCGCAAAGACTGATAGATGAGAGGAGGGAGATAGAGAAGGAGAGGGAGCTGCTGAGGGGAGATCGAGGGGACTTGGAGCAGTTGAGGAGGGAGTGTTTGAGAGAGAGGGAGGCGCTGCAGGTGCATGTGAGGGAGGTGGAGAGGCAGACGGAGGAGCTGGAGAGGGATATCGCCGAAAGACAGAGAGAAGAAAGGACCGAAGAGGCAAGAAGAAGTGCTGTAGCCGCAAAACTGCAGCAAATGATGAAGCAACAGCAAGCTCTAAAGAAGGAACTCGAAGACCTGGACCGAGAAAAGTGCACCAAATCTGCTTTACTAGTGGAATTAGACGCCCACATCGAAGAAAGGCAAGCCCTCGCCCACTCCCCCTCCCACCAACTCGACTCCAAATCCCACTACTTCGACTCCCTCCAGTCCCAACTCGAACTCGACAAAACCCGCCACCGCATCCAAAGCGACCAGTCTCAGCTCGAACAACAACGTGCAGACCTAATAACCGAGGAGCTGAAATTCAACGATGCCTTCAACAAGCGAGTGACTCGCTTAGGCCTGTTGGGGGAGGAGTTGGAACTGCGTAATCAGGAACTGAGTCGGGCAAAGGAACGATTTGATATGTGCAGGACTGACCTGGAGTCGCAAATTGACATGCTCAGAACTCGCTTGGCGGAGAGTAGAAAAAGCAACAATGAACTGATAGAGAAAGTGGCGGGGTTGCAAGAGGAGTTGACGGAAATGACAGAGGAGCTGCAGACTACGAAGTTGCAGGAAAAGCTGAGAGTGGTGAGTGTGAGTCAGACACAGGCGGATTTGTCCTTCTTGGAGCAGCAGCTGAGTGAGCGGGAAATTGAGTTGGAAGCGAAGTTGGAGGCTGCGGCGGGCAGGGAGGAGGCGTACAAGCAGAAGTTGAGGGAGTTGGCGGGGGTGGAGGACTCGCTCAAGGCTGCACAGGAGGCTTTAGCACTCATGAAGAGAGACTCCAATGCTGGCGGACAGCAGTTGGCTCAGAAGTGGACCAAGCTGAAGCAGGAAGCGCAGGCTTTGGAGCAGGAAAAGGCAGCCTTCCTGCAGCAAACCCAGTCCACTCGCGCACAAATCGAAGCCGAACACTCAAAACTCCTCACGAATAAAACCGACTTCGAGCGAATTATATCAAATTCGCACAACCTCGGCCAAGAAGCGCAGGAAACCCGCTCCAAACTGCGCTCCGACGAAGAAACTCTGCAAAAAGACAAAGACAAAGTGAAGGAACTGGTGACTTTGCTGGAAGTCGAAGGGGCGAAGCTGACTCAAAAGGAAGAACAGCTGCGCACTTTCGCCCGGCAGCTAAACGCCAGGGAACAACAACTCTACGAGAGAGAGAAAAGCCTGCGGAGGAAGGAATTCCGCCTGCCGGACCATAAGGCGGAGCGGGAGGCTTTGAAGTTGCGGACTCCGGTGGAGGAAAGGGACCTGTTTGACTCGGATGAGATGCTGTCTTGCACGCTGTCGCCTTCCCCTGGGGAGCCGCACTCTTTGGAGCGCTCGCCGTACCCTGGGTAGTAGTAGCAGGGTAGATATATAGACTTCCTCAGTTGGTCTGAAAGAAACTGCAGAATCCGCATGTTTTGCACGAAAAAGGTAGAAACTGCGCTTTTCTCCTTCTGTAATTTCCCATCAACTCCTCCCTTCTCCTCTCTAGAAGTACAATTTACGCTACTTTATGCAGTCCTTTCGTATGCCTGCCAATTTGCGGCGTAAGCGACCTGAGTGGCTTCAAACAGACCGTTTTATTGCTGCAAATGGGGACTTTCCTCAGTACTTTCGTCTGTCCAGCCCTCGTCACTCCCAGTCCAGTACTGGTTTCAGTCCTTAACTCGCCTTTTCGAGTGGATTCCGCAGTGCGTTTGAGTCGAGAGACAGTGAAATGAGTGGGGAAGGGCTTGGCTTCGGATCTGTGGGTTTCTTGTTCGACGTGGGACTGGCGAGTAGTTAGACGGAGGGGTTTTTCGAGCGTGAGTAGAGGGGAAAAGGCTCGCTGTTTCTGTCTGATCAAATTCGCGGTCTTAACAGCTGTTTCCCTTTGCTTTACTTCCACAGTAGTCAGTTTCCTAGCCTGCAGCGGCTCCAAGTACCGCTTTAAGGCCATCGGCTCCAACCCCCTGGTCCAGCTTTTGACCTTCTCCGTCCTATCCAGCCTCGAGCTGTCCTCTACCTCGTAAAAGAAGGCTTCTGCAGAGGAGCGGCCGGACTTCTCCACTAGCTGCGGACTGGGCAGACTGTAGCTGTCTGAGCTGGAAACGCTGGCTTCTGTGTGGAACACTCTGTGACTCTTCAGATGGTCCATTTCCTTAGCGTAGGACTGGAAATGGAGGAAGGAACTCGGCTTTGTATGGAGGGAAAGGAGCGAGTGGGATTTTAAGCTGGAGAATGGAGACGAAGTTGAGTATTGTTCTCATTTGGCGGTCTATCTAGTGCGTAAATAGCTGAATTATGACAATGCACGGTCTATTTGCCTCGTGGAAACAGTACAAATCATCCTCTTTGTACCTATGCATAGCTGCGAAAGGTTTGAAATTGACTACTATTCTAGAGGAATTGTAGTTAAAGGCTATCGTTTGATCTTAGAATTGACCGGTGTAAGGATGAGTTTCTCAATGAATTTGGTGGGCTGCCGTTTCGCTTGCGGGCGTATCACCACTGACTGCATATTCGACTTGTAACTTCTACGATTTGCATCGTATTCGTAATAGCACTCAATAGAACAATACCGCAAGCTTTCCACTGTAAAGGGAGTATGGACAGGGACGAAGTAACAACGCCCACATACACAGTTTCGATATGCTAAAATTGAGGGAAAGACCTGAACTCCGCTTTGCATTAATTGCTGCAGTCCATATAGTTTCAAATCGTCTTGGTGAGAGTTCAAATAGCCGATTATTACCTCTGGACTCATAACCGCGGGCTGGAATAGGGACTCCATGTAGGTGTATAGCTGCATAAAGTCCCATCTGTTCTCTTCACTAGGCTGTAACATGTAGATTAGCAGCGTTCTCAACCCTTCACTAGGCACTTTGTTCAGCTCTAGCATAGTATTCGCCTCCAACTGGTCCGTATCCATCAAAGACACAGAGGGTTCCAGCAGAATCATCATGAGGAAGGTCACTCCTAGGGAGTAGACATCGGATTTGAAGGCGTTGTAGGGCTTGCGTTCAGACTGGAGGCAGAAGATAGAGGTGCGGAAGGCCTTTTTCAGCTCGGGACTGAAGAAATAGGGACTACCGATTATCGATTCTGAGATTTCCGATAGGCTGTCCTTCGCACAGCCGAAGTCGCCCACTTTCAGTCCATTCGGATGAGTGTAGAATATATTCTGCGGCTTAATGTCTCTATGCGAAATCCCGTAATTCTGTGCCGTAGCGAAAGTGTAGATCAGCACTCGAAACATCCCCCACAGTTCCTCTTCCCCCCAATACAGCCCCGCCTTCGCCCTTCTCTCGATTTCCATGTTCAGGTCTCCTTCCAGCCACTCCATCACCACGAACAGTTCCCTGCTTTCCTGCCTCGGCACGACGGAGTAAATCCTGCACACGGAGTCGAGACTGGAAAGTGAGTTTTGAATGCAGGCTTCTTTCCAGGCGTTTTCAGTGTATTGGAGGATCTTTACAGCCACTGGGCAGTCGCCCCAGGTGCCCTTCATTACCCGGGTTTGGCCGTCTGGGCTTTGGTAGACCAGGTCTGAAAATGTGAGTTCGCTAACGAATTCCATTAGGAAAGATGGGGAAGGACTTTCGGTATGCAGTAATTGCCTCAATAAGCCCTTCCTGTGATTCACTTAGCTGCTAGTCTTTTCTAGTGCAGACCCACTGCAGGAATAGAATAAACCGTGAGAGATGAACATATCTCGCTGATTTACTTTTCTATTCAGGCAGTCTTTCTATCTACCTTCCTAAAATAAGTCTACTTTCCTCATCCCTCCTTTTGCGATTAAAAAGTTATCTACTGGCCGAAAAGTCCCTAATCGTCTCCGTCAGTCTCCGCTGGTACTGCTCATAGTAGTACTGCGACTTGCTCAGAGAACCACTGCTCGAGCCTCTGGAAACAGGACTGCGTGCCTGCGATATCCGCAGCAGTTCAGAAGTAGCGCTTTTTTGCCTGTGGTGGGGCACTCTGGCGTAGAAAATAGGCTCGAAGGTGCACTCTCGGCTCTGCCGGGACCGTTCTGCGGTGGCGATTTGGGCTAGGTTGTGCTGTTGGTGCTGGCGGAAGGCGAGGTTGCGCTCTGAGAAGGGCAGGGAGGTGTAGTCTGGGGCGGCGATGGGCTCTTGCACGGAAAAACGAGTCAGTACCTGGTTTCTGAGAGACTGCAAAGCAGTTTTTTTGGCTGCTTCTTGCCCAGGTGCCGGTATCCCCAAGTGGCCTCTGCCCTGCGGACTCCCATGCAGCATCATTGCACGGATCATATTGGCCTCACTCTGAGTCATTTCCCGCTTAGGGGAGAGCAGGGAAGGCTGGGGAGCCGGGGAAGTGGTGCTAGCAGGCCTGGGAGCTCTGGCAGAGACAGGGGGAGACATGGGGATTACCTCGATTTGAATAGATTTGGGCTCGGCTCCGTACCATTCCAAGTTGGCTCTTTCCACGATCTTGCGACTGAGGTCGTTTATTCGGGGCGCGGACTGGACTGCCTGCAGTTCCCTGGCCCTGCTTTCTGCCCTCATCTGCGTCAATCGCTCCTCAGACCTCCTTTTCCACTGGATCAGCTCCTCCTCAACGCGTACCGCTCCTCTACGCTGTTCACTAGGCCTGGGCGAGGGCGAAACCTCCTGACTGCCTCCGCCAATGTAGGCAAATTCGCGCTTTCTCCTGGAAAGGCGTTCGAACACGGACAAGTGCTGGGACGGGGAGTAGGCAGGAACGGCTTTGGAGCGGTCTGAGTAGGGAACAGTGGACTCAATAGAGAAGTGCTGGGCTAGGAGGTGCAAGGAAGGCCGGTACGAGGTCTTGCCTAGGCGCCGGGCTTCCATCTTAGTGTAGGCAATGAAGCAAAACGCAGTGTTCGACTACACTGAGGTAAATTTCGCAGGGAAGCAGTATAAGTTTATCAAGGAAACGCCTGTGAAGCCGCTGCCCAGGCCTGCGAACCGCCGTTCCAAGTCAGTGCTGAGTCCTGCTATGGAAGACTTGACTGCACTGGACGAAGGCGCAGTCCTTGCAGCGGCTCAAAGTGAGCAGAAGCCCCCGCAGTCCCCTGCTAACTTCCTCGCTTTCGACCTGGAAAGGGTCAAGCGGTTCAGCCAACTGCCAGGCGAGCAGTACCGCACCGCTCACGTGGACCTGCTCAGTCCCCACGAAGAACTGCGAGTCCTTCAAATCCTCAAACTGCATCCAAAGTCCGTCGAAGTCGCCGACAAACGGCAGAAAGTTGCAGTTATGCGGGAAGCTGCAGATATAAAAAACGTGTTCAAGTACTTCAGCGACATCAAGCAATACAACAGTACAGAAGGGAGAACGAGTCGCCTGCCTAAACTGCGAGTTCCCAGGGCCCGCTTGTCCCAGTCCCACAGAGAGAAGTAAAGTTAGGTCTGTTACATAGCATAGGGAGCTGTGAGGAAGCGAGGGAAATGGCGCTTGCTGCATAGGGTCAGGAGAAGGGTGAGTGCCACAAAGCCACTGGCTAGGAGGAAGTTGAGGCCGGGGACTGGGCCTAGGAAAAAGCAGAGAGGACTGCTGATATAGCCCAGGCCTTTAAACAGCGTAGCCACCGCTTCGGCCTGAATTATCACCTTCGGTCGTTCTTGCAGGGGGACTGAGTCGCTCACTAGTAAGTGGGAAAAGGAGCAGGAGAAGGTGCTGAAATAGCGGGTGAAGAAGGATAATGCGAGGAGGGAAAACACCCAGGCGACTCCCTCAGGTCTCCACCTGGTCAGCAGCAGCGGTAGGAGGGAAGTGAGCAAAAGGCCCACACTGTGTATTATTTCCGAGTGAAATAGGCGAAAATGCGCACAAATCAGTCCAAAGCTCCACATCAGAAACCAAACCCCTACCACCGACCCAGCCAACACCACCCCCACCAGCAGCAAACTCAGCCCATCTCCCTCCAACGCACTCATCCACACTACCAACGACACTTCCATCCAACTCCCCACAAAGCTGCTCAAACACAGCATCCCCCCGCTCCACAGCAAAGGAACTCGACTGCCATTTTGCTGTCTTTTGAAGCAGTCTTCGAGGGACTGGCAAGGGAGGGAGTGGCAGTTGGAGAAGTTTTCTTCAATGAAGGAGATGTGGGTGGTTTTGTCGGAGCGGCTGATTGGGTGGATTTTATCCATGTCTGGGTTGGGGAGTTCCCTGGTGATTATTTGCGCGACTACTTGTCCGCGGGACGTGTTGGGCTTCAAGTCTCTGATTCTCGTGGTGCCTAAGGGCGAAATGGAGACTCCTTTGGAGCCGTTTCCCACACTTCTCTGCGACTTAGAGCCTGCGGGGCCTGCCTCTGCCACTTCCTCGACTCCGTCCAACTCGTAGCACTGCAAGTAGGCAGGCAGGTCGTCTTCGTTCTCCACTACTTCCTTTTCCTCCCGCTCGGTTACAGGGTTGACGTGCTCTGGTGCTTCTGAGGGCAGAATGGGTCCTTCAGAGCGCTGCATGTCAGTGTTGCCTTGGTTGCTTTCGGAGAGTTGGGCGTATTTCCCCAGGTTGCTGTCTTCTTTGGGGGATTTCGGGTTGATCGGTTTCGCTTCAGGACTGATGGTGAAATCAGGGAAGTCCAGGAAGAAGAACAACAGGGCCACGAACTGCAGCACGCCCACGACCATTATGGGCAGTAGGTAGGGTTCTCCGCTGAATATCGAGGTCTCGTCCACTAGCTCGTTCTCTAGCGGATAGGAGAGACAGCCGCCGATGAGGAAGCCGATGGCTTGGCCGACGGAGGCCATGAAGGTTACAGTCTGTGCTACCAAGGGAAGGTCCTCGCCATATCTCCGAGTGAAGTGTCTGAGAACCAATACAGACAGCGCACTGAGAGGGGAAAACAACCCCGCCAGAGCCCTAATCACTCCACTCACCCATACACTTGGCAAAGCTGCTAGTAAGAACGTCATCACAGTTTCCAGCAAAATCGCTATAGAAAAGGTAGGCCGGCACCCCAGCGCCTTGCCCAGGGCAGTCCACGCACAGCTTCCAATACTTCTTCCTAGGAAGTAAGGTCCTACTAGGAGGCCTGCGAAACCCGCGGCTTGCATCAGAGTCAAGTCTAGGCGGTACCGCACGTAGAAGACGCTGATCGGCAGAAAAAACTGCGTAAACGTCACCACTGAGTTCACATTCGTTGCGAAGATGATGAATTGCAGCACACGTAGAGATCTCCAAGGGAAGTGGGAGCTGGAAGGCCTTACCATTATACTAGATGTAATCGGTTTAATACCAGAAAATCCGCTTAATTGACGGTTTCTCTGCAGCAATACACGCAAAAATAATGGAAAATCCGCGTTTCTTAGGCTAATTTACAGATTTACGGACGAAAATTGGGTTTTGCAGTTTTACACTTGTTCTGATTTCAATATTGCAGCAGATTGCAGTGATTTCGAAACTTTCTATGAATAACTCGGACTAATAACTGCTGAGGACCAAACTGGAAAGAGAACTTCGCAGTGCCTAAGGGAAATGGAGGCCTTTAGGCGAGGAAAATCAGGAAATTAGCCAGAAATCAGCTGAAAATTACTAGAAATCAGGTAAACAGGGGATTTCAGGCAATAGCAAGGAAATTTGGAAGAAAGTTTAGAGAAGTGACCTTTTGTTGGAATTTTAGACCTAAAAAGGATTTTTTTCGGAAATTTGTGAGTTTGTATATTTATTATTGGAATTTTCACGCTTTAACTCAGGCGAATAGCATCCAAACCTTGTTTATATTCTATATGCATACAAAATTCGTAATAATCGCACCGAAATATCAAAAAAAAAACGCTAAAAATACATAAACTTGGTTGAAATAAATCAATAGAAGCGGGTGAACCTCCAAATCCTACAGCAATTATTGTGCTTCAAAGGAGATAATGTGGGACCATTGGAGGGCTTGGAGAGAGGGAGGGGTGGAAAGCTCGCTTGTATGTGTATTGGGCATAAGAAATGGAAGAACAGGCAGAAAGCATGGACGTACGTAGTGACTCTGAGGACTCATCCTACTTCAACATGATGCAGTCTCTCATGGACTCCAGCACTGCGCACCTGCCAGAACGATGCGGCTGGCTGCTCAAACGCACAGGCAACCCCTTCAAAAAGTGGCAGCGTCGCTACTTCGTCCTGAAAAGCAAAAAGCTGCGCTACTACCACAAGGAAACCGACACCAAACCCGCCGGCAGCCTCAACTTCGACCTCATCACCGTTTCCCTCCAACTCACCCTCCACCCCACAGGCCACAGCGAACTCGTCCTGCAGCCTCTCTGCTCCCAGCGCCGATTCCGCCTGCAAGCAGACAACAGCAAGGACCTGGAAGCCTGGGCAGTGAGTGTCAACGAACACATCAGTGCATCGCAGGGAAGACTGACCAATGTGATGAGCGTTTCCAGGACTTCGAAGTTCTGGCGGTGGGACAGAATCACGAATGGCCACTTTAGGGCGATGGCGGCCACTGGGGATGTTTTGCTCTTTTCTGGGAGAGATTTGGCGTCGAAGGCGCAGCGGTTCCTTACGAGGAGCAAATACGACCATGTCGCACTTTTGCTTCGGTACAGTTCTGACCAGTTGGCCATTTTGGAGGCTACGTCGCTCGAGGGCGTGCAGGTCCTGCTGTGGACTGACTTCCTCAAGTTCAAGTGGCATTTGATGTATTCGCGGCTCGTTTACAGGCCGTTGGAGTATGAAAGGAGTGGGAAGATGTTGAGGGAGCTGGAGCTGTTCATACGTGAGGTGCGAGGGATGCAGTTTCAACTGTCGGCGGCCAAATTAATGGGGAAAAGTAGCGATTCGGAGGCTCAGAAGGGGTATTTTTGCTCGGAATTGCTTGCGACGGCCTTCAAAAGGTGCGGGTTGCTGAGGGCAGAGACTGTGGCCAGCAAGTATTGGCCCGGCCACTTCTCAACAGAAAAGCGACTGGAGCTGCAGTCCGCTCGACTGGGCGAAGAGCTGCAAATCGACTTCGAGCCCCCCGACCCTTAGCCTTCCTGTCCTCTAGTCATATATATGGGCACAGGAGTGGGCAGTGGCAGGAAACGCAGCGACTCCGACACTGTAGTCTGCACCCTGGACAGCACGGCGACCAGACACTTCAACAGAGTTCCAGACAAGCGGTACGAAACCAGCGACTTCGAGGTGCTGCGGACTGTGGGCACTGGCAGCTACTCCGTTGTCAAGCTGGCAATTGACAAGGCCAGTGGCAGTCCTGTGGTACTGAAGGTGATGAGTAAAAGTCTCATTATCAGGAAAGGACAGGTGGAGCATATAAAGAATGAAAGGGCGATTTTGGCCTTGGTGAAGTGTCAATTCATTGAGCAGATGAAGGCAAGCTTCCAAACGCCGATTAGTCTTTTCTATGTGCTGGAGTATATCCCGGGCGGGGAGCTGTTTAAACTGCTGAGTGACAGGTCGGTGCTGCCTGAAGGGGAAGCAGTGTTCTATGCGGCGGAAATCGTGTGTGCATTGCGCTATTTGCACAGTCTCAAGTGTGTTTTCAGGGACCTGAAGCCGGAAAACGTCCTCATAGCCGCGGATGGTCACTTGAAAGTGGCTGATTTCGGCTTCGCAAAGGTGCTGAGATCGGAGGAAAAGACCTTCACTCTCTGCGGCACTCCCGAATACATGGCTCCCGAGGTGATAGAAAGAGGCGGACACGGACTCAGCACTGACTGGTGGCAACTGGGCATTCTTATCTACGAAATGCTCTACGCGACCACCCCCTTTACTGACCCGTCCCCCTACCAACTCTACGAAAACATCATTTCTAAGCCAGTCCACTACCCCACAGGGTCTCCAGTTGCCCTGTCTCTACTAGCTGGCTTGCTGCAGAAACGGCATGTAGACCGTTTTACTGAGGAGGAAATCCTCAAACACCCTTTTTTCCAGACTATCGACTGGACGGTTGCAGAACGCAAGGAACTCAGGCCGCCCTTTGTGCCGCAGGTCACTAGTCCTACGGATTCCAGCAACTTCGACACTTATAATGATTCCACGCAGATGGGAACTGCGGTGTATGTGGACGTTTTCCCCGAGTTTTGAGTAGTTATTATAGTAGATTAGTGCATTTTTCTTCTAAACTACCTCTTATATGCCGCAATATCGAACACAATTTAACATTCGTCCTCTAATTGCCTGCTTCAGCCCACATTGTCAGCTCCATTTTGCTTCTCTACTCCCCAACGCAAGCTACGGTCGGAACCCTGCTCATCAGGCTGGAATAGTAATGGCTCTAAGGTACGAAGGCACTCACAGCTCTTTTGGGATTTCTCAGTCGCCCAAGGAGGCTAAAGAGAAGTTGAAGCTGCGACTGACTCCCAGTCTTTATAGACTCTCTGATCGGGTGTCCACTAAGCCGTCCATCCTGCCAGCCCTCTCCAGCTCCTCTATCCACGACGACCCTTTCACATCTCCCACCTCCGACCCTGGCCATCTCTACCCCGACTGGCTGGAGAGTCGCAAGGACTTCAAAGAACTGCGAAATCGATATGAACGGTTATCGTCTCTGGACGTGTATCAGATCTGTAAGAAGCAGGGAGTACTGAGGTGCGACTTTGAAAGAATGGCAGTGGTGAAGTTTCTCGAGGACTGTCCTTTCTTCGCGAGTATGAAAGGAACCCAGTTGACGGAATTGTCGGATCGAATGACGTCTCTGAGTTTCTCTGCAGGAGAAACCCTAATGCACGAGGGCGACCCTGCCGACTGCCTCTACCTGCTCCTGCAGGGCACACTGGGCATCTACAACGACCACAACCTCCTAATGGACGAAGTCACTCACGGTAACGTCATCGGTGAATCCGCAATTCAGAACAAAACTCGCCGTACAGCCACAGTTAAGGCGCATGACCAAGCTCAGGCCTTAAAACTGACGTATGAGGACTTTGACGCTATGGCGTTCCAGTGGAAACTTCGTGATTTCTACGACGTTGCCAACTTTCTGAGCAAAATCGACTACTTCTCTGACTGGACTTTAAGCAAACTCTACCGAATGGCCTCCGTGTCGATCATAAAGCAGTACCAAAAGGGACAGGTGGTGTTCACGAAAGGCGAATATGCTCGAGATCTGTATATAGTGAAGCAAGGGGAAATCCACATGGACATAGAGCTGGACCTAGAACTCGCCAATCAGTGGCCCACAGCCAGCCACCAGTGGGCCTGCATCCACACTACCAGGAGGTACAGGAAGACTGTGAGGAGCTGCTTAGCTGGGGACATGTTCGGGGAAAGGGAACTGATTGACGGCGCTCCGCTCAGTGCAACTGCGACTTGCGCTTCCACAGCTATACTTTGCATTGTCAAACAGCAGTTTTTCGTGGAAATATTTAGTGAAAAGGACCGGAAACGGCTTTATCGCCTCACGGAACGGCCGATTACCAGAGATCTCCGATATGAACTGGCCTTTGAACACAAAAAGGCGAAGGCAATGAGCTCCGCTCTGTTAAATGCACTGAACACCAACCCGCTCCCTGCAGGCAGGAGCCTATTTGAGGTCCGCGGCTCTGAACGGAAACTGGAGTGGGCGAGAAAACTGGTACAACGGCAGAAACTGAAGGAAAGAAAGGGAGTCGTGAAGCAAACTAGGGTCTTGGAGACCATTAGGACAGAGGCGCATAGTCCGTAGTCACTTGTTTTCCCAGCCAATGCAAATAGATAGCACTATTAAGCAGGGAATTGAGCTTCCCCACTCTCTTTACACTAATATATGGGCGGCAGCGCCTCCAAAATCGGTAAAACCCGTCTTTTCCTCCGCTCCACTAGCCTCATCCCCAGCAACCAGCTCACTGGCTCTATCGAACTCCTCCTGTCCCACTCCCTCGTCCCTACCACCCTCACATTCACCCTACAAGCCCGGGAACACACTCGCTGGCTAGAGCTCCGCTCCATCTTCAACCCTGTCACCAAGAAGACTGAGAAAGTCTTGGTGGATGTGGGAGATACGAGGGTGAATGCTCTGGGGAAGCAGGAAGTTCCTGTGAGTTACTCCAATGTGCACTTTGCGCCTGGGAGTTATATGTTTGACTTTGACTTGCAAGTGCCTGCTGCGCTGAAATCGGGCATAAAGCTGACGGGAGGAGAGGCGGAAGGCAGCTTTGGGTATGAGTTAAAGGTGAAACTGACTAGCAACCTAGGCGAGCACAGCAGCCTCCTCCCCCTGCCCAGTCCCAAAGACACCCGCATCCCTGCAGAAATAGAAGAAGACACGACAATGTTTTCCCAAGGGTTCGGCCAGGCAGTGACTTTCAAGTCCTTATTTAAAGCTGCCGGCTCGACCCAAGTCTATTCCAAAGTCCTCCAAAACGCTTTGATCGATAACCGCCCTTTAGAAGTCGTTTTAGACCTGGATAACTCTCAGAACTCCCTGCCCATTCAGTCCGGCTACTTGTCTCTGGTGCGGTTTTCGACGTTTAAAGGGCAAAAAGACACTTTTGAGCATACGGAAATAGTGAAAACGAAGGAAATTGAGGGACTTCCGGTCCCTCCTAAGGCCTTTTTGCAGCATTACAGGACCCAGGTGGACCCTGAAAGCGCCTTATTTCCCACTTTCAATGGAGACCTGATAAGCAATAAGTACGTTTTGAAGCTTTTCTTAGGGACGAGTCGCCTCGCAGGCAGAATGCAGGGCATCGACCTGAGCGAAGTTGTGGTTTTATCGAGCGAAGTAGAGCAAAGTAGCGACACTGAGGCCCTTCTGCAGAAAGAGGAAACTCCGAAGTGGTGGTCTTCGTGGTTGAAACGGGGGGACTGGGTGGATTTAGGGGCCAGAATCGCCCTATCTTTCGCAATCAAGCTGCTAGAGGAGCTGTTTCGAGGCAAGCGGAAGTAATATAAGCTAGAACTTGGACTGACCCTCAGTAGTCATCATGCCCATAGCCTTCAGCATCTCATCGCATGCAGTTTGAAAGGGCGATTCTTTGTTTTTGTCCTGCGCCAATACGCTTCTAAGCGCCCCTAGCGGATTCGTAGAGCTGTCGATAGTCCTAACGATCTGCCTGATTTCCTCACTCTCCAGGCATTTCCTCAACTTGACACTATGCTCTGAGTGAGAAGTACGCATTTGAGCCAACTCATCCTCTCGAATAGGCTCCGCGTCTTCGTCTTCCAGCAGGAAGTTGCGGGGCGGGTGGGAGACTTTGGGGTGGAAACGCTTGGGTGGAGGCTGCGCCGTGCACTGCGCTTTGTGGGTCTGGGCGCAGGCGACTGAGCAGCTGGGTGGGCGGTACTAGCGGGCGGTTTGGCACACTGCGCAGCGGTACTTCCCTGCGGCTCCACAGGCACAGAGCATTGTATTACAGCTGCAGCTATCAGAGGCTCTCAGCCATAATAGGTATGAAGAAAGCCCGAGACTACTCCCTCGAACGACGCATAGAGGACGAAAACGACGAGAAGATGCGCATCCTACACGACCAAGTGCAAGAAATCCAAGCCGCTGCAAAGACCATCGGCCACGAAGTGAAGTCCAGCAACGGCTTCCTCGGGTCTTTTCAAGTGCAAATGGAGAGAGGAAGGGACCGACTGAGGACTACAGTGGGCAGGTTTGATGAGGTGCTGCAGGACAAGAACAACCGGCTGTCCATATATGTGGCTGGGGTGGTGTGTGTGGTGTTCGTCATAGTGTGGAAGTTTTACTTATGAGTAGGCTAATTGAGGCTGGAAGAGAATGAGTTGATTCTGCTAGTTGGCGGAGTTATATACAGCAAGTCAAAGACTTATAAGTCGTAGGCAAGGCCGCGGATAGGAATGGGCTTTAACCAAATAGTGTAGGGCTGCATATCCCTCTGGCGAGTGGTTCCCACACCTAAGGCAGTGCTCGGCTTGAGTCACTGTGTCCATTTTGTCGCATGCCCGCCATTCGCTGCCTAGGTGACCAACTCTAGCTCCAGCCTCCCCGCTTGCTTTCCTCCTTACGCTCCTGCGGACAGTCCCGCGCTATGTGGCCGGGCTGGTTGCAGTTGTAGCAGTTGCCGGAGCGCCCTCCACGGCCTCCCTTGGGACAGTCCCTGGAGATGTGTCCCTCTTCTCCGCAGTTGTAGCACGCCTGACCCCCCCTCCGCTCTCCCCCACGATCGCCTCCCCGTTCGACCCGCTGCTGGGGACAATCTCTGCTCAAATGGCCCTCCTGTCCACAGTTGTAGCAGGCACCGGAGCGCTGCTGCCTGGGGGCTCTCTCCTCCGGACAGTCCCGAGAGATATGTCCAGACTTGCCGCAGTTGTAGCAGTTGCGAGACTGGCCGCCGCTGGACTTGGGCTGCGGACAATCGCGGGCCAGATGACCCTCTTGGCCGCAATTGAAGCACCCACGTCCTCCGCCGCGCTGTCCGTCAGTGCCAAAGCTCCGCTGCTTCGGTGCGTCACCCCAAGAGGCCATTTATTTGGAGCTTTTGATGGCTGTGGGGACTCCGTATGACTCAGTCTGCAGTGTGCGGGAATTAGAGGCTTGGGATGGGGAATGCTTAGCGGAAATGATGGGGAGGGTTAGGAGCAGTGGCCTGTCTCTTTGGTATTAATAGGAACAACAGGGCGAGTTATTGTTCGCTTTTCTGCAAATTCGCCAGGGAGTGGAGGGTCGGGCCTAAATTTGCGTGTTTTTTGCAGATATCAGGGCTAATTGCACTTTTCAGGAAGATCTATCGAGGAAATTGCCTGGAGAGGCAATTTCCTTCCATATATTTGCCGCTTTTCAGTGAGTATTTCTCCTAATTTGAGACTTTTGGAAGGCTTAGAGATGAAAGCGATGTCTGCAACTACCAATAAATGCAGAAACAGTGATACAAGTCAGTTACTTCCACCACTTTTCGAAAAAATGCGCATCAAAATTGCTCGATTTCGCAACTTTCCGGCGGGAAAAAGAAATTACCCAGATTCTAATAGCTGATATAGAAAGAAAATATACAATTCCCCACTTTATCTCATCTTCGCTTTCTTATACACTGGAAATGCAAAGAAATCAGCTAAAAACAGCGTGAAGTCCCCTTGCTATGCATGCATTACCCATCACAACTACATAGTCCCCTCTATTCGCTAGTTATTGGCCTAGTCCACTTCACTTGCTTCATTACGGCTGTGACGAAGTCGAAGGGGACGGCAGAGCTAGTGGGCAGCTGGTCGCCCCAGCGCTTTAAATACAGCTCTTCCAAGTCACTCCACCTGGGCTTTTTCCCGTTTTCCCGCTTGCCTGCCTTCGGCCAGGGCTTGCCTTCGCCTCTTCTGTCCATTATATGCCTGGGAAGTCACTGATTTCGCAAGCGTGAAGACTATTTTCAATGAAGCGAGGGAAACTAGAGAAGAGACGAGACTAGTTGGACGAAAGAAGCACAGTTGAAGAACTCCATCAGGACCTCAGTTCCAGCAAGCACAAGCACTGCTCAGCCTTACCCTCCTGCTCTCGCTGAGAACCACACTCGAAGAGTCTTGATGAAGTATGAAGTTGCCTCTTCGACTTCGCAAGAAGCCCGAAGTCAATATGTTCTGCTTCAAGACTTTCTTCGCGTTCAGAAGAAGGAGACAGTCAAATGGTGTTAGACTGCCAAAGACTGGTAAATGCGTTTAAAGTATATAAATCGCATTATTTGTGGTATCTAGGAAAATAACGTCAGAAGTGACAATGGCAAAGAATTGATTTTGGACATTATACAAATTGGAGTGATGTGCTGCGGGAGCAAATCCAAGATCAGAAGCGAGAAATAAGAATAAATAGAGAAAAGAAAAGTGCAGAAGCAGAGAAAGCCGCACACTATATGCCGCTTTGGAGCGGGAAAAGCAGAAAGTTGTGATGGGGATGAAACAAATAGAAGCGGACCTCCTAACCTTGTACTGCCATAATAAACACGACCTTTGCTATGGTAGCTATTTTGACTTTTATCCTTTCGCAATGGCATTGGTTTTGGCTAGGGTATTCGGCAGTAAAGGCAAAAGTCCACTAAAAATGCGAAGCCAACAGTTATTGCAGGGATAAGGGGTCGA
>Ga0247837_1000916_pt1 | contig 63717 bp, 65 predicted proteins | sample LaCtaG_2_FD_187115 | JGI IMG/M metagenome (GOLD analysis project Ga0247837, IMG submission 187115) | Freshwater microbial communities from meromictic Lake La Cruz, Castile-La Mancha, Spain - LaCruzMarch2015_14.5m | ecosystem: Environmental > Aquatic > Freshwater > Lake | place: Spain: Castile-La... | reverse complement strand
TCCCGTAGGAGATCCCGGCGCTGCTGTGCGATTTTTTCATTCATAAGCCGAATATGTCTCGCTCCTAGACACTTTCAAGGAAAAACTCCCTCTTATCGGATCTTTATAATTCTGCCGTCATGCACCCAGCTCGATTCTGCGTGCCGGCAAATTCCGCTGCGGCGACTTCCGGGTACCCGGTTATTTGTCGGCTGTTCCACCGCCGTCCCCGCCGGGCGCTCCGTCCTGGAGCCCGCGGGCAAAGATCGGGTAGAGCGGGACGCTGGCAAAGAGGATGATCATCGCGCTGCGGGTCAGGTTGGCATCCGAGCCGGCGACGACCCAGAGGCAGTAGATGCTCACGACCGCGACGATTCCGACGACCAGGTAGTGGTGCCAGCGGTTTGTGCCGGCAAGGTTTCCGATCTTCAGGAAGGCGACGCCCGAGTACATGTACGGCAGGATTGTGAGGATAATTGCCATGTCGATGATCTCGTTAAATTGCTCGCTGATCGACGGCGAGGCGGTGAGGACGACGATCAGCGACATCAGGACGCCGGTGATCAAAAAGTTCAGGCGCGGAATCCCCCGGGCGTCGAGGCGGCTGAAGATTTTCGGGAACAGCCCGTCGCGGGCGGCGGCGGCGGCGGACTGGCTGATCGTGAGCGTCCAGCCGACGAGCGAGGAGCCGGCTTTGAAGATGGCGCAGAGGGCGATGACCACGGCGCCGGCCGGGCCGATGACCTTGGCGGCGGCATCGGCGAACGGGGCGGAAGATTTGGCGAGCTCTTCGGCCGGCATGATGCCCATCAGGACGGTGCAGGTCGACACGTAGAGGAGGCCGGCGATGACGAGGCCGATCATCGTCGCCAGCGGCACGTTGCGCTTTGGGTTCTCGATCACGTCCGAGGCAACCGCCGCGCTTTCGACCCCCATGAATGCCCAGAGCGCAAAGGCCGCGCTCGTCGAGATCGCATCCCAGCTGGATTCGTGGTGCGGGTTCCAGCTTCCCCAAAACGTTTGCGGATTGAACCAGATCCACCCGCAGAAGGCGATCGCGAGCAGTGGGATCATCGCAAGGACGGTTCCCCAGCCGGTAAAAAATCCCACCCAGCGGGGTCCTGCTAGGTTGATGGCCGTGGCGACCCAGACGATCCCGATGGTGAAGACGGCCGCGCGGGTGGATCCGCCGAGGGCGGGGATGAGCTCGATGAAGTAGCCGGTGACGGTTGTGGCGACCGCGATGTTGCCGACGAGGTTTGCCGACCAGTAGATGTAGTTTGTCTGGAACCCAAGGTAGGGCCCGAGCGCCTCCCTGGCATATGCGTACGGGCCGCCTGCCTCCGGCTTGATGGCCCCCAGCATCGCAAACATCAGCCCGATCGCCGCAGCCCCGATCCCCGCAACCACCCACCCGATGATCGAGATGCTCCCGACTGAGGCCATGCTCACCGGCAGGAGAAAAATCCCGGTCCCCACCATGTTGACAAGAACGAGGACGGTCGCCATTGCCAGGCCCATTTTCTTTTTGCCGGTGATCATTGGATATGAGCTGTGCCCGCCACCCATCCCGGCGGCAAGGTTTTCCAAAGCATCACATGGTCACTTCGCCGCGGCACCTTCGAATTCCTCCGGGAATTTGGCGAGGAAGCTTTGGGTCGGCCACGAGCAGGCCTCGCCGAACGCGCAGATCGTGCGGCCCGCAATGTTGTCGGCGATATTTTTCAGGTTTTTCGGGTCCTCCGGGCGGCCGCCGCCGTCGAGCATGCGGGTCGTCATCTTCGACATCCAGAGGCTGCCCTCGCGGCAGGGGGTGCACTGGCCGCAGCTCTCGTGCGCGTAAAACTGGTTCAGGTTGTTGAGCGCCCAGACCATGTCCCGCGAGTCGTCCATGACCATCACGCCTCCGCTGCCGACCATGGTGCCGACGGCCTGAAGCGTCGCGGCGTCCATAACGACGTCGAGCATCGGCACGTCTTTGTCCACCAGGGCGCCATCTGCGCCCTTCACTTTGATTTTGTAGACCTCGTCCGCGCGCATGATCTTGGCCGAGCTGCCGCCGGGGATCACCGCCTTGAGGGTGCGTCCGGGTTTGAGGCCGCCGCAGACATCGAAGATGAGCTCGCGCAGGGTGACCGCGCCGCAGGGGATCTCGTAGAAGCCCGGGCGCATCACGTCCCCGCTCACGCACATCGTGCGCGTGCCGCCGTCCCCCGGGGTCCCCATCTTGGCGTATTCCGCAGCGCCGAGGCGGAGGATGTGGGCGACGTGGCAGAGGGTCTCGACGTTGTTCACGATTGTCGGCTTCATGTAGAGCCCGAGGACGGCCGGGAAGTACGGCGGCTTGATCCGCGGGTACGGGCGCTTGCCCTCAAGCGACTCGAGCAGGCTGGTCTCCTCGCCGCAGATGTAGGCTCCGGCGCCTTGGTGCACGTAGATGTCGAGGTCGAACCCGGACCCAAGGATGTTTTTGCCGAGAAATCCCTTCACGCGGGCCTCCTTGATCGCGTTCCAGACGATCTTTGCAGCATGTGGAAACTCGCAGCGGATGTAGATGTACGCGAGGTGGGTATTTGTCGCGAAGGCCGAGATCGCGAGCCCCTCGACGAGCTGGTGGGGGTCCTGGTGAAGGATGTAGCGGTCTTTGAACGTGCCGGGCTCGGACTCGTCGCCATTCACCACGATGTAGTGCGGCTTGCCGTCGTCGTGGCGGATGAAGCTCCACTTCGTGCCGCACGGGAACCCCGCGCCTCCGCGGCCGCGCAGGTTCGCCGCCTTCACCGCGTCGATGATCTCGCTGGGCTTCATGGCGAGCGCCTTCTTCAGCGAGGCATACCCGCCGTTGGCCAGGTACGTCTCGATGTCGGGCGCGTAGCCCGGCTTGCTGATATTTTCAAAAATGATGCGCCGCTCTTTCGGGTGCGGGGTCGGAAGAAGTGTGGCCATGGCTATTTCAGTTTTTCGACGATGCGCGCGACGTCATCGATCCGGATGTTTTCGACCAGATCGTCGTTGATCAGGGCCACGGGCGCGCTCCCGCAGCTGGCCAGGCACTCGACAAACTCGACGCTGAACTTCCCGTCCGCCGTCGTCGGCGGCGCGCTGCCAAACCCGTGGTGTTCGGCATGCGGGTCCAGCCCGACCGCCTCGCAAAATTTCTCCTTCACCTCGTAGCCGCCGGCCATCGCGCAGGCCAGCGTCCGGCAGACCCGGATAACCGTCTTCCCGGCCGCCTCCCGGCGGAACCACGGATAGAATGTCACGAGCTCCAAGATGTTGATCGGCGTGAGCTCCAGCTTGGCCGCAATCCACTCGACCCCGGTGTCGTCGACAAATCCGAACTGGTTTTGCCAGTGGTGGAGCAGGGGCAGCGCCGCGCTGCGTTTCGAAACCGGATAGTGGCTGACCAGTTCGTCCGCCTCCGCCTCAAAGGCGGGCGAAACCAGGTCGGCTTGGCGCGTCGTCATCTCGATCATCACGTGAGTTCTCGTTTTTTACTACGCCCGCATCAAGCAAAACGATTCGCAATTTTGCGGGTCCGGGTTTTCTTACTTCTGAGAATACCGGCGGACGCCATCCCAGTCGCCGCCGTCCTCGATGCTTCTGCGGATTCGTTCTGCGAGCTGGATGGACGGCTCGTCGAGGTGCTCCCACGGGGCCAGGCGCTGGAGGGCCGCCTCGAAATCGCGCTGGAGAAACGCTCCGAAGGCGGCCGTGTAGCTCTCTGCCGCCTCGACCGCCGCCCGGGTGGCGCTGGCGCGGAAATCCAGGAGCTCGTAGATGTCGAGGGGGGCGGAGCGGCCGGCGACGGCCACCCGGTCGAGCCAGCGCCACACGAAGTCGGCATCCCCTGCGGCCTCGCGGAAGGTCGAGCTCGCAAGGATGTGGCTTCCGTACTTTTTGTTGAGGCTTTCGAGCCGGCTGGCAAGGTTCACGCAGTCGCCGATGGCGGTGTAGGAAAACCGGTTTGACGTTCCCACGTTCCCGACCAGGCACTCCCCGCTGTGGAGGCCGACCCGTACCGAGAACGAGCTGCCCCGCGATTTCATCGCAGCGTTCGCGTTCAGGGCGGCCTTGCAGGCTGCGGAGGCCGGGTTGGGGAGCCTGGCGGGCGCGTTGAAAAGCGCCATGATCCCGTCGCCCATGAACTTGTCGATCACTCCTCCGTTCGCCTCGATCGCCCGGCCGAAATCCTCAAAGTACGAGGTAAGGGTATCGACCGCATCCTCCGGCGGGTTGGTCTCCGCATACGCCGTGAACCCGGCGAGGTCGCAGAAAAGGAGCGCGACCTGCCGCCTCTCCCCGCCCAGCTCGGCGACCCCTCCGCTCTTGATGAGGTCGCGGACGAGATCGACCGGAACGTAGTGGGAAAACGATTGGATGCCGGTGCGGAGGAGCTCGATCGATTCGGAGAGCGTGCGGATTTCGCGCACGTCCGAGCGGGGCATCGGGTGCGGACTGAGGTCGAAATGGCTGATCCTTGCCACGGCCTTCGCCAGCGCACCCAGAGGGCCGGCAATCTTGCCTGCCAGAAGGAATCCGACAACGAGCGAGACAGCCAGCGCGACAAGGGCTGCGATTACCCCGTGTTTGATGATCCGCTCCTGCGCGCCAAACGCCTGGTTCCGGCTGAAAATAATGGCGCTCACGCAGTCGAGGTCGCCGGGGACTTTCGCCCGCCGGACGCCGGCGACATACGTGTCGCCCTCCACCGGAAAATCCATCCGGAGATGTCCGCCGTTGTTTCGCAGGTCCTCCCAGACCCCCTTGCTCTCGAGCTTTTCCCGGATCTGCGCGATGATCGGGTTCGCGTGGAGGTCTTTTGCCGAGGCGATAATGTGCCCGCGGATCGAAAAAACCAGCGTGTCGCCCTGGAACTCCTGCTTCAGCTCCTCCAGGTAGTCGGTGACATCCCGGAGCAGGAAGTCCACGGAGAACACTCCCAGCAACGTGCCGTCATCCGCACGGACCGCTTTGGTGACGCTGATCCCCGGGCCGTCGCCGTCGGCAAATTCATACGGGGGCGTCCAGACCATCCCCCCATTTTCCTTGGCCAGTTGAAACCACTGCCGCTCGCGGGAGTCGAACGCCTTGGGCATGCTCGCGCGGTCGAGCGGCTCCAGCCCGCCGTCCGGGCCGACCCGCCATTCCTGCGGCAGGCTTCCCGGCCGGGAGATGTTGATCACGATCCCGTCATCCTCCGCCCAGGCTCCGGCGTACCTGCCGTCCGGATACCCGAAGCTGATCCAGTTGATGCCCTCCTCAAATTCGAGCGTCTCAGCCAGCGTGCGCGCGACCGTGAGCGGGTCGCCGGTTGGAAACGAGCCGTTGCGCATCCGCTTGGCCAGCGAGAGGAGCAGACGGTCCGACGGCTCAAAGAGGTCCTCGACGCGGCTGGTGACGGCATCCAGCGTCGTCTCGATCTGCTGCTCGAGCAGCGCGCGGATCACGGTGCCGAGCGCATGGACGCCGATCCAGGTGGTGCTGACGCTCGAGGCCACGATGAGGCCCAGGATCGCCGCCAGCAGGAGCGTGCGGAACGAGATGCCCCGGCGGGGCCGGGGAGGGGAGGCGTTCGGGGGAGGGTTCATCGCGGGGAGGGTTTCGGGGGGGAGCCCTTTGAGCCGCTCATGCGGGGGATCAGCTTCGGCCGCCACTGCGGGTCGGCGACCGTGCCGGTCGAGACGTATTCAAAAAGTTTGCTCACCGGGTAGAAGACGATCCCCGGGATCCCCCGCGCGTTGATCCGCATGCTCATGTCGAGCTGGCTGGTCATAAAGGAGATGTCTCCCGCCCCGAACATGCTGAACCCGGCGCCCTCGATCACCAGGTTCCTGGTGTTGATGATTTCGTCGGCGGCCGTGAAGTCCGCCGTCGCGAGGCGCGCGGTCTGGTAGCCCGCACCCGGCAGGAGGCCGCCCAGAATGTCGGAAAACGGTCCGAGCACGGGGATCGCAAAGACGTTGCCGTCCTCGACCCGAATGCTCCCCGAGCCGGTCATCAGGTTCTCCTGGCCCATGCGCGCCTGGAATTTGTAGCTACCGCTCATGACTCCCTTCGAGTCGTCGTAGTCGAAGTAGAGCTTGGTGAGCTGGGCAAAGTTCACGCGGCTCATCTTCACGTCGGCGCCGAACGTCGGGTCCTTGTCGTCGATCGAGACGAGGGCTTTAAGCTCGACGTTCCCACCCATGAGCGCGGCGCGACGGATGTCGGCGCGCACCTTCGTGCCGATCACGTCCACCTTCGCCGAGGTCTTCCCGAAGCGGAGGGTCTTGCCCAGCAGGTCGTATTCGAGCCCGCCGGCGGATTCGATGCCGATCGCCAGGTCATTTTTTGTCGCATCCTTCAGGTGGACCTTCCCCTGAACGGTCGCGGAGGGCGGGGTGCGGAAACGGTACGGCTTCACCGCCTCCGCGATCTTCGGATCGATCCACATGAGGACATCGTACGGGACGAGGGTCGACCGGATCTCGCTCAGCCGGGCCTCCTGGAGACCGACATCGTAGGCGAACGATCCGGTCCCCCGGCCGGCGCCGGTCGCGACACGGAAATTTTTGTACGTCACGCAGCGGTGGCCGATTTCGAATTGCGACTCGGCGCTGTCGAGCCACGACCCGCGCATCGCCGTGCGGCCGAGGCGCAGCCTGCCCTGCCCGCGCAGGCTCGCAAAATCCAGCTTCTCCCCGCGCAGGGAAACCTCGACATCAGGCGGGTCGGCAAATTCCATCCGCTCGATGAACTCGCGCGTCTTGGGATCAAAGAGCGGGAGGAGATCGGTCGGCCGGATCGTCGTCCTCGCCTGGATCCGGATGTCCTGCGGAGCGATCCAGACCTGCCCGCTCAGGACTCCCTCGCCGACCGAAACCCGGATGTCCCGCGCGTAGAGGCGTCCTTCCTTCCACGCAAATTCCAGCCCGGCATTTCGGAACTTGGCGCCCCGAAATTCGACCGCCTGCGCCGCGAACGCGCCGGTCACGTTGAAGGCGGGCTTCCCGTTCAGCCCGGACACGGAAAACTCGGCGTCGAGCTCGGGAGGCTTGCGGAACTGCAGCGAACGCAGGCTTTCGGAGGACTGGGCGGCAAGGACGAGGAACGGTTTCGGATCCAGCGTCGACAGGAGCGACCCCTCGGCCATACCCCTGTTGAGATCGCACTCGAGCGAGGCGTTAAAGGATCCAGCCGCATCGGAGAGCAAGAACTTCGGAATTTGCAAGGTCCCGCGCTCGAAGGATCCTTGAACCTCGGCGGCCCTCAGCGACCAGCCCTCGCCTGCGATCGCCCCGGATCGCAGCGAAAACGCCTCAACTTTCAGCGAGCCCGGATCCGCCAGGTCGGCGTCAATCGTGGCGCGCAGGACGGGGGGGCCGCCGGGATAGTGCAGCTTGGCGAGTTCGTCCAGAATCCGCTCGGCGGCCACGGTGTTGCCGCCTCCCTGCTCGGGTGGCTGGGAGCGGAACGTCGAGGGGTTTAGGAATTGGCCCGTGACCTCCACCCGGATGCCCTCCACATAACCTTCGAAGCGGCTCAGCCGGAGGCTGTCGCCCAGAAGAATCACGTCGGCACGGACGTTGGTCAGGTCGAGCCGGGGGGCGTTCGCCGCGCGCCCGACCGGGATCGAGACCCCGGCATTGGTGAGGGCCAGCTTGTCCACCACGACGCTCCCTCGCGTCAGCTCGCTCAGGTTCAGCGAGAGCGACGTGTCGCTGATCGTCGTGATCAGGCGTCCGCCCTCGGCCCGGCTCCGGACTTCGATGCCCTTCGCCTGCAGCCCGGAGAACGGGTCCAGCGCCAGCCGTCCGATCGTCACGTCGAGCGAGTCGCTGCTCAGCGCCCGCGCGAGCGCCTCCCGGGCCCCAAAGCCGATCCCGTACTCCCTCAGGTAAAACGCCACCGCCGGGATCCCCAGGAAAACGAGCACCAGCACAAGGCGGATGGCATTCTTTCCGATAAAATGGATGGCCGGGTGGACTTTCATCGAGCCGGTCATTCAAGCAGAGACGTGGCGCTCAGCACAGCGGAGAATCCTCGCCGCCCCATGGAATTTTGTGTCAGGACAGCCCTTCTCCGGCGGGGAGGGCGGAGAGATCGTCTTCGGAGAGCGCCCGCTTCTGGCGGATCGGGACCCCCTGGCGGGCGAGAAAGCAGAGGCTCTTCTCGATGGTCGAGAGCTCCCGCATTTCGAGCGTCACCGACATTTCTTTCCAAGCCCCGCACCCGGCGATCACCGCCGGCCAGTCGATCGTTCCCACCCCGATCGCCTGGTGGCTGTCGCGGTCCCCCCGGTTGTCGTTCCAGTGCATGTGCAGCACCGAGGCCGACATGCCGCGCATCCACGCATCCGGGCTGAAGTGGCTGTGGGCATGCGCGTGCGCGACGTCGAGGCACATGCCAAACCGGTCGTCCTGGACCAGGTCAAAAAGCTCGCTGAAGATCCCCCAGTCCTCCTCCCATTGGTTCTCGAGGCAGAGCGATATCCCGGGGTAGCTGGCCAGCGCATAATGCCAGAACTCCGCGTGCGCCCGCAGGAATTCCTTCCGGTACCGGCCCACCCGGACCATCGGGTTGAACCCGAGGTGGAACACAATCTTTTCGCACCCGATCTTGAGCGCTGTGAGGATGTCGGCCTCGATCCGGCTCTGCGAGAGAGCCGCGATCCGCCGGTCCTCGCTGTGCAGGGCCAGATCGATGAAGGCCCCGTGCATGGTTTTGGACAGGGGGAGGCCGGACAGCTCGGCTTCGATTTCTGATTCCAGTTGCGCGCGGGCTTCCACGTCGTTGAGCGCCTGACCGCCGATAAACGCGGTGATCTCAATGCCCAGCTCGTTTTTGCAGGCAAAGGCAATGCGCTCAGCGCGATGCTGCGCACCCACTGGAATAAAAAATGAAAGTTCCGTTGCCATGTTTGCTCAACCGCCGCACATGCCCTGTTCCCCAGATCCCCAGCCGGCTCGAGCGGCCTCGCGGAGGCAGCCTTCCCGACACATGTGATTTCTCAATATTCTTCGCGTGACTTGCCCGGTCAAGTGATTTCCGCCTTTCATCCTGCCAGGAAAGCTGATACCGACTGCGCACATGAGTTGCCATCTCACCCGGGTCGTTTTGTTGATTCCCGTCATCTTTCTTGCCGCTTGCGAAAAACCGAAGCCGGCCGTTCCGCCGGTCTTTGTGACCTTTACCCAGGCGATCCAGCAGGACGTCGTCGCCACGGGCCAGTGGGTCGGCCTGCTCGACGGGTTCCAAAATGCGGACATCCAGGCGCAGGTGACGGGCTACCTCCTCACCCAAAACTATAAGGAGGGCTCCGCGGTGAAAAAGGGGGAGCTTCTTTTCACGATAGACCCGAGGCCGTTCCAGGCCGCCCTCGCCCAAGCGCAGGCGAACTACGCGCGCTCGGTCGCCCAGGCCCAGCTGGCGCAGATCACGCTCGAGCGCCAGGCCCAGCTCTACAAAACCAAGGTCATCAGCCAGCAGGAGTACGACACGTCGTACCAGGACACCCAGGCCTCCCTGGCCGCTGCGGCCGCCACGCAGGCCCAGATGCAGGCCGCCCAGGTGAACCTCGACTACTGCACGATCTCCGCGCCGTTCGATGGGATCGTCGGCGTCGCCCAGGCCCAGATCGGCGACCTCGTCGGACCGGGCGGAAAAACCTCGACCCTCACCCAGATCTCCCAGGTGGACCCGATGAAGATGAATTTTTCGATCACCGAAGCCGAGTACCTCCAAGCCGCCCCTCTTCTCGCCGAGCTCCAAGCCGGGGCGGTGGAAGCGCGCGAGGCAAAAATCGACCTCTCCCTCGCCGATGGATCCGTTTACGTCCACAAGGGGAAGTTCGATTTTGTCAACCGCCAGGTCAGCACCACGACCGGAACGATCCAGATCACCGCCCTTTTCCCGAACCCCGGCAGCGTCCTCCGACCGGGGCTCTTTGGACGCGTGACCGCTCCCGTCCAAAAGCTCGACGGCGCGATCCTAGTCCCGCAGGCGGCCACGGTCGAGCTCCAGGGCAACTACTTTGTCGGAATCCTCCAGCCCGACAGCACCGTGAAGCCGACCCCAATCGTGCTCGGGCCGGTTCAGGGCCAGCTCCAGGTCGTGAAGGGGGCGGTCAAAGCCGGCGATAAGGTGATCGTCGGAGGCATCGAAAAGGCCCGGCCCGGCGTGAAGGTCATCGCCAAACCTTACGAGGCCCCGACCCCGGTCCCCGCCAAATAACCTATGTCGAACTTTTTTATCCGCCGCCCGATCGTGGCGATGGTGATCGCGATCATCACCGTCATCGTCGGCATCGTTTCGATGGCCGGGCTGCCGGTCTCGCAGTTCCCGAATATCGTCCCCCCCCAGATCCAGGTGCAGACGACCTACGTCGGGGCGGACGCGCTCACCGTCGAGCAGTCGGTGGCCACCCCGATCGAGCAGCAGATGAGCGGAGTCGAGGGCATGGATTACATGTACTCGATCAATGCCAACAACGGCATGATGACGCTCAACGTCATCTTCGGAACCGACACGGTTCCCACCACCGACCAGATCCTCGCGCAGATGCGGCAGACCCAGGCCTCCTCGCAGCTTCCCTCGGATGTCCGGAACTTCGGCCTCACCGTCGAGCAGGCACTCTCGTCTCCGCTCGGGGTCTTCGCTCTCTACTCGCCGAAGGGAACCTACGATCCGACGTTCCTGGCAAACTACGCGTATATCAATATCAACGACCCGCTCACCCGCGTGAACGGGGTCGGCAGCGTGAGCATCTTCGGGGCCGGGGAATACGCGATGCGGATCTGGGTCCAGCCGGACCGCCTCGCCACGCTCAACATCACCGTGCCCGAGGTGATCAACGCGGTGAACGCCCAGAACAACGTGAACCCGGCCGGCCAGATCGGCGGCGAGCCGGTCCCGCCCGGGCAGGTCTTCACGTTCACCGTCAATACCACCGGCCGCCTCGTCACCCCGGAGGATTTTGCAAACATCGTGATCCGGGCAAACGAGGACGGGTCGATCGTGCGGGTGAAGGATGTCGCCCGCGTGGACCTGGGCGGCCAGATCTACAACCTCCAGGGGCGCTTCAACGGGCAGAATGCCGCCATCGTCTGCGTATACCAGCTCCCCGGCTCGAATGCGGTGGATACCATGAAGCAGGTCCGGGCGCTCTTCGAGCAGCAGGCCAAGCAGTTCCCGGAGGACTTCCAGTACGAGGTCGCCCTCGATACCACGCTCGCGATCACCGAGGGTATGAAGGAGATCGTGCAGACGCTCTTCGAGGCGATGATCCTCGTCATCATCGTCGTCTTCATCTTTCTGCAGGGCTGGCGCGCGACGCTCATCCCGCTCATCGCCGTTCCGGTCTCGCTCATCGGCACGTTTGCGCTCTTCCCGATCCTCGGGTTTTCGATCAACACGCTCTCGCTCTTCGGGCTTGTGCTCGCGATCGGGCTCGTCGTCGATGATGCGATCGTCGTGGTGGAGGCGATCGAGCACCATATCGAGGCCGGGCTTTCACCGAAGGACGCCGCCTTCAAAGCGATGGCCCAGGTCTCCGGCCCCGTCGTGGCGATCGCGCTCATCCTGGCAGCGGTGTTCATCCCGACGGTATTTATCCCGGGCATCACGGGCGCGATGTACCAGCAGTTTGCCGTGACCATGGCGGTCTCCGTGCTCATCTCTGCCTTCAACGCGCTGTCGCTCAGCCCGGCGCTCGGCGCGCTTCTCCTGCGCCCAAAAAAGGAGGCGAGGGGTCCGCTCGGGGCGTTCTTCCGCGGGTTTAATAACCTGTTTGGGCGGGCGACCGACGGCTATGTCGGGATCTGCCGCGCGCTCATGCGCAAGTTTGTGATCAGTCTCTTCCTGCTCGCCCTCCTGGCGCTGGCCGGGTTTGGCCTGGGTGCCCGGATGCCAACCGGATTCATCCCCGAGGAGGATCAGGGCTACCTGTTTGGAGTCATCCAGCTGCCGCGCGCCTCCTCGCTGCAGCAAACTGCCGCCGTCTCCGGCGAGGTGGAGAAGATCCTGGAGAAGATCCCAGGGGTCGAACATGTCACCTCGATCATCGGATTCAACCTGCTCAGCACCGTCCAGAGCACGTATACTGGATTTTTCTTCATCGCCATGGACGAGTGGTCGAAGCGCACGACCCCCGAGCTCCAGATCGATGCCCTCCAGGCGACGATCAACAAAGAGTTCGTCCAGCTCTCGAAACCCACCGCCGCGTTTGCCTTCCCTCCCCCCGCGATCCCCGGCATCGGAACTGCCGGCGGGGTCACGTTTATGCTCGAGGACCGGATGGGCAAAGATGTCGAGTTCCTCGCCAAAAACACCGAGCTCTTCATGACGAAGGCGAAGGAGCGCCCGGAGCTCACCGGGCTCTTTACGACCGCGCTCTGGGACGTCCCCCAGATCTTCCTCGATGTGGACGAGGCCCAGGCGATGATCCAGGGGGTCAGCCTCGCCGATGCCTACCAGACGATCCAAACGTTCCTCGGCGGCTACTTCGTGAACTACTTCAACCGGTTCGGCCTCCAGTGGCAGGTCTACATCCAGGCCGAGGGCGAGTTCCGCACCGACATCAGCAACCTCGGCCTCTTCTACGTCACCAACGACAAGGGGCAGGCGGTGCCGGTCAACTCGTTCATCCGCGAGAAGAAGTCGTTCGGCCCGGAGTTTACCATGCGTTACAACATGTTCCGCTGCTCGCAGATCAACGCCTCCGTCTCGCCTGGCTACTCGACCGCCCAGGCGATGCGCGCGCTCGAGGAGGTCTTCGCCCAGAACATGCCTCAGGGCATGGGGTACGACTATTTCGGGATGTCCTACCAGGAGCAGCAGGCCGCCCAGGGGGTCCCTCCGGCCGCCATCTTCGGCCTCTCGCTCCTCTTCGTCTTCCTCATCCTGGCCGCCCAATACGAGAGTTGGTCGCTGCCGTTCAGCGTCCTTCTCACCACCCCGATCGCCGTCTTCGGCGCGTTCGCCGGCCTCACAATCCGCGGGATGCAGGACAACCTCTACGCCCAGATCGGGCTCGTCATGCTCATCGGGCTTTCCGCGAAAAATGCGATCCTCATCGTCGAGTTTGCCAAGGATGAATACGAGAAGGGATCGACCGCGATGGAGGCCGCCCTCGCCGGGGCCAAGCTCCGACTCCGCCCGATCCTCATGACCGCGTTTGCGTTCATCCTCGGCACCGTCCCGCTCGCGATCGCGTCCGGCTCGGGGGCCGTCTCCCGACGGGTCCTCGGCACCACCGTCATCGGCGGAATGCTTGCCGCCACCCTGCTCTCCATCTTCCTCATCCCGGCCTGCTTTTACGTCGTCGAACGATTTTTTGCCGGACGCAAAGAGGAAGCTCCCACGCCGCCCGCTGAAAAACCGCCTGCCGACAAGCCGCCGGAGCCCTGAGTTTTTTTCCATCCATGAGCCAGATGCATCCCACCGAACCGGCTGCCATCCCTGACCATGCAGCCCCCTTCACGGGCCGCAAAAGCGCCTTCGCCACCCTGCTCCTCGGCCTCCTCCTCTGCTCGTGCGCCTCGAACGACGGGCCGGACTCGTCCACCAACTACGCCACCGCCTACCTCGGGCCGAACGGCGAGATCCTCTACTACAACGCGCCGGGCGGAAAAAAGAAGAAGGCCGAAGCCTCGCCTCCGGCTCAGCCCCCCTGGTCGTGGTCCGGGGACGGCGTCCCGGGCAGCCCTTCCATCGTGATCGACCTCAGCAACCAGACTGCCTACTTCTATAAAGGCGGCGTCGAGGTCGGAACCGCCCCCGTCTCGACCGGCCGCGAAGGCTACAGCACCCCGACCGGATCATTTTCCGTGACCCAAAAAAATGCCGACCACATCTCGAACCTCTACGGCGATTACGTCGACTCCAACGGCGACGTCGTGGTCAGAAATGTCGGCATCAACAAGGATAAGCGCCCGCCCGGGACAAAGTTCCGCGGGGCCCCCATGCCGTACTTTATGCGCGTCACCGGCGCCGTCGGCATGCACGCCGGCTACCTCCCCGGCTACGCCGCCTCCCACGGATGCATCCGCCTCCCGCAGGGCGCCGCAGAAAAGTTTTTTGCCCACGCCCCGCCCGGAACCCCGGTTCGGATCGTACATTGAAAAGATGGTGGAGGATAGGGGGGTCGAACCCCTGACCTCGTCATTGCGAACGACGCGCTCTACCAACTGAGCTAACCCCCCAACGAAAGCGAGAAAGGTACCGTGACGCGGATCGAAAGGTTGGTCAATCGGGAAATTATTCCCGTTTAAACCTTGCGCATCCCCCGCCAACCCGCCACATTCCCTTGTCCGCTACGACCCTATCGTCCAGCGGTTAGGACACTGCCCTTTCACGGCGGTAACACGGGTTCGAATCCCGTTAGGGTCGCCATTTTTTAAAATGGCATTTCCCCCTGCAAATAAGCTCTACAAAGGCTCTGCTGGCGGTTGACCCCCAAACATCAAATGGGCAGTTTGGGGCAAAATGGGCAGTTTATTTGTCCCAAACTGTCCCAAACTTTTTCCCCTGTCTTGGCAGTCGTGACGGATGAATCTCCATTTTCAAAAAAATTAAAATTCATCTTACGCGGATTTTTCAGTCCTCTAAACTGGGTGATGAAAAGAAAATTTCCCCTCGCTGATGCCCACTCCCTCGCCCTCGAAATGATGATGTCCTCCGGGCACAACCTCGCTGAAAAGTGTGAGCGATGGAAAATTGCTGGCTCGATCCGAAGAAAAAAAGCGCTCGTCTCGGACATCGAAATAATTTTTATCCCCAAGCTGCGCGAGTTTGTGCCCCCGCAGTTGGAGATGTTCCCAGCGGAAACCGTCATGGTGTCCACTATGGATGAGCGGATTGATGAATTGTTGAAGAAGGGAATTTTGGCACTGCGGCCGAGCGTCACTGGCTCGACGATGTGCGGGCCTCTCGTGAAGCTGCTTGTCCACGTCCCCAGTGAGATCCCCATCGATTTTTTTGGCTGTTCCGATCCGACATGGACAACCACGCTGGTCTCCAGAACTGGTGGAAAAGAATCGAATCTTGAGTTGGCAAGAAGGGCAATTTCGCTGGGGTTCAACTGGCAGGCCGGCGGCGTCGGCTTCTCAAGAAAATCTGATGAGGTGGAGTTCCCCATTTTTTCTGAGGCGGAAGCCTTTCATTTTGTGGGGATGGACTACCTGCCCCCTGAACAGCGGGCGTAGCCCCGCGAGTGCAGGAACCTCACTCGGCTAGAGTTTGATGTTTGTGTCAAACCGTGAGTCGAAACAGGCACGGATGGCATTCAGAAGCTTGTAGTCCATGTCGGTTATGGGGTCATTCTGAATCCAGACTCTCCCGCCAGTGGCTTTGTAGTGGCCTTTGATGCCTTTCTCCCGCTGGCTGACGACCCATGCTCCCTGTTTGTCTTTTGTGATGTGTGCTGAGAATGCCATAATTTTTCGTGAACCAATTTGACACTACGGCGAATTGGTTTCTTTCGGCAATGCGCTTTTCAATTTCCCAAGAATGAGTCGCCCAGCCAAATTTCGTCAAACCTGTCGTCGTCCAGAACGTCCAAACGGGAGGATGGGGAAAGTTCAAAACTCTTCCTCAATGCCCTCTTGGAATTCTTCTTGTCCCCCTCTGCCAAGTAAACCAGTGCGAGGGCTTGCCAGCTCTTGGGCTCCTCTGCCATCCCCTGTGCCTCAATTCGGGCATCCGCAACCTTCCGCAAGGCAACCAGAATTTTCACCCTGAATGCGAATACCTGGGGAAAGGCTCGTTGTTCAGGTGGCAATTCCTCAAGAGCGTTCCACGCATCGAGGAACATCCCCATTTCCATGAATCCCTCTGCTTGGTCAAACTGGTTCACGGCTTTTTCTTGGGTTTCCCTTCCTTCTGTGCTGGCTTCTTCGCCTCCTCCGCCTTTTCTTCCCTTGCTGGTTTTTTTCCAACCGCCTTCGCTTTGCTGGCGGTCATCCCCTTCCACATTCGCCGTCTCGCTGCCTCCACCGCATCAATAATTTCCTGCTCGATGTGCTCTGCGTGTAAAATGCTCTCCCTCACGAAAGCCCGATCAACAATTTCAGAATTAAATCCCTCCCGCAAAATTTCCTCTTTCTCCTCGCAGAACCAGTATCTGCAACCAACAACTCCTCGGGCGTTGTGCCACCACACCCCAACCCCCACGTAGGGGGTCATTCCCCGCCGGTGAAGTTCCCATAAAACTTCCATGAGCCGCACAGCGGGCGTGATCTTGTACGAATGGGCAGTCCAGACATGCGGAATTGAAGGAAGGCAACCCCAGACTTTCAACATCTCCGCCATCATGGGCTCCAAAAAACCCAAGTTCCCCGTCTTCCATTTGGAAGCAAGGGTTCTCTCGCCCATCAATTCAACCAGCCATCCCCCGTTCAATTGCGGGTTCCATTTCAGGGCGCGAACCGTTTCGCTTACCTCGTCAAAAAGTTGCTGGTCCGTCATTCCCCCCTTAAATATCCGCTCAGTGAAGGCTTTTCAACTTTCCCGAAAAGGAATTTTCATGTTCCCTGCCGTTTATGGCAACCAAACCTCCCAATCCTAGAACTACAATGGCTGGAAAGCCCGTTGGTTTCCTCCCCTCCAAGTCCGTCCTGACAACCAGCAAGGGTTTTATCCACAAAAAGCTGACAGACGGGCCGGTGTTGAATATGGGGGATGCCTGCGTGTTCTCCTGCCAGTATTGCTACGTGCCGAGCATGGCACTGCGCCGCTTATTTGCCCCAAAGGTATTTGCCCGCCATGCCCCAGCCTTACAAAAGCTTCTCAAGGGGGGTGGCAACGAACATGAAGCAGTGGTAATCAAACGCTGTGGCGCAAAACCTTCTGTCACGGGCTTGGACTTGCTGGATAAAAACCTTGAAAAATGGAATGCGACCGAAAAGGACAAGAAACTGGTGTGCTTCACTTCAACTTCTGTTGATCCGGCTGCCAACATGGATGACGTTGCAGAAACCGCCTCTGCTCTTACTCGTATATTCGAGGAAACCAATTGGGATGTGCGTATATTGAGCAAGTCGAACCTGCTGCCCGAAGTCGCCAAGCAGGTTCCAAAAATATTCAAGGATAGAATGATATTCGGCGTATCAACTGGCACACTTGATGACAAGTTGGCCGCTGCCATTGAAAAAGACTCTCCGCTGGTATCTCAACGAATATCTTCCCTGCGATGGCTCCAAACAAGTGGATACAGGACATTCGGCATGATCTGCCCTTCAATGCCCCAAGATGACTATGACAAGTTCTCTGCTGATGTCTGCAAAGCCATCAATGTAGCCGCCTGCGAACATGTCTGGGCGGAACCAATGAACATTCGGGGCAAGAGCGTAAAGAAAACCATTGATGCTCTCATATCCGCAGGGTTTGCAAAAGAAGCTGCCGCCTTATCTGCGGTTTCAGGAACAGGGAAGAAGCCTGTATGGGAACTCTACGCACAAGCAACCTTTGAAGCGCATACGAAGAACATCCCAGCTTCCAAGTTCCGCTTTCTTCACTACCCACCAGCTTCCAAACTGACGAATGCCTGGGCAAAGTCAACTCGTGCCTGGTGGATGGCTAGAACCTCCAAAGGGGCCATCTGTTTGTCAAAATAATACATGCCAAACAAAATGAACAGAAAAGTCCGTCAACCATCACTCACGTTCAGCCCTGATCTAAAGGAATTAACAGAAAACCTCCCCCAAATGGTGCGAGCACTGGAACGCCAGTTGAAGGACGACCCAGACTTGGCAGACTATGTAATAGAAGAATTCCATGCTAGTTCCACCCTCAAAATTGTGAGGAACGGGACTTCAACTAAAGACTGGTTTAAGGATGCCAAAACCAACGCAATTGTGCCCCTTGACTATATCATTAAAAGTAGCCTCGTTCCTGCTGGATACACAGGCCCAGCCATCCCTGTAAAGGACAGCATCAACTCCCGCTGGCTCTTCTGCGTATTCTCGAATGTGTTCACGCTTTGCCAGTTCCAACATATTGAAGATGGTCGCGACCAAACCCTGAATATCGCAAATTCACTATCTGAAAGTATCCTCGGGATGGATGCCGCTACAAGACCTCAAATGGTATTTGGGCTAGGAGATATTAAAGGACAAGGCGCATACAAAGAGGAGCCGGACTATAATGAATATAGCCTTGCCTTCACTTACGATAAAGCAACATTCCAGTTTGAAAGCAAAGTCCCGACTACGCCAGAATTTAATTTGTCCTTCCAAGCCGATATTCCAAATTACCCTTATGAGGAACTTATTAAAACAGGTATTTGGTGCGGGTTGTTGCAAGTCAATGCAGTGCATGGCGGCGTAGATGAACCAACCGCAATGGAACTGGCGGAAAGCATTAAAAACCTGAACGCTAAAAACCCATCATTTGCTTGGAAAAATGCGGATCTTGAATTGAAGGCTGAGACATTGCAATTCATGGGTTCAACAGGCAAGGGAGTAGGGTTCAAAATATGCCCAACCAGCGATAACTTTTCTAGTGAAGTCGAGTTATATATTGTAAAGAGTCCTGGTAGTGGGGTGCCCTCTATTTTCCAACTCACCCATACTTGCCGTTTGGTGTAACCGAAATGCCCGTTCTGCGCCCTCTACTTTGCCTGCTGCTCTCTGTCTGCCTCCTCCATGCAGTCACAACCCCAGACTGGCAAAAACTGGATGGATGCCAGCTTATCGAAAACCAGTGGAATGATGGGGACAGCTTCCATGCGCGAACGCCTGACGGGAAAGAATTCATCTTCCGCCTCTATTTCGTAGATACGCCAGAAACCGACAACCGCTTTCCTGCCAGAGTGGCTGAACAGGCTCAAGCGTTCGGAATTTCATCAGAAGCTGCTCTTGCCCTGGGAGAGAAAGCCAAGAAATTCACAGCCGCGGCTCTGGGCTCTCCCTTCGTGGTCTGGACTTGTTGGCAGAAAGCCCCTGGTGCCTCTCAACTCCAACGATGGTATGCGATGGTGGAAACCAAACAAGGCTGGCTAGACAAGCTCCTTGTGAAAAACGGGCTGGCGAGGATCTACGGCAAGAGGATAAGCCCTCCCTCTGGCATGGATAGCCGCGAGTATCTGGCTGAATTGGCTTCCTTGAAGTGATCAATTCCCCTCGGAAAGTTTTTGGCTCGCCGTTTACCTCCATCTCTCCAATACTCCAAACCAATGGCCTCGAATTACGACGACCTCTCAAAAGACGAACTGGTTCAACTCCTGAAAGCTCGGGAGAGACGGGATGCCCTTCGCCTTGGACTGATCTGGGAAGCGAACGAAATTGAACGTGAAAAGGCAATAAATTCAGACTTCGTTGTTCTGGATATTGACTCTTCCCTGTCGGTTGGCGACGCCCCTTGGCGGAATTTGATAATTGAAGGAGACAATTTTGATGCCCTCCGTTTCCTCGGGATGAGTCTGGCAGGAAAAGTGAAATGTATCTCCATCGATCCACCCTACAACACAGGTGAAAAAGACTTCATCTATAATGACAACTATGTAGATAAAGAACACGCTTGGCGGCATTCAATGTGGCTTGAATTCATGTCACAACGTCTGTTGCTCGCTCGGGAAATGCTTTCCCATGATGGTGTTTTGCTCTGTCATATTGGCGAAGATGAAGTTCACCGTTTGGGCTGCCTTCTCGACCAGATAATGCCTGGCAGGAAAGTTGGAACATTTGTATGGAGAACCCGTAGCGGTGCCAATGACTCAAAAGAATACTTCCGCAGTATAGATCATGAATACGTTCTCTGCTATGCCAACCCTGGCTTTACCTTCGGTGGCAAAGGAAAGGCATTAAGCGACTATTCTAACCCTGATGATGATGTCAGAGGGGACTGGGTTAGTTCGGATCTCTCCAAGGCTCACAACTATAAGAAACGTGAGGGTACCTATTATCCCATTCAAAACCCCGAAACGGGCATCTGGTATCCTTGCAACCCTGATCGTGTTTGGGCGTATGCCTCTGAAAACCGTCCTCAAGCGAAGTCCAAATTGCGTGGTCCCTCGATGGAAGCCCTGATACGGGATAAAAAGGTTCTTTGGCCGGAAGAAACTGTTCCTGCCCTCTACAATACAAAGAAAGAATTGCTTGCTGCCATTGAGAATGGCACTGCCCCGATAAACCTTCGTGAAGAGTTGCCCGATCTTGACTTCTGGATAGGCAAAAGCATTGGTAGGAATACCCCCCGCCGCAAGAAGTTCACAAGTGAACTCAAGCTTTCCCATCGCCCGCTCTCAAGCTGGATCGTTCCCTCTGCCGATAAGGAAGAGGTAAAGGAACTGATAAATGACGAGGTTGAAAGTGAACACTTGCAAACCAAGGGAACATCTGAGGGAACCGCCCTCCTTCGCAGGATATTACCTGGTGCAGAATTCCCCTTCCCAAAACCATTGGAACTCATTCGAGCCTTCATTGAGCAAACCACCACGGATGACGACATTATCCTAGACTTCTTCGCAGGCACAGGAACCGTTGCCCATGCTGTTCTTGCTCAGAACGAAGCCGACCAAGGCAACCGCCGCTTTATCCTTGTATCCTCAACCGAAGCTACGGCAGAGGAGCCAGATAAGAATGTCTGCCTCAATATAACCCGCCAACGGGTTGAGAATGTTATCAACGGCTATTCCTACAAGTCAAAAAGTGGGATCAAGTCTGTGGAAGGAATTGAGGGCGAATTTGCTTACGGGAAACTTCGCAGGGTGCTCAAGTCAGACTTGCTGGATCTCCCCCACGAAAACATTTGGACTATTCTCCAATTGATACACTTCTCCTCCCTCTCCAACTCCACAGCCCCTGATGTATTCCAAAGAAAGGAAGATGGGCTTGGGCTCATTTACGTCCCACGCTTTGATAAGAAACTGCTCCCTGTTTTGAAAAAAGCCGGCAAAGCAAGTCCTTCCATCGTTATCTACTCGTGGCAACCTGGTCTTCTGCGGGAGCATTTAAGAGAAGAACACGTTCAACATGAAGCCATCCCAGAAAGTCTGATACGACGGTTCGGGTTGCAAAAATAAACTCATGATCCGTAAAACGCTTAAAGTATTCCAAGACAAGTCTATTCATTCGGGCGTCAACATCTTCACTCATACCAAGAGTCTTTTGGATGCTGCTGGTGCTGACAGTGCAAGCAGAACCCAGACCATTAACCACAACGGCTATCTGCTCATTGAAGCCCCCACAGGCACAGGGAAAACCCTTATAGCGGGCAACATAGTTGAACGGTTTTCGAGCATTGAAAATGTAGTCTGGTTCTGGTTCGCCCCCTTCAAAGGTGTTGTCGGGCAGACCGTAGATGCCCTCAAAAGTGAACTCTCGGGCATCAGGCTTCGGAACCTGCAAGAAGACAGAGCCGCATATGCCACAAAAAGCGGTGATGTTTTTGTCACTACATGGCAAACGGTAGCAACCCGCGTTAAAGACAACCGCACTGTCAGAAAAGAGAGGGAAGAAAACCCCAGCCTTGATGTGATGTTGGTTGAGCTGCGGAAAATGGGTTTGCGGATAGGTGTTGTTATTGATGAAGCCCACCATGGGTTTCATTCCGATACCCAAGCCGCTCAATTCTTCCATGATACCCTCAGCCCAGAGTATTCTATCCTTGTCACCGCAACTCCTGATGACAGCGATATTAAAGACTTCCAAGCCCGCCTCGGCATTGCAGAACTTCGGAGAATTCGTATCAGTCGTGAGGATGCCGTAGATGTTGGGCTGGTAAAGTCTGGTATCAAATGCGCCGCCTACATGGTAGAAGCTGGTAAGGAAAAGTTGGTAAACTTGCAAGATGCCGCGCTTGCAGATGGTGTGGCTATGCACCGACTCATTAAGAAGACTTTGAAGAATGAGGGCATTGAACTTGTGCCACTTCTTCTCGTTCAAGTTGACTCTTCAGATAAGAGCACTGAAAGAGCCAAGGATAAACTGCTCACTCATGGCTTCACCAAAGAACAAATTGCCGTTCATACATCCGATGAACCTGATGCAGGTTTGCTTGCCCTCGCCAATGATGAAAAACGAGAGGTTCTGATATTCAAAATGGCGGTTGCTCTTGGCTTCGATGCACCTAGAGCCTCAACCTTGGTATCAATGCGGGCTACCCAAGACCCTGACTTCGGCGTTCAACTCGTCGGGAGAATTCTCCGTTATCATCGTCGTCTGCAAGGCAGGGCACATGCAAAAACCCTCCCTGATGTTCTTCGTTACGGGTTTGTGTTCCTGGCAGACCCTGAGTCGCAAGCTGGTTTGGATATTGCTGGGCAGCGGATGAACAAAATTCGCACTGAATTTGCGACTATCAGCCCAACAACCGCAATGGTTATCGTCGGCAATGCCCCGACAGTTCAGGTTATTGGTCCAGACGGCATGGGCTCCTTCTTTCCCGTTCCACCCAACCCCCTCGTTATTGGCGGCTCTCCCTCTCCTACGCCTCCCCCTGCTTCCCAAGAGCCATATCAGTTGACCTCTCAATTCTTGGATGCGCTTGGGGTCACTCCTACAGATCCACCGACCAGCACTTCTGGAAAAAAAGCGACTACAGGGATATGCAGATATGCGCTGAAAGCGGGTATGCCCGACAGGTTCAAAACTGAGGTAATATCCGCCAACCCCCAAGCTTCGGAGGAAGACTGTGCCAACCGCTTCGCTGTGACGGCTCGGGATCTGCTGGATGCCATCAAGGGCAATGCCAAAATTACCAAACGAATTTTGGAAGTATTCACCCATCAGCTTGAATTTGAGTATCCAACTGCCCGCCTCGATCCTGCTCATGCCGCATTTGAAGCCCAGAAAGTTCTCTGCCGAAATGACAAGTTTGACGCTCGGGAATTGAGGAAGTCACTGAGAGCACGAATGACGCAAGTGTTGAAGGAGGAAGATATGGAAGAGGCTGATGAACCTGCCTCGGTCGACCGTATCCTGAACCTCATCTTGGCAACGCATTCACAACTCCTCTATGATGCCCAAAAAGCTGCCCTTGCTGCTTCCATTGAAATTGAAGATGCTGACCCTATTCCACAAGAAATAGTGTCTGAAATTCATCTCACTACCTCAAAAAGAAACATTTACGGGGTGTATCCTCCCCTTAATACGTGGGAAACAGAATTCGCCCAACTCCTAGATAGTGACCCTTTGAATATTGTATTGTGGTGGCACAGAAACCCACCTCAAAAGCCGTATTCCGTAAATGTAATACTGTCAACAGGGGTCGGGTTCTATCCTGACTTTATTATTGGAGCGGAAGCCCGACCGTTTTTGCAAAATGCTATTCTTGCCGATACCAAGTTTGCGTTTGAAATTAGTAAAGAAATTCCCAAAAGCAATGTGGAGCACAGGAACTACGGCAAAGTTCTCATTATCCACAAGCAAGGTGGCGTGAATTGGATGACAGTTCGTTATGACGAGATGCAAGGAAAGCCCGTCCTCGATGTCCCGTTCTCTACTTCCATTTTGCCAGCATTTGGGGTGTAGTCAGGTCGATTTCTCCTGTTATGGAAGCCCTGAACGAACTTATATACCAACGTATTCAACTTGATACGCAAATTGTTCACGCTTTGATTTATGGTTGTTTCTCCCCGCCGTCCCCAGTTTTAATTAAAAAAGCCGCTGAGGAATATGGTTGGCTCGGCAACATGTCACCATATCCAGTAACATACACAGGGGCTCACACTGAAAAGGGAATTTACCGCAGCACAGAACATCTTTTTCAGGCTCTCCGCTTCAAGAAGTATCCCAAGATCCAAAGGGAAATACGGGACCAACTCTCGCCGTTTGGTGCAAAGTGCAAAGTGCGGAAAAAGACTGTGCGCGTGCTCCTCAAACGGAAAAACTGGGATGAACACCCCAGCGATATTCCACGCATGAGGCTTTGTCTCAAGTTGAAGGTAGAACAACACCCAGAACTAAAGAACATGCTTTTGGCAACGAATAGAGCTGAAATTATTGAAGACTGCACCGCCCGCCCTGGCGGATCTGCGAAATTCTGGGGAGCTGTAAAAGACGCGTCTTCAGGTCAATGGGCAGGCGAAAACTGGCTCGGCAAACTCTGGATGGAACTACGAACTGAACTACAAACGAACTGAACCAACTGCTGAACAATTTCCTGTTCACATTCCTCGAACTTGTGATATACGGGCCTTCTTATGCAAATTCAATTACCTGAACATCTCCAAGAACTCGTCAATAAACGCATCGACCTCGACTACCAAATTGGTCAAGCGCTCATTGCAGCGTTCAAAGCTGGCATTTCAACCCCTGTCGCTGGAACACCAACAGCAATAGCCCCAGCCCCGAAAGTGGAAGCAACGGCAACGCCCGCCCCCGCCAAAGCTCCAAAACCAAGAGCCAAGAAGCAGGATGTCACTGGTAAGCTCACCAAAATTCTGAGTGGTGGCGGGGAATTCAAAGCAAAAGACTTGGCGACAATGACACACATGGAGATAACCAGCGTTAACGCATGGCTGGCAACGGCAAAGAAAAAGGGCATCGTCAAACATAACAAGGAGGCAAAGACATATTCCCTAGCCTCAGCGACTGCTGCTACGGCAGTATCCCCAGCCAAAGCGAAGCCAAAACCTGTCAAAACAAAGGTATCGAAGAAGAAAGTGTAACCCAACCAGCCTCAACAACCCCCTCTCTCTTCGGATCTGACTTCCGAGGGGAGGGGTTTTTTCCTTCTGATGAGTCCAAAGAAAACTTCTGGAAAGCGAAAATCTCTTACCCCCCTCATTCAGTCTGCCATTGCTGGTGCAGGCAGTGGCGGCATTTCTCCCCGCGATATTGCAGACAAAACCAAACTCCCCTATGACGCGGTGGCAGTATGGCTGATCAGCGAAAAGAAAAAGAAGGGATCTGTTACGCTAAAGAAGGGGAAATATATTCTTTCTTCGGGTAAAACTGTGTTGCCGACTGCGAAAGTAGATCCAACCTCACTCATCCTTCCTGTTATTGGTGCCGCTGGTGCAAAAGGGCTCACATTCCATGAGATTGCGGGACAAACCTCCCTCAATGATATTGTACTCGGTATTTGGCTTTGTGAAAATACTGACGCAAAGGAAAACCCTGCGGTTAAAATGAAGTCTTACGACAAATATGTTTTAACTGCACAAGGGAAAGTGAACCTTAAGAAACTGAAAGGCTGGCGTCAAAAGGGTGATGAGATTATCATCTGATAAACCTCCTCTCCGATTGTGAAAGTAGATCCCACCTCTCTCATTCTTCCTGTTATTGGCGCTACTGGCGCAAGCGGTATCTCAATTTATAGTATTGTAGAAAAAACTGCCCTAGACGCTGATGTTGTCTGTTATTGGCTCTTTGAAAATACCTCCGCAACGAGAAACCCAGTGACTGAATTGAAGCCTAACGAGAAATATATTTTGACTGCGCAAGGGAAAGTGAACCTCAAGAAACTGAAAGGCTGGCGTCAAAAGGGTGATGAGATAATCATCTGACTTCCATAGATTCCCCTCCTACCAGCGGTGGGCCTCACTCTGGCTTCAATTGCCCGTAGCGCTCAACCAATGCCTTCCGCTCGTCTTCGATACTCATTCCCTCCTTCTGCTGCAACGTCCGCCTTGATCGTTCACCTCCGCGCTTGGCAACGTATTCCTCCAATTGGGGGGTAATCGAGGCGACAATACACATTACGATGATCCCTCCCAGCAATGAGGCGGTAATCAGGGCAGGCGCAAAACCTCTGAGTCCCGCAAATGAAGAAATCCACTCCCCAAAGTTGAGTATGCTGATTGCGAACCCGTTTGATTGATATTGAAACAACAGGCAGGCAGTGAAAATGGTGCCAAGCGCGAGGCTCACCCCCACCATCATTCCCGCGTAACTTTCTCTATGTTCGTTCATGCTCAAGTTCGCGCTCCGGTTGAAGCTCTGGGTTGAATCCTGAAATCATTTCCTTGATTGTCTCGCTCGTGTTCTCCCTCTCGCCTTGGATATAGGCACTCGCCTTCTGGGCCGCTGAACATGCGCCGATGATCATTTTCGGGTTGTTCTGCAATGCCTCGATCCAGCTTTTCAGGTATCCCGCCGAATTCTGGAATTGCACCTCCCCCAAGATTCCGGCCTCGTTTGATAGGAATGCCGCGCTCAGTTCTGCTATCAATTCCTCTCGGGCATACCGCTCTGAACCTTTGTCAATTTTCTCGGTGATCCCCTCCCTGTTCAATCTGGAAGCATGGCCGGTGGCATGTGAAAGTTCGTGGAAACATGTATGGTAATAGTCAGCCTTGTTCGGGAACCGTTTCATGTTCGGGATCTCAATGGCATCTTTCGTGGGCTTGTAAACGGCACGGTCATTCTGTCCGTTCAGCATGATTTGTAGTTCGCAAACATTCGCCCCCTCCAAAATTTTCTGCGCCTTCTCCAATGCTGACTGCGGAACCGTCTGCACTTCTTTTGTAAGCTCGGGCTCTTTGATATTCTCGGTCTGCTCAAGATTGAACACATTGGACCATCTGATGAACGGAATGACTTTCGGTCTGCCGTGCGAGTCGAGCATGGCAATACCGGCCTTGTCTTTCAGCTCCTGCATCTGCCAATAGATGACTTGGGCCGACTTTTCCCCCTTTTTGACATTCCCCCCAAGCTCGGCAGCCTGCTTGTATGACAGCCACCAAGGGGATTCCCGTTCTTCACACGCAAGCGCGAAAACATTGATCCCGTGATACTGCTTCTGGGAGACGATATTCATGGTGGTTACCCAAGGTTTTTGCCAAGGCACCGTCCCCTTCTCCAATTGGAGAATGAACCGGTCAGTGATCATTTGATAAATGTCCGGCTTCATAATTCAACCTCTCGCTTTGCAAAGTCGATCAGCTCTGCAACCTCATCCCGCCGTAATTCCAAAAAGTCTTGGCTTACCGCGTCGGTGAGTGGTTTCCCGTCGATGATGCCAGTGAACAGTGGAGTTTCATCCTGGGTGAATCCACGGTCGATGTAGGCAAAAAAGTATTTGTTCAGTAGAGTGTTCATATCATTCTCGTTCGGCTTCCATTTGCAAAACAACGCTTGGATGATCATCCATGCTGGCAATCATATCGCGGATTGTCTGCCTCTCTGCGCCGACTGGCATTTGTGCGACGGCTGGCCGGTCGGCACTGCGGGGAGCCCTGCTTTCCACCCTCTCCAGATCATTCAACCTCTGGACCCATGTTTTGACATTCTGGCCCGTGTCGGTCTCGGCATGGAGCTTCTGCCTCTGCCAATCAAACCCAGCTTCAATCCGGCCATGCTCCCGCGCAAACTCGGCAACGTCCTCCTCGCCGTGGATTCGATCCACCAGTTTGTCCAAGTCGTAGTGCGGAAATATGTCGCCAATTGAGGGGGTGATTGCCGCCTCGCCATCCGGCCAGTTTTCTGCAATATCTTCTTTGTCATAGAGCCGGTAAAACTCATCCATCGACGCCTTCTTTAATACCGTGGCTTCGTCGCTGATATAGTCAAGGAGGCTATAAGAGCGCATAAGCCGAGTGTCCTCGAGGATCTTGTCAATACCCTGCTTGCAAAGATGTGCTTCTAAATGCTCCCTGCTCGGTGCCTCTGTATGCCCCATATTGACTTGATGCACCATCTGCGTGAGGTAGTATAAAACGCCATAGGCATCCTGCCTTGCCAGTATGTCTGCTGTTATGCCGTGATCTTCAAGTCTGTCTAATAAGGGGGTATTTGTTTTCATGTCCAATTATAACAGATAGTGTCAAGCGCTTTACTATATATTATATAAAAAGTGTAAGTTGTATTATTACTGTCTGAACAATCTTCTGAAAAACCCTCCTTTCTTGGTCGTGTCGAGCTGTGGGAATGCAACCTGCGTGAACATTTTCCCGCCCTTAAACACTCTGCCATCCTGTTGGAGTATGCCCGACACAACGAAGTTGTATGGCTTTCCTCCCCTCGCGAGCCCAACCAGAAAATCCCTCTGCGTGATCTGGTTTTCATGGTGCATCGAAATGCTGGCCCCCGCTGATCCTCCACCTACCGGCCCTGAAAAGTTGGCGCTCTGGTTATAGATCGCCATCCACTGTTTTCCCAAAATGCCCATGAACCATTCATAGGTGTCTTTACAGGAATTCTGGTGCATGATGCGAACACCATGAAGATTTGATAAGAGGGTGCCCGTCTCGGCCTTGATTGTCTCACCACCCCGCCGATAGAAATTATTCACGTCCTGTGTGAGGTAAAGCAGGCTCCCTTTGCAGCTGCGGCTTGTCGTCACGAATTCGGCATCCTTCCCCGTGGTAATGTATTGGCACTCATCCACCACAATTACCACGGGCCGTGTCGAATCATCCGCAGAATCACGCCCGTTTCCAAAATCGCTCTCAATCATCATTTGGACCATATATTTTATGATTGTTTGGGCTGCTATCCCGTAAATGGCCTGCTCTCCGACGCACGGAATATCAACAATGAGGATTCGTCCCTGGCGTAATTCCCTTGGGTGAAAGTTCGTCTCGGTGCAGAAAAGATCCCGCATCGGCCCATCACAAAAGGGATTCATGGTGGGGGTGAGGCTCATAATTACTGATGCCCTTGTCTTTTCCCCCATCGTCTTCCATTGCTGGCAGAAATATGCGGAAAGCATTTTTAAGCTGTGTTGTTCGGATGTGCCCTCAACAACCCGCTGTTCTGCCTCCTCCAACAACTTTTTCTGCTCTTTGAAATTGTCGGCTGCCAACCGCAATTCTGATATTTCCATTTTCCGGCCGGCGAGGAGAAACAACCTCACAAGATTGTTCAGGTGCTCTTGGCTTGCCTGTGTCCATTCGGTCTCTTTCATCTGCCCAAGCAAGCTCTGATTGATTTGCTTGAACGCCGCCGTGATCGCATCGGCCCCACCTTCTTTCAAACTCTCCAAGAAATTAAATTTGATGTCACCCCCCAACCGCATTACCCGCACGTCTTTCCCTCTTCCGGTCAATGCGGCCAACTTTCGGGCTCGCTGGGCTTCATCTTTTTTGATGCAGGCATTGTAGATCCCGAATCCCTTTTCCAGCATCGCCCTGTTGATGGTATTCAGGCTCCCCGATGTTTTGCCGGACCCTGAGATTCCAAAAACCATGATCCCCTCGCAAACCTGTCCAATGGTGATCGGGATTTCTTCATTCAGCGCGTGAAGGGAAAGCAATGTATCATCCAGCTTCCATGATGTGGGCTTCCTGCTGTCTGCTTCGGTTCGTTGGGGGGGTGTCTTCATATTTTAATCCATGGTCTTTCCATAGGCGGAATCCTCTCTTGTTATCAGCGACTGTGTTCTAGCCTTCAAATTCGCGTGGTATGCCTCCAGCTCGGCTCTCCGCTTCTCCAGCTCTGGGGTGGCCTGCCGGTCCCATTCCGCCTGCAATGACCTCCAGCTTGCCCTGAACGCTTCTGCCTCGGCATTGATCTGGGCGCGTTCAATGGTCAACTTCTGCAATTGCAACAACTCCTCCCCTCGGGCCACTATTGCAAAACGGTCGGTCTGGATCTGGGCAGCAACCTGGCGAGTAATCCGGCATTCCAAGGTGGCCCATGCTGTGAGAATCAAGCATCCGGCCCCAAACCCAATCATCCAGCGGTGGAGCCAAGCTCTGTCAAATCTGGCATTCACCGCCTCTTGGGATAATGCTGCCGCGCTCCGCTCCAACTCCTCAACTGTCCCTTTCGCCTCCTCCACAAAATCGCTGTTGTCCCTGTTGGCGCGGTCCACCCCCTGAATCATGTCGGCAAACATGGCAGGCGTGTTTCTGAGAGTTTCCGCATTCTTCCGAAATATCGCCCCCATGCAACGGGCCGCATTGCACAGAACAATGGCAAGTGACCCTGGAAAGGATTTGTCGCAATCCTCCATCCGGCTATGGGCAGCAACCACTCGATCCCGTTCGCCTTGGGAAAGTCCCTCAAGCAGGACATCAGGCACTGTAGGGGATTGTTCCTCGGTCTCTATATCTGTTGGTTCTTGGTCTGTCATAATTACGAAAGGGATAAATCCAAGGGGGTCGCGTTTTCCTCCTTCCTTTTTGCGGTTGTGGGCTTGGGAACTTTTGCCAGCTCAGACTCGGGCAACAATACGCCCGCAATCTCGGTGTATTGGCGGGCCATCCGTGAGAGCAGAAATGCAAACTCGCCGGTAATGAGGGGGTCCACCCCCTGCACGCCGTCTGCAAAATCACCAAATGTCAATGCTCGCTTCTGTTCCCTCTCCAGCCTCTCCAAAGCCTGAATGCTGGTCGTGGTGATTTCGGGAATCTGGATCTCCTTCGCCTCCATTTTGGAAATTAGGCTCGTACGCATGGGGGAACCGTCAAAAATATGCGCCCGTGCCTTGGCGGGATTCCGCACAATGACAAAATTGGCTCTCCCTGCCCCCCACCGTGCGATTTCCGCCAGATTCCGCAGGCTTTCGTTGTCGTCGCTGGGGAATAGTGAAATGACAACCCTGCAACCTGCACCCCGTGCTCGCTGGAAGATCCCCAAGGAATCAAAGGCTTCTCTGATGAGCAAGTCGGCCTGCGCACGACAATCAATCAATATCACCTGCTCGGGCCTCTCCAATGCCCTTGCCATGAGCCTGAGAATCGCATCCTTCGCACCGCCTTCCAATGTGAACAATTCTACTCTGTCGGGGTGCCGGTCGCGAAATGTGGAATGCCTGTCATCCAAATCGTATCCATGCCAGGCTACGCCGATGGCATCCAGAAAGCTGACTCGTGTTTCGGTTTCAAAGGATTTTCCAAGTGATCCTTTACTCTGCGGGTTTATATGTATCGTTTTCATGTGAGGGGATTGTTGCGGTTATGGTTTCTTCGGTGGGACATTTACAAAATCGTCAAGCGGGTCGTCGTAGCTGAGATCCAAATCAACCTCCGCTTCCGGTTGGTTTTCCTCACTGAACCATTTCTTATTTATTTTTTGTGGGGCCGCCAAAACGTCACTTTCAAAGCCCAAAGGGGCTGGTCGTTTAATATGGCGCTTAAAAAACTGGAAGATCGCACTGCCGGATGTATTCACCCCAAGCGGCTTCAATTGGTCTGCTATCTCCCGCCATGTCCTCCTGTGCCTGCGCAGATCCCTGATCATTTGGAAGTGCGGGTTGAGCTGTGATTGAAACGGCTTTGTGATCTTTGCGCGGTCGGTTTTGCTACTCATAAACAATTATAGCAGATCGTACCTACACATTTACATAAATTGTCAGAAATATTTACTTCGGCTGCATGTTTAACACACAGAAGTAAACATAACTATAAACACCGTTTATATTTGCAAACCAAACACTCTACCCGTTAACGAAGTTAATGCGTAGGGTGTCCTTTCATCAAAGATCAAACAGAGCGTGGAATAAAAATGCCATGCCTATGTCAGAACTTGATGTGTAGTAAATGTGTTCGTTCCCCAATTATCAAAAAAAACAAACCAGTTATCTCAACGAAGTAATGAGATCAGCAACAACCCCCTTTAATACTGGTGCTTAGAATATCAAAGCAAAGTTGAAAGGTTCGCCAGTGGCTTTGACGGTTCCAGACACCTGCAACTCTCTTTTTGTCTCATCGAAGGAGAATGTGTCACGAAGGGGGGTAAAATATGAATGGTTCACCCTGAATCCTTTCATGATGTTGGTGGGGCATTCAACGTGAGGTAACTCAGAGGAAGGCCAAACAAGGGTGACATCCACATTACCAACAACCCCTACTGCGTTCAGGTTGCTGAATGATGCCATTACTTCAATGGAATAATTGAACCCCTCTGGCTTAACAATCCGCATACAGTCTTTCAGTGCTCTATCGGAATTCATCCAGTCGTGGGGCATTTGGGCAAAATATCAAGTCCTGTCCGGTGGTCAAGAATGGGAGTCGTTTACCTCTCGTGCTCGTTATCTTGATGCCTGCCCATTTCCTGCTCTCCCCTGTCCGCATTCCTCAAGATCTCGCGTATTGCCTGCCGTTCAGGCGTAATTGCCGTTCGGTGGGCAGACAGGACCTCTATCTCTTCTTGGCGGCTGCGTCTCGGAAATAGTTCTGGCTGTGAAGCTGCGACAGCTTCCTCTCTTGCCTGAGTGAGTCTTTCTGTGGCTGTGTTAAGGCTTCGGGCATTGTAGATAAGACTGGCCTCGGACTCTGTGAGGGCACCGACTTCACCGTTGTAGATGCTGTGTTGTTTGAGCCATTCATAAAGTGTCATTTCATTGTAGCGCATAGCCTATCGTACTCATTGCCACAACATTACCCCCGCCTCGAATTATATGCTGGCGAAGTTCAGAAAAGGAGCCCCCTCCTGTGACGCAATCATCAACAAGTATGTGGTCCCTGCCCGTGCGAACTGGCCCTTCAAACACTGGGCGGAAGGCCATCCGATACCATGCGCCCTTGCCCGTTCTGAACACTGTTGAAGCTTGGATGATGTCTGTATCAGCCTCCAGTCCGGTGAGATGTGAGATGTAGTCTGCATATTTGGCGGGAATGTGGTTTATCCCTGTCGCTTCTTGGGCATGAACAGGCACTATAACCGCATCTGGGAAGTGCGCTGCCAGCATTTCGATTTTATATGGTTTGGCAAGATCAAGAACAAGCTGTGCAGCAGCGTCCATGTTTCCTGCCTTGGCGAGTGCATGTAGGGGGTGCCTCTGCAATGCCTCTCCAGTTGACATTGCTACCACTCTGGGAAAGTTCTCGGGCCAAGGGGTGCAATGAAGATCATCTTCCATTCTACCTCAATTGTAGCAGATAGAAAATGTGTAGTAACACGGAACAATAAATAATGATACATTCGTATATTCTATCTGTTATAATAGTTAATGATTACCATAAAGACACAAAGCAACTTGGGCAGCGCGAAGAATTATTTCAAAGATCACCTCAATTCTGGGGACTATTACGAGAGTGGGGGTCAGACGCCAGGCGTCTGGCATGGGCAGGGTGCGGATATGCTCGGGCTGGCTGGGCGTGTTCGGGAAAAAGATTTCTTGAGTCTCTGTGCTGGTCAAAAGCCAGACGGGTCCAAATTGACGCAAAGGCACAACACCGTTCGGGCAGGTGCTGTTGCCAACCGGCGCGTCTTCTACGATTTCACCATCTGTCCCCCAAAGTCGGTGAGTATTGCCGCACTGGTGGAAGGGGATGAGCGGATAATGCGAGCCCATGCACAGGCTGTTGCTGTAGCTGCAGCGGAAATGGAAACATTCGCGGTGGTGCGGCTGCGGGCAAAGTCAGTAGCTCTCAACGGACGGGAGCAAAAAACTGGGAACTTGCTCATGGCCGCCTTCACGCATGAATCTGCTCGGGCCGTGGCGGAAGGGGCCAACCCAGACCCTCTCCTTCATACGCATCTCCTCGTGTTCAATGCTGCCTTTGATCATTCTACAAATGAATGGAGAGCCCTTGAGCCCCGCGATTTGTTTCGAGCGAATCAATACATAGAGAGCCTTTATGACCATGAGTTGTGCCGCGAGTTAATAAAAATGGGCTACCAACTTCGGGAAAAGGGCAAGGGCTGGGAACTGGCCCATATTCCAGACTCGCTTTGTGAGAGATTTTCAAAACGCCGCAAAGCCATACTTGAGAAAACTGCTGAACTGGAAAAAGAGGGTGCCAAGTCTGGGCATGAGAACATCAAGGATCATGCAGCTCACGATATGCGTATCAGAAAGCAAGGTTCACAGTCTGCGGATGGACTTCGGCAGGCATGGAAAAACCAGATGAGAGAACAACCCTCCTATAATCATATAGTATCGCCGAACATAGGCGATGCTGATATAAGTCCAAATGATGCCGTGGAATGGTCACAGAAACACCTTTTTGAAAGGAATGCCGTTGTACCAAGAACCGAGTTTCTGGCCTCCTGTCTAAAACATGCTCGGGGTGGTGATTTCTCGCTGGCCTCGCTCAAGGCGGCTTTTGATGCCGATTCCTCAATCCTGCATGAAGTAGGCGGGAACAGGATTACCACGGAAAATGCATTGGACACCGAAAGGTTCATTCTACGGACGGTCCTGAATGCAAAGGGCCAGTATGCGCCATTCGCATCTGGGCTGTTGGCATCGGCTGATTCCCTGAACCGCCTCCAGCGGTCGGCTGCTGAAAAGCTTCTGGCGAGCCGTGATTTCCTGAGTGTTTTTCGAGGTGGGGCCGGAACCGGCAAGAGTTACACCATGAAACATGTGCGGGATGCACTTCAAGCCAGCGGGAAAAGGGTGGTGGTTCTGGCCCCGCAGAATCAACAGGTGGCGGATCTGACAAAAGATGGCTTTGAAGCTCAAACGGTATCCTCCTTCCTGCTCGGGGCCGTGGATCTGGACCGTGAAACCGTGGTGTTCTGCGATGAAGCGGGACAGGTCGGCGGTGAGGACATGGCAAAAATGCTTTCCAAAATCAAAGATGGGGGTGCCCGCTGCCTGCTGGTCGGCGATATTCGGCAACATGGCAGTGTTGCGAGGAGTTCCGCCCTGGTCGCAATCCAGAAATATGCGAGCCCACACACGGCTGAACTGGCGGGGGAGTATGCCATACAACGGCAACAGGTGGCCGGATACAGGAAAGCTGTGGCCGCCGCTGAATGTGGAGACACGGCAAAAGCATGGGACTTGCTGGACCAGCAGGGGAGCATTACCGATACGACGGTGGAGAACCGGACAAGGGATGCGGCCCGACTGTATGTTGAAAAGCTGAATTCTGGCGGGAGTGTCCTCGTGCTGTCCCAAACCAATGTCGAGGTGGACGCTCTGAATCAGGCTATCCGGCACGAGCTGGGGGCATCTGGGCGCCTCGATCCGCAATCCGCCTTCATCAAACCCACCTTGAAGCAGGTGGATCTGACAAATGCCGAAAAGGAGAGGGGCAGCAGCTACCCAGACGGTGCGGTTGTGTTGTTGAACCGGAAAGTTGGGCATTTCAGGGGTGGCACCTCGGGCGAATTCCTGCGCGAGGCTGGCAACGGCGGCGTGGTCCTCCTGGTGGGGGGCAAGGAACTGGAAGTATCCAATGCGGATCTGGATCGCCTGACGGTCTGTGAAAAGCTGGCTCTGCAACTTTGTGCCGGTGACAAAATCCAATTGAAGGCCAACATCCGCCTATCCAAAAAGAAAAAGTTGGCCAATGGGCAGATTCTCGAAGTTATAGGAGAAGACAGGTTTGGTGATTTGCTGGTGAAGGATGCACACGGCCAGCGGTTCGCTCTGCCTGCGGATTTCAAAAGATTCCAGCATGGGTATGCCGTCAGTTCATACGGGAGCCAAGGCAAAACCTGTGATGCAGTCATCGTGAGTGACAGCGCGTGCAAAGCAGCTACAAATACGAAGGAGTTCTATGTTTCCATTTCGAGGGGGAAACAATCCTGCAGCATCCTGACTGCGGACAGATATAGCCTCCAAGCCCATATCGAAAGTCTGGGTGATCGGGCGTTGGCATCGGATTTGCAACTAGAGCCCCGTCATAGTGCCCCTACAATTGGCGAGGGGGATATGACACTTGAACAATTACAACCTCACCTTGGCGATTCTGCGCGCAAAGAACGTGTATTATGCAATGACAGCAAGAGCGGCCAGCCTGTTGAGTTGTTCGGAAACAAGTATGGGCATCTTATAGTTCGTGGTTTGTCTGAACTATCAGATATACTGGTCCGTGGTATTGGAAGGATTCGTGGGTTGATATCAGAGAGAGAGCATGAACCCGAAATGGAAAGGTGAACTTCTGCCACTCTTCTTTGCACGAATAGAAAGTCACATGTCTATGATGTCCGTTTGTATTTTCTCAAACGGTGGTTCATCATCAATGAGAAAAACATCCTCCCGATCCAGATTGTCGGCACCGCGAAGAAGACCGCAGCCACAAACCATCCCTAGTGCCTGCCGCTCGGTCAGTTCTTTGAACTCATCCATGATATCCTCTGCCTTCTCGCCTTCAATTAGCTGGATATCCCCAGTGTCAAACGCTTCCTCCATTCGCAAAAGTATCTCCTCCTTGATATTCGGATCTTCAATGGTTTGCATCTTATCGAGCCTGCCCAAAGAAGGATTACTGGCAATTATCACGGCACTAACAAGGTGATGTTTGACGGGGGGCACTGCAAGGATGACCATTTTCACCAGCTCTACAACTATGGGTAGAGATGTGTCATGGCTGCCCTTAATCCACTCTTCTATTTTGAGCCTGATCTTATCTGGGTCTCGCATAAACTGGAAGATCGCGCTATTTTATAAAGTCGAGAAACAACCTCATATATCAAGAGCATCTGTAGTATGTTTGGACGTGTCCTGTTCGTCATCAATGACAAATACATCATCCCATTTCAGATTGTCGGCCTCGCAGAGAAGGGCGCAACCACAAACCATCCCGAGCGCCTGCCGTTCGGTCAGTTCTTGGAACTCTTCCATGATTTCCTCTGCCGTCTCGCCTTCGATAAGCTGTATCTCCCCATAGTTAAACGCATCTTCTATTCGGAATAACATCTCCTCCTTGATATTTGGATCCTCAATGGTTTGCTTCGGCTTAAAATTGGGCATAAACCCATTTGTGATACTCATAACCGCATAAACAAGGGAGCGTTTGACGGGGGGAACTGAGAGAATGAGCATTTTTACAAGCTCTGCAAGTAGATCCCGCGCCGTTCCTGTGTCACTTTTAATCCAATGCCATGCGCTGTTGCTGATATTTTCTGGGACTCTCATACATTACGGATTACCGCCCCATTCGATAAATGTCGAGCCCGTCTGAGAACCTGTGAGAGCCCATGCCTCGCCAAAGAAGGAATATGGCTCCCTCCATTGTAGCCCTCAATACTCTTCCGGCAGGCAGATCGTGGTTGCTTCCCTTTCGGCGTCGGTGATGATCCAAAGCTTGTCACCTCTGATATTGTAGGAGGAAAGAATGCGGCCCCCCTGTATGAGGGCATCATTGTTTGCAAGGATGTCGTATTCGGACAGATCCCCCCAGTCTCCCCTCGCGTGCCGGTCAATGCAGGACATCACAACATCCCTTGGGAACTCCTCAAGTGTAGTTGGTGTGGCGTAGCATTTTCCGAGTTGGAAAGGGATATTCGCCTGCCTGCATTCCGTCGTTTTCATTGAATAGCAGTATAGGTACTTTATCGGATTCGGCAATATCGAAGATATGAGTCTGGCAAATAGATGGTGGTTGTAGTTCGTGCATCATCGGTTGAAACTGCAACAAAGTCGTCCTCTCCATACGGATAGACCGAGAGTATGCCCAGTTCACAGATAAGCGCCTCGTCGTTGGATCGCTTGTCTACAAGTTCTCCCCAGTCTCCAGCTACATGCCGTGAAATATAGTGCCGGATGAATGAGAGGTCTTTTTTAGATAGTTCCACCTCGGGCTGAACTTTAAGAATGCCAAGTTGAAAGAGTTCCATAGTCGCATTCAGTTATAGAGGGTGGCCTTGTAGGCGGCGTGTACGTCATACCCACATTCTGGGCCAATCCCCAGAAATATTGCTATCGGGTCCCCCAAATGCCGATTACATTTCCGGCATCGTCCCGTCTCTTGGCCGTATCGCCTGCTTGCCAGCTCCAGATTTTCGGACGCTAGAGCCCGCAAGAGTTTCTCATCGAAACCAAGATAATTCCCATTTTCATCTTTCACATACTGATTGCCAGCGTCTGACACCCGCACTTGGCAGACCGTTCGTTTGCCGTCAATATCCACTATGTAGTTTCCGGCCGGCACGGCGGCCAACAATTCCCTCTTCACTACCGCCAAACGCCCAATTGCCAGCTTGTGGGCCTCTGCAGCCACCCTCCGCCTTTCGGATTCAACTCGTGCTGCCTGAACTTCAACATGGGCCAGCTCAATTTTATCAAGTGCCTTTTGTAGCACTTTTCGCGAGGCCAATTCCTCAATACATGTGAAATCCGCAAACTCTCTGAGTTTGGCCGCATTTGAAGCTTTGTCCGTCTCCCATCTAATGCCATTCCATTTGAATCCTGCCGCCTTCGGTATGAATCGTTCTTCTTTCTGTGTGTGGCAAACGAATATCGTTGTGCCGTCTCGCTGGGTTTCTTTAGTTACTTTCATGGTCTGTCGAATGAGGCTCGCACTCACTTTCTACCCCCTGCGGGCGACAGAGATACTACTAATCAGTTATACAGGATATTCTTATTCCTCGTAACATATATTTACACAATTCTACACATTTTAGATAAATGTCATATATTCTGCGCATCTTCACCGTAAAATATTCTCTCGTTCTCCCAAAATAGTTCCTCAAACTCCTCTTTTTCCTCGGGAGTAAGTTCGCGGTGCATGTCGGGGTGATAATAAATCCATTCTTCCATTTCCATATTATCAGTTGTTGGGTTCGCTGCTTTCCAGTGCCTCGTTCTGAGTTTTCAGAAACGCGATACCAGGGAGGAATCCCCAAAGCGCCCATGTGTTGAGCTTTCTATCTTGAATGAGGATATGAGATCCGTTCGGGGTCTCCTCGTCACCAAGGATACTGCCGTAGCGGTTTTGCACTTGGCTCACCAACGCAAAGCCGTAGCTGAAAAATGAGGAGAGCGTCTGGGAGTATCGCCCATCGGTGCAGTGGACCTTGCTGAACCCGTAGTAAACTCCTACATATCGGCGTTCAGGCTCGTCTTTGATTACCATGCCCCATTGCTCTAAAGCCTGTTTTTTCCAGTGCTCTGGCGTCTCGTTTGAAAAGCCGTTCTTCGCGAGAAAATCAGGAATAGTTTTAAGCCAAGTGAGGGGGAGTATCGCGTTCGGGGATGGTGGGTGTAGGCGGGTTGTGTTCATACCTATAATAATAGTGCATCTCCTATTTGGCGTAACATTGTTTTACATAAATGTTTTGTTTTTTACATGAATCAACGAAGTATTGATAATAGATGCAGGCCCGTAAAAGTCGAAAACCGCAGATTTTGAAGTCTGCGGTTTTCTCCCATGTGGTCAACCCCAGCCAGAAGATCAACCATAGTAGGATTATACAACACTTATATAAATAATGCAAGAAAAACCTTGCATGAATACTACATTTTGTGTACAGTTACAAAACCCATGATTGCCGAACCAGCCAGTTCGGGAAATATCACACTTCCCGTATCATCTACTCATGCCTCGCTTGTAGGAGGCGTGGACCTTCCTACTCATATCGAATCGGAAGGGCTCAATTGGTTCAAAGCTGTGTGCGATGTCATTTTGAAAAGCCCCTACCGAAGGCACAAAACGCGAGTCAACTTGGGCGAGGAAGCAACAGTGAGGGTGCCTTTTGACCAGTTGCCAAAGTGCTTTGTGAAGTATGCGGGAAATAAGACCTATTTCCTGCCAGCGGTCCTCAAGGAAATGAAGTATTGCACGCCGAAGGGCAAGGACTCGACGGGAAAAGGCATGGACCATGAGGATGTCTTGTATGATCCGATTCGAGTTATAGACATTGACATAAGGAAAGGTCAGAAGCCTGCGACAACCAAACAAGTCGGTATTCTGGCTGCCCTCCTGCCTGACTCTGCCCTGATCCTCTCCAATGGTTGCCAGATTTACCTGGCATCTTCTGAGCCTTGGGAGATTGAAGCCACCATGCTGGCTGTCATCGGTAGATTCCTCGCTAGAAAGACTGGCCTTGTTTACGATACCTCAACCCACCTCAGAGGTAATGGCACCGCTGCCAATCATCGCAACCATCCCTACCGCGCCCCCATTGGAGCCTGCAAGAATGGAAAAGTTCGCAGTTGGCTGCCACGGTCGGGAGAAATGGCCTCCGTGCGCAACGTCTTTAATGCACTTGGGCTGACGTTTCCTTCCGAAAACGCTGAGGAATCTGCATCGGCTGACACACCCAAGAAGGCAAAAGAACCAGTTTCAGGGAGCATGGCGGCTCAGCATCTGGAGTTCCACAAGATCCGCGAGGCGCTGACAAACTTGATCAAGAATGAAAAGTTGAGACGGGCCGATGCGGAACAGGAAATCCTCGGAATGAAATGGGAGCATCATTCCCGCGATGGTTTGAAGGCAACCCTTCCCACTGTTCGGCTGATTTCCGACACTGCTGCCCTGCCCGATGAGGTTTGGGCTTCCATCCGTGCCGATCTGGCTGAACTGCCGTGCCAGCTCGGGCCGGTTTCAACCAAACGGTGGCTGCGGCAGCAAACCAAAACTGTGAGGGCGATTCGGGCTTGGGCGTTTGAGTGGACCTATGACATGACTTCAATCACCTGTGAAAAGGCAATGAAGTTGTTTTTTTCGGACCCCCGATTTGCCAAGATCCGCCAATTGTCAATTGCTGCGATTGGGGAACCTGCCGTGCGGGAAGATTTACGCCGGTGTTGGGATAAATGGTATTACCCCGATTATAAAAAAAACCCATTTAAGAAACTGGCACTGGTAAGCAAGGCCACTCTCAATCTCGTTCGGTCCAAGGCCAAGAAGTTGGGAAAATTCAAGATGGCGGAAATCCGAAAGGAAATCATGCGTCTTTCTGTTCGGCAGATTCGGCAGGCACTTCAACAACTCGTGATTGATGGGGATCTTATACCAAGTGGAAATACCAGCGGGAGAAAATATGAGTTTGTAGCAACCCCAATGAAACCAACCCTTAATAATCTTATAGTATCGCCGAACATAGCCGATAAGAAAAAGGTAAAAAAACCCTCCCGTTCTGCGGTTTCAAAGAAGCCGCCAAAGGCCAAGTTATCGGAGTTTCCCCATACAAGTTCATATGTCCATATAAAGGGCAAAGATCGAAAGAGTGAGATAAAGGCAAAACTAGAAACTATAAGTCTCCCAAAACTCAAAGCTCGCCTTAAAGATGTAAATGCACTGTGGATTGAATCGAGTCGAGATCCAGTCAACGACGACCTCTCCAAAATGCTCCAACTTGAAAACGACTGGCTTGGTGAAGTTGTGCGAGAAAAGAAGGATGAACTATTGTTTGCGAAGCGCGAGGCTGCACAGGCACGTCTGGATGCAGAGACCCAAGAGGAAAGGGCCGAGCGGGAGGCAGAAAAGAAAGCGGCACGGGCGAGGAGTCGCGCCGGACTGGAGAGGATGCGAGCCGGTGAGACTCTGGGCCGGATACTTGAAAGAAAACAGCAGGAAGGAATTACTTGTAACGATCCCTTTACCACTGAGGAGGCAAATGAGTTTAAACGCCATTTCTGGGACGCTTTCAACGCAAAGGCCAAAGCGAAAGCAGAGGCTGAGGCACGGGGCGAGTCATTCGATGAAGAAGGCTATGTGGCTCCACTCACAGTTCCAACCATTCCCGAAAGCGAACAGATTCGCCGGATGAATATGGAGGAGTATTTCCAAAAGCGCATTGATTCTGGGCAAGATCTGCCCCTGGCGGTCGGTGAAACCCTCCTGGACCGAGTTTTCCGATTTGATGCCAAGCGAAGGGAGAATCGGGAACGGGCGAGGGCAAGAAATAGGCGGACTTGAACGATATTTCGATTCTCACAAACGGCGAGATCTGCAATATTCGTTCAAACATTCCCGAAAGTGAACATGAGTTTTGGTAGTGAACCCGCAAAGGATGTAGATAACGTCAAACGCTGCACAGCACTTACAGCCATGCGTGCCGCGCAAAGTTGGATGTCTTTTCGTGCTATGAAGCATTTTATTATGCTTCTTGTAGTGCTCTGCCTATCAGTGTATTCAGCAAATGGAAGTGGTATTGTTATTTATCGGCAGCAAGCATTCCATTCGGATGCGCAGGCAATTCTAAAAGCATATAAAACGTACACTGCAATTCCTCAGTTGGTTACAGTGATTACTGAATCGGGGCAGCGCATAGATATTAAATCCGGCCAGCGTCCCGTTGTTATACCAGCTCCCAGCGAGAGCGGAGTTGATAAAGCAAAAATTATTCCCGCAATTGAGGCTGCAATGCAACGGTTCCCGCAACATCGCCTCAAATTAGAAGACATTAAAAAATGTTGGATAAATGAAAGTTCATCGCAAGCAGCCCCCACACAGCTTGCGACAGTATCACCTACACCAAGTTCAGATGAGGGGGTAGTCCCAATCTTTAAGACTCGAAGTGGAATTGAATATAAAAACTTTTCTATTGTTAAGATTCAGCCAAACGGAATAACAATTAATTATGATGAGGGACTTGCAAGAATTAGTTTTTTTGATCTGACCGACGAACAGATCAAAGAATATGGACTGACTTTGCAAGCTGCAGAGGATTTTTCTAAGCAGCAGAAGGAGACCCAGCGCGCTTTGGCTGTCAAACAACAACAGGAATCGACGGCAAAACAGCAAGAAAAAGATTTAAAAGAACTCGAAAATACGAACGGATTTGAATCATTTGGAACTGTATTTCAAGTAATATCCGACGAGGGAATACTATATAAGGGCTACAAACAGGAGACTTACACTGATATTGTAGAAAAGCAACAAAATGACGGATCTCTAGCTAGTCAATCAACAGATCCGAAAGTTATTAGAGCCCATTTGATTACAGTAAAAATACAAGTAGAAAAACATCGCAGTGTTCCAATCGGCGATTCAGGCACCAATTTCTCGTTCGTTGAATGCGCAACCGAGAAAGTAACTGAGGGAGACCCAGTTAAGGGAAGACTATATCGCATTGGAGAGTATACATATGAAACGCGACTTGGGGTTACACGAACAATTCCGCGTTATACAAACTCGTTTGTACGCTTCGTTCAATTTGTAAGAGAGGGGAGCTAGATGAATAATGAACCGTTGGGAAAACTATTCATCGTGCGGCTCTCTTGAATATCAGTACTAGTTTCTGGGGGCGAACATTTGATTGAAGCCCTGTGACATATTCGTCCTTACCAAAGTTTGGGAAGGCAGTTTCCATTTCAAGATAGCACGTTGCTAGTTCCCAGCCTGCCGCGCCAAGTTTTGCAACCTCGGCGGCATTGTATTCTACTGTGCTAAACTTCAACGCCCCACTGCCTGTCCTAGATTCGCCTTCGGCTGTGAAAGAAATTGTACAATACTCCCAGGCACTTACAGGAGCGACAGACGTTTTTATGACTGATAGCATATTGGAGTTCTCCGTCTGCAATGTGTTTGCACTATTCAAAGCTTTTGTGGCGTCATTCTGAATGGAAATGACACTGGCAATGCTTTTCGCAATATCAGTTTGAATACTCAAAGCCGCACCCGTGGCCTTCCTGCCCTCGAAAAACGTATAGCCTGAAAATAGTAAACCTATGCCGAATAATAGAAGAAGAAGATAACCTTGCGTTTTTGTCATAGCCTCAACATGGTGGTTCGTGACTGGCTGCTGGTGTATAACATTTGTTTTATTTGTATTATCCCGCATCGTTGCTTCGATTGGCACCCACTCCTGATCTCCTTCGCGAGCAACCATCACTGCTCCAGAAAGGGTCCCAGATTCACGCATTATGTGGAGGGATTTAAGAGGTTGCGGCCCTTGAGCAGCTGAGCCGTTAACCGTATAGTAGTAGTTTTCGTTTGTCATAATAATACGCGTTGCTTTTTATTGAGGATTCGGACTGCTGCCATGCGAACCAAACCGCAGCCCTCTGCTTGACTCAACTGGTTCCCAGCCAAGATCAACATTCTTTTCTTGAATAATCTTCCTAAATTCTCTGAAAGCTTCAATAGAGTCCTCATACACATAGCAGGCAACAAAGCAATCTGATGGAACTTCGGATACCCATCTTGCAAAAAACGCGGTGTTCGTAGCTAATAAGCCCTTCCCCTCTATAGGAGTAGCGCGAAAAGCATCATCCCCTACATCTGTCCACTCTATCGCTTCTGTATTTCTGGAGATTGCGTTCGGTGAAAGTTGTAAAGGGTAGATCCTACCATAACGAATAATGACGTTAACGGCTGATTTATCAGTTTGCCTTTCTCTCGGCAACCGCATCTGTTGGATTCTAACGTTCTTGGCATCAGCAATCTTTCCATTTATAGAATCAATTCGCTTCTTAAGATTGTCTTCGAGGCTGCTAGCCGTATCCATTGCATTCTTCACGGTTTCCTGTTCAACCATGGCGGTTTTTATCTTCGCCTGCAATGCCGCGTCCTCCTTCGCAACATCACGAGTAGATGCTTCAAGTGCTTTGTTGCGATCTGATTCATTTTTATCAGAACGATCTTTTAGGGCCTGGATTGTTGAATCTAATCGCGCTTTTTCTGCCTGTAATCTTGAAATATCAGGGTCAATGGCTATCTCAGCTATGCGCTTGTTAATAGCCTCCATCTCTTCTTTAGCTGTTGCAATTCGCCGTTGTATAGTTTCACTATCTACCTTCGGCTTGGTGATTTGTTTAATTCCAGTTGGGAGAACCAAAATCAGCGCGATAAGTATGAAGCTCCCAAATACGTCGCAGAGAGTATTCAGCAACAAATCGAGACTGTCCTTCTTTGTGTCCCAGCGGCTTCTCATTATTCTGGTGGTGAAAAGTCTAAAACCGTATCTTCGGTGATGACGTCAGTGCCAACCTCGTATCCCTGTCCACTGACGGTATCGCGTGCCACTTCAAACCTGCTAAGTGCTGACGGTTTAAAATATAGGACAACATAATATTGTTCTTTAGGAAATTCTTTTAACCCGTCACGCAAAAGTGTCGGAAGGCTTCCTCCAGACATTACCTTTTTCTCATCTTTTTTTCCATACCGCTGCAATTCATAGCCGTCTGTAGCAACTGTAATCAAAAGAGGTTCTTTTGAAGTCCCGCCTGTTTGAGGAATAAGCCAGATTTTGTTTTTCAGTTGTTCTTGCGCTAAAAGGCGCGCCTCCATATCTTTGATCTGCAACTCCAAGTCGTTCACACTTTGCTGAACAACTGCGAGTTTCTCTTTCAGGGCGGCTGTGGCCTTCTCAACTGAGGCAAGATCATCTTTGCCTCCTTGTAGGGCCTCGTCAATAGCCCTGGAATTGTCGCTTCTTGGAATCGCAATTGTCTTTGCTGACATGCTAGCAGTCACATCGGCAACTTCTTTTCTCAATATCTGGAGTTGCTTCAACAATGCCGCCTTATCCACAGGTCCTGCGACGGAACGCAATGATTCCAGCTTTTTTCGATTCTCCGCCAGCGATGCGATTAATTCAGATAACTGCTTCTCATCTGCGAGTTCCGACGCAGTTGGTGGGCTTGTTGCTCCTGGCTCAGCCTCGGTATTGATATTCAGCGCAAGTATCAACGCAATAAAAAGAATGACCCCAAGCGCCGCTGTGATAATATCTTGGAAAAAGAAAAAGTTTACGTTTACATGCGGGCGTCTGAGGCTGCGTCTCACAGTTTTCCTTTATATGAGTTTCAGTTTCGAAATGATGTGTGCATGGCAGTATTCATTGCACTCATCCAGAAATGCAGACTCTTTATTCTGCATGAACGTCAATAAAAGTTGAATAATCAGGGTACAGACAAGTGCGATCAAGGTGGTATCAAACCCCAACCCCAATCCACCTGCAACTGTTTGCAAGGATGCTCGTAGGCCAGTTAAATCAGTTCCGGCCCTGAGGGTTGCCCCAAATGCCCCGATTGCGTGGCTAAGGCCCAAAACTGTTCCAATAAAACCAAGCACAGGGATAGCCCAAGTAAATCCATTCAAAAGTCCATACCCCGAAGCTAACTGCTCTTCGTCATATTGCGTTTGAGTCCGCAGAATATCGGAGACATCGGCGATATGTCCGATATTTTGCAAGTTAGACAAAGCACGATCCACCCGATTCAACAGAAGAAAACGAGTCGTTTCGTCTGCAATGCTCCTTAGTCGAATGAGAACTTCATTCGCGGTCTCTCGATTCAATACAAAATCCGGATCAATCGGCACAGGCAGGATTTTTAATGCCTTTCGTTGAAGGGCAAGCTTCCTAGATTTAACAAACAATATCGCCATTGACCATGAGAAGAAAAGCATTGTCACGTAGGGAATTATGCCACGAGCCAGGAACATATCAGTGTATGGAGCAAGAGCCTGGACAGGCTTCGCCACGTAAATGACAAGAGCAAAGAAAACAACGGTTCCAACGCACCCAAGAAGAAAGGTGAAAACGTTGTTTGGTGCAGTAAACCGCCCCCCGTGGAAACCGAATCTCTGTTCGATGTCACACTTCGACCAGTTGAGTTCTGTTTCTGGCGCGTTAAAAGGGTCAACTTTGCTCATAATATTTGTTGGTTTAGTGAGATAGAGATCAAGCAATGATCGCCGCGCCAAAAATCATGCCAGCGATCGCGCAGATAATGGAAAGTAAGATAATAGCAATTCCGTGCCCAGCACTTCCCTGAGCAATTACAACAATTCCCAAAATAAAAGCCGCAAGGCCTAGAACTGGCGGGAAAAATAGTAGTGAAATAAGACAGAGTAAATATCCTGCAGAAATTACCGATGTCGCTTTCGGCGGGGAAGAAAGAACCGGCTGAATGGGCTGTGGGACTTGGGTCGTGGGCAGAACAGGAAATTGCCTGGGTGGAAGAACAGGGTAGGAAGGCAGTGCCGGAAGCGTAGGGCCTTGCCCAGGGAAACGAATATCCCCCAATCTGACCCAAGTTGGCAAACCCTCATGCCAAGCCAAATCATCAGGCACGAACATACCTTCTCCAATATATTTTGTTAGAAGTTCTTTTGAGAATGGCCCAAACGTCTCCCCATTCCGTGCTATCGTGATGGATGTACGGTCCGCTTGAGGCGCGGGTGGAGGAAGAACAGGGGCTGGAAGCACTTTGGGCAATGACGGCGCTTGCTGTGGTTGCAGGGATGGGGCTTTTGATACTACCGGATTTATTGTTTCAACCTCTCGCGCCTGGATTGGAACAGTCTTGTCCGAGTTCTGTTTCACTATAATTACCGGCTTGGCGGCTATTTTCGCCGGTGCTTTGGCCTGCTGGGCTTGAAGAAACTCCCCAGCACTCATTTCCCTCCCATTGCATTCGATAGAATAAAGGCCACCAATTTCCCCAGATCGTATTTTTGCGATGGCTTCTAGCTCAGTGAATGGTCCACTACGGTCCCCCTTCCACTGCACCCAAATATTGCGTGATGTGGGCGTCATTGATTGGTGGAAAATAAATCCTTAAACATGGGCGGAAGGTAAGCGTTACCATCCTGCTCAGGTATCTCGGCGGTCTTCAAAGCGGTTTTGCACAGTTTCCATGGATCATGAGAAAGCATGAAGATTGGAGTCAAAGGCTCTCCAACATTGATGTTGGTATATTGTGCGGGCTCTGAATCCTTCTTGCGAGTAAACAAGAGGCATGGTTTCGCAGATGATGCTTTCCCACTAAAACCCCATAACGCATTCGGAGGATCGTAAGAGTTCGTCAAGACAGGTTTGCCATCTACGTCAATATATCCCGCAAAGGATAGTCCATTCTTGGCAAGCAGTTCAGCGAGTGTTTGTCGCAATCTCGCTTGTTTCGCAAATGAGATCCGAGGTCGCGCGTCAAACGCTGAACGAACTTTGCCCCCAATTGCATTTCGTCTCACGGCAACCATCCAGTCACCAATATTTACGTGATCGTCGGAAAGCTGTGTGTGAATGCGTTCCATAAAAGTTCTGCATTCTGGGGAAAACTGAAGTCCCCATGCATTCGGCCTCAACTTAGTCATTTCGTAAAGAACATTTACAGCGTATGCCGAATATATAGGGTCGTTCGGGGTTGTGTTTAGTAGGTCGTCCAAAACTGATGTTACGGGCCTCAAAACGCTGCCATCGCTGGAAACAAAAGCATCCAATCGAAGATTGTTGAATGCCTCAAAGAAGGGACTCTTGCCTACTGCGCTCACACCTGTTACCCGTTCCTTTGCATCAGTATAGTCGGCGGTTCCATATTGGCGACTGAAAAATACAACAGGCACTCCATCCTCGGCTGGATCATAAACACGACCTGTCCACTTCTTAATTGATTTCCCATTTGCGAGAACTTGCCCACTGTCAATTACCTGTAGCGGAGCCTTTTCAGTATAAATCTGGCGACTCTTGTTGCCCTCCAGCGTAGCAACGTAAATATCTTTAACCTTTTCGCCTTTCAGCAAGGGGCTCAGATTCCGTAATTCTGCTTGTACAACTTTATCAGGCTTAATTTGAAGGCCATCCGGCCCTTTGCGGGCATCAGCCCAAGCGGCGGGATCATCAGGAAACAAAAGCTCCCCCGTAATGTCCACTGGATTCGCGCTTTTTACACTGGCGGATGCAGCAGCGCCGACCATCGGAGCGCCAATGAGTTGAGCTGATTTGAGCGAAAGCAATGCCGATGAGTAATCTTCGATGGTTTTAGCCTCTTGGATTTGCCGGATTAAGCGGTTATACTCCGTCAATGCTTCCTGTGCGGTATTCGTCGCATATTTAATTGTATTAATTCTGTCAGTTGTCGCCGCAGAAAGTTGCATTTCTGGCACTGCTGGGTTAGTATATTCTTTCCATTGATTGAGAAGCTGTTTGGCTTTCTCCACCGCCTCACTCACAACTTCCGGTGACGTGCTGAGTGAAAGATTGCCAAGAATTGTTTTCTCAGCATCGGCAATTTGAGTGCCTACATTACTATCAGCGCGCTTCTTCATTGCCTCTATCCATGTCTGCATTGATTCCCCGAGCGATACAAAAGCTTGCTCCTCTTCACTCTGAAATTCTTTCGGGAGCTGCTTAAATAATGCGTCAATCGCCTGATATTTTTCAAAAATGGCTTGAGGATTCCCGGAATCATTCAAGGCGGCATCTAGTGCTGCAATATCTGTCTTCACTTTGTTCTGCTTGGCCCTTTGCTCTGCGGCCCAGATATCTGCTTTACGCAGGCCCGCCACTAGAACTGGCAGATTGGCTTCCTTTTTGCTGTTCTCCCTTGTCGCCTGGACGAGTTTTTCAACTACCGATACGGATCGTTCAGCAATTCCCTTGTTAATCTGTCGCTCGATGTCATTGGCGCGTAGCATTAGCAGAAAAAAATACCCTGCTGCTATTAAAACGATGGTAGAAACTATGGCTCCAGCTCCCCATGCAATTCGCTTCCTCTTCAACATCCGTGATATTTCAGTTTTCAGGAATGCCGCAACTCGTGACACTCGTTGAACAAGCTCATTATCAACGTGAAGTGAATAACCCTCAACAACCTGCCACTGGCGGTTCAGAGAAAGTAGTTTTACCCTTGCTTCCGCGAGGTTAATCGTTCCTTGCGCATGGGACAAATTTTCGGCCTCCAAAGTAAGCGTCTCAAGCTGTCGTACCGCAGCCTGAAATTCATTCTTACGAATCGCCTCTGCACGATTGATGGTAAAGTAGTCACGGGCATTTGTTAAAGCGATAGTATCAGAGTCAGAAAGCAACAAATGATGTTCTTGAACAAGTCTATCAATATGTGCAACAACCTCCCCGGCTCGCAACCACTGTTGACTCGATACAACCTGGGCCAAATCCTGAACCAGTTGATTCACCTTCAACTTGGCCTCTCTCGCATCATGGAACTTCCTTACTCCAACTGCTGATTGTACTGCTGGGCTGGCTGCAAACTTCTCTGGTTGCCCCAACGTTTCTATTTTATCTAAGAGTTCAAGGGTTCTCTCCTCCTGTTGCAACTTACTGCTCTCAGATATTTCTGACTCCAGAATGAGAAAGCTTTTGTTTTCCAGTCTCCGCATTTCAGACTGAGCATTCTGATCGTTCGGATTAAGGCGAACGACTTTGCGGATAGTAGAGAGGGCTTTCGCGTCGTCTTTCGACAAAACAGCATCTCGAAATTCCTTATATAGCCTGTGATTGGCAGTTATCCCCTTTCCATATAAACGGTTTAACTGCTGAACCGCCTTACCATTCAGTCTGGGGGGCACCTCAAGCTGATTCTCTTCGCACAGAGCAAACCATGCTGGCAGATCAGGAAAAGAAAGGGTGTTCGCTTCCTCCATAATTGAGGGTCGCGCTTCGCTGAGTTCAATAGCCTGATAATCATCTCCACTCTCTATGACTGAGGCAATCTGCTCCAGGCGCGCATTTACTTTCCTGCACATTTGAGAGTATTCGGCGGAGATGCCTGCCAATGCCACGGTGTTGCTAGGTTTTTTTAAAGCCTCGGCGATTCGTTCAACAATTATCTGAGCTGGAGTCATTGGCGTGGGGTTTGAAAAATAATTGATAAACCGTCATTTTCCGCAGAAAGCTGAAAGTCATCGGCTGTCAATGTATCTAAGTCTTTAACCTTTTTGACAAGCCGATCCATCTCCATTACTTTAGCCTCTCGGGATGCTGCAATTTTCCAATCATCGGCGAGAGAAAACATACTCGCTAGTTCCCCTCTATTCTGAGCACTCTCCTTAAAAACACCTTGAAGGTTCAGTATGTAGTTATCTCGATTTTTATACTTCTTCGGATCGCTCTCGGGTTTGAAATCATCCTCGCTCAAGATTTTATCAATATCACTAAGTCGTTTTGATGGATCTGCTTTGCGGGAAAGCAAAGATGAGAGTTTGCGGTTTAGAGCGTCCTTGCAATACTCCTCCTCAATCGCGAGGAAAACCGCTGCAATATAATCGCCAATAAGCACCCCATTCGCAGGATCTAAAGACAAATCTACCTTCGATGGATCTTTGATGTTTTTTTCGTTTATCAGCCAGTCATTAAAGCTTTTTATGCGCGCGATCTTTTCGTCTGTTTTCTTCTTTTTCTCAGCATCGGTGCTTCCTGTAAGATTTACTATAAGTAGGTTTCCAAGATTTAAGAACTTATTAGTTGCGGACTTATAAAATGCTTGATACCGAGCCTTGATGCCTTCTTTATCATAAACAGTTTTTAAGTCAGTCTCTAACTTAACTCGTGCCGTCTCATGCTTTATTCTTTCCGAGGTAAACGAAATGCTATCGGTAAGCGGGTCTCGCTGTTCGCCTTTTCTTTTAACATAATATTCAAAAGTCTTTCCCTCAGGCGTCTTGAGTTTGTTGCGTATTTCTTTACCTTTCTGACTCAATGAAAGAGTCAGCGATGCCTTATCCCACGACAAGAGCGGTTGGTTCACCGCGATGGTAAGAGGTGAACCGGCATCCCTTGCCCCCCCCTCATTTGGAAGCAAAAAGATTTTTGTTGCTGTCTGCCAGTTCTCGGGAGGCGATGGTACTTTGGAAAATTGTGCGACACAGCCCGCGCCCGTTTGCAAGTTCCTATCTTGCTTTATTTTTACGGGACTCTCACCTGATTCAAAAATATTAATATTCGTTGAAACAATTACGTTCGCTGGATTCAACCATGCATCCACCGGCCCGATCAGCGCAGTATCAGTCCCTGTCTTAAAATTGCCTACCTGCTCAATGAGCTTCTCCAAAGAAGAAACAATTACGGTTGGGACTAAAGTTTCCGCAGGAGCTTTGGTCGTAATGATATTCGTTTGCACCAGCTTTTCTGCCTTCGGAAGCTCGTTGATCTTGGCATTGATGCCAACGCACTGATCAAGCTCCACCCCAAAGGCGGCCAGTGCCGCTTGTATGCTTTTCCTAGTGGCATCTTGATCTGGCTTAGCACCATCATTTATCAACTTGACGACCTTGTTTATACTTTCGAGCGCTTTTCTCTTTTCTGGTTCTTTAATAAAGCCTTCACTATCCAGAATAGGTGGTAACGACTTTGCGTCTAAGGTTGGTTGCTTGAGAACATTGACTGCGTAGTCGCATGCTTGTTTATCCAACCATGCTTCAATCTTCTTGGTTAATTCGTCGCTTCCTTGTGCACCTTCTCTTGCCGATTTAAGTGCCTCTTTGAAAACAGAAAATGATGTTTTATTCCTGTCGCTTGTCAATGCCTTCAATTGAGTAAGAAGTCTGACTTGTTCGCGAGATAGACCTGGAACGCTCCGATTATTCTCATTCCAGTATTGAATCTCAGTTATATCGCTGATTTTACTGTCTGCCCGTGGGTTGAGCGCGGCTTCAATAGTACCACTCTTAATTCGTTCTACAGCTCCAATAATCTTAAACTCCTGTTCCTTCTGATTAGATATTACACGAAGTTTTCCAATTAAACTATTTATAAAAAGCGAGCTATTATTCTGTTCCTTTGCTGCTTCCTTAAACTTATCTAAAGCAGTTTTGAAGTTTTTATTTTCCCAATCTTCGACGCCTGCTGCATACAGCGTCATTGCTGAAATAACGACCGTCAATTCAGGCGGCACCCCAAACAAATACACCCAATCAGTGTTCGCTTCTTGGATTGCACCGCTTATAAATGGTGGGTCTTGAACCGATGTATCAAGCGCAATTAGATGATTATATGTGTGTGAACTCCGAATGTAAAAGAATCCACCGATTAAAAGCGCAATTATGACCGGAACAGCGATAAGGATTGCTTTTAATACCCATTGACTCTTGTGTGGCACGGGCACTATTTGTTTACCAAACCTCAGTGAGTCACCATGCATTGCCTGTCGCTTACCACTTTTGCGTATCAAAGGTGACTTTACGCCCTCACTGACTTCCTCATCCACCTCTCCATACACAATGTTTTGGAACGTAGTCGAGTTGGTGGACTGTGCATCACGACCAAATTCTGCCATCAAAGCAAGCTTGCCGTCTGGTTCTGTGAGTGCTGCTGAATCCGACAAATCAATTGTGGGACGCACCGATTGTAATGCCACCGCCCGCATTGGGGAGCTATTGCAAACTCCTTTCCACCTTAGCTCCTCAACTCGTTCGGTTGGCTGAATGTCAGTAGAGAAGGATATATTCCACGGAGATTGTGCCAGCAAGAGCGACTCTCCAATCATCCAGAGAATCATAGGAGTCCCATCATTGTTCAATTCTCCCCCGTGAAGAATCCAACAAGATTCGGAATACCTGCCGGATGCTGGTAAAGCTGCGTTCTTAGCTGGTTGCCAGTGTGTTGCTGGCAGGTCAATTAACTTTGTAAACCCAGCTATTTTGATTTCATCATCCGCAGAAAACTCCTTCGGCCCATCCTCCCATGCATTTCTCCAAATACCCGAATGCTCAAGTTGGATTATGAGATCAACTGGTGACAAATCTTGCTTCGCTTCTGATGAGGAAACGACAATATGATGGGCAATGTGATTCGTTCGTCCGGTGTAGTCTGATCCTGCATCTCTGATGCGAGAAATTACATTGAAGGCCTCGCCACGAACATTTAAAACTCTGTGCGCGTATATTGTGCGGTGTATGTCCAGTCCAGCCACTCGGCTAAACTGTGAGATCCTCTCTATTTCCTCTTGTAATGTTCCTTTGAGTGCGGGATGCCTTGCGACCGTTCCAAAGCCGGTCCTACCGGCCTGGAGGAGTTTGGGGGCACTGGTATATACAAGCTGGAAAGCCATAGATCATGCAATCCCAGCAACCAGTGAAGGCTCTATAAGTGAGAGCACCCAGAGCGTTGGAACCTCAATGAGAACTGGATTCAACTTTTCTGGATTCGGGGAAAAGATCGGCCTCCCCGCTTTATCCTGGCCTACTCGTTCGGGCGAACAACCAAAAGAGGAGACCGGAAAATATCTTACATTCGAGGAAATAGCTTCCGCATTCGCCACAATTTGCGGTGCGACTTCGAGAAGTAAATTACGGGCGATTGCCGAGTTTGCATCCAAGGCTCTCAAATCAAGCCTTCCGGGAGTCACAGGGTTTTGGAATTTATCCCTACCACCCACAAGGTCCTGCCAAACATCCATTTTGTTGACTATGACGGCCAACGGCGTTGTAATTTTCTGCTTGAAGTCGATTGCAAGGAGGTTTTTTACACGAGCGTTCGTTTCTGCCAGCAAGGTATCTTGCTGGTCAAACCTCTGGTCGGTAATCTGAGGGTCTGGGTGTCCAACCAATCGCCGTCGAAACTCCAAATTATACGTTGGATCGAAAATGAAGAAAATCGCGGAGGCCGATGCGATATGTTGAGCCCCAGGCGACTCAGCAGAGTTCCTAGTCGGCTCGAAATGCTCTCCTGCATTGTCGTAGTAAACCACAGAAACCGTTTCCTCCTGGCGCTCTGTTGGAGCGACATTGAAGACGAATGGCTTTGGCATCCGAACAAGCCTCCCCATGCGCGGTATCTCAAGATACATGTCTCCCTCCAAATCTGTCTTCGCAATACTGGCTTCGGCTGACGAAGAAGCTGAAAACAGCTTGTTCTTCATTTCAGTGAGGCGGATGTTTTCGCTGGGATCGGCATCAAAGAAAGATGTGTTGAAATTCTTGTAGAGACTTGTTTGAAGCATTTTGACGAGAACCGCCAAATAGTAACTTTTCCCTGAGGATGGTGCGCCAACGATAGAAAATATGTGCTGCGGGAGATCTAGAAAACTCGGTGGTAGCTTCCGCCGACAGTGAGGGCATGACATGTCGTTTACTGGAAGTCCCATTGCATCAAGTGCCTTTCCAGAATCACTGAATCGCGTTGCACTGAACCTCAACATCTCTTCCTCCCCCAAAACAGGGTCGCCCTTAAGTGCTGCGTGCACTGAAATATGCAGCACGTCGCCTCGATCAAATTTCAACCAACAGGCAGGGCATGTGTATTTGCCATATTCGGCATTGATTAAATTCTCTTCGTCCGCTGCTGAACGGTGCGCCACTGCGGGCACAACTGGCTCAGGCGCGGAGGAGGATTCCGAATGATTATTTGAGTGGGCCTTGGCGAAATGTTTGAGGTGAAATCCAGAGGAAACCGAAGAATGATGAACAACGCCTGCTTCGAACTCCGAAAGGAAAAGTTCCATTGACTCCAGCAAATCACTGAGTGGCATGGGTCCCGCCGCCTTATCGCTGTGCAAATCTGTAATGGACCAAGTATCCTTCTCGATGGTTTTTTTCCATGCACTGGCATTCTCAGTCACACGAATCAAAAGAAGATTGGAACCGTCAAAAACACTGTAATCCTCATCAACTTTCAAATCGACGCGATTCCCCTCCTTCCCATCTACGAAAACGCTATTTGCGGCAGGACCAGTTGCGAGAACGTACCCCCTCCGGACTCGTTCCACAGAGAAAACCTTGTCCCCACTCTTCTGGTGGGTGATCTCTGCTGCAAGTGTCTTCTGCCCAGGAGCCGCATCAACCACATACGTTCTGTCATTCAGAAAATCGCGAATGAGAATGCTCTCCTTGATCTTTCCGTTCATGAATGAAAGGTTGATCATGTGCTTGGTATAGTACTGATAAATAACACGTTATGAATTATGCTGGTTCCGATAAATGGGTCTGGGTATTTGGCAAGTCTCGAATCGGAACGGGTCCGCCTGCATCTGGTAGCCAAAAAGCAAGGGGGGAGCGAGAAAAAATCGAATTTTCTCAGGCATTTTCCAATTCTCATTATTCGATTCCCTTGACGCAAGTCATGGTTTCCCCATCCACCCCGCTTTTGAGATGGAAGCTAGGGCGCAACATTTGAGGACCGCTTACCCATGAAACCTGGAACCATGACCGACTTTGTTGGACTTCTCGTCGAGAATCCCTCTATTCTTGTCCCCTGAGTTTTCAGAGTCCCAAAATGAAAAATAAACCGTTGGTTGGTACTGCAATCGCGCTGCTCCTATTTACAATTGCATTTTATTTTTGTTGTGGGCTCTTTGTCATACAACCCATAGGTGCTATACCCGAAGGTGCGACAATTGTATACTGGAGACTCAATATGAATCTTCCATTTATATCATCAGCCGACGGTCTGCTTTTAGAAAAAACTGGCTCGGTTAGCCTTCTGGGCCGCGCGATTGCTTTTGGGAAGATTGCGGAACCAATCGTAGAACGTAAAATTGTAAAACTCCCGTATTCTAGACAGCTTTATCTTTTTTCCACTGGCGGTAAGGAATTCGAGAAATACTCTCGCCAGAGTATACGACTGGGGATGGATCGCTCTCTGGCCGACGGACCAGCTCTATCTGGTGCAATCCGCAGGATTATCAATTCACGGCGAGCGAGCGAACCAATGATTGGAGGCGAGGCACGAGCGTAATGAGTTGGGTTGATTGCTGGCCGACTCGATGGGGGAGGTAGGGATTTTCCACGCATCGGAAGAATGAGAAGCTGGGAATATCCGCCGACAGGGGATGTTGTCTGCCCCGCCGTAGAGATCGGGGCAGCATGAAACCTCGAACTCCAGCATGGAGTATCAGCGAAGCGAAAGAGGCGTGCAGACTGACAGAATACGATTGGAAGCATCACAGCAACGGGTCTGGGTTGTGTGGGCTGGAATGAGTATGGCGGAAAGAGGCTGGCCGGTAGAAATGGGGTCGGCAAGGATTCTCACTGCACCGGAAGCATGAGGAGCCATGAGTATCCGGCGACAGGGGATCCTCGCCTGCCTCCGTAGAGTGCGGACAGGCATGAAGAAAATGCACTCCATCATGGAGTATCAGCGGAGCGATGACCGGCGAGTTGAGGGACTGGTTACGATTGGAAGCCCTGGAGAACGGGTTTGGGTTGTCTGGGCTGGAATGAGTATTGAAGTACTGAAACTGGCCGATGGAAAATGGGGTCGGAGAAGATGGGCAATGCAACGGAAGTATGAGTAGCTATGCCGCTCTGGCGACAGGGGGATTGAATCTGGACCGCCGCAGAGATCGGGCCAGCATGAAGGAAATGCACTCCAGCGGAGTATCAAAAATAGGCGAGCACATCCGCACAGCGGTTTCTGGAAGTATGGAAGAAATTGATGTTCGGATGTGCTGGCCGTTGCCTTTTGGGATGCCATACGAGTCTCCCAGTTTCGGAATGCAGAACATGGTTTACCTGGTTCAATTGGAGAAAGCTGGGAGTCTCGGTAGGCTGGGGCAATGGACGGACTCTAGCGGATGAGCCCGCCCGCGAGTTATTCAGCCTGCGGCCAAGTGGAGCCTGTCGGAACGATGCAACCGCCCGAGAATGGGCAACCCCGTTCAGCTCGTCGGAGGGCGGTTCGTGAATAACTCGCCGGTCAACTTGCCCTTTTCAGAAAAAGCTATGGGCGTTTGTGGGGGGGAAGATATGGCAGCCCGACAAACTTGAAGATTTCCTCTTCGGAGTCCACCCAGATGACTAGCTCGCCTGTATCGCGTTTTGTAAACCCTCCCTTTTCAGATGCCCATTTGTATCCCATGCGTTTCGCTCGTGCGGAAATCTGAACATTGGAGTCCTTGCCACCAGTCTTCGCGGTAAACACGCTCCACCAGTTGAATGCATCTGCGCGAAAAAAGTCAATGGCTATACCACTATCCACATGCCACACCTTCTGGCTTTTCACTCCATAGCCAGTCCGCCCAGTTACACTGAGCCTTTTTTTGAAATATCCCTCTTCAAGTAACACCTTCATCGCTTCTAGAAATGAATTATAGGTAGCAGCAAACATTTCGCCTGGCCTCTTTACCTTATAGACTTTCGGTATGTAAACAATCTCAACATCAGAGACCATGGTTTTCCTCCTGCGGATAGAACCTGCAATTGCCCGCACTTCGAAAAAGAAATCAAGGTATCCAATAATCTCGTTTGCCACCGCTAAGGCATCCGCTCTTGGGACTTTGACTTTAGGTATTGCAGGGGGAGTTGTACCTTTTGGGCTCGGTGCCAATTTAATCTTTTTCTTTGGCATGATATTATTTCTTGATCTGCTTTAATTTGTAATACGCACTCCGCCAGTTCTCCGCCGCTAGTTCTACGGCTGCTTCCCACACTTCCAATAATCTTCCATGCTGTCCAGTTACCTTTTTCTCCGTCAAGCGCACCCATTTCTCCTCATTGTAGTTTCCTTCACTGTATTCATCTTTCTCCATGTCATCCACATCTTCAACATTTTCTGCAATCGGTCTATATTGCCTGAAAACATGATGCAGATACTCATGCGTCACAAGGCATTTGATGACTTCAACTGGTGCCAGTAACAAGTGGTTGTGGATCAAAATGCAATTCTGGTCAATTCGCGCAATCCCAGCAGGCACATCCACTCTGTGAGGATTATTTAATGGGTTTGCTTCTCGCATTTCCGCTGTAGATGCGAAATATATTCCTGCATTTAGAAACATGAGAGTTTTGACCTTCAGAATACGGGGCAGTCTGCGGTTTAAAACGGTTGTTGCAGCGTCCATTGCCTTCGCAAACCTATCCTGCGCAAGCTTCAACTGAATTGGAGTCATTTTGTCAATTTCGCCTTGAAGATAGGCATGCCTCTTCAGAACCTGTTCGTTTATCTCAGCTTGGATTTCGGCGGTAATCTGACTATTCAAGAGTTTGAAACGCGTTGATCGCATCCACAGGAGAGGGAAACACCCATGCTTCCTTGCTCGGGGCATATATCCCGCCGCACTTCTCAAACCGGCCTTCCTCATTGCTGGTTGAATTTTTCCCCGCTATGAACAGGCGTATTTCTTTGTGATCCAACTCAAATGTCTTTTTTGTCCCTGCTTCCTCTATCATCTTTTCCATATTCTTAAATGCTCCTCTTAAATGTCTTTTGAAACTGTGCGGCTGGCTTCTCTATCATTGCTTCTCAAACTCATCCCATTGAATTTCTAGCCCATATTGCTGGGTCTTCGTCGCATCGGAAGCCCGTCGCTCGATCTGGTAAAGAAATCTTGTGGGTAATCAAGTTGTTGGAAGCCTACTAAAATGGCAAGCTTTTGCAATGACGGATATACAGGAGAAACCTGTATCCGGCGACATTTGATGACTGGTGCCTCCGTAGAGTGCGGACAGGCATGAACCCGCATCGTCTGCATTGTTGTGCAGGTTCTTACATTTATTCAATGCCGTGGGCCTCGGGGTTAGGGGGGCCGAAATCACATAAATTCGGTGAATTCGAGGAAATACAGGGTGGTTTTCAATGCCAAGTCATACGGTGTTTTCTGCCTGACAACTCGGACCCCCATCAACATTTCCTCGTGAAACTCAACACCTATTGACTCGCACATTCGCTTTGTAATGTCCACCGCTGTTGAAAAGAACATCTTCATTTCGTCTCCTGTATCGCACAATGTAAAGTAGTTCTCCTTGTTCTCCTCGTTGTCCCGCTTGAATTTCTTCTCAAGCAATGCTCTTATATCCTCCTCTCTGATTCTTGGTATGTCGGTCTTCATAGAAATGGTGTAGGCAGGTTAAAGTTCTTGGCATTGGTAGTTTTCTGCATATCCAAGGCTCAAATATCCCCAGTCATTTATTTTACTTCCCTTTTCAATCCATTTCCCATTCTTCCTTTTTGTGTAGGTGACTTCCTCCCCATGCTTAATTACAACAACTTCATTTTCGTTAATGACAGCTACAACAGAACAGGGATAGCAATCACACATTATATGGTATGTGGCAGGCATCCCGACAACAGACTGATCTGTGAATGGTTCATTCTCCTTTCTATAAAACTGGCTTCTGGGTTCTTCGTTCATAGAATTAAAATATGTCGAGCCCGTGGGCCTCGGGTTCTGGCGTGGTAAGGTTCTCCAAGTCCTTCCTCGCCTTTTCCTCCTCTTCCATCTTCAAATGCTCAAAGCGCTCTACCTCCAAACCTTTGCGAAGAGTTTCGCGGATCTCCGCACAATATGGGGAGTTTTCTACAAAGACAACCTGTGTAGCTTTCGGGAGGTAAATCCTATATCTATCATACCCGCCATTGGGGCAGGAACCAACTTGCCCCCTGTATATACCTTTCAAGAACCACCCAGAAGAAAAATATTCAATGGTAAGCTCGGTGCCGACTGCGGGATATTTATAGCTATTACAAACAGCCCCATGCGCATAGGTTGCGGTTACACCTTTCCAATACTTTTTCGCGAGCCCCAGCCCCTTTAATTTCGCTTCTGCGAACTCCACAAGGTTTTTGAAATCCTCGTAGTTACAAGTCCTCGCTGTTGCCCTGCCCTCAACTTTGATGATGGCAGCCTCTATCTTATCCTTATCGTTTTTTATCTTCATGGTCCGCCGTCTGGGGCTCGCACCCAAACGCTGCCAACTTTGGCGGCGGATTGAACTGACCTACTTTCTATACATCATTTTTGTAATTTGTCCATGTTTATTTATCGGCTCGCTTGTATGTTATTGATAGGATGGAAAATAAACTTTTCTGCATTCTGAGAAACCTCCTCAAAATGGCGTCAACAACTTTATTCTATAGAGAGCGGATCTGCATAACCCTTTGAATTTGGTTCTAATCTTACAAGTTGTTGAAACTGCGTCTGGTATAATTGTCCTGTATGAAGAAAAAACCGCAAATTGGATATGGGGCCGCCTCGGTGTCAGATGTCCACAAAGTGTGGACCCTCAACAACCAGCGCATTGAGTATGATGAGGCAAAAAAGCTCTGGGATGACCCTGGATCGGTTGACTGGAGCATTGCTGCATATCAGACAATGGCGGGCATTGTGATGGCACAGCAGCGCAAGGCACCTGCTTCCTGAAAATCGCCTTTCCCTGTCGCTCTGGGCCTGCTACACCGTTTGTGGTGATGACAGAGGAAATTAAAATGAGGGCTGCGGGAAAATCGGCAGAATATGAGGCGAGATGGCAAATTGACCGTGCCCTGCATGGTGCCACAAATTGGAAGGCTCTTCACGACCTCATTCTCTTCGATAGGAAGACGGCCGGCTGGTGCCAAATTGACCATGTTGTCTTCTCAAGAATTGGGCATTTCATTGTCTTGGAAACAAAGTCTGCCAAGGAGGGCATGAACCTCCATGAAGCCTCTGGTGCGTTCTCTGTGCTCTTCAACGGCAGATCCGTGCCTGTGCGGTCCCCCATTGCCCAAAATTACCGCCATATTGATGTTTTGTCAGACTATCTGGACGGTTGCAACGTCTTGCCAAAACGTCTTGGGATCCTGCCGATCCGACCCACCTTTGAAAACTGGGTATTGGTTCAACCTGGCAGCCCACTTCCTAGAAAGTATGATGGTGCCCTCCTGGTGCAACGTGACCAGTTCTCTAAAACCCTCGACCAGTTCATTGAAAGCATAAGTATTCGTCGTGTCCTCAAGCTGATGATGAGAAGCGAACTTGCAAGGGTGGCTGAGAAGTTGACAGAAGAGAGCAACGACAACAGGCGGATATGCGACCGATCCCCAGATGTTGAACCAGATTCCACTGAAGTCGGCCCAGAACCTCGGCCCCCTCAATCCGTCGAGCCTGTTGTAAAGAACCGCATTGCATGTGCCTCCTGCAATACTGTGCTGACTCCACCGGAATACGGATACTGCAAAATAAATTTCAACAAGCTCAATAAACGGTTCCTCTGTAGGAAATGCCAAACTGTAAAATAGTATAGACGGCAAACCTAGAACAGATCCAAACCTGGCTCAGTATCCCAAAGTTGTATATCGTGGTTCGTTTCTCCCTTCGCAACATTCGTTTTCTCTGACTCTAGTTGCTTCTCCAGTTCGTAGGCGGCCTTCCCCTTCTCTATGAGGTATGGGGCCAGTCTATCTGGGAACTGGCGGAATGCGCAAAGTGTTGCGCCTAGATTTTCGTGATCAGCAGGGTAGTCTAGCTCCATAGCAAAACCCACTTTTATTTGCTTCTGCGCCCTTTCATATCCTTCTATAAAAGTATGCCAAAGCGGTTCCAGTTTCTTGCAAAGATAAATGCCATATTCTTCACCAACAACCAGAAGCTTCCACTTGCTATCCTGATCATCCTCGAATGCTTCAAAGATAGTCAGTTTTTCAACTCCGTCTGGTAGCGTCATGGTTTCCTGAGTCAACCCGTCAACAATACGCCCTGCAATCAAATTCCGCTTGGTGCCCAGCCAGCTTTTCTGGCATTCTGGAGGGCATGACTGAAACGGACTGTAGGGCGATCCTCGGCTGGAAGCAGGGCATCCCTGATTGGACAGGCAATTACGATTACTTCCACGGTAAGCCTCCGCATGATGGCGTGATGACGGCAATTCAGCGGATCTCCCCCCTGGAACTGCCCCCGATCCTGACGGTTGAGGAAACCTGCGATGTTTTCGGATCTCCAGTCCTGCTGTCTCGCCTCTATGAGGCTGACTGGCTGCCTTCCTTGGCAGAATACCAGGACGAACTGTATTTCACGAGTGAAGTTGTCTATGCCGCCCTTGGCCGCCTGATAAAAGGGGAGAAGCCCCCAAGGTCTGCCTCTGAACCGCCTGCCACTGCTGGGGTTCCTGAAATTGGGGAATTTGCCCGATGGAAACACTTCAAACTTGCCAAGGCTGCTGAATTGCTTGGGATCTCCCGCCGCACTCTTTCTGATGCCGCCGAAAAAGGTCTGGTTCCATTTCTCACTCTCGGCAAGCATCGCCTGTTCAATATGGATGAAGTTATAGATGCTCTGAAAAAGAATGCTCCGAGTATCCGTATCACAGCGGCAGTCAGAGACAGCATTATCCGATAGCAGGTTATTTCTTCACAAACTTCTTTTCTTGCCCTCCAGCCTTCTCCAGCTCCTTCAAACGCTCGGCATTCTTATCACTGGAAGCAGGATAGCCTTTTTTTGGTAATACCTTTTTCCATGCCGCCAATTGAAGTTTATCAACCAACCCAAGGTAGTTGTCGCTTAGCATTTGTCCGCTTGTTCCCATTGCATGGGCCACCTTCGATGTATCGTCCAGTTCACAGTAGCGATATGAGGCATAAGCATCCCTGCAGCCATTAGCAGGCTTCCTGACGGGAATTCGGTTCCTCCATTTCCCAAATTCAATGCCAGTCGTGCTGTCCTGCGCGTGATGAGGTATTATCCATCCCTCCTCTTTCGCAATTGGCTTCAACCATGCTTGAAGTTGCTCGGACATCATCAACAACCTCCTTCTTCCCACCTTCGTTTTTCTCTTCTCTAACTCAATGTGGCCTGCCGCCCAGTCAACATCCTGCCATTCAAGCCTGCGAATTTCCGCCGTTCTTATTCCCGCGAATGCCCCCAGAACAACAAGCGGTATCCATTTGGTTGGAAGGTTATCGAGGATGGTTTGCATTTCCTCGGCTGTGTAGATCCTCTTTCTCAGATCCCCATCTTTCCGCTGCGCCTTCTCCCCAGCCTCGGTAATGCATTCCGCCTCAGTTTCTACATTCCTCGTGAGGTAGCGTTGTTTCCTCGCATAAGAAAATATTGTGCAAAGAGCCCCTCTATAGTTGTTCCTGGTTCTCCCTACAACTTTTCGGTGCTCCCCAATAAAGACCACTCCTTTGGATGTCCGCCGACGAATTGGGAGCTTGTCCAAAAAATCCTCCAAGTCCCGAGTCGTTATGTCCGCAACTTGCGTTTTCTTGAAAACCTCTGCCGCTGCTCCAAGGCGTTGGGAACAGTCCTGCCAGTAGCGGTAGCTGTGTTCGTATTCCCTCGTTTTTGCTGTTCCTTCACTCGCCAATTTCAACATGAACTCTTTGTAAAGATCCCCAAACGTGATCGGGATCAGCTCATCCCTTGCAGAAGTTTTCGCATACATCCTCGCCGCTTCCTGAATGGTCCCCCTGCCGTTCAAAATCTTCTGCGCTTCAACAACCGCCGCTGCCGCATCTGAAATGCGGATGTTCAGCGGTGCCAGCGTATCCACCGCATTGTTGAGCGTTCGCACTTGGTCCTTGGTGAATGGCTTCGTGTCTGAGGGCATGTCCTTCGCCAATTCATCCGCGCGTTTTTTGGCTTCCTCCAAGGTGGCGGCCCGTTCCCTGCACCGCTTGCCCTCGTGGTAATAACTGATACGGTAGGAGACGTATGTTTTCCCTTTTGAAACAACGGGCTCCTCGTAGATGGCAACCGCTTTCGGGTTCACCTTCTCAATTGCTTTCCTCTTCATGTCCGCAAGTTGTCCCAAACCTGTCCCAAACTCAAGAAAAAATGATACTGCTATCGTAACACGAACGAGTTCGAATCCCGTTAGGGTCGCCACTCTTTTCGAGTGGCATTTCCCTCTGTAAGCCCCATGAATAAAGGCTCTGCGGGCGATAATCCAAAAATCGTTTGGTGATCGTTGGTGGTCAAAAAGTG